>Ga0067045_1002627_pt1 | contig 62001 bp, 53 predicted proteins | sample TerdegcTABiofilm_FD_59184 | JGI IMG/M metagenome (GOLD analysis project Ga0067045, IMG submission 59184) | Combined Assembly of (Gp0054472, Gp0054536) Wastewater bioreactor microbial communities from Singapore -Terephthalate degrading...
TAATGATAGCTATATTAAAAAATTTAACCGAAATATAAAATTAAGAGGGTTTTTGAGGTGAAGCCCAAAAAAACATAAAAAATAAAGCCTGTATTTGCAAGGCTTTAAGATTTTTCGAATGTACTAAATAGATTAACTGAGGTGTAATAATGCCGCGACCGCCAAAATGTAGGAGAGTTGAACAGTTTCCACAATTCACCTATTTCAAACCATCCGGAATTCCAATAGCTGAACTTCCAGAAGTACATTTAACGGTTGAAGAACTAGAAGCAGTACGCCTTAGAGATTTGGAAGGATTGGAATATGAAGAATGTGGTGAGAAGATGTCTGTTTCCCGGCCAACATTTCACAGGATAATTACTGCCGCCAGGAAAAAAATAGCCGGTGCATTGGTAGAAGGGGCTGCTTTAAAGGTAACAGGCGGAAATTTCAAACTTGCCAAATATGAATTGGTTTGTAAGGTTTGCGGTCACCGTTGGGAAGGTATTATTTGCTGCCGTCGCACCAGGTGTCCAGTATGTAATGCAAACGATTGGCGCCGGGTAGATTAATTTATATATATAATTAATAATTATGTTGGGGAGGAATAAAGTGATGAAAATAGCGATGCCTTATAATCAAGGCAGGGTTAACGAACACTTCGGAACCAGTCATGAATTTGTTGTTTTCGACATTGAAAACGGCAAAATCAATGGAAAGCAGATAATTTCAAGTGCCGGCCGCCAGCATAACCATGGTGGATTGGCGGACTTATTCACCTTGGAAGGTGTAGAGGTGGTTATTGCCGGTGGTATGGGCCCGCCTATGGTAAACGCGCTTCAGTCAGTAGGGCTAAAGGTGATAACAGGCGCTTCGGGCGACGCCGAAAAAGTAGTGTCTGATTTTTTGAGCGGCCAACTCATTACCAGTTCGATAGGATGTAATCACAATTGCGGCGGGCATGATCATCACATGTAACCCCAACTTAAGATCTTAATAACTAAGCTGAATCAGTTTTTAAATCAATATTGTCTCTCTTAACTGAAATTAAAAGCCCTCGTTAACGCCAAAGACGAAATCCGAGGGCTTTCTTGAAACTGTAGCAGTATTCTTAAAACAGATTACTTTTTTGACTTATAATTTTAATGAAAAACTTGGCAGGGTTACCAAGTTTGACCGTTTAGGACCGTTATCAGATTTTCACCTGCTGGAATCACTTTTCCCACTATAATAGCTTCTCGTAAACCTTTATTATGCATTTTTTTGAGCATTGTCTCTGCTTTGGCCGGGTCGACCGCGACTAACAGACCTCCAGACGTTTGCGGGTCGTATAAAACATCCTGCATCTTCTGCTCCACTCCGTCCTCAAATATTACTTCCTTATTTAAAAACCGGCGGTTGTGATAAGCACCGGCAGGGACCAGCCCCATGCCGGCAAAGTCCAACACTTCGGGTAGAAGCGGCACTGCTGTTGAGTCTATCAACAGGCTGACCTTGCTCGCTCTGGCCATCTCGGCCGCATGGCCGAGGAAGCCAAAACCGGTAATATCGGTGCAGGAGTTTGCCCCTACTTCCTTTACGCAGGCAGCGGCGTCTCTGTTTAAGGCAGCCATCTGCCGCACCGCAGCCTGTTGTACATTTTCCCCGGCCAGCCCGCCTTTAATCGCGGCGCCTATAATGCCGGTACCGAGGGGCTTGGTCAATACTAACATATCACCGGGTCTCGCGGTTGCGTTGGATAAGACCTCATTCGGGTGGACCAGCCCGACCACGGCCAAGCCATATTTGGGTTCGTCATCCTGCACGGTGTGGCCGCCGCCGATCAGCGCCCCGGCCTCAAGCACTTTTTCCGCGCCGCCACGCATGATCTCAGAGATAACATTCAAAGGCAGGCAATTGGAAAAACAGGCTATATTGAGGGCCAATAGCGGCCTCCCGCCCATAGCGTAGACATCGCTCAAGGCATTAGCCGCTGCAATCTGTCCAAAAAGGTAGGGGTCGTCTACCACCGGGGTGAAAAAGTCTAAAGTTACGATTAAAGCGAGGTCATCCGTTAGCCTGTATACTGCCGCGTCGTCTGAAGTATCCTGTCCCACAAGCAGATTTTTGTCAATCTTTTTTGGTATTTCACTCAAAATTTGTGAAAGGACCTCCGGCCCCATTTTTGCTGCTCACCCAGTGTGCTTAGTCATCTGCATCAAACTCAAACTCTTTTCCAGCATATTCACTCACCCCCTTGGTAAGGTTTCTTATTATGAATTTAACTTATGAAACTTCTTTTTTTTCACTTTCCAATACTTTGCATGCCTCAATTATAATTGCACATTCGATACGCTTCTTTTGCATTGCACAGACCAATTCCTCCGGTTTCATAATGTCTCCGCTTGCATAGTAAGAATTTGCATGGCAACCACCTGAGCAGTAAAGTTTCGCCCAGCAGTCGCGGCATTCTTCTTTAGTAAATATGTTAGCTTTTCCAAACCTTTCCCTTAGACTATTGTTTTTTATACCCGTGTAGAGGTTTCCCATTATGAATTCATGTTGCCCCACAAACTGGTGGCAGGGATAAAGTTCTCCCTCTGGTGTAACGGCAAGATATTCAGTACCTGCACCGCAAGCCGCGATTCTTTTATACAAACAGGGACCTTTATAAATGTTTACGTTGAAGTGATAAAAACTAAAAGGCTTTCCTTCTTTAATTCTTTTTATATACGCATAGGCAAGCCGTTCATATTCGGCGAGAATTTCCGGAATGTGCTCTCTGCGGATGTGAAAATCCTCGCCTTTACCCACAACAGGTTCCATCGATATCTCATCAAATCCAAGGTCGGCGAGATGCAGCACGTCCTTTGAGAAATCCGTGTTTCTGGAAGTAAATGTCCCACGGATGAAGTAGCTTTTGTTTTCTCTCGCACGAACCAGCTTCAAAGCATCACCGAGTATTCTGTCATATGTACTCTGGCCTGCGGCGTCATACCTTACCGCATCATGAACTTCTTTCCGTCCATCAAGGCTAATAACTACATTATCCATGTTTTCATTGATGTATTTTATTTTATCGTCGTCAAGAAGCGTACCATTAGTGGTAATGGTAAAGTTGATCTTCTTACCTGCGAGTGTTTCGATTCTCCTTCCATATTCCACAGTCTTTTTTACAACAGAAAAATTGAGCATCGGCTCGCCGCCGAAAAAATCTATCTCAACATTTTTTTTCTTTCCAGAATTGTTAATAAGGAAATCCACCGCTTTAAAAGCAACTTCCACCGGCATCAGTTTTTTTGCCACCTTGTAACTTCCTTTGGATGCGAAACAGTATTCACACATGAGGTTGCAGTCATGGGCCACATGAAGACACAAGGCTTTAAAGCCATTATCAATGTTCATATTGTTTTGAACAGAGGTCTGATCTATTTCAGGGGAGAATAGAAGGCCTTTTTCTACAAGTGAGTTGATCTCCTTCCATACTTCCCTAATGCTGTCTGCGGAATATCTCCCCTGCAACTTCTCTACTGCCTGTTCACAGGTAAACGGTTTTTTGAACTGTGCCAACAAATCATATGTCGCATTGTCCAGAATATGGATGCTTCCACTGTTACCATCCACAGCCATATTAATTCCATTCATTGAATAAACATGAACCATCTGTCAACATCCCCAAATCAAATCATTCTTCAAGTATAATTTCATCTCCCGCTGAAAGGATACAACAACGCTCCTTAAGAAGACGCTTCATTTTGCAAATAGCCACCATTCCGGTACAGTGCAGCGGAACAACAGTTTCAATATCATAATCCAAAAAACTTTGAATAGTCAACTGAAGTCTGATATCTGGAATATTCTCCAGGTGCATTCCACCAATTAACCCGGCTATCTTTTCACCTGGAAACAACTTTTGTGCATACCGGACACAGTTTACCACTCCTGTGTGGCTACATCCGACAAAAATATAAATTCCTTTGATTCCTTTCAAAACAAGGATCTGTTCATCTATAAACATATCGTGAGAGATCCCGTTATTTTCGTTGCGGATAAAAAAATGCCGGGAAGCACTCTCAAAGGTAACACCACTTGGGATTTCAGGCGCTATTACAGCCACGCTGTTTATTGGTGCCGGTTTTAATATAGAGTTTATTCTTCCGCCAAATGTATTCCAATCGTTACTGCTCCATGGAACACCAATACTTCTGTTTTCGGTTTTTTTATTCCTGGCGTAAAATCGTTCATTGAACGCTTCAGGATGTATGTATATTGGCGCGGAAGCATTGAGTCTGCAAAAATCCGGTACTCCACCTGTATGGTCATAATGCCCGTGACTTATGACCAGGGCATTTGCTTTTGAAATATCTATACCGTCCATTGCAGCGTTCCGGCAGAAAACATCCGTCTGGCCCGTATCAAAAAGAATATTTCCTTCATCCGTTTCAATCCATACGGAAAGTCCGTGTTCTGCAAGCAATCCTCTTCTTCTTGAATAGTTGTCGCATAAGATATGGAATTTTATCATATTTCATTACCTAAAATTTTAATAGTATCAGTATTAGGACCAACGGGTAGCCTAAATCACAGACAAGGGATAATGTAGATTGTACATAAAAAGGTATATGGCTAATTATATCACTTTTCATAACTTACGAAGCGATATTTTTGATACTGCTTCCCCTGTAGCTTGAGGGTCATAATCCAATCGTTACGACCCTCGTTTTATCTTTAATCGTTATTCTTTTTGTTTTCATTATTGATCTCTGGTTTACGTGCCGCCCGGCGCGGGACAAGAGGCGTAACCTCTTTAATAAAATCTGAAAACCTTTTTCCGGCGTTGGATAGTTTTCCGTCGCTAATCAACAGAAATGCCAGGCCGGCAAAAATAGTCAGTCCCAGGAGCCACCCCAGCGCCTTCCACGAACCCCTGGTTGCCTCTGTAGATTTACTTGGAGCTTCCGGTCCTTTCGGAGCCGGAGAAGCAGGACTTATTCCAAGGGCTGTGGGTAGCGCCTCAGCAAACAGATCAACGCCCCGTTCGGCTTCCTCCCTGGTGTTGGTGTAAGTACCTGCCTCGATAAACAGGGCGGTGGGTAATAAATCCTGGTTATAGTCACCTTTTCCCACAAAAATCTCTTTTACCACTTTGGGATGGACATTATTTACAGCAGTCAACATCTGTCTGGCAAAATCCAGATTGGCAGACATGCGCGGGTTTTCCCGGCCTACTACAAGGCGGAGCCTGGCCACATCCTTACCACTAACTTTATCTCTATAAAAATTTGGATCAGGCACACCGTCACGGTGTACGTCAAACATCGCCACCGGGTTGGTACTCAATAATTTAACGGCCGTCCGCCGCGAACGAACATAAGAGTTATTGTCGTGCGGGTCATGCGGCGTCTGGTCGTAATTTACCCCCATCCCAACTTTTCTTAAACGCTCGGCCATAATCATACCTACCTTGTAGATACCACCTTTGAAGGATATGGACTCGATACCGTCGGAAGGTATGTATGACTCGTCGCTGTGAGTGTGGTAAATAGCAAAGTTGGCCGGTGGCGCCGGTTTGTTTTCGGTTTTATTATTAAAAACCGGTACTTCCTGAGATGCGTAAAACTCATTATAGGCAACTATTTGCGGGTCTATACCCAAAAATTTTGCTAAAGCCCGGTCGCCCTGTACCTTGTCCAGCCGGTAAATCTTCCCTTCGGAAGTGTAAATTTCATCGCCTGCATATACAGCCCTGGACATCATTGACAGTACGTTTTCCTGCTCGTCAATGATGGTGGTAAACCTGCCCGGCAGGTATTCGGGCGCCTCTTTCGGTTGTTTCTGAAAGAACCCGGCAGTTGACAGGGCAGTAATTGAATTCTTCTTTACCACAGATACATAACAGAAAGCAGAAAGAAAAAATATTACTGTCAGTGTTATTACCAAAATTCTTGAATTTTTTTCAAAATTTCTATCCCCCCTAAGGCGGAAAATAAACAAGCCGGGATTTCCCGGTTGTCTTTTTTCCGCATGCATCTTGTATGTTAGAACCTTGGTAGTTGCATGTTAATTACAGTATGTGTTTAGTTTTTTCTGAAATATGAGTTTTAGGTATTGTTTTAATCTTTTTTGGGTCGCTTCCAACTATTATGTCGCGGCTTGTTTTTATAAACCAATCCCAGTGCAGTATTAAATGATAAGCAGCCAATCCTGCCAGGCTCATGCCAGTCCATTTATGGATGTCTTTTATTAACCGGCGCAGGGCAGTACCTTTTGGAATAGCCGTCCATAATAATAAACCGCTGATTCCACTTGCTGCTAGTAATCCGATTAAAGTTGTGTCAACTATAAAAAATTTATTTTTGTTATTCATAATGACTATTATTTAAAATATATAATATTTTTATTCATTCTTGATATTTCAGTCAATAATTGACATTCGCTCTTGATATCAAATATGATTGTTTAAAAGAAATATTTAAAATACGGGGGTGTTCTACCATAGGTAAAATTCTTTCTATCAATGTCAGTGCTGAAAAAGGTATTGAAAAAACAAGTGTTAGTGAGGTTAATGTGATTGAAAATTGGGGGTTGGAAGGAGATGCTCATGAAGGCGATTGGGACCGGCAAGTGAGTATATTTCCTGTAGAAGCTTTAGATAAAGTGCCAAGACATAAAATTGAAGAGGTTTTAAGTTGCGGTTATACTGAAAATTTTACAGTTCAAGGTATTCCTCTCGATCAGATGGTTGTAGGAACTATATTAAAGCTGGGTGAAGCTGAAATAAAAATTTTGCATATCGGAAAAGAAGAATACAAAGAGGCTGGAAGGCCATATATCGTCAGCAGGGAAGGAAGATTTGGGCGGGTAGTTAAAGGAGGAAAAGTTAAAGCGGGCGATGATATAAAAATTTTACGAAACAAACAACCCTATAGCTACGAGAAAAAGTGTTGAAAGAATAAGGAGAACATTCTTCCCTAGATAAGGTAACAAAGATGGAATATCTTCACAGTTTTTACTGACACCAATAATGGTATTTATCGCGAGTGGAAGACTAATGAATGCCACAAGGGTTAATAACGGCAGTAATTTTAGATAGACACTGACTACCAGCACCAGAAAGGCCCCAAAGTTTAATGCGGAATAAATGTAGGTATTTCCCTTTAGGTCAATTAGGGTCAGCAAGTGCCGGCGTCCCACGGCGCGGTCGGCTTCGATATCCGGGAATTGATTCAGCAGCAAAAGATTGCTTACAAAGAAGAATGGAATTAGAGAAACAGCCACGGAAGTAATGTCGTAAAATCCCTGCAGTACGAAATAAGTACCCAGAACCATACAAGGTCCGAATCCCAACCCGGGCGCCAGCAGGCACAGCAAGGGGGAACGGGTTATGTACTGGGTGTATAATACAATCAGTAATATCCCGGGGACGCCAACCAAAAGTATCTGCCAACCCCGGGCGAACACTAAATAAAAACCCAGTATAATTGCTATACTCAAAGTTGCCAGGCCATAATAAAGGGCGGCTTTGGAGGACATCTTCTTTCCAGGCAAAATACCGCTGCCGCCGCTGAAAGGAGTTTTGAGAGTCATTTCATCAAGCCCGCTCTTGTAATCACAATAATCATTCAGTATGTTCACTGAAGCATGTGCTGAAATCGCTCCAATTCATGGCAATGACAAGATAGTAAAGGTTAATGCTACCTGCCTTCCAGTACGCTGTGCCCGCACCTACCAATACGCATGCTATGGACAGGATAATAAATTGGGGACGTGTTTCAAATACATAGATCATTGCCTTGTTCATTTTGATTACCTCGTCAAGTTAAATTCCGAATAATAATAAAAGATTTCAATTTTAAATTTTACCACCATACATCGGCCTAAACAATATAAAACCTACTTCTCTAAGTTAATAAGTACCAGTGATAAAAAAGTGAAATCGGTTGCCAATCTCCAAATCCGGGATTCTAGATTCTGGATTTTTTTCTTCCCGGATGGTCTACTGTTAATATGGAATTAAAAGTTATTGACATATACCCATAACCCGGATAAAATAATTATAGATATATACCCATAATTATTTTTTTATTGTAAAATTATAATGAGAAACAAGGTTTAAATAGAGAAGGAACAAGGAGTGAACTCTCAAATGCCCAGACCACCTAAACCGCGACGGGTCGGTTTTTACCCAACTATAACTTATTTCAACCCTGCCGGTGTTCCAGCGGCGGAGGCAGGTGAAATAATAATCGGCGTGGACGAATGGGAAGCTATACGTCTTAAAGATTATTTAGGAATAGATCAACAGGAGTCCGCCGAGTATATGAACCTGGCCCAGAGTACTTTTCAGAGAATTTTGGCTTCAGCCAGAACCAAGTTGGCTACCGCGATAGTAGAAGGCAAGGCAATCCGGATCGAAGCCGGAAATTACCAGATTGTCGGTCACTGGTTTTGTCGGAAATGTGGTCATCAATGGGAAACTGTCCTTGAAGCAGAAAGAAGAATGCACCAGTTGTGTCCATCGTGTGGAACGGAACAGACAAACCAGCACCTCGGACATGGTTGGGGTCCTCCACAGTGGGCAGGTCCGGGCAGAAGGAGGAGGGGAGGGAGGTAAACCTGTTTGTTGTGTGAGGTAATGTTAGGTCAGCAAAGTATTTGATGATAATCAATCATATCACTTCAGCAAATTATAGAGATTGGAGAGGAGGTGAAAAGGGATGCCTAGAGGAGACAGAACAGGTCCGTTTGGACAAGGTCCCCGTGCAGGTAGGGCAGCCGGGTATTGCGCCGGCTATGGAGCGCCTGGTTATATGAATTTGGCGCCGGGTTTAGGATACGGCATTGGGCGAGGCCAGGGGATGGGCTTTGGCCGGGGCCGTGGAGGCTTCCGGGGCCGTGGTTTCAGGCGGTTTTGCAACTGGGGATACCCGTATTATGATCCGGCATATGGCCCCGTGCCCGGGCCCAATGCTTATTACAACCCACCCAGTCCCAGCCCGCAAGAAGAAAAAGCATACCTATTAAGCGAAACAAAGATTTTGCAAGATCAACTGTCAATGTTGGAAAAAAGGATTGCTGAATTAGAAGCTGCAGAAAAAAACGAAGATTAACAAGGGTATCATGGGCATAAAAAAAGGTGGCTGCATATAAGGATCATTGTTTAATGTGGCCACCTTTTTATTCTGTACATTAAGATTATGTCTTTAATTAGGTGATAATGAAATATTTACCTTTTTGTGTCTCAATAAAATGCAGCAATTGCCACTTATTTCACAGTGAATACAGCCCCTTCCTCCTGTATAATTTATTTATCCGGGGTATAGGAGGGGTTTTTCTTGAAAGGAACAAAAAGTGTCGCTTTTATAATCACTGTTATAGTCGCTGTTTTAATATACGCGTCTCCAATTCTGGCCCAGACATACTTAATTCAAAAAGGGGATACCCTGTTTTCCATCGGTAAAAGATACGGGACAACGGCAGACGAATTAAAGATTGCAAATAACCTCCAGTCCGACATGATTTATCCCGGTCAACTGCTCCTTATACCTCAGGGCATGATTTATACGGTTATGTTGGGGGATACGCTTTTCAAGGTTGCGCAAAAATATGGTACAACGTACCAGGAATTGATTCGCGTGAATAGTCTCTCATCCAATGCCATCTATCCAGGCATGAAGCTTTGCATTCCATCTTCCAGCCAGACTTACCCTCCTTCGGGTGGTTCTAATAATAGCCTCTATGTTCTTGGCTTCTATGTGGACAGGGAGAAGTATCAGCCCAGTTCTTACAACCGGTTGACGGCCAACGGCAACCTGATAAGCGCTGTCGCCCCGTTTTGGTACAAGCTTTCCCCTGAGAACGGCATGGAAATATGGGAGCATCAAACCGGTAATGAACTGGCCACCGAAGATAAAATCACTGTTATCGAGCAGGCTCGCCGGAACAATGTTCAAGTTTTGGCCCTGGTTCACAACCTGCTGTATGACGGTCAGATCGATGCCAAAAAATTGGCCTCGGAGATGCTGGCGACTCCTGATACCAGGAGAACGTTCATCAACCAGTTGGAAGGTTTGATCAAAAAATACGGTTTTGACGGCGTCAACCTGGATATCGAGCATGTTTACCTGTGGGACAGGGACAAGTTCTCCCTGCTGGTGAAAGAACTGTACCAGAGGCTGGATCCGCAGGGTTACAAGGTTACGGTCTGCGTGCCGGCCAAAACGTGGGACGACCGTGCCAATACCTGGTCCGGTCCCTTTGATTACAGTGCGATTGGCCGGTATTCACATCATGTGGTCATAATGTCCTACGACGAACACGGCTATTCCAGTGGGCCAGGTCCAATAGCTTCATACGGTTGGGTTGGGAATGTTGTTAAATTTGCTGTTCAAAATATCCCTCCAGAAAAAATTCTTCTGGGCGTGCCTGGCTATGGTTTTGACTGGGAGGCAGGCCAGGTTAACCCAACTTATCTTTCCTATAGTCAGGCTATGGATATAGCGGTTTCCAGGGGGGCGAGCATAAGATGGGACGACTCCGGGAAAGTACCTTACTTCTATTACTGGAATTACGGATACTGGAATTACGGAAAAGAACACCAGGTCTGGTTTGAAAACGTTTCCAGCCTGACCTACAAGCTTGACATCGTTAACAGGTATGCCCTCAAGGGTATTGCCATCTGGCGGCTCGGTATGGAGGACCCGGAGATATGGAGTGTTCTAAACAGCAAAGTAGTGGCGGAAAAGTGAACTCGTTTGGCTTCCGCTAAACTTCGTGGCTTCGGTGGGGGATTCTACCCCCACCGAAGTTTTAAGTGGTAACCTCATTCATTGGGGACATTCCTCTGACCCTAAAGACAGACCCTAAAGAGAGGTGTGTCCCCTTTCCTTATATGCCAATATAACGCTTACCGGATGACAACCCGGTATTCACGCAGCCAGGTATCAACCTGGGCCAGGTAGGCGAGAAGTTGGGGGCCGCGCATTAGCTGACCGAACCACGGCCGGTCAAAGACCATATCGCTGGATTGGGCCATGAAGCGGAGTTTGCCGGTATCAACAAACTGGTGCAGGGGCGAGGTGTGGTCATCGAGGATGCGCAGGACCCAATCCTTGACGGCAGTCAAGTAGGAGGGGTTATGTGTCTTCGGATATGGACTCTTGCGCCGTGTCAGCACATCGTCCGGCAAAACGCCTGTCAGCGCCCGGCGCAAGATACCTTTTTCCATTCCATCACAAATTTTCATGGCCCAGGGAATGTTCCAGGCGTATTCGGCCAAACGGTGGTCGCAATACGGCACTCTCACTTCAAGACCGTTTGACATGCTCATACGGTCCTTGCGGTCAAGCAATGTGGGCATAAACCGGGTAATACACAGGTAAAACATTTCGCGTATGCGGGCTTCAACAGGTGTTTCACCCGCGAGGCGGGGTACTTCCGACAAAGCCTCCCGGTAACGTTCGTCTACGTATTCTTCAGGCTTGATCAGCTCAACCAGTTCGGGTGAAAGCAAGCTGGCCCTGTCTCGTACCATTCTTATCCATGGAAACGTTTTGGATGCTAATGCTTCTTCATTGTGAAACCAAGGATACCCGCCAAATATTTCATCTGCCGATTCACCGGACAGAGCAACTGTTGCTCTTTTTTTTATCTCATGGCAGAACAGGTAAAGAGAGGAGTCCACGTCAGCCATGCCGGGCAAGTCGTTAGCCCGCACGGCCGATGCTAATGCCTCGACCAACTGAGGGGTGTCGATTAAGATTCTATGGTGAATCGTGCCGAAGGAATCCGAAACGCGTTTCACCCACGGTTCGTCAGAGCTGGGTTCAAAGCGGTTTGGTTGATAATGGCGGTCGTTGCCGACATAGTCTACAGAATAAGTATGAAGCGGTTCAAGGCCGGCTTGTTTGAATGCTCTCGCGGCAAGCGCCGTGATCGCGCTTGAGTCGAGGCCGCCTGACAGGAATGTGCAAACCGGCACGTCTGCGACAAGCTGACGTTCAACTGTATCCTGAAAGAGTTCACGCACGTGAGCCGCGGTGGCGTCCAAGTCGTCTGTGTGGCGCCGGCTTTCCAGCGCCCAGTATCGTCGTATTTGAATCCCGCTGCGGTCATAAGTCAGGCAATGTCCCGGCCTTAGTTCCGCTACCCCGTGGAAGACTCCGTGCCCTGGCGTACGGGACGGCCCCATGACAAAAATTTCGGCTAGTCCTTCCGCGCCAACTTCGGGATGAACCGCCGGGTGGGCAAGCAGTGCTTTCAGTTCGGAGCCAAAGAGAAAGGCGCTGCCGCGCTGTGTATAAAAAAGCGGTTTGACGCCAAGCCGGTCACGGGCGAGGAACAGGCTCTGGTCAGATTCACTCCAGATCGCGAACGCGAAGATACCGTTAAACCGTTCCACACAAGACGGACCCCATTCCATATACGCGAACAAAAGCGCTTCAGTGTCTGAGTTTTGGGTAAGGAAAGTATAACCGCGTGTTTCCAACTCTCGCCGCAATTCAAGCGTGTTATACAACTCGCCATTATAAGTGATTATGTATTTGTGATTCCCGCGTCGGCGGGTCATCGGTTGTCCACCGCCCACCGGATCAACTACAACCAATCGGCGGTGACCCAAAGCGGCGCGCGTCGACAGCCACACTCCGGCGGCGTCCGGCCCGCGGTAGGCTAATGTTTCAACCATTGATTCCAGAGTATGGCGCTGTTGATTAAGATCCTTTTCCCAGTCTATCCAACCTGTAATCCCGCACATCAGGCTTTCACGCTCCTTTTTATTCTAGAAACTTTTGTCAATCAATGCTCTTAAAGATCACGCTTAATTATGTATTGGCAGGAGCTGGACTGCAAAAAATAAAGCGCACGGAGTTGTAGATCACTCACGGCGCCGTTGCCCGAGTTTCATATTATTATCGTACAACTAGTTACCGTACAACAATAATATATTCGGCCCGGTTATAAATGTGCTAACGAATTAGTCTTTTTGAAGTGTATCTAAAAGCTGTTCTTTAAGCTCAAGGTATCGGGCAGTATAATACGGCCCGTTTTGTGCCTCCCGGTGGTCAAAGCCGTAGGCCCTCCGGCTAATGGCGAGGACCGGCGGGGCCTGAATTCTTTTGGCGACAGCCATACCGGTATATAGTTTCCACCAGCGCTCCAGGTCGGCAATAAACTCGCGGGCACTGGGGAAAAGCTGTTTGGCCAGACCGGGCTGACAGCCGATTTTTTCTTCCAGGACGCCTTGCCCGTACCAGACCAAAATGTCTTCAGGTGTGGACCTGTTCCAGTTCTCCATAAAGGCATGAAACAAGTAATCATGGTAAGGATAAAAAATCGGGTCGCCCTTGCCTTGTTCCACGGCCTGATCAAAGGATAATTCCGCGCTCGGAGCAATATCGATGGTTTTTTGAGGAATAACTTCCCTTTGGTAAACATGTTCATTTAAATAACCGGCCAGAGCGTAGACCTGATGTTTCCACAGATCAGCCAGAGCTGCTAGAAAACCGGCCAGATCCCCGTATAGCGTGGAGTAACCGACCGTCATTTCACTTTTATTGGCGTTGCAAACGAAACCGCCGCCAAAAGACGCCGCCAGCCCGGCCAGAATCCGGGATGAACGGTCGCGTGCCTGAATATTTTCAGCCATGAAGGAAGTAACTGTCAGGTTGAATTGACGGCCGTTCTTGAGGTTGACAACCGGGGTATGGTTGATTTGTTTTATAGTATTATCGACTGATTCTTGAATAGGCATAACGGTATACTGACAGCTTAAATTATGGGCCAGTTTAGCGGCCAAATCCTTGGTAGTCGGTGAGTTATATATGCTGGGCATATTGACCAGAAGGATATTGTCAGGTCCCAACACCTTGGTATATAAAGCGGCGCTGACGGCCGAGTCGATGCCGCCCGAAACGCCGATTACCACCTTTTCCATGGCTATAGATCGTATGAATTTATCTATCCCGTAATTAAGTGCTTGATATACGCTGTTAATATTCCGGTCGTCCGGTACTGGGACAGGGGAGAGGTTATCACCTTTATTGGTAAGATCGAGATCTATGTATTTTAATGTTGACGTGAAAGGCGGGCAGTAGGCGATTATTTCACCCTTGCCGTTGTACACGGTGCTGTAACCGTCAAATGTATAAACGGTTTTGCCGTTGTTTTGAATGCCTACATTGTTTACGTAAATCAAAGGAACACCGGTACTTTTAACCTGCTTGGAAAAGACCCGGTTACGTTTATCGTTTTTTCCCAAGGTGAATGGTGAAGCGGAAATGTTCACGAACAGGTGCACCGGTCCGTTACGGTGAATAGCGGCAATAGTTTTAACGTTATAGTCTTCACTCCAGCCATCTTCGCAAAGAATGCAACCGAGATTGACAGACTCCCCGGCTATGTTGAGATGCACCGGTTGAAGCATGTCCTCAACGCTTTTCCCCAGTTCCGGAGCCAACTTGCGCAGGCTGTAAAAGTGACGGGAATCATCAAATTCCCTGTAGTTCGGGTGTAATGTTTTGATTCGGAAAGGGTAGGGGAAATTATCATCTCCAAGTAGTTTGCCGTTATGCGCGATAAAGAAAGCGTTGTACTTACGCACTCTGCCGTCGTCACCTATTTTGTCCCAATCTACTCCCACATTGCCGAATAACACGTATAAGCCGGCGGATGCTTCTATTATTCTACGGCCATGTCTTTCGCAGTCCCGGAGAAAGGCTTGTTGTTCCCAAGTGTCTCCAATTAAATAACCGGGGATGCACATTTCCGGAAACACAACCATTTGTGCCTGTTGCTTGCGGGCCTCTTCCAGCATCGTTAACATCGTCCGGGTATTCAGATCCGGTCTCCCGGGAATTACTTCCATTTGGCCTAAAGCTATTTTTAGCAACAACCTCACCTCTGTAAAGCCAATTTACCTTTCATTTTAACACTTCAGCATATCCTTTTACCAGCCGGTTATCAAGTGATGACTTGTGAAGTGGGTAACAGAGGTATTTTATAGTTGCCCTCTTATCAAGAGAACGGTATAGGATTATAATAACAATTACAGGTGAAAAGATACTTGGTCTCTAGATCGGCGTTATCGTCTAGTTTTTAATTTCAATCGTTTTTGATTATTTTTAGAAAGGAATTCATAAATGGACCTAATCGCAAATTTAAATCCCCCTCAGGTTGAGGCAGTGACTTACGGGGACGGCCCTATTTTGGTTCTGGCCGGAGCGGGTAGCGGAAAAACCAGAGTGTTAACCAGCAGGGTAGCATACCTTTTAAGGGAAAAGCAGGCACAGCCTCACCGTATTCTGGCGATCACCTTTACCAATAAAGCCGCCCGGGAGATGAAGGAGCGGATCAATTTGATGGTTCCCGATGTAACACGCGACCTATGGGTTTGTACTTTCCACGCCGCTTGTGTGCGCATCTTACGCAGACAGGAAGAGTTTTTCGGGCGGGACAGGAATTTTGTGATTTATGATGCGGACGACCAGTTAACTGTAATAAAAGACTGTATTAAAGAGTTAAATCTGGACGACAAAAAGTACCCGCCCCGGGCGGTGGCCTGGTCTATTTCCCAGGCAAAGAACCAGTTGCTTGATGCTGTGGATTTTGAGCGCCAGGCGAACAACCCATACAGTAAAAAAATATCCGAGGTATACTATCAGTACACGGAAAATCTCCGCCGCAACAACGCCGTTGATTTTGACGACTTAATTTTTTTAACTGTGAGGTTGTTCAAGGATTACCCTCAAGTATTGGCGTATTACCAGGATCGGTTCCGCTATATCCTGGTTGATGAATATCAGGATACCAATCACGCCCAGTATATACTGGTGAACCTGCTGGCCGGGGCTCACCGGAATTTGTTTGTGGTTGGCGATCCTGACCAGGGGATTTACGGCTGGCGAGGAGCAAACATTAAAAATATTTTGAGTTTTGAGAGAGATTATCCTGAAGCTCATGTGATCACCCTGGAACAAAACTACCGTTCCACCAGTTCTATCCTCGAAGCCGCAAATCAGGTCATCCGGAACAACCCTGACCGCAAGGAGAAGCGCCTGTGGACGGCCGCAGGTACAGGCGCGCCTTTGATGGACTACTGCGGTACAGACGAGCGAGACGAAGCAGACTTTGTGGCTGAACAAATTCTTTATTTGAAAAATCTTGAAGGTAGGACATACAGAGATTTTGCGGTACTTTTCCGTACCCATGCCCAATCCCGGGTGGTTGAGGAAATATTTGTGCGGACAGGCCTGCCGTACACTATTATTGGCGGTTTGAAGTTCTACGATCGCAAGGAGATCAAGGATATTCTGGCTTATCTCAGGGTGATTCTCAATCATTACGATTCAGTCGGCCTTGCCCGGATCATCAACACGCCCAAGCGCGGCATCGGGCAGGCTTCTTTCAGCAAAATTACCGCCTTTGCCAGAGAATTGAATATAAGCCCGGTTGAGGCGCTGGAAAGGGTTGCTGAAATACCGGGATTATCAGGCAAGGTTCGCGATAAAGGAAAGGAACTGGGGATGTTAATCCGGTGCCTGTCTGAACAATCAGCCGGACTTAGCGTAACTGAGTTGTCACGGTTGGTAATGGAGCAGACCGGGTACCGGCAGGAACTGCTATTGGAAAACACAGTCGATTCGCGTACCAGGCTGGAAAACCTTGATGAGTTCCTGTCCGCCACCAGTGAATTTGACCAGGGGGCCGATGAAAATACTCTACAGGGATTTTTAGAAAATGTTGCTTTGGTTACCGATACTGACAATTATGATCAAAGTACTGACAAGGTGACGCTGATGACACTGCATAGCGCAAAAGGTCTCGAATTCCCAGTAGTATTTATAACCGGTATGGAAGAGGGAGTTTTTCCCCACTCCCGCGCCTTGACGGAGCCAGGTGAACTGGAAGAAGAGCGGCGGCTTTGCTATGTTGGTATAACCAGAGCAATGGAGCGGCTTTACTTGACTCATTGCTGGAAGAGAAACATTTACGGCGCCACTCGTTATAACCAGCCGTCCCGTTTCATTGACGAAATACCATCGCACTTGTTGAACAGAGATGACCGGATCAGCGGGGTTGATTTGCCGACGTCGCCATCACGTTTTGCCGGCAACCCTGTTCTTTTAAAGCCAAAGGTTAGCCGGAATTTAAATACAGCTGAACAATTGGCAATGGGTGACAAAGTCAAACATAAAAAATGGGGTATAGGCGTTATTGTTGGAATTCAAGGAGAGGGAGAAGAAGCCGTATTTAAGGTGGCCTTTCCCGGGGAAGGTATAAAAGATTTAATGGCGCGTTACGCTCCGCTAGAAAAAGCAAATTAGTATATATTCAGTGAAATTGGTATCAAGGCATGGCGTTATCAACGCTCACTCAGAGGAAGGGGGACACACCTTCCTTAGTTAAAATAAAAATGAAAGTTGTTTTGGAAATCAGGGAAGGAATGTCCCCAATAAATTCCGCGCCGATAGCACTTACGGCTCGCTTCGGACCGAACTAGCAGCGCTGCAAAGGCGGCGATATGCTGGTTATAGGAGAAGCCCGTTTCCCACAAGACTAATTGTGCTCAGATTCGTAATGTTGGTAGCCTGCTGGTTTCGCGCTGCAGTTCGGTTACCCTCGCTTCGCCGGGTGCTGTTACCGGCGCTTAAGCTGCGTCGTTCGCTAACGGTAACACCATGCCTCAACCGGGTTTACTGAACAGTTACGCAAATTAAAAAATACAAGTAGCTGTTCAAGAGTCAGAATAAGAAAATGGTTTATCGTCCCGAAATATTCTGATTCTTGCTACTGACTACTGACTACTGGATACCTGAATAGTAACAAATACAGAATTAATTATTTATGATGATAAAATGATATTGTATAATTTTGGTTGGAGTGACTTTTGGTAATAATATAGATGTTGGTATACGGGAGGAGCTATGGATCGTCTCCTGATTGTCGCTGTCCTTACGGCTGTAATACATTTTATCAATACACTGACTTACTCGGTGCGTCTGTCCGGCGTGCGTACCCGGCGGTTAGCCACTGCTTTTTCTCTATTTAACGTTATTTTTTTGCTGGCCAGTACCGCAAATACTATCCAGGGGCCGCTTCTTTCGTCAATTGTTGAGCGGGCAATCAATATTGGTGAAGCCCAAATCAGAGGCAAATTTCCGGCCGATCAGCTTATTTATCAGCCGGTTTACTTGGAGCAGCTTGTGTTGCTTGAGCATAATATTCGGGTTGTTATTATTGCGGCCACGGTGGGGACAATAATTGGAACTGCTTTCATCCCGGCATTTGTACGTATTTTTATCCGCGCGATTCTACTTTTTGAAGAGAATGGCTCAGTTCCCCGGTTGATTGGCATGGTGTTCTTTTCACCACGTAGGTTGTTTAATCTTACCCGGAAGTTCTATTTGCCCCGGAGTAATTCAATTAAGTTATTGACAGCGCGCCGGATTGCTTTGCCGAAGACTTTTTTAGTTCTGAATATTATTGTAACTGGGGTCTACACCACCGGTGTATTATCAGCCCTTTACGCCGGCGCGCTTTTCCCTGACTATCGCTCAACGGCTGCTCTCCTTTCAGCAGTGGTAAACGGCATTGCCACTGTACTGGCGGCCACTGTGGTGGATCCTACGGCCGCGTCCATCACTGATCAAGCCATAAGGGGAGAGCGTAGTGAAGAAGATGTCAAACAAATGGCTCTTTATCTTGCTATTACCCGGTTATTAGGTACGGTTTTCGCACAGGTAATCTTTTTACCATCCGCTAACTTCATAAAGTACGTTGCGACGTGGCTGGCATAATTAGTGGTTGGTGGTTGGCTGTTGGTGGTTAGTGGTCTTTAACATGAAGCAGGATTATTTTTGTAAACTTAGCGCCGGAGGAGGTATAGTTATGGATCAGGATACGGTGTTGACACCGGAATTGGCCCGTGAGCGGGCGGAAATATTGCGCCGGGAGTTGGAAATGCATAATTATCGCTATTACGTGCTGGACGACCCGGTTATTTCAGACGCGCAGTACGATAAAATGATGCGCGAACTGGAGCAAATCGAAGAGAAATTTCCAGCCCTGGTAACACCGTATTCACCCACTCAGCGAGTAGGCGGGAAACCCAGGGAGGGGTTTGTCACTGTGCGCCATCTCACTCCGATGCTTAGCCTGTCCAATGCTTTTGACGAGGGCGAATTGCGGGACTTTGACAGGCGGGTACGGCAAGCACTCACTGATGAAACTGTGGAATATGTTGTTGAACTGAAAATCGATGGTCTGGCTGTTTCTCTATATTATGAAGACGGCATCTTTGTCAGGGGCTCTACCAGGGGCGACGGTGAGACAGGGGAGGACATCACTGAGAATTTAAAAACGATTAGGAGTGTTCCGCTCCGGCTACGTCATCCTGTGCCGCGGTTGGAAGTTAGGGGAGAGGTTTTTATGTCCAAAAAAATCTTTCTCCATGCTGAACGAAGCCAGAGAGGAAGCGGGGGAACCATTGTTTGCCAACCCGCGCAATGCCGCCGCCGGGACATTGCGCCAGTTAGACCCGCGTATCACCGCGTCACGCAAGCTGGATCTTTTCACCTATGGTATCGGTCACAGCGAGGGAGTCGACTTGTCAGAACATGTTGCCGTACTAAATTTTTTAAAAGAAGCTGGTTTTAAAGTAAACTCTGAATACAGGGTCTTCAGTGACCTGGATAAACTGATCAACCATTGTTATCGCTGGCAAACAGAGCGCTTTAACCTAAACTATACTATTGACGGGCTGGTGTTGAAAGTGAACTCGTTGCCCCTGCAGGAAAGGCTGGGAGCAACCGTGAAAAGCCCGCGCTGGGCTATCGCCTACAAGTTTCCGCCCGAACAAGCGGTTACCAGAGTAAAGAATATTTTTGTCCGGGTAGGCCGTACAGGTGTCCTTACACCCACGGCGGAACTGAATCCGGTGCGCCTGGCCGGAACTACTGTAAGCAAAGCGACTTTGCATAATGAAGACTTTATTAAAGAGAAAGATATTCGTGTAGGGGATCTGGTGCTGGTCCAAAAAAGCGGGGGATATAATTCCGGAAATACTGGCCGCGCTGCCTGAGAAAAGAACAGGATCGGAAAAGGTTTGGTCAATGCCGGCGGAATGCCCGGCCTGCGGCTCAAAAGTTGTGCGGGCCGGGGGTGAGGCGGCGGCGCGCTGCACCGGGATGGCTTGCCCGGAGCGGCTCTGGGAAGAATTGATTCATTTTGCTTCACGTAACGCCATGGATATTACCGGACTTGGGCCGGCGGTGATAGCTCAGCTGCTATCGACCGGTCTGATTGGCGACCCGGCGGATCTCTATAACCTTCGCTACGAGGACTTGGCGCCTTTAGAACGTCTGGGCCCCAAGTCAGCCCGTAATCTAATTAAAGCTATAGAAAAAAGCAAGAGCGCCTCGCTGTCCAGGTTAATCTTCGCCCTGGGCATACGCCACGTTGGTGAGCGGGCGGCTAAAATTTTGGCCGGACAATACGGCTCTTTGGACAGGTTGATGTCCGCAACCCGGGAGGAACTTGTGAATATCCCGGAAGTAGGCTCCAAGATCGCTTCCAGTATAGTTGATTTCTTTGCCAACGGGCAAAACAGAATGGTGATAAATAAGCTGGTTAAAGCGGGTGTCAACACTAGTGATGAAAGAAAAGGCCAGGGTAGTAGTGGACATCTTGATGGAAAAGTATTTGTGATCACCGGTATCCTGGAAGATTTTAGCCGGCAACAGGCGCAAGAACTGGTCGAAAGCATGGGGGGCAAAGTCACATCGAGCGTAAGCCGTAACACCAACTACGTTGTTGTGGGAGAAAACCCCGGATCGAAATATGATAAAGCGCTCGCACTGGGAGTAACGATATTGGGGGAAAAAGAATTTAAAGAAATTATCTATAATGAAAACAATAATGGCTAGAGTTATTATTTTGAGTTGAGCAACTGTAGACATTATGTTTTAGATATTCTCAGGACTCAGAGTAGAGCCTGAACTTGCGTGAATATTGCCCATATTGGTATAATGTTGTAGGTTGATAATAGAAAGAAGGTGGATTCTTGATTACTGAAAAAGACGTTGACCATGTCGCTCTTTTAGGCCGGTTGGAATTGACCGCTGAAGAAAAGGAGATGTTTACCAGGCAGCTTAACGACATTTTGGAGCATTTCCGGTCCCTGGAGCGTCTTGATACTGAAAAAGTGCAGCCTACGGCGCACGTCCTGCCTCTGCAGAATGTTTACCGTGAAGATCAAGTGGGACAGCACATGTCCCGCGAAGACGCCCTGTCAAACTGTCCCGACCGGGATGAAAACTACTTCAAGGTGCCCAAAATTGTCTAGGTATTCAGGAGGTGTTAATAATTGCAGCTTTACCGGCTGACAGCCCACGAATTACACGATCTTTTAATTAAAAAAGAGATATCTGCGGAAGAATTGAACAATGCTATATTTGATCGGATCGAAGCCGTTGAGGATAAAATTGGTGCCTATATTACCAGGACGAAAGAACGTGCGCTTGAGAGCGCCAGCGCGGTGGACAAGCAAATCCGGAATGGTGAGGCAATTACCCCGCTTTCCGGCATTCCCGTCGCGGTAAAGGATAATATGTGCACCGACGGTCTGCGTACCACCGCGAGTTCGAAGATCCTGTACAACTTTGTCCCACCTTATAGTGCTACTGTTGTAGAAAAACTTGAAGCCGCCGGTGCGACGGTGGTGGGAAAGACAAATTTGGACGAGTTCGCCATGGGTTCATCCACTGAAAACTCTGCCTTTTTTACTACAAGAAACCCGTGGGATACAGAGCGGGTGCCCGGTGGTTCCAGTGGCGGCTCGGCTGCTGCCGTTTGCGCTGGTGAAGCCGTTTGCGCCCTGGGTTCGGACACGGGCGGTTCCATTCGCCAGCCTGCTTCTTTTTGCGGCGTGGTTGGCATGAAGCCTACCTACGGGGCGGTTTCCCGCTACGGGTTAATCGCCTTTGCCTCGTCTTTAGACCAGATTGGACCATTTGCCAGGGACGTGACCGACTGCGCTCTGATGCTTCAGGCTATCAGTGGACACGACCCAAAGGACTCCACTTCGGCGCACTATAAAGTACCTGACTATACTGCTTCTCTGATTAATGACGTGCGCGGCCTGAAAATAGGAGTTCCTGAAGAATATATGGCTGAAGGGATCTTGCCGGAGGTGCGCGTCGCTGTTAAGAAAGCCATGTTTTTGTTGGAGTCGCTGGGGGCAGTGGTGGAGTACACAACCTTGCCGCATACCGAGTATGCTTTACCGACTTACTATATCATTGCGCCGGCTGAAGCCAGTTCAAATCTGGCCCGTTACGACGGCGTGCGGTATGGTTTCCGGGCGGCGGAAGCCGGAGACGTAATTGATATGTTCATGAAGTCCCGGAGCCAGGGTTTCGGCCCCGAGGTAAAAAGACGGATTATGTTGGGCACTTACACGTTATCCGCGGGCTATTACGACGCCTACTACCTGAAAGCGCTGAAAGTGCGGACGTTGATCAAACAAGACTTCGACCGTGCTTTTGAAAAGTATGATGTATTATTGTCACCTACATCTCCTTCCCCGGCTTTCCGCTTCGGTGAGAAGGTTGACGATCCGCTTCAGATGTATTTATCAGATATTTGCACTATATCGGTTAACCTGGCCGGAATCCCGGGAATCTCACTGCCTTGCGGCTTTGTGGACGGAATGCCGGTTGGGCTGCAACTGATGGGCAAGCATTTCGATGAAGGAACATTGCTGCGGGTAGCTTACACGTTCGAACAGAATACCGACTACCATAAAGAGTTTCCGAAATTATAGACTGATATTGATTTTTATATTAATTCCGACGTCTGACGTCCGAAGACTGATTTGGGAGGGTTAAGATTTGACCCGGTATGAAACTGTTATCGGCCTGGAAGTTCATGTGGAGCTAAAAACCAGGTCCAAAATATTCTGCGATTCCACCACTGAATTCGGCGGTGAGCCCAATACCCACGTCTGCCCGGTCTGCATGGGGCTGCCGGGGGTTCTCCCGGTTGTCAATAAAAATGTGGTTGAATATGCAATCCGTGCCGCGTTGGCGCTCAATTGCCATATTGCAAGCTATTCCAAGTTTGACCGGAAGAACTACTATTATCCGGACATGCCCAAGAATTATCAAATATCCCAGTACGATTTGCCAATAGCCGAGCACGGCTACCTCAACATAGAAGTAAACGGGGAAACGAGACGGATCGGGATTACCCGTTTGCACATGGAAGAAGATACCGGCAAACTGGTGCACCAGGGGACTATTACCACCACGCCTTTTTCCCTGGTGGATTACAACCGGGCCGGAGTGCCCCTGATCGAAATTGTGTCCGAGCCCGACCTGCGCTCGCCGGAAGAAGCATACGAGTACCTCAATAAATTAAAAGCAATTATCCAGTATACCGGTGTTTCCGACTGCAAAATGGAAGAGGGCAGCCTGCGGTGTGATGCCAACGTTTCAGTACGCCCCGCCGGCAGCAAGGAATTTGGCACTAAAACAGAAATTAAAAACATGAACTCATTTAAAGCTTTGCAGAAAGCGTTGACTTACGAGGTCGAGCGTCAAATTGAGGTTTTAGAGGAAGGAGGACGGATTGTTCAGGAAACCCGCACCTGGGACGAGGGAAAAGGAGTAACCCTTTCCATGCGCAGCAAGGAATACGCGCACGATTACCGTTACTTGCCGGACCCCGACCTGGTACCCATGGTGATCGACAGGGAGTGGGTTGAAAATATCAAACGTTCGCTTCCCGAGTTGCCGGACGACCGCAAGGAGCGATATGTAAGCGAGTTTGGACTGCCCGCCTACGATGCCATGGTGCTGACAAACACCAAAGAATTGGCCGATTACTTCGAAGCCTGCGTGGCTGCCTACTCAAACCCCAAAGCAGTAAGCAACTGGGTAATGGGAGATCTCTCCAGGCTGCTCAACGCAAACAACACAGACATAACCAGTTGCCCGATCAAACCGGAGCAACTGGCTGCCATGCTGCAATTAATAGAAAAAGGAACGATTAGCGGCAAAATAGCCAAAACGGTATTTGAAGAAATGTTTGCTTCAGGCAAGGACGCAGAAACAATTGTAAAAGAAAAAGGGCTGGTCCAGATCAGTGATGAGGGTGCCATAGCGGCTATAGTGGATGATGTTATAGCTAAGAATCAAAAGTCGGTGGAAGACTACCGGGCCGGTAAGGACCGCGCCTTAGGTTTCCTTGTGGGTCAGGTTATGAAAGCCTCCAAGGGTAAGGCCAATCCTGAACTGGTAAATAAACTGTTGAAAGAGCGGTTGAGTTAAAAAATAAATATAAACTGTATATGGTTAATGATGAGCAAAATCGCTTTTTTTCAAGCCTTTTTGCTCATCATTTATATGTGACCGGCAATGACAGGCGGATAAAGGTTATCCCCCCGGCTGGTAGCTGGCAGGAAGACATTACCGGCCAGGTAAGTTGGACATCATCTAATGAGCTGGTAGCCACAATTACCTTATTACCTGGTAGTTCCTAAAGGAAGGGAGGCTGAATGCTTTCCTTCTTTGTTTTTCCAGTTTTACTGGGTTTATCTATAACCTTGCAGGAAAATAATGCCTCATGTTGAATAGAGTTAACATAACCCGAAGTTCTCCGGCTTTTACGTATGACAAACCGGACAGACGGGAGTATGTAGTGGAGGGAGGCTGATTGATGTTGAAGAAGAGAAAACCTGCTTTAACACCGTAGAAGCTGATAATGGTGTACAGCGCGGCATATTGCCCCTATCCTGCTTCTGTCGATGTATGACGAAATAAAATGAGGTGCTTTCTGACTAGAAAGCGGGATTCTTTATCAAGGGGCAAATTGTATTCACATATAGCACAAACGGGAGAGCATTTAAGTTGCTTATGAATTTAAGGGTGACATATCATCAATCTTGGTAGGGACATATTTTTACGCACTGGGGTAGACAAAAACATGCAAACAAAAATAACAAGAATAGCAGCGATAGCAAAAGAGAGCCTAATGAGCAATTCACATCGACGTATCACCTATTGAATGATGAACTGCAGTTACACATTGAATGAAGTAGGGAGATGCAACAATATTCTACACTGGTGCTGATACAAAAATATTGAAAGAGGGATATATCATGGGAATACTTAAAAGCGGCAAGGTAAATATATTTCTTTTCAGTGCAATGATGATGGTTATTTTATTATGTTGTTGCGGCCAGGTGCAAGCAGCCCAGGACGGGGATTATACTTACACTGTAACAAATGGTAAATCCCAAATTACGGGGTATACCGGGGCTGGAGGAGTCGTTACCATACCAAGTACACTAGGTGGAGCTCCTGTAACTAGTATCGGCGACAATGTTTTTAAAGGCTGCACAAATTTAACCAGTATTGTCATTCCGCAAGGGGTAACCAGTATCGGCGACGGGGCTTTTTACGGCTGCACAGGTTTAACCAGAATTGCCATTCCAGAAAGTGTAACTAGTATAGGCTATGCTATGGGCTGGGGGGCTTTTTACGGCTGTACAGGCTTAACCAGTATTGTCATTCCGCGAGGGGTAACTATGATAGGCGAGAGCACTTTTTCCAATTGCACAGGCTTAACCAGCATTATCATTCCGCAAGGAGTAACGTATATAGGCTTCAATGCTTTTTACGGTTGTACAGGCTTAACCAGTATTACCATTCCGTCAAGTGTAAGAAATTTAGGCGAACAAGCTTTTTGTGCTTGTTCTGGTTTATCCAAGATTATATTTAAATCGGCAACAACAACAATATATGATGGTGCATTTACAATTCCAGCCTCAACAAAGATTTTTGGATATGACCCATCTACAGCAAAAACATACGCTACAAAATATAACAGAACATTCGAAGTTATAAGTAAAACTACGTATATAGAGCCTGACTATACTTATACTATAACAAGTGGTGAAGATGAAGCACAAATTACAAAGTACACCGGAGCTGGAGGAGTTGTTACAATACCAGGTACACTAGGTGGATTTCCGGTAACAAGTATAGGTGCAGGGGCTTTTGCCTGGAACTCAGATTTAACCAGTATCACCATTCCGCAAGGAGTAACCAATATAGGCGGCGAGGCTTTTTCCAATTGCACAGGGTTAACCAGTATTACCATTCCACAAGGATTAACCAGTATAGGCGGTTGGGCTTTTGAGTTGACAGGCTTGACCAGTATTACCATTCCGGAAAGTGTAACTAGTATAGGCAACTTAGCTTTTTTCGGTTGTCCATTAACCAGTATTACAGTAGATATAAATAATTCAGCATATACCAGTGTGGGCGGTGTGCTTTATAATAAAGCACTGACTAAGTTAATTCAATGTCCCAGAAGTTTAACTAGCATCATCATCCCGCAAGGAGTAACGAGTATAGCCAACTATGCTTTTTACAATTGCAGAGACTTAACCATTATTGACATCCCGGAAAGTGTAACTAGTATCGGCTACTATGCTTTTTCCAATTGCGCAGGCTTGGCCAGCATCACATTTAATTCGGCAACAACAGTAATAACTGATGATGCGTCTACAATTCCAGAACAAACAACAATTTTAGGATATGACCCATCCACAGCAAAAGATTATGCTGAAAAATATAACCGGAAATTTGAAGTTTGCACAGTTACCGGCAGCACCATAAGCCCCACAGCAAGTACATTTTATAAAACGGCTTCAGCCCAGGTGGACGTAACAACCACCCTGACATTAAACGGCAACACACTGTCAAAAATCACCAATGGCGTGGCAACACTTGTAGAAGGTAAGGATTACACCGTAAGTGGGAATACGGTAACCATAAAGAAAGAATATCTTACAACTCAGGCAATGGGAACAACCATCCTGACATTCAACTTTAGCGCTGGGGCGGCACAGATTCTTGTAATAACTGTGATGGCAGAAGGCAGTGACCCGGTTTCCGATTATACTTTAACTGCCGATCCGGAGGAACTAACCCTATTTGTTAAAGGTAAAACTGCTACTGTAAAAATCTATGCCGAAGATGCAGACGGTGCACGAGAAGTAGTTACGCAACAATGCACCTGGAAAAGCGATGACGAAGGTGTTGTAAAAGTAATAGCGGCAGGAAAGATAAAGCCGATTGGCGTGGGCGAAGCCAGTGTGACGGCTAGCTACCAAGGGTGCACAGTAGAAATACCTGTCGAGGTTAAGAAACAGATTAAGTCCCTTACTATTACTCCTAAGACGTGCATTATTAATCCTGGTGATACTAAAGAGGTAGCTGTTACTATTGTCTATAAAGACAATACTCAGGAAGACATTACCGGCCAGGTAAGTTGGAAATCATCTAATGAACTGGTAGCCACCATTACTGATAGTGTAATTAAAGGTATAAACAAAGGAAGTGCTACCATTACAGCAAGCTACGGTGGAAAGACCGGTAAGATAAAAGTGAAGGTCAATTAAGTCAACAATGTTCTGCACTGGTGCTGATACAAAAATAGTGAAAGAGGGATATATCATGGGAATACTTAAAAGCGGTAAGGTAAATATATTTCTTTTCGGTATAATGATGATGGTTATTTTATTATGTTGTTGCGGTCAGGTGCAAGCAGCCCAGGACGGGGATTATACTTACACAGTGAAGGATGGCAAAGCTGAAATTACGAAGTACACCGGAACTGGAGGAGTTGTTGCCATCCCTAGTAAACTAGGTGGATTACCGGTAACAAGTATTGAATATAATGCTTTTTACGGTTGCACGGGTTTGACCAGTCAAGTATAGGCGGATATGCTTTTCACACTTGCACAAACTTAACCAGTATTACTATTCCAGAAAGTGTAACCAGCATAGGCAATTCAGCTTTTGCGTTTTGCTCAGGTTTAACCAGTGTTACTATTCCAGCGAGCGTTACAACTGTAGGAACTGCAGCTTTTGGATATTGTTCAGGATTAACAAGTATTATTGTAAATAATAATAATTCAGCATATACAAGTATAGATGGCATACTATATAACAAAGCTGGGACTACTCTAGTGGTGTGTCCTGCAGGTTTGAAAAGTTTAACCATACCCGAAAGTGTTACAAGTATAGGCAATCGGGCTTTTTTCGGCTGTACAAGTTTAAACAGTATTAACATTCCGCAAGGTGTAACAAGTATAGCAAGTACGTACGGGGGTTCGGCTTTTGCTTGGTGTTCCGCATATATTACAGTAGCTGTTGGTAATTCAAATTATTCCAGTAAAGACGGTGTCCTTTATAACAAAGAAGGCACAGTCTTGATAGCATGTCCAAAGAACATGACAAGTTATACTTTCCCGCAGGGGGTAAACAGCATCGGCCCCGAGGCATTTGCTGGTTGCTCAAGATTAACCAGTGTTACCATCCCACAAGGGATAAGTAGTATTGGTGATGGTGCTTTTCACGCTTGCTCTAATTTAACCGACATTTCTATTCCGCAAGGTGTAACAAGCATAGGCGAATCGCTTTTTACCAATTGCAGGAGTTTAAAAAGTATCAGTATACCTGAAAGTGTAATTAGCATGGGCGATTTTGCTTTTCATGGTTGCACAGCCTTAACAAGTATTACCATTCCGCAAGGAGTAGCAAGTATCGGCCGCCATGCTTTTTATGGTTGTACAAGCTTAACCAGCATAACTTTTAACTCGGCAGCAACGGAAATAGCTGATACATCGGGTACAATTCCAGAACAAACAAAAATTATAGGATATGATCCATCTACAGCAAAAGATTATGCTGTAAAATATAACCGGAAATTTGAAGTTTGCGGCGTTGCCGGCAGCACCATAAGCCCTACAGCATGCAACTTTTATAAAACGGCTTTGGACCAGGCGGACGTAACGATCACCATGACGCTAAACGGCAACACCCTGTCAAAAATCACCAATGGTGCGGCAACGCTTATAGAGGGTAAGGATTACATCGTAAGCGGGAATGCGGTAACCATCAAGAAAGAATACCTGGCAACTCAGACAGTGGGAACAACCATCCTGACGTTCAACTTCAGCGCTGGGGCGGCACAGACCCTTACAATAATAGTTACTGACCAGCCAATAGATAATATATTCCCGGTAATAACCGTAACCAGTCCGGATAAAAGCGGCAGCGGCGTTTATATCAAAGGTTCGCCGATCAAGATAAAAGCCAGCGCCACCGACAACGTGAAAGTCGAAGCAATGGCTGTTTACCTGGACCAGTACATTCCCGGAAGTGTACAGAACCAGTTGACTAGGGTGAACGGGGGGTCCCTGAATTGGGAATGGCCTGCGGCGGATATTTCGAAGCTGACTGCGGGAGTGTACGAGTTAATAATAAACGCCGTGGATTCCACGGGAAACACCCAGCAGGCAAAGGTTAAGTTTACCCTAAAAGATACCGACAGCATAACCGTTCAGGCTACGATCGATTTGGTGGTTTACAAGGAAAAGAAAAACCAAAAGGTTAAGATAACACCTACCATAATCAGTTCCAGTGGCTCAAAAGAATCAAACAGTAAATATAACTTCGGATTTTTCATAGACGGAGACGAAAACGGCAAGTGGAAATCAGGACTGAGCTGGGATATAAGCTATACTGATCCGGGAGAGCACACCGTAACCTTGGTGGCTATTGATAAAAAAAGCAAAATAAGGTTTTATGCCGGTGCAGTAACCGTTAAAATACGTCAACTACCGACAGTCACAGTTGAAATGGACCAAGAAGTGCACAAAAATGGAGGAATATTGAGCCTGACACCGAGTATAGCAGTTGGCCCGGCGGATGACGCAGGGAACTATATATTGAAAGGCTTCTATGTAGATAAAAAGAACAAATGGGTTGACTGGGCGCAAAGTCATTATATTGATCCGGATCAGACTGCCGGAGGATTGTCTGTTGGCACGCATAAGGTTGTCTTTGTAATTGCACATTCATCCACCGGCCGCGAGTTTTATTCTTCGGAGTATAAATTTACCGTAGTTACCGGTTCATTGACTGCTCCGCAAGGACTTAGCGCCAAGGTGCTGGATGATAATCGGGTGCAACTGAGTTGGAACCCTGTTAAGAATGCTGCAAGCTATAATGTACACCGTACCAATGCGGCTGATGGCACGAAAAAGACATTTTCAAAAGTGAAGGCAACTACTTATATAGATTTGACGGTTCAACCTGATACGACTTACTGGTATGCCGTAACAGCTGTATCCTCTGAAGGACAGGAGGGAGATTGGCCTCAGTCAATAACAGTAAGTATTCCGAAAAGCAATATTGAGAGCGTACTTGCAATGGAAGCGCTTAAGATTAGCAATTACACCGTAGGTGATGCCATTACCCTTAAAGGACAAGTGGCAAATTATGATTCCTATGCGTTCTATGTGGAGAAGCCGCCATTTTGGACAAAACAGTTGTGGGGGGTTACAAGCTGCGCAACCAAAAGCCTGCATGAGTACAGCTTTACCTGGGATACCAAAGATTGGGCCGCCGGTACTTATCATGTCGGGATCGCCGCCTACAATGGAGACGAATTAACTTATTCTACAACTATAGACATCACTCTTGAAAATGGATTCCAAATGCAGAGCGTAATGGATCACCCGGGTTTTGCCCGGTATTATTTAACTGGAACAGCACCGGGATATACGGGGGTTGAGTTCTGGTATAGAAGTCCAGATGGGAAAGATCATAAGATGAGTGAGGAGATTTCTGTAAATAATGATTTCTTGACGGTTTCCTGGCCTGATCAGCATCTTTCACCAGGTAAATACCAAGTTTTTATGGTTGGCACTAAGAACGGAGTTAAACGGAAAACGAATCGACTTCCGGTGACCTTGGACAAAGACAATTCGTATATGATAAATAGCTTTAATCAAAAACCGACCTATATTGATGAGGGTAGTAATGGTGTATATAATGTGTTCGTTTCTCTGAAAGTGGGGGGGAATGAAATAGCGGCCTATTACGCCCAAACCAGTGGAAGCAGTTTCTCAGGCTTTAGAGATTATAGAGGCACATGGAATGATTCAGAAATAGACACTAGTCAGAGTACATGGGTTAATATAGAGTCCTTCCTCGAAGCATCCGGTTATAAGCTGGAAACCCTAAGCAACGGTAGAACCCTGGCAAGCAAATTAGGAGTTCCTGTTTCACCCCTGGTTTATGACTTGCGTGTTTCGGAGAGTGCCTTACTCGATCAATTACTGGAATCATTGTATAGAAACTATACCATTACCATAAATGATTATGATACGAAATATTTAAATTGTGGTCAATTTCAAAACCAGACTCGAAAAAGAACGATCAGCATCAATTATCCTCTGATCGGAGGAGATACTAATTTTGATTTCAAATATAATGAAGGTACTCTTAATATTGAACTGGATGCTGATATGCAGCTGCTTAATCAATTCTTTGGGGATATCGATGCTATATGCAGAAAGGCAGTAGGGGATATCAAACAAGTAACCTCGATAATGTGTGATGACCCGTCGGAATGGGGAGCTTTCAGAGCATTATGTTTTGCTATTTCTGGCAAGGACTATACTGTTATTAGTGGACCTGGGGGGGATTATAATGCCTATTTCGGTAACATGAGTTGGGAACAATGGGCGAAATTAATCCAGACATTAAGATTGCCGTAAATTGGCCGAATCAGCCATGAAGTCCGCAATCCCATGACTTCCATACGTGACTTTTCTGTAAACGTTAGGCAGCAAAGACGAGTAGGATAAAGATCTAATCATTTTCGAGTTCATGATTGAAGAGTTGGACCGGGTGAACGAATTATTACGGAATATCTAGGCATGACCAAGTACTAAAGAGTTGACCTGATCGTCAGGGGATTATAAATTCCCCTGAGCGGAAGCCCTATATAGACTCTGACATAGGTGGGTGCGTAACATTTGAACGCTTGGCTTCAACGTCATGAAGCCAGACGTAACTTATAACTACAGATTATTGAAAAATATCGATAATAGACTGGGTGAAGCCGTAACTAAGTAAAATAAACGAATATGTGATTATCAAGTTTGATGTTTTAATTAATAAAAAAGTTACTCCTACTATGTTTAGTATGAGTAACTTTTTTATCGTTATTATGTTGTTTGTTTTTGGATCAAGCCTTTGCCGGTGGCTTCAGCATAAGGACCAATGCCAGACTGACAAAACATAGTATACCGGAAATAATCAGCGGTGTGGCGCTTAATTGGCCGGCTACCGGGCTCTTCATCAGGTCGTACAGCATTGGGCCGAGGAGTGCGCCGATGCCATAGGCCATAAATACTGAACCGTAGTTCATGCCCAGGAATTTAGTTCCGTAGTAATCGGCAGTCAGAGATGGATATATTGCCAGGTAACCTCCAAAGCAGAAACCGACCAGGGACACCCCGAGCAGGATGGAGGTTCCGGTGAGAGCCTTTAAACCAATCATGGTAATACCACAAATCACAAAGATTATCAGCAGAGTTTTGGTGCGGCCAAGTTTGTCGGAAACCGTACCCCAGATTAGCCGGCCGGCTGCGTTAAATACAGACACAGTCATAACAGCGGACGCTGCTAAAGCTTCGCTTAACCCCTGTACTTTTGCAATGGGCAGGGCGTTGGCGATAATCATCAGACCGGCAGCGCTGCCGAAAAGGTAGGAAAGCCAGATTAGATAGAACTGAGGTGTCTTCATCATATCACCGGTGGAAAAATCTCCGCTGCTTACTTTTCCTGCAGCTTGTACCGGCGGTTCCCATCCGGCAGGTTTATAGCCGGGCGGGGGGTTCTTCAAAAATTGAGCGCCGATTATTACGCAAATACCAAAAATAATGCCAAGGTAAGAAAATGTATTAAGAACACCCTGTGAAGCGATAAGACTTTTGGCTACCGGGGTAAAGATCAAAGCTCCACCGCCGAATCCTGCCACAGCCAGACCGGTGATCAAGCCTTTCTTGTCCGGGAACCACTTGACGCAAGTTGCGAGCGGGCATACGTAGCCGGCTCCGATACCCAGGCCGCCGATTACCCCGAATGTTAAATAAAGCCAACCTACAGTTGTTGTCTTACTGGCTAATAAAAGTCCTATTGCCAGCAATATGCCGCCTGTGGTGGCCACCCACCGGGGACCGATTTTATCCTGGAGTTTACCGAAAATTACTGTGCCAATGGCAAAAACAAGAATAATGATTGAAAATGTTAAATTGGTAGCTGCCGCATCCCAATTAAATTTTGTCATCAAGGGACCTTTAAACACACTCCAAATATATACCGCTCCTAGAGCAACTTGAATTAATAAGGCGCCGACAACAATAAGCCAGCGATTCGTTACTTTCTCTGACAACTCTCTCTCCTCCTCTTAATTTATATGGACGCCAGTAAACTAATTAAATACCTTTAAGAAAGATTAATAGTTATAGATTATTTATTATTAACAATAGTTTAACAATAGTTTAACAATAGTCTTAAATAAAATTAATAACTACATAATTTAAAAATATTATAATTTAAAATCTAATCTACAGGCTCGACCTGCCATTTTTCATTTACCCATAACCCGATGCACTGTACTTCATTATACCAGGCACGAACAGTTTTAAGGGCAGATTCTAATTGCTCTAATTGTCGTCTACCTTCGGAACCGGATTGCCTGCGCAATCATAATGAGCTACAACAGCAATTAACTTTGAACCGTGCGCTTCTACAGAAATTTTTACCCTCTGTTGGATTGAAGCTACCCCGGCTTGGTTTTCTGCTAATATTTTTATCGGACCTGGTTCGGTAACGGTGTCAATAAAATCAAGCTGATATCGGCTTCTCAGATATTCATTCACAGGTAACTGTGTCCTGCCGTCCATACAGTTAATAGCGGTGCCAAAAGTACCGTGGGCCATTATCCCCCCTCCTTTCTTTATAATATAATAATGTAGGTTATCTTTGCATAATCCCCCCAGTACGTATAATGACTAAGGTTTTACTTTAAATACCTTATCCGATAGTATACATCTCTTTGCTCATAAAGGCAAGGTTTACAGACTGTTTCGATTGTTTAAGCCGGCCTGGACTGGTTAGATATTATTATAATCAACATTGCAATAGAAGTATATTTATTTGTCAGCCTTTGGCTACTTATAATATATATGTCAGGTCAATGTATACAATATAAGGATCATTTTTGCTTTAAAGTTACATAAAATTATGGTATCATTCACTTAGATAATTTTCGGGAGTAATCCCGGTTTTTTAATATTGATTCTTAGTTGTTTGATTAAGGAGTGATGAAACAGCGTGCATGAAAGAAAAATAGTTGTAGTGGACACTACCCTTAGAGACGGGGAGCAGACGGCGGGGGTTGTTTTCGCCAACAGGGAAAAATTACGGATAGCTAAGTTTCTGGATGAACTTGGAGTCAACCAGATCGAGGCCGGTATACCGGCCATGGGTGGAGATGAAAAAGAAGCTGTGGCAGCCATTTGCCAGGCTGGATTAAAGGCTAGTATCATGGGTTGGAACCGGCCCGTGCTCAAAGATATTGAAGCTTCTCTCGAATGTGGTGTGGACGCGGTAGCGATATCTATTTCCACCTCGGATATTCATATCAAGTATAAGCTTAAAACCACCAGAGAATGGGTAATCGAGCAAATGGTCAACGCCACTTATTTTGCGAAAAAAGAAGGAATGGAGATATCGGTCAACGCGGAAGATGCCTCACGCAGTGATATGGATTTTTTGATTCAGTTTGCCAGGGCTGCAAAGGAAGCAGGTGCCAACCGTTTACGGTATTGTGATACCGTCGGGATAATGGAGCCTTTTATTATTTATGACCGGATCAAACAAATCAGAGATGCTGTTGATATTGATATTGAGATGCATACACATAATGATTTCGGGATGGCCACAGCCAATACTTTAGCAGGGGTAAAAGCAGGTGCCAATTACGTAGGGGTTACTATTATGGGACTCGGTGAGCGGGCCGGCAATGCTGCTTTGGAAGAAGTGGTAATGGCTTTAAAACACCTCTACAACATCGACCTTAATTTTAAAACAGAAATGTTTGTTGAAGTAGCGGAATATGTATCCCGTGCTTCAGGCAGGCAATTGCCCGCCTGGAAGGCTATTGTCGGGTCCAATATGTTCTCGCACGAGGCAGGTATTCATTCCGACGGCATTATTAAAAATCCAAAGACATATGAAGCGTTTACTCCCGAAGAAGTCGGCCTTCAGCGCCAGATTGTAATCGGTAAACATTCCGGTTCAGCCGCGTTAAGGTCCAAGTTCGCCGAATACGGGATAATATTAACCGAGCACCAGGCACAAGAACTGCTGCCGGGTATCCGTTCCCATGCGGTTTCAATGAAGCGGCCGCTTTTTGACAAAGAATTGGTTTATTTCTACGAAGACTATTTTGGAAAGAGGGATTAATATTGGGCCAGACAATCATTGAGAAGATTCTTTCAAGTCACTGCGGCCAGACAGCCCGCGCCAACGAGATTGTGGTGGCGCGGGTCGACTACGTAATGGGTCAAGACGGAACCGCTCCTTTGGCAATTAATGCTTTTAAAGAAATGGACGGGAAGGAAGTTTTTGACCGTGAAAAAGTGGCATTTGTGATTGACCACAGCGCTCCCAGCCCGAATGAAGGAGTTTCCGCACTGCACAAGTTGATGAGGGAGTTTACCAAAGAAAAGATGTTCCGCCTTTATGATATCGGCGACGGTGTGTGCCACCAGCTTATTCCCGAGAGCGGGGAGGTAGGGCCGGGCAGCCTGGTTATAGGCGCCGACTCTCACACCTGCACTTATGGGGCGCTGAACGCTTTCTCTACTGGAGTAGGTTCCACCGACCTGGCTGGTGGTTTGATCTCCGGACAGATGTGGTTTAAGGTTCCGGAGACTTTTAAGTTCGTTTGTCATGGGACATTGCCGCCCGGCGTATTTTCCAAAGATCTGATCCTTTATTTAATCGGGGACGTTACTGCCGACGGGGCGACTTACATGGCTGCCGAATATGTTGGCGAAGCTATAACCGCCCTTTCCCAGGAGGCGCGCTTCACTATTGCCAACATGGCTATCGAAATGGGCGCCAAGGCCGGCTTGATGGAAGCAGACGAAAAAACATTCAACTGGCTGCGCCGGTTTACTAAACGAGAGTTTAACCCGGTGGTTGCCGACCGGGATGCATTATATGCAAAAGTGCGGGAATATGATGTGTCAAAGCTTGAGCCCCAAGTGGCCAAGCCTCATAAAGTAGATAATGTGGCACCTGTGAGCGATGTGGCAGGAAAGCCCATTCAGCAAGCGCTGCTCGGTACCTGTACCAACGGCCGGCTGGAAGACCTGCGTATTGCCGCCGGCATTATCGCCAATCGCAAAATCCACCGGGAAGTCCGGATGATTGTGGCTCCCGCCTCCCGACAGGTCTTTTTGGATGCTATGGCGGAAGGGATTATCCAGACCCTGGTCGAATCCGGCGCGGCTATAGTTACCCCCGGCTGCGGACCTTGTGTGGGTACTCACAACGGTGTGCCTTCCGACGGTGAAACGGTTATTTCAACGGCCAACCGGAATTTCAAAGGGAGAATGGGTAATTCTAATGCTGAAATATTCCTCGCCTCTCCCGCCACAGTGGCTGCCAGTGCCTTGACCGGGAAGATTACTGACCCGCGAGAGTTTATGTAGATAAAAGTTACAACAATATTTGCAAAGTAGGTGTTTTTATGCAGTTTAACGGAAAGGCTCACAAATTTGGCAACGATGTAAATACCGATTATATTATTTCAGGTAAATATAAATTTAAAACGCTTGATATGAAAGAACTGGCCAAACACGTAATGGAAGATCTTGACCCGGATTTTTACGAAAAAGTGTCTTCAGGTGATTTTATTGTCGGCGGTTCTAATTTTGGTTGTGGTTCTTCCCGCGAGCAGGCTCCTTTGGCAATAAAATACGCGGATGTAAGCGCCGTACTTGCCAAATCATTTGCCCGCATTTTTTACCGGAACGCCATCAATACAGGCTTGCCCGTGGTAGAGTGTGACACTGACCAGATCGATCAGGGGGACGAAATAACCGTCAATCTGGCAACCGGTGTAATCAATAATAAAACAAAAGGTACTGTCATTCCGATCAAACCGCTGCCATCAGTAATGATAAAGATATTAAACGATGGTGGACTGGCCGCTCACTTCAGGAAGTATGGTGGATTTAATTTTGATTGAGCTTGACAAACATTTTATATTATGTAGTGATGAGTTTAGAAAATTGACTTAAGAAATTGGACCGGATGGATGATTCCATCCATTTTTTTTGCATTATATGCCCAAAGTTTACCGTTACATACTTCCATTTTCACCACCTTTTTAGTATAAAAATTTATTTGCAAACCATACTAATAAAGAAAATTTTTCCGAGGAGTTGATTATATTGGCCAACCCGACAAGATTCGGAGAAGGTGAGGCACGGCTTAAAGCTATGCATGAAGCTGATTATCCCGGTGGTGTTGTGGTTGATCCAACCCCGATCACCGCAGGCCAGGAGGTAACAATTTTTTATAACGGCTTGCTCGGTAAGGAAGGGAATGGACAGGTTTACCTGCACTATGGTTATGGCAGCGACAAAGAGTGGCGAGATGTGATTGATGTACGGATGGAACGTACCGGTTGGGGTTGGGTGAGTGACGTTACTGTTCCAAATTTTGAAGACAGGTTAAACTTTTGCTTCAAGGATAGCGCAAATAACTGGGATAACAATAACGGGACTAACTGGAGCTTTCAAATTCATGACGGGAGTCAACGTTATTAGTAGGAATCTATGCCAAAAATCCCGTTAGGGATTTTTGTTTTTAAAACAATACTTTAAGGGGGTTTGAAATTATTGAGAGTGCTGATGTTGTCCTGGGAGTACCCGCCTAAAAGTATCGGTGGTCTGGCGCAGCACGTTTATGACTTGACTAATGCTCTGGCGGAAAATGGGATTGATGTCCACCTGATTACCTCAGGAGGCCAGGGGGCGCCCACTTTTGAAAAGGTGCAAGGGGTTAACGTCTACCGGGTTGAGCCTTATCAAATATCATCACCTGATTTTGTTACCTGGGTTGCTCAATTTAACGTTGCCTTGTTGGAACGGGCTATTTCAATTTCAAGCGATTTGGGTGAAATCAATATCCTGCATGCCCATGATTGGCTGGTCGCTTATGCTGCGCGGGCGCTCAAACACTCTTGGGAAATTCCTCTGGTTGCTACCATTCACGCTACTGAATACGGCCGGAATCACGGTTTACATAATGATACACAAAGGCATATCAGTGATATTGAGTGGTGGCTTGCCTATGAATCCTGGAGGGTAATTTGTTGCAGCCATTACATGGAAGGTGAATTGAGACACGTTTTTCAGATTCCCCGGGATAAAATTAAAGTCATTCCAAACGGGGTCGATCATACTAATTTCAAAATCCGGGAAAGTAATGTCCGTCGCAGTGATTATGCCGCTCCTGATGAAAAGATAGTTTTTTATGTGGGCAGGCTGGTTAGAGAAAAAGGTGTTCAAGTTTTACTGGATGCGGTACCTGAGATTCTTGCTCATCATCCCCAGACAAAGTTTGTTATCGCAGGCAAAGGTCCCTTTATGGACTCTCTAAAAAGGCAGGCGATGATCAACGGCATTGCAAACAGAGTGTACTTTACCGGATATATAGATGATACGGTTAGAAATAACCTGTACAGTTGGGCTGATGTGGCTGTTTTTCCCAGTTTGTACGAACCTTTCGGGATTGTGGCTCTGGAATCAATGGCGGCACGGACACCGGTAGTGGTTACCGATTGCGGCGGACTCGGTGAAATTATAAACCATGGTATAGATGGCTTAAAAGCGTATACCGGTGATAGTCATTCCCTGGCACAGAACATTCTGGCTGTTCTAAAACAGCCTCAGTTGGGGACTAAATTAAAAGAAAACGCTTACAAACGCGTCTTGAATGAATTTAACTGGGGAAAAATCGCCTGGCAAACAGCCTCAGTTTACCGGGAGGTGTGGGAAGCACACCGGAATACTAAATGGTCGGTAACCAGCCGGCAGGACAGAATATTCAACCGGGTAGGCCGTATGTTGACTAGGTACAGTTAAACTTAAAAATGGAGGATGTCTAATGAAGGCAATTATTATGGCCGGCGGTGAGGGTTCACGACTCAGACCCCTGACCTGCGGTAGACCCAAGCCAATGGTACCGGTCTTAAACAAACCGGTCATGGCTCATATTGTTGAGCTATTGCGAAAGAACGGCATTACTGATATTGGTGTGACCCTGCAATACCTGCCGGAGGCGATTCGGGAGTTATTTTTGTCCAATGGGGCGTGAATACGGTGTTAATTTACAGTATTTTGTTGAGGAAATGCCTTTGGGTACTGCCGGCAGTGTAAAAAATGCGGCCGGTTTCCTTGATGAGACTTTCTTGGTAATTAGTGGGGACGCGCTAACAGACCTTGAACTATCCCGGGCGGTGGAGTTTCATAAAAAACAAGGTTCAATGGCTACTCTGGTGCTTACTAAAGTAGATTGCCCACTGGAATACGGGGTAGTGATTACCGGTAAAGATGGAAGAATAACTCAATTCCTGGAAAAGCCAGGTTGGAGTGAAGTTTTCAGTGATACGGTCAACACTGGTATTTACGTGCTTGAACCGGAAGTGTTGGAGTATTTCCCACCGGGTCAAAAATTTGACTTTAGCCAGGACTTGTTTCCACTGCTGTTAAAGAATCAGAAGCCTATGTTCGGTTTGGTCCTCCCTGGCTACTGGTGTGATATCGGAAATCTTCAACAATATCTTGAGGCACACCACGATGCACTATCCGGCAAGGTTAAAATAAAGATGCCGGGCAATGAAATTTTACCCGGGGTTTGGGCTGAGGACGGTGTGATAATAGATAACGGGACTTTGGTTGAAGGTCCTGCTTTAATCGGGGCGGGCTGCCGGTTAGCAGCCGGTGTACATATCGAGCCACTTACTGTGCTGGGAAACGGCTGCTTGGTGCAGGAGCGGGCTTCAATAAAAAGAAGTGTTCTTTGGAGCAATGTTTTCATCGGTAAAAATGCTGCCCTGAGGGGATCAATTGTCGGCAGCCGGGTACGGGTACACGCCAATGCGGGTGTTTACGAAGGCGCGGTGGTTGGTGAAGATTCAATAATCCAGGAAAACAGCATGTTAAAGCCTGACGTCAAGTTATGGCCACATAAACTGGTAGAAACCGGTGCCACCGTGCAGAGGAGTTTAATCTGGGGAACTTGTTCACCAAAAAAATATTTTGGTTTTGAAGGGGTTAGTGGCATATTTAATGTGGAAATAACTCCTGAATTTGCCGCTATGATCGGAGCAGCTTTTGGGTCGGTATCAGGGGCGGGAACGCGCCTTGCAGTTAGTAGCGATAACTACGCTACTTCGCGAATGATCAAGAAAGCAGTTATTAGCGGGCTGCAATCAGCCGGCGCCGCAATCTTGGATCTGGGGACCGGGATAACACCAATGCTGCGTTATGCGGTTCGTTCTTTGGGTTGTAAAGGTGGGGTACATATAAAAATATCATCTTTATCACCTGAACAGGTTATGATGATATATACTGATTACCGCGGCGGAAACATATCTCGCAATATGGAACGAAAAATAGAGAACGCACTGGCCAGGGAAGATTTTACGCGAGTAGAAATAAAACAAATAATTCCGCCGGTTTTTGTGCCGGACATGCCCCGGACCTATCTGTCAGCAATTTGCGCCGGCCTTAATACGGGTATGCTGCGGAATGCTCATTTTAAATTAGTTATTTCTTTTGACCAGCTTAACCTGGAGGAATTAATTACTGGTCTTACTGAGGAACTGGGACTCTCGCTGGAAAACTATAGTCTGGATAAAACCGAGCCAAAATACAGCAACTGGTATTCATATCAAGAAATACTTCCGTCCATAGTCGCATCAGTGTTAGAAAGTGACGCAAGCGCCGGGGCTGTGCTGGACCCTAATGCAGATCGCCTTGTTTTAGTCGATGACAAAGGTCGGGTAATCCAGGAAGATTTATTAACTGCTTTGATTTCCTTGATAATTCTTAAGGAACAAGGAGGCCCGGTAGTAGTGCCGGTGACAGCTCCGCAAACTATAGAAATGCTGGCTGAACGCTATCAGGGAAAGGTGATAAGGACTAAAACTGCAATCCAGGATTTTTTGGATAGAATACTAGCTCAAGAAGACGGGTTGAATGATATTTCACAATTTTTCTTTCACTTTGACGCTCTTTCAGCTCTGGCAAAAATATTAAACTATATTGCTCAACATCATATCTTGCTTTCTGACCTGGTTGATGAGATACCCTCTTTCTTTACAAATAAACGTGAGGTTCCTGTTCCCTGGGAAGCTAAGGGCCGGGTAATCAGGAATTTAATTCAGGAACCGCCGCAAAACAGCCGGTTGGAACTTCTAGATGGAGTAAAAGTATATCATCAGGACGGTTGGGCGTTAGTACTTCCTGACCCCGATAAACCGGTATGCAGGGTGTTTAGCGAGGGATACACTATGGAAATAGCTGAATCTTTAACTGATATGTATATTAAAAAAATTGATAATATTATTGGAATTAATAATTAGACTCCAGACAATTTACTGCTTTTCTTTCATTATAAAAACCCCCTTGGCAGGGGGGGTTTTTATAATGACGCAGCTTTGGGAAAGTCCACTGTTTTAGCGTACCAGTTATAATCAATGTCAGGAAATATATTATTTCTAAACTCCAAATCTTTCAGGTAGCCATCGTCAATACAATTTTCTTGAATTTCTTTCTGTAATTTAAAAAAGTTCAACAAGTGAGTTTTTGTACGTTTAACAGCATACTCAACCATTGTGCCGGTACTCATAATAAAAGCCCAATCGCTGCTTTGCGCCAGAAGAAGTTCGCGTGCCGCCTGATTTAACGCCCGCCGGTACAATCCTCCGGCATTACTATGTTGATTGGCAAGTGATATCATCATACCAGCTGCCATATGCAAGTGCCGGTAGATCCAATCGTTAGAACCGCAAAGCCATACTTCGTGATAGCCTTTATTACCCCAACTTGAGGAACAGGGGGTGGCAACCTGGTTGCAGGAAAAGCGCTGCAAATAGTCGCTCGGAGTTGCCATTTCAATAACATCCTGGTCAAAGGCTATTTTACGGATTAGGTAATCAAGCCATTTAGGTCCTTCAAACCACCAGTGCCCGAAAAGCTCGGCATCGTAAGGCGCCACAATCATGGGTGGCCTATCCATCAGGTTTGATAGATAGTATATTTGATGTTGACGGTTAAACATAAAATTTCCCGCGTGCAAAGCTGCTTTTTCATCGGCTTGCCTGGGGTTATAAGGCTGTTTTTGACTTAAGTCCACCTTGCCTGTGATTTTGTAGTATTTTATACCGGTATGGATTCTAATCCCGTCAGGGTGGATGTAAGGACCAATATAATCATGATCAAGGTCATATCCAATGTCCCGGTAGAACTCGCGGTAGTCAAAGTCGCCAGGATAGCCTTCCTGAGTGCTCCAAACCTGTTTTGAAGATTCAATATCCCTGCCAAAGGCAGCAACTCCGGAAGGACAGTATATCGGCGCGAAAATTCCAAAACGCGGCCTGTGCGAAGCGTAGAGCACCCCGTGAGAGTCGGTAAAAAAGAACTTCAAGCCGCATTCTTTTAATATTTCATCAATGCCGTTGGCAAAAGCGCATTCCGGCAACCAAATCCCTGCCGGCGGCCTGCCTAAGTGACGGGTATGCAAGTCAACGGCGGTTTTTACCTGGACCCTTATGGCCTCCGGATAGAGCATCATCAACGGCAGGTAGCCGTGTGTGGCAGCACAGGTGATAACTTCAAGCCGTCCCTCATCTTGAAATTTTTTAAAGGCAGATACCAGGTTACGGTTATAACGGTCACAAAAAGTAGACATAGCTTCACGGAAGCGTTTTTTGTACATTAACGCAGTTTCATGGAAAGGACTGCCGTAGGTACGGCCTTCCTCTTTATCTGTCAGTTCGATAAGTTTTTCAAGATGACGGACATAACGCTCCTGAAGGAGCGGATCTGTAAACATCGAGATCAGGGGCGGAGAAAGGGTAAGTGTCAACCGGAACTTTACATTATCTTCAATAAGCCGTTCGAAAACATTGATTAATGGAATATATGTTTCTGTAATTGCCTCGTATAGCCATTTTTCTTCTAAAAAATTTTCATGTTCAGGATGGCGTACATAAGGCAGGTGCGCGTGTAATACTAAAGACAAAAAACCTTTGGGCATTAAAATACTCCTTTCATAATGAACAGGGTTGATACCTGAAATATTTTTAATTCTGTTTATCCTGGTTTAAACCCGGTGAACTGATTCCAAGAGGCAAAGCACCCGAACGCAAGGCGAGTTCTTCAATAATCATTGGTGAACTGGTACCGAATTGGAACCTGCCTATAGTACGGTATAATCCTTCAATCCACATCCATTCTTCATCCAGGCGATCGGAGAGTGAAGCCCGCGGTGTGGTGACAGTATTGGATCTCAATAGAGTAATAAATCGACCGTCCGGGAACATCCTGCCCAGGTCTACACAGAATGAACGGTCTGGTTTTCCTACCTGGACGTACCAGTTGTCCGTGCTCTCGCTTATATGGATGTCTGTATAACCGAGCGCATTTTTGCCGTTGAAGTCGATACCTGTTATGTCGTATACTCTTAAAACCGGGTGGGTTGCCGACCATGCTTCCGGCCCGTAATTATTTATAAATTCATCTTGTTTGGTCGCGGTGATCTCCCAATAAGCAAAAAGCCAGTGCGGATCACGCGCCAGAAGAACCATCCTGTCTATTCCATAATAATGAGGCAGTTCAGGCTCCGGTGGACATTGGAGCTGATGCGAAGATAAAGCAGCAGGAAGACTCAATTCTTCGGAAAACTCCTCATTAAACAAAGGAGGCGACAGGCTTTCGTATTCATTTTTTTTAACGTTGCGGCTACGTCTTAACGGCCATAAAAAAATAACCGCCGCCAGTATTACAACTAAAAAAAGCCATGGAAACAAAACATTCATGGATTTTTGTCCCCCCCGTTTAAAATAATAAGCCTTGCAAAAGCTTTGTAACATTATAAAATTAACCTGAAAGCTTTTTTTATTATTGCCCGGACGAAAAAGGTTTATTTACGATCTTTAAGTTTAAAAAAATTTTTTAGATTCCGGCCAAGAAAAGGAAACGATAGGTTTATCTGATGAAAACTAAAGGAATTAACAATAAAAAAGAAAAAATAAATGAGATATTGGATATACTTGCAGCAGCTTATCCTGACGCGGGTACGGCTTTGGTTTATCAAGCGCCTTTTGAACTAATGGTTGCTGCTATCTTATCGGCTCAATGTACAGATAAGCAAGTCAACCGGGTTACCGCCAGCCTATTTAAAAAATATAACACTCCTCAGGAATTCGCAGTGCTGTCCCCCGAGGATCTCGCGAAGGAGATTAAAGGTTGTGGATTATACCGCAACAAAAGTAGATATATCATAGAAGCTTCCCGTGAGCTCATTAAACGTTATGGTGGCTTGGTGCCGCAGACCAGGCGAGAACTTGAATCACTCCCGGGAGTGGGGCGTAAGACCGCCGGGGTAATATTAGGGGTGATTTATGATGGCAGCGCATTGCCGGTTGACACCCATGTCCACCGAATAGCCAAACGTTTAGGTCTGTCAAGAGCAAGTAATCCTGGAAAAGTAGAGGAAGAACTGGCGGGCTATATTTCGCCTCAAGAGCGTATGGCAGTACACCATCGGTTGATAGCCCACGGCCGAAAAGTATGTTCAGCGAGGAGGCCGGCTTGCGATAATTGTTGTTTAGTGGAATTCTGCCAGTATCAGGCGAAGGAGGATGAGTAATCTTGCATATAGTACTGGTGGAGCCGGAAATACCGGCCAACACAGGCAATATAGCCCGGACCTGCGCTGCGACGGGGACTACTTTACACCTTGTTCGGCCATTGGGGTTTTCAACAGAAGACAAATACTTGAAACGCGCCGGTCTGGATTACTGGCATCTGGTGGATATCTTTTATTACGACAGTTTCGAGGAATTTTCTGTCAGTTACCGTAACCGGAAGTTCTACCTGGCTACTACGAAGGCTCCCCGCTTTTATACCGAAGCCTCTTATGAACCGGATTCTGTTTTAATATTTGGCAAGGAAACCAGGGGACTCCCTGTTGAAATCCTTAACGCCTACCCTGATAGTCAAATTCGCATTCCCATGGTTAGTGAGGCAAGATCCCTCAACCTTGGCAACTCAGTGGCGGTGGTGTTATATGAAGCGCTTAGGCAGCAAGGTTTTACGGGGTTAAAGTGATTAAAAGTTCAGTATTCAGTATTCAGTATTCAGTAGTCAGTAGTCAGAATAAAAGAATGGTATATTATCCGAAATATTCTAAATTCTGACTACTGAATTCTGGTAAATATTCAGTAAACCAGGTGGAGGTAGGGTGTTATCGTTAGCGAACGACTTGCGCAGCGCCGTTAGTTCGGTCCGAAGCGAGCCGTGGTGATGTCGTCGCGGAATTAATTGGGGACATTCCTTCCCTGATTTCCAAAACAATTTGCGTTTTTATTTTAACCAAGGAAGGTGTGTCCCCCTTCCTCTGAGAGTGAGCGCTGATAACACAGTGCCTCCACCGCCGGGTTCACTGAACAGTTACAAATTCTGAATACCTGAATAGTATATATAGAAAGAGATGATGGTTGAATTTGTTTATCCACTTACACCTTCACTCGGAATATAGTCTTCTGGACGGCGCGGCCCGGATCAAGGGGGCTGTGGCAAAAGCAAGGGAGATGGGAATGCCTGCTCTAGCCATCACCGACCACGGGGTAATGTATGGCGTGATGGATTTTTACAAGGCCTGCCAGAAGGCAGAAATCAAGCCCATCCTGGGCTGCGAGGTATATGTGGCGCCCCGCACCATGAACGACCGCACTCCGCGTGTCGATGACAGCTACTACCATTTAGTGCTTCTCGCTGAAAATCAAGAAGGTTATCACAATTTATTGAATCTTGTTTCCCTGGGTTTTACCAAAGGGTTTTATTATAAGCCGAGGGTGGACAAAGAATCACTGGCCCGTTACAGTAAGGGGCTCATCGCTTTGAGCGGCTGCATTGCCGGAGAAGTCGCCGCCAAAATCCTGGCCGGGGAAAATGAACAGGCCAGACAGGCGGCCGGTTATTACCGGGACATCTTCGGCCCGGAGAACTTTTTTCTGGAGCTTCAGGATCACGGGTTTGAAGAACAAAGGATAGCCAACAGGGAACTTTTGAATATCCACAAAGACATGAATATTCCCCTGGTGGTTACCAACGATGTGCATTACATCAGGCGTGAAGACGCCGAGAGCCAGGACGTGCTAATGGCCATCCAAACCGGTAAAAGTATCGATGATCCCGGCCGGATGAAGTTCCAATCAGAAGAACTCTACCTAAAAAGCCCTGAAGAGATGAACCTTCTTTTCGGCGAAATTCCCCAGGCTCTGCGGAATACGCTGGAAATCGCCGGGCGCTGCAATATAGATGTGGATTTCGGCAAATATTTTTTGCCACATTACGCGGTGCCTCAGGGGTACACTACTGATACCTACCTGGAGGAGCTTTGTTACCGTGGCGCCCATAAGATTTTCGGTGATATGAGCGAAGAAATCAAAAAACGCCTGGAGTTCGAGCTTGGTGTAATCAAGCAGATGGGCTACTCGGCCTACTTCCTGATTGTTTGGGATTTTATCCATTTTGCCAGGCAAAAAGGGATACCGGTGGGACCCGGCCGCGGCTCTGCTGCCGGCAGCCTGGTGGCGTATAGTCTGGGTATAACCAACATTGATCCGTTAAAATACGGGCTGCTGTTTGAACGCTTTCTTAATCCCGAACGAGTATCAATGCCCGATATTGATATTGACTTTTGTTATGAGCGGCGGGGCGAGGTTATCAATTATGTGGTTCAAAAATATGGCGCTGACAAAGTGGCGCAGATTATTACTTTCGGTACTATGGCCGCGCGGGCGGCAATCAGGGATGTCGGGCGGGCGTTAAGCATGCCCTATAGCGATGTGGATAGAGTGGCCAAGCTTGTACCTTTGGAACTGCATGTTACCATCGAAAAAGCCCTTAACGACGTACCTGAATTAAAAGACTTATACGACCAAAAGCCGGAAGTAAAAAAGCTGATTGATACGGCCGCTGCTTTAGAAGGGATGCCCAGGCATGCTTCTACCCATGCAGCCGGCGTGGTGATTACACAAGAGCCCCTAACCCATTATCTTCCTTTGTATAAGGCGTCCGATGGTCCGGTAACGACCCAGTTTACCAAGGAAACAGTAGAAGAACTTGGTTTATTGAAAATGGACCTTCTGGGACTAAGGACATTGACGGTAATTGGCGATGCGGTGCGCCTGATTGCCGAAAGTACCGGTATTTCTATCGACATTGATTACATTCCGCTCGACGATCAGGCTACCTATGAAATGCTTGCCAGAGGTGAAACAGCGGGCGTCTTCCAGCTTGAAAGCAGCGGTATGCGTGCAATCCTAAGAGACTTGAGGCCGGAAGTATTTGAGGATATTATAGCGCTTGTTGCGCTGTACCGCCCTGGCCCTTTGGGCAGCGGCATGGTGGATGATTTTATTAAGAACAAGCATGGCTTGACCAAAGTTAAATATCTTCATCAAAAACTTGAACCTATCCTGAAGGACACTTACGGTGTGATTCTTTACCAGGAACAGGTTATGCGTATAGCAAGTGAGTTGGCTGGTTTTAGTCTCGGCGAGGCAGATCTATTACGAAGAGCAATGGGTAAAAAAAAGCCGGAGATTATTGCCGGTTTGCGTTCCCAGTTTGTTCAAGGAGCCGAGAACAACGGGGTGGATAAGAATATAGCAGGCCAGGTTTTTGACCTGATGGAATATTTTGCGGGGTATGGTTTTAATAAATCTCATAGCGCGGCCTATGCTTTGGTTTCTTATCAAACTGCCTATTTGAAAGCGAACTATCCGGTTCAATACATGGCTGCATTAATTACCTCGGTTAAGGATAATACAAGCAAGGTGGCATCCTACATCGAGGAGTGCCGGCGGCTGGGGATTGAAGTGCTTCCTCCTGATGTCAACGAAAGCAGGGAAAGCTTTACAGTGGTTGGAAATAAAATCCGTTTCGGCCTGGCAGCACTAAAAAATGTAGGTCCGGGTGCAGTAGAAACCATCATCCGGGAACGGGAACGGGATGGTCATTTCAGCGGGTATGCTGATTTTTGCCGGAGGTTGGATACAAAAGTAATTAATAAAAGGGTGCTTGAAAGCCTGATAAAATGTGGTGCCTTTGATTCTCTTAATCACCGGCGGGCTCAGTTGATGGCGGCTGTGGATNCGGGACTGGGCCTGGCTCAGCAATCTCAACGCGATCGGGAAAATGGACAGATTTCTCTATTGGATTTTTTCGGCGACGGCACCAAAGAGTCTGTTAGTATTAATCTTCCTGCGGTTCCAGAATTCCCGAAGGGTCAATTATTAATGTTGGAAAAAGAAACCCTTGGTCTTTATATCAGCGGCCACCCGCTCTCGCAATACCGCGAAATTTTGAACCGGCTGACTACGACTACCGCGGTAGAAATAAACGATTTGCCTGACGAAAGTCAGGTAACTTTGGGAGGGGTGATTGCAGGGATTAAAAAAATCAATACCCGCAAAGGGGATACGATGGCTTTTTTAACCCTGGAGGATCTTACAGGAACGGTTGAAGTGCTGGTTTTCCCGAAGCCGTATAACTTTAACAAGCTGATTATTAAAGAGGATGAAGCGGTATTAATTAAGGGGAAAGTCAGTGGAAACGGAGAAGAAGTTAAGGTCATCTGTGAAGAGATTTCTACTATTGACAGCCATTTGGGAGGAGAAGTGCATATAAAGATAGACAGTGCCTCCTCCTCCTTGCTGGATCAGGTTCAAATGATTTTAAGCAGTTTTACAGGAAAATCCCCTGTGTATTTTCATCTTGAGAAAGAAAGAAAAGTGTATAAAACAGGAGATGAATACTGGGTAGATTTATCGAAGCCAGTTGTAAGAAGGCTAACGGATTTGCTCGGTCAATCCAGAGTTGAGGTCAAAAGAGTAATAGATGATCCTGAGCTGAAGGATAATGACCAAGCGGTAGACGAACGTGCGCCGGCAAGAAAAAAAAGAAAGTTCTTCAGCATTCTCGAACTATAATGTTAGAACTAGCAAGCCAGTATGATGAAATTGTTCAGGTTTAATGCTTTTTTATCTGTACTTGCCAAAACTTAATAACGTATGCTATGATGGCTTTGCAAATAAAGGAAATCCGGGGAGTGGTTTTTTTGCAAGATATGCGGGATGCTGTTACCGGGGAATATGTCGTAGTTAAAGCCCTTGATAACGGGGTAACCATTATCGGCCTAACCAGGGGTAAGGATACTAAATTTCATCATTCGGAAAAACTGGACGAGGGTGAAATTATGATAGCCCAGTTTACCGAGCATACTTCAGCAATAAAAATCAGAGGACGGGTGGAATTACTAACCAGGCATGGCCGGATCCGCTCGGGTGAATAAATGGGTGAATTATATCCAGGGTGTAAACTCTGGGTATACTTTTTTAAAGAAAAAGAGGAATACTGACTGGCTGGGTAGAAAAAACTAACGGTAAGACGGCCAAAATGTGAGGAGGCTTCGATGTGTGGACAGTGGTATATATTGCGCCAAATAAAAAAGAGGCTGACAAGTTAGAAAAACGTTTAACGGCGGAGGGTTTTTTAGTAAAACTAAGGGCAATCGGTCCACCGCAAACCGGCAATGCTTGTTCTATAGAAATTCTAGTTCCTGAATCTGAAGTTGATGAAGCGCTGGAGATTATTAATTCCATATAAAGTATAGATAGTATATCTGGAATTTTACACCGCTATTCGTAGTAATATTCATTATAAATGGAGGTATAATTCAATGCAAAGAATCGCGTTGTTGACAAGCGGCGGTGATGCTCCGGGTATGAACGCCTGTATCAGGGCGGTGGTACGCAAGGCAGTTTACCATGGCCTCGAAGTTATTGGAATTAAGCGTGGTTTTAACGGGTTTGTGGAAGCTGACATGGAGCCGATGAATTTAAGTTCGGTAGCCGACATTGTTCAGAAAGGCGGAACAATCCTGCGCACTGCCCGCTCCGATCAGTTTTTAACTCCGGAAGGCCGGGCTAAAGCGTTTAATAATATCAAGCGCTTTGGCATTCAAGGGCTAATAGTTATTGGAGGTGACGGGTCCTTCCGGGGCGCCAGGTCTTTTAACCAGGAACACAATCTTCCAGTAGTGGGTGTTCCCGCTACAATTGACAACGATATTCCCGGCACAGACCAAACCATTGGATTTGATACCGCAGTAAATACTGCTGTTGAGGCAATAAACAAGATCCGTGACACCGCCACGTCACACGAACGTGCCTTTATTATTGAAGTTATGGGGCGTCACAGCGGCTTTATTGCACTTGCGGCGGGGTTGGCCGGTGGGGCCGAATCGATCTTGATTCCCGAGCGGCCTTTTAATTATGATGAAATTTGTGAAAAACTCTTGCGGGGTTTTCGCAGGGGTAAATTACATAGCATAATTGTTGTAGCTGAAGGTGCATCTGGTGGTATGGATGTAGGGCGAAAAATAAAAGAACGTACAGGAATTGATACAAAAGTAACCATTTTAGGGCATCTCCAGCGGGGCGGTTCACCATCTGCCGCAGATAGAATACTTGCCAGCAGGCTTGGAGCGAGGGCAGTGGAGTTGTTGATGAACGGGGCAACCAAAATGATGGTTGGTGTGAGTAAGGGGGAAATTACTACCGTTAATCTTGATGACGCCTTGACCCAGACCAAAACAATCGATGTTGATATGTATTATTTAGCTAATATTTTATCTATTTGAGATGCTTACAGCCAGTTTCATCGTCAATTTGCGAAAGATAATCCTTTTTCCGGGCATCCTAAGTATGTGTTGGAGGAGGGTTATTTTTGTTGGATTTGATTGTTAATTATCTGTCCGCGCTTGGTTTGGGAGGTCTGTTAGCCGGAGTCATAATTGAAGCTATGGGTATACCTTTCCCCGGGGGTATAATGGTTATTCTTGCAGGTTTTATGGTTAACCAGGGTAGAATGAATTTTTTAAGCGCTCTATTAATATTGCTATCCGGTTATACTGCCGGTTCATTAGCGGCTTATTTGATCGGCAGAAAGCTTGGACAGCCTTTTTTTACGCGTGGCGGCAAGTATCTTCGAATTTCTCCTGAAAGATTTGAACAAGCCCAGGGCTGGTTGGACCGTTCCGCGCCTGCATTTATTATTTTTGGCAGGTTCCTCCCCGGACTTAGCAACCTTACTCCTTACATGGCGGGTATTAGTCGAATTGGAATAGGATACTTCCTATTTTATAATTCGATCTTTGCTCTCGGTTGGGGATTCTTATATTTAATGCTTGGCATGTTTTTTGGCCATAATTATCAAACTATTGCCGGATATTTGAATACCAAGCTTTCCATAGTTGGTTTTATAATATTGGGTTTATATTTACTTTATCCATTCATTAAAAAATTTTTTAATAAAAGTATAAGGAACATTTAACATTACCTAATGAATATCTACAGGAAGTAACATATATTTTTAATTTATCCTTTTATAAAATAATCCATAAGCTCGTGTCCTTTAGGCAACATTATGTTGCTTTGTTCTGCGGCCTCTTCATTGTAGGCTGTAATTTTATTTGCAGTTTTTATTCCCTTGGTATAAATGACAAAGGGAACTGGATTTCTCGAATGAGTGCGTGTGCTCATTGGAGTAGGGTGATCAGGCAGGAGCATAATTTTATAGTCTTTAAATTGGTTAAGACCGTTCAACAGATCAGCCAGCATCTTATCCACTTCTTCGATGGCTCTCACCTTATTTGCCAGTTCACCCCGGTGTCCGGCTTCGTCCGGCGCTTCCACATGAATATAAACGAAATCTTTTCCTTTCCTCAATTCTTCCAGAGCAGCCATAGCTTTGCCACGGAAATTGGTATGAATGTTACCAGTGGCGCCTTCAACTTCAACCACTTCCAGGCCGGCGCAAATACCAATCCCTTTGATTAAATCGACAGCGGAAATCACTGACCCTTTGAGCCCGTATTTGTCAATAAATTTAGGTAATGCCGGCTTTTTGCCCTGTCCCCAGAGCCAAATGGAAGTAGCAGGCCGGAGACCTTCTTTTATTCTTTTTAAATTCACGGGGTGATCCGGCAGAAACTTACTGCTCTCTTTCATCAAATGGATTAAAGTTTTATATCCTTCACCTTTAGGAAGGTATTCAGTAATAAACCGGCCAGAGATGTCATGTGGCGGTGTAAGTACACTTCCCTCAGGCCCGCCTTTCCAAACTAATAGATGTCTGTAACTAATGCCTGGGTAAAAGTGAATAATATCGTTACTCAGGCGCTTATCTATTTCTACGATTAGTTCTCTGGCTTCCGGTGTGGAAATCTCGTCGGAGCTATAGTCTACCATTATTTTTTCTTCATACTTGCCATGATCGGATAAACTTACCAGATTACAGCGAAAGGCTACGTCATTTTCCCTCAGATCAACACCCATACTTACCGCTTCCAGCGGCGAGCGTCCGGTATAGCACTTTCGAGGGTCGTAACCCATTACAGAAAGGTTGGCGACATCACTGCCAGGTGGAAGCCCCTCCGGGATTGTCCTTACAATGCCTATTACTCCGTTGGCAGCCAGATAATCCATATTTGGTGTGGCGGCAAATTGCAGAGGTGTTTTTCCATCCAGTTCACTTACTTGTTCATCGGCCATCCCATCGCCTAACAAAATTACATATTTCATGGCAATCTCCTTATAACAGCAGTATAATTAAATTTTATGAAACATTCTCCATTAATCTGGTGAAATCCTTCACCAGATTAATTAAATCCGTTGATGTCTATTATGTCAGGTAACTATTAGAATCAAGTTAAAAAATCAAACTATTAAAAAAAGGGGGTTACTTACTTTTGCGGCATACACCAAAATTCGAACTCATCTTTTTATTCCATCTGATGGGCAACCGGTTCTGATGGTAAAGCGGAGTTTTTTACGGGCAAGTGAAGAATCAGCTTTGAAGAACATTATCCACCTCGACAATCCCAAGGAAATGGCGGCAGTTTTAAAATCGTTCGGTTACGGTCCGTTTAAAACATTAGGTTTCGAACTGGATGTGCTGCCAGTCGCCCAATACCTGCGCTATCAAAAGTTATTTAAAGAAACAAAAATAATTGATGTGAGCCCTTATATCCGTTCTATACGGATGATTAAATCGCCGTACGAATTGGAGATAATTAATGAATCCGCGGCATTAAACCAGGAAGTATATAGTTTTATCAGGGAGAACATACGGGAAGGTATTACTGAGTTGGAACTGGCGGGGAATGTTGAAGCGGCTTGCCGGAAAAAGGGACATATTGGTATGCACAGGTTGCGGAGGTTCAACCAGGAACTGGGTTACGGCTATTTGATGTCGGGCTCGAACCTCGCGGTATCAAGTTACTTCGGAGGACCCACGGGTGGTATGGGGCCGGATCCTTCTTTTCCTCAAAGCGCCGGTTATAAGTTGATTGGCAAAAACGAACCTGTGCTGGTTGACTACGGGTTTGTTTATAACGGATATATTGTAGACCAAACCAGGATATTTTGTATTGGAAAACTGCCGGACCACTTAGTCCGCGCCTATTCAGTCGCCCATACAATTCAGGAGCGAATAAAGTTATCGGCAAAGCCGGGGGTAACCTGTGCAGAGCTTTATGACATAGCGCTGGAAACAGCGGCAGGAAGTGAATTTGGTGAACATTTTATGGGCTATCCTGAACAGGTATCATTTGTAGGCCATGGTGTAGGATTGGAATTTAGACGAACTACCTGTAATAGCGGCAGGTATAAATACTCCGCTGGCGGAAGGAATGGTCATTGCCATTGAACCTAAATTTGTTTTTCAGGACGGGGCGGTAGGGATTGAAAATACTTTTGTAGTAACAGCAGACGGGCTGAAAACTTTGACCATATTCGATGAGGATATAATCTATGTCTGACATAGCGTCGAAGGCCATAAGCGACGCCGGTTAATGAAGCATACAACAGCAAATTTTTAAGAACGGACAATTAACCTCAGCCTTTATACAATTATCAATTTTACCAGTGCAGTATACAAAATCATATTCCAGCTTAATACCATCACTATTGATACTTGGATTAAGCTTAAACAAACCAATCACTTCTTGTTTTGTGTTAGGAAAGAAAATCGATACAGTTTCTCTCATCGTAATTCACTACTTTCTAACTGATGTGGAGTTGATCAAATAAGGTTATGCGCCAACATTCTATTTTTTCTCATAGATATACATATGCCCGTTGGCAAGTGCCACTCCAAACTCTACCTGAATAAACTTTATAACCATATCATCAAAATAAAAGGCGGGAACAACGATATTTCCGATTGTTCCCGCTTCTTTTTAACTTGAGATTTCTCTAAACAAGGTAGTCAGGTTCTTGTTCGTATTCATTAATGAGTTTATTAAAAATCGTTTGCACTGGCAGGATATTTTTAATTTTATAAACATTTTTTCCTACAAAAACTACACCGTCCTCAACCTGACCGATGCGTGAGTTTTCCAGAGCCTGGACGATACAATACTCCCGTGAGCATTTTTTTAAACAACCATCGCATTCATCCGGTTCTGGCGCGTTGCCTTTAATTATTTTATCTGCAAAAGCGTTATGTAAGGCACGGCCGGGCATACCCACCGGGCTGGATATAATTACCACATCCTCGGCCTTGGCTTTTAAATACATTTGCTTAAAAGCCTCAGATACAGCGCATTCGACGCTCAGTACAAAGCGGGTGGCCATTTGGACCCCGTTTGCTCCCATCCTGATCACTTTGGCTATACCTTTGCCGTCGACAATGCCTCCCGCGGCGATTACCGGTATCTTTACCGCGGAAACGATTTCCGGGAGTATTTCCTCAATCGAACGGTTTGTGCCGAGATGTCCTCCGGCTTCGAATCCCTCAGCTACAACCGCTGCAGCACCTTGTTTTTCAGCGATTTTAGCCAGTTTTGAGGATGATACGATAGGAACTATCGGGACGCCAGCTTCTCTGCCCCAGCGAAAAATATCCCGTGAAAAGCCTGCTCCGGTAAAAACCAGGTCGATTTTTTCTTCAATGGCTGATTGAACAAGTGAGGCAAACTGGCGAACAGCGAACATAATATTGACACCGATAATTCCTTTGGTTTTTTTTCTGGCTTCTCTTATTTCGTTTCTTAGTTCATTTACGGGCATGGCGGAAGCTCCAATCACCCCGATTCCACCGGCATTAGCGACAGCAGCGGCAAGTGGGGCTGTAGATACTCGCAAGGCCATGCCACCTTGAATAATTGGATAACGTGGTACCAGATGGCCGATTTTTAATTCCGGAAATTTCATTAACATATATTCTCCCTTATAATATTTACTATTATTATCCCGGTCAGAAATAAAATTTATATCACTTTTCAGCTTATTAATATCTTTTTGCTGTTTTACACATATTCGGGGTAAATAGAAATAATCCTGTATACCAAGATAAGTTTTATTTTATCACAAAAAAAACTTTTGCAAAACTTTTGTTCATAAGGCTATAATTTTTATGGTTATAAAAACTTTATTGTCAATTAATTTGGGAGGTTTCCTTAAGTGACAGAACTTATACCACCCTGTACCAATGCTTGTCCCGTACATACGGATGTTCGCGGCTACCTCGCAGCAATATCAAGGCGGGACTACTTGGAAGCCTACCACTTAATCAGGGCAAATAATCCTTTTCCATCGGTTTGTGCCTGGATCTGCTCACACCCTTGCGAAGGTGCCTGCCGCAGGGCGCAGGTTGATGCACCTCTCTCCATCCGCAACCTGAAACGTTTTGCCGTGGATGCAGTGGGTTTGAGGGCGGAGAAAGTTACCCCAACCAGATATACCGGCAAAAAGGTTGCTATAGTAGGATCGGGACCGGCCGGCTTAACCGCGGCATTTGACTTGGTACGTCTAGGCCATCAGGTTACTGTATACGACCGCTACCGCGAGCCGGGCGGGCATTTCCTGGCCTCGCTGCCGACATTCCGGCTGCCGCGGGAGATACTGAGACGGGACGTCGAGCAAATCTTATCTGCCGGAGTTGATTTTATCCCTGAAACTGAGGTTGGTAGGGATATCAAAGTTGATGAATTGAGAAAAAAAAATAATGCAGTTATTATATGTACCGGCCTTTGGGGAGGCCGTGGTGTGGACATGCCAGGTTTTGACCATCCCGGGGTATTATTTGCGCTACCATTTTTAAAATCAGCAAATATTGGGGAGAATCCAAGAATCGGAAAGCGAGTTGCCGTGATCGGCGGAGGCAATGTGGCAATGGATGTAGCCCGTACCGCGTTGCGCTTGGGGGCGACCGAGGTTAAAGTCATTTGTCTTGAAAACCGGGAGGAGATGCCGGCATCAGTTTGGGAGATTACGGAGGCACTGGCTGAGGGTGTGACATTAGAGCATGGGTACGGTCCGGTGGAGGTTCTATCAAATGGAGGCCAAATTACCGGCATAAAAGTACAGAAGGTTAAGACTGTTTTTGATTCGGGAGGAAAGTTTAATCCAATTTACGAACCAAATATTTATAAAATCATCCCTGGAGACACAGTAATCCTTTCCATAGGCCAGACACCGGAAATATCTTTCCTTGAAGGAAGCAGCCTGATAACAGATGCGATGGGTTACTTGCTGATAGATAAAAATTCTCTTTCTACAGGTGCCACCGGCGTTTTTGCATGCGGTGAAATAGTCACAGGGTCTGGACCGGCAATAGCTGCGGTAGCATCAGGACAACGGGTTGCAGGGATTGTTGACCGCTATATGCGGGGTGAAAAAATAATTCCGGCTAAAAAAGAGATTAAACTGATTGGGGCACTACCTGCCGAAATTGCAGAAAAAGTGCCTCGCTTTGAACGCCAGGAAATGCCGTCACTTAAACCTGAACAGCGTTCTATAAACTTTTTACCTTATGAACTTGGATTGGGTGAAAGCGCAGCGCTCCGTGAAGTAGGACGTTGTATGAACTGTGGATTAGGAGCAAAGGTAGATACTGAAAAATGCGCCGCCTGCTTAACCTGCCAGCGGGTTTGCCCTTACGGTGTTCCTGTGGTTAAGGAGCACGCCAGAATTTCCGTAGAAGGCTGCCTGGCCTGCGGCATATGCGCGGCAGCTTGTCCGGCGGGCGCTATTACCTTGGAAACTGTGGACGGAAGTACGATAAAAAAATCACTGTACTCGCCCGGCTCAAAAGATAATACACCAATCGAGCGTTACTTGGCTGTATTTGCCTGTCGGGGGGCCTGCGTTGATAACTTGGCTCAGGACAGGTTAAGAAACTCATCCACACTAAATAAAACGCGCTTGGTAGAGATACCCACTGCCGGTGCTCTGCGTCTGGAATGGATCTTAGACGCTTTCGAGAACGGGGCTGCCGGGGTTGTGATAGTGGCCTGTGTGCCAGGCCAATGCCGCCACCCTAGCGGGAGTGTCTCTATCAAGGGAGTGTTTGAGCGCGCCAGGACGTTACTAGTCCATTTAGGTATTAAGCCTGAGCGGCTTTACTACTGCCAACAAGGCGAGGGAGAGGACCTGATTGGTTTGTTGGAAAATTACGTCAAGGGATTACCTGATTTTATAAGCATTCAGTAAAACCGGCCAAGGAAGGCATGGCGTTGTTAAGCGCCGGTAACAGCAGTCGGCGAGGCGAGGGTAACCGGGCTGCGGCGCGAAACCAGCGGCGAAGCCGCCTTTGCAGTGTCGCTAGTCCGGTCCGAAGCGAGCCGTTCTGCGCATCTTACGCGGAATTAATTGGGGACATTTCTTCCCTGATTTCCAAAACAACTTTTGTTTTTATTTTAACCAAGGAAGGTGTGTCCCCCTTCCTCTGAGTGAGCGGGAACAACACCATGCCTATACCAGGTTTATTTAGTTACCTGCCAGCAATTGCTTGTTTGAACTGCAAATGGGAAATAATAAGCCGGGTCTTGGTAACCCGGCCGGAAAATAAATTATTCTTTATTGTCTTTTTTTGCTTCTTCTGAATAAAACCCTTTGTCAAAACCGCATTCCGGAACACTAAGGCCAGGAGTTGTTCCGGTTGCGGGATTCCAAGCCGGCATAGTGGTTCCACTGGTTGGTATACATGGGCATGGAGTTCCAGTATTAGGGTTCCACCCGGGAGTAGGATTCCATCCAGGTGTTGGAGACATTCCAGGCGGCATACCAGGGCAAGGTCCTGACGGCATACCAGGGCAAGGATCTCCTCCAGGTAGCGGAACTCCCCGGTAAGCGGCGTCAACCGTATTCCAGAATTTTGCTTCCTCAGCCTCTTCCATGATCATGCTCAAAATAATATCCCGGGTAAATTCATCTGGAGCCATACACCCCAACATGGCCAGGTGTCTAATTTGCCGGAGTTCTATCTGAATTGCTTCATGAAGCAAGGGACGAAGTGCAGACATTTTTTTTAACCTCCTGAAAATAATTATTCCAGTAAGCGCTATTTCTTTTCTTTTTCTTCACCTATGGAATAAGGCATGGTTCCAACGGGCGGTGCAGCGGGCATTGTCCCGAAACATTGCGATAGCATTGCGAGTCTTTCTGCCATGCGCCGTTCTTTTTTAGCTTTATAAAGGATAATTCTTCTGAGTTCTGAAGGTACGGCTTGTGCTATCTGGGTATAAAGAACTGCTTCCTCTTGTTCACTTGTTGCCAGCATTCCTAAGATACTTTGAGGATTAGGAATGCAACCATCTATCATGCCACCCATTAAGTCTTCCGGCTTAGCATTCATTATATTGACCTTCCTTTCTTGGGTTGGTAGTTATTACATTATATGAAGGTAATTTTCTATGGTTACATTTTCCATGCTGCAGCATAAGCTTTTTTATATTAAAAAATGCTAGTACTTCATGTTATTTAACACGTAGCTTAATGTCATGAGGCAAATCGTAATTACCTTCTTTGTTTATTGTAATGTTCATACTAAAACTTGAAAACTTGTCCCGGTATGATTGTACAGCCATACGTAGTGATTCATAGCGGCCCAAGATGACTTTAGATTTGCCGGCTTTGTACGAAGAAGCAAGACTGGCTCCTTCGGCGGATTGAATCTGTTTATAAAATTCAAGTGCTTTTTGATTTTCTAATATAACTGATAATTCAAACTGCGTTGGGCGAAATAACTGGCCGTTAAAGTAAGAAAAACAACGGTCACCAATGCCGCCAAAACCGTACCAGGTGAGAATGGCATTACCACCATGTTTAAGAATAAACCTTCCCCGGGACATTTCCGACAAATCCAACCTGCTCACTTTATACGAGTTGTAAATAAAACCGTTCTCATAGACCTGAACCACGGCATAGGCACAGGGGAACTGTACGGTTGCCGGTAATTCCACATAGGGGAGGTTTCCGGTTGTAGACTGGTTGGTGGTTACCTTGTTCCGATGAATATGTCCGGAAAAAACACCTTTTACACAGGAAAATTGTCTGATAGTTTTTTGAAACTCCGTATGATTTTTTATACCAAACCATATGTCCGGACCATTGCATGGATGGTGAAGAAACAGGTAAGAAGGCTTGCCTTCGCTATGCAATATACTTTCTATCCATTGTAGCTGAGCGGGATCGATGTATCCCCAATTATTGTTTTGTCTACAGGAATCAACCAATATAAACTGATAGTCCCGAAATATTACGTTAGCACAAGTTTTTTCCCGGTTTGCAACATATTCAAGGAAGCCTTTTTCACCTATACCAAAGTCCTTTGTATATTTATCATGATTACCTATGCATAGCAAATAGGGGGTTTCTCCAAAGCAAGGAAGGAGTTGATCGCGCAGCTCCAGATACTGCTGCCTGTGGGCGGTATCAGTAAGGTCACCTGTAATCACGGCCAAGTCAACGTTACGTCTCTTGCTATCAATAATACACTGGGATAAAAGAGTGCTTGAATACTCAACGAGCTTGCCGAAATAGATTTCATTAATATCGTTTGCGGGGCTTGTCAAAGCAATGTGTGTGTCACTAAATAGGGCATAACTGAACAGGTACTTTCCCACTGGTTTGGACAAAGTTGTAAATGAGTTTAGAGCTCCTTTTAATCCATTGCTTTCCACACGGTACCAGTAGCGCGTTGAGGGTTTTAGGTCATATACTTCCACAAAATGAAATTCTGTATTTTGATTAATTGTATGCTTGACCAATTGTTCAGGATTTTCACCAAAACATATAGTCGTGTCCGCGAGTCGTTTCGGGGTTACCCAGGTAATCATGGCGTAGTTACAGCCCACAGTACATAATTCTTCGTTACAAATTGCCGGACCGCTTGTCAGGGTCAAAGGATAGTAATTAATTAGGCCGTCAATGTTTGCAGCACTCATTTTTTACAATTTCCCCATAAATTTATTATTCTTTATTTAATATATGCTTATATTTTGAAACATGTAACTATTAACATAATGGGGAAATTCCAATTTTATTTTAGTTTTTTCGTTTATCCAACAATTGAACAAATTTCTGTACCAATTGAGGATCAAATTGTGTCCCCGAGCACTTCATCAACTCTTTCATGGCCTCAGCGTGAGTCAAGGCTTTTCGATAAGGACGGTCGCTGATCATGGCGTCATAAGCGTCAACAATTGCAAGAATGCGGCACTCCAATGGTATTTCTTCACCCTTTAGTCCAAGGGGGTACCCCTCACCGTTCCACCATTCATGGTGTTTGAGAACCCAGTCGGCGATGGGAACAAGATCCGGTGCAAGTATGGCAATACGTTGGCCGATTATACAGTGTTGCCTCATATCGATAGTTTCCTCAGCATTTAGCGGGCCGGCTTTAAAAAGAATGCTGTCTGGTACTCCCACCTTGCCGATATCGTGAAATTGAGCAAGAAGACGCAAATCGGTCAAACTGCGTTCGGGCAGACCAATTGCCGAGGTTAAATCAACAACTAGAAACCGTAACCCATAATGTTGTTTACAAAAACATTAATTATGGGTCTGCCTTCTGTGTTGTCTGTTATATGCATAAATAATTCAATTGGCATTAATGTTCCGTCTTTACGCGGTAATTCACTTTCTATTATTTGTGGCTCTCCGGAGTGGAGCAATTTCTTCAGTATATTTATATCTATCTGAATATTTGGGATAAATAATACATTTATCGCCCTGTTCAAGGCCCACGATCAAAAACGGATGAACAATATTATGCCATTCTTCAGGCGTATCATAAATCAAGCAAAGGTGATTGTAAGTCTTGATACTTTGGAGCGCTTCCTTTATATCTATATTCCTTTCTTGATAAAACAAATTATTTACCTCCCGGCTATCATTACTTTTTACAAACTACTTGTTTTTCGGCAAAATTACAAGTTTACCTGCAAAATAATTATTAATTTTTTATTATTTATTGGTAAATGATGTTATTTAAGCTAATATACAGTATATAGGATTTTTTTACAGTAGTTCGCAGAAAGAATTGTAAAATAATAAGTGTAAATAGTTACTATAATCAGTGTTGATAACATACTGTACGGTAAGTTTATGGTAGAATATTAGAAACAATTCATTACATGATATTAGTGAAAATGAATATAATAAAATATAATAAAGAATATATCAAGGAACAAAATGAATTAATAATAGAATCATACGAATCAATAAAAACAATTAGAATATTATTTGCTAATCATCCGGTAGTTAAAGATTATAAGGTTCCCGATTGGTTAAACAAACAGTGAGGGTTTATTTTTGCAGTACTGACGCATAATTTTCAGAGTCATTGATAGACATCATGTTACGGTGTTCAAGAGAAAAATTTTATCGCAAAACCCTACTGGACAACAATTTTCCGTTATGAGATAATAGTGTGGGTTACCACAA
>Ga0067045_1002628_pt1 | contig 61917 bp, 63 predicted proteins | sample TerdegcTABiofilm_FD_59184 | JGI IMG/M metagenome (GOLD analysis project Ga0067045, IMG submission 59184) | Combined Assembly of (Gp0054472, Gp0054536) Wastewater bioreactor microbial communities from Singapore -Terephthalate degrading...
CGTATAATTTGTTTCGTTCATCCTGTGTCATTGATAATATCATCCTTTCATTTTAACCAGGGTGACATTTTCTTAGAAATATTTCAGGGGTGACATTATCACAGAATGAACACATTTCCCTGCAGAGAGATCATTGAAATCCGCTCTGGTTTTTGATACAATGAACAACAATAAAATACTTTTTTCTGGAACAGGCGTTGCCCGGACCGTTCCGGTACGGGCAGGCAGCCGGGCATAGGCAGCAGGTAAAACTGTGGGACCATAACTGCGCGAGTAGTTATGGCCTTTTGTTTTCAGGTTTACTGCCATACAACCAGGGAGCTGTTGAACAACTATGGGAAAAACTGGCAATGAAGCCCTCGGCCTCGCCGGAGCTTGGCTGGGTGTTGGGGGCAACCTGTTTCTTGCGCTGATCAAACTGGGAGCTGGAATCGCCGGCAAAAGCCAGGGGCTTATTGCCGAAGCCGTCCATTCGATGGTGGACCTGTTTTCTTCCATCGGGGTATTAATCGGCCTTAAGATTTCGTTCCTCCCAGCTGACAAGAGGCATCCCTTTGGCCACGGCAAAGCCGAATCTATTGTGGCCAGTATTGTGTCGGTGCTGCTGATTCTGACCGGGATTGAGCTAGCCTACACCGGTATCCGAGGAATCATCAGCGGCCCTGAAAACGTTCCCTCCTTGTTGACTCTGTTTGTAGCCCTGTTTACTGTAGTATACAATGAAGTCCTTTTTCGCTATCGACTCTCTCTAGGCCGGAGGATCAACAGCACGGCGATTATATCTGACGCGTGGCACCAAAGGGCCGATGCCTTTTCCTGTGTAGCGGTCAGCCTGGGGATAATCGGCGCCCGAATCGGTTGGCCCGTTTTGGACCCTGCCGCGGCCGCCGTCGTCTCCCTGTTCATCATCAAGGCCGGTTGGTCCCTGCTCCGGGAATCCCTAGACCAATTAATGGACGCGTCCGCCGGTCAAGAAACAGACGAAACAATTACCGCTATCCTGCAATCAATCCCGGAGATTAGGGAAATCGAGTCCATCAGAACACGCAGTTCGGGCGGCGGCATCATCTGCGATTTAAAATTCCGCGTCAACCCTACGCTGACTGTTGAAGAGGCACACCTCGTTTCCCTTGATGCCAAAAACGAAATTATTTCCCGTATCCCCGCCGTCAGAGACGTTTCTATACATTACGGTCCAAGCCGACGGGAAAAAAACAGGCTTGGATGATTGCCGGGTAACAGCGTGTGGCTCTGAATGCGGGCTATGTACAGAATTTTCCTTGTCCCTTGACACAGCCTGATTCAATGTCTATAATGTAAGTCGAAAGTTAGCACTCATTTTTCATGAGTGCTAATAGCAATTCAGCTGCGTGTTTATTACAATTTAATAAGAATATGCATTATTACAAAGTTTTAACAAGGTCTCCATAACAATAATTTCTTTTTACATTAATCATTAATATTAAAGAAATTGTTTTTAAGGAATCTGTTTGAAACTTTGAATGCATATTTTAAGCGGACTTTCATTTCGAGGGAGACGTTGTCTCCCTTTTTTATTTCCATATCGCCGAGGCCAGTAACATACACAAGAATCGCATATTCTCAATGAACGTTCATTACAATTCAACAATCAAATTAAACAATAAGGAGGATACATCGTGCGCATTGCACAGATCCACTGGGCCTTCCCCCCAATCATCGGCGGCGTGGAGAGCCATTTGGCCACGTTAGGACCGGATCTGGTCAAAAACAACTGCCAGGTTGCCCTGTTGACAGGTTCGGCTCCTGGTGCTGAAACTGAGGAATGGTACGAGGGAATGCTTGTAATCAGAACACCCCTGCTGGATCTCAACAGTATGTCGCCGGAAAGGATGACAGAACAAAAACCTGCAATCAGGGAGGTGATGGAAGGCTTCATCAACCGCGTTCAACCGGAGGTAATACACGCCCACAACATGCATTATTTCAGTCCCAGCCACGCCGACATTTTGCTTGATATCAAACGGCGCAAAGGCATTCCCCTGGTCTTGACGGCGCACAATGTATGGGCTGACAATGATGAAACCTGGCGGACATTCAATACAAAAGCATTCTACTGGGATGCCGTCATTGCGGTGAGCGATTACATAAAACGCGAACTGGTCCGGGTTGGTTACGATGAAAACAGGATCACCACCATCCATCACGGTATTGATTTATCAACATTTGCTCCCGCCTCTGAACAGGAAATGAAAGAAATCAAGCAAAAATATCCTGAATTCGAAGGAAGGCGTGTCATTTTTCACCCGGCGCGGATGAGTATGGGTAAAGGATGCCATATAAGCGTCAAAGCCTTAAGCATCATCAAGAAAGAGTTCCCAGATGTCTTGCTTGTCATGGCGGGAACCAGGAACACCGTCGATTGGGGAGCGCAGCAGCCGGAACACATTAGAATAATATTGAGAATGATTGAAGAACTGGGCCTTAAAAAGCATGTCTGGGTCAAATTCTTTTCGTGGAAAGACATGCCCTCGGTATATAATGCGGCAGAATTCTGCATCTATCCTTCCTGCTTCGAAGAACCTTTCGGTTTGGCAATGCTCGAAAGCATGGCTTGCGCAAAGCCAATCATTGTAAGCAAAGCAGGCGGAATGCCCGAAGTGATCCAGAATGGCGTTAACGGGTTTATAGTTGAAATGGGCAACGAAAGAGAACTGGCGGAAAAATGCCTTTTGCTGTTGCGCAACCCGGCATTGTCCAGTAAAATCGGTCGTCAGGGCAGGGTGATGGTCGAGAAACGCTGGGCCAAACAGGTTATGACCAGGTCAACCATTGATATTTACAAAAAGGTCCTGGCAGCAGTTTCGTCCGCTGCCGGTTAGGGAGTCGCCTGGGACCGGAAATTTATCTGGCAATTCGACAACCCTGGAGGTGATAACTTGGGATAGTAAAACCGCTCTCTTCCAAGCAATCCGGGCAACTGGTGGTTGTCTCCAATAGAGGGGTTTGCACCTTCACGGAAACCGGCGGAGGCATATCAGCCTCACCTTCGGTCAGCGGTCTCGTCTCAGCCTTGGAACCCATAATCTCCAAGGAGGGCGGCACCTGGATAGCTTGGGGCGGAAGGTTGGGTAAAGAAGGTGAAGATATAGGCCTCACCCTCTCGATGCCCAGAAACGAACCAAAATACGTCTTTAAGGAATTACTGCTCACCCCGCGGGAAGTAACTCTGTATTACAACGGGTTTGCCAATTCCTGTCTCTGGCCCCTTTGTCACAACTACATCGAAAGGGCTGTCTTTGAGGAGGAGCACTGGCGGGCATACTGCCAGGTAAATGAAAAGGTTGCCCGGCTCGTCTTAAAGACGGCCAAACCGCAGGACTATATCTGGGTCCATGACTACCACCTTTCCAAAGTCCCGGAATACATATTGAATTACCATCCGCAGGCCAGAATATCCCTGTTCTGGCATGTTCCCTTTCCCCCCGCGGAAGTCTTCTCCGTATTGCCCTGGGCCAAAGAATGCATAAACGGGATGCTAGGCGCTGAAATGGTCGGATTTCACACCAAATGTTACGCCCAAAACTTTCTCCAGGCGGCAGAAGAAATCGCCGGAGCAAAAGTCAGCTATGCAACAGGAAAGATTCATTTCAAAGGCAGAATAATAAAAGTGGTCGCCCTTCCCATCGGAATAAACTGGCGAGAATTTGAAAACCTGGCCAACTCCGAAGAAGTGGTAAAGAAGGCCGCCAAAATCAGGCAATCAGCAGGCAAACGGTTTATACTGGTCGGTGTCGACCGGCTTGACTATACGAAAGGGATCCCGGAACGATTAAGGGCTTTGGAATGGTTATTTGAGAACTACCCCCGGTACCGGGATAAAATATCTTTCATCCAGGTTGTCGTCCCTAGCAGGACGGAAACGCGGGCCTACCAGGAACTGAAAAAAAATATAGAAGAAACCGTCGGCCGGATTAATGGCGCTTTTACTGATAGCTGCCACGTTCCGATCAGGTATCTTTTCAAACAACTACAGAAAGAAGACCTGGCTGCCTATTATTTATCGGCGGATATGGCCCTGGTGACACCGGTAAAAGACGGCTTGAACCTCGTGGCCAAAGAATTTGTTGCCACCAAGGCTCACCGTCCGGGAGTTTTGCTGCTAAGCCCCTTTGCCGGCGCAGCCAAACAATTGACGGACGCCTTGCTGGCAAATCCTTTCAACCCGCGGGAAACAGCGGAAAAAATTGCTATCGGCCTGGAGATGCCGGCTTCAGAAAAAAAACGAAGAATAAAAGGCCTCAACAAGGTTGTCAAAGAACAGGACATCGACTGGTGGTGGCGGCACCTGCGGTCCCAATGGCTCGGCATCGACCTGCGAGAGGAAGATAGGATCTCTTTAGCCGCAGTCCAGGAGGTGTCCCCTTATTAACCGGCTTTTAGCCTGTCAAAAAGCGAAGCCGGCAAGCTTGGCTAAACAGGTCTCAGTACATCCCGCACTGCTCATAATGACTGATTATGACGGGACCTTGGCCCCTATCAAGGATAGGCCGGAACTCGCCTTGCCGGTCCCGGGAGTTCTCAAAGCTCTGGAACGCATGGCAGGCAACCCCAAATTCAAGGTGGCAGTCATCAGCGGTCGGGACCTGGAAGACCTAAAGAGCAGGCTGCCTGTGGAAGGAATATGCCTGGTGGGAAGCCACGGGGCAGAAATAATGGATTGGGCAAGCGGTACCAGCATAAGCCTGTTTGATGACCAAAAGACCCCAAGCATCCTGGAAACAATCGCCACCGAAGTTTTAGCCTCCATATCTGGTGAACAAGGATTTTGGCTGGAGCGCAAAAAGGTGTCAGTGGCATTGCATTACCGTTTGGCTGACCCGTTCAAGGCCGTAAAATTGCTGGAAAACTGTAAAAAATCAATTGAACACTATGTAGCCGAATCCGGTTTGGAGTTTCTTAGCGGCAAAAAAATCTTGGAGATTAAACCCAGGGCGGTAAACAAAGGGACAGCAGTAAACCATCTGATGAACGGGCATCCCGGCTATTACCCGTTGTATATCGGAGACGACACCACTGATGAAGATGCCTTCCGCGCAATAAAAGACCGGGGAACGGGTATTCTTGTTTCTTACAAACGCCAGCTGCATACCGCCGCTCATTACCGGCTTGAAAATCCTGGCGATGTATTGGCTTTTCTCCAAATAATATCAAGCTGAGCAGGAAGGAGTGACTGGTCTATGAGAAGGATTACAAAAGCCGTGATACCCGCCGGCGGATGGGGTACCAGATGCCTGCCTGCTTCTAAGGCTATACCCAAGGAAATGCTTCCGATAGTAGACAAACCGGCCATCCAATATGTTGTTGAGGAAGCAGTGGCCGCAGGCATTGCCGAAATCTTGATCGTTACCGGCAGAAACAAGGAAACCATAGAGAACCATTTCGACCGCAACCTGGAACTGGAAACTTTCTTGGAACTCAAAGGCAAAGACCGGATCTTGTCCCAGGTTCGGCATCCGGCAAATTTGGCCAGAATATATTACACCAGGCAAAAAGAACCGCAAGGGCTTGGTCATGCGGTTCTATGCGCCAGAGAATTCATCGGGCATGAACCGTTTGCGGTGCTTTTGCCGGATGACTTAATCGACAGCCAGGTTCCCTGTCTCAAGCAAATGGTAGATATATATCAAAGAAGGCCAGGTACAATCATTGCTGTCTCCGAAGTCCCCAAAGAAGAAGTGAATGAACACGGTATTATCAAGCCCGTGCACTACACAAAGAATGTTTTTGTAGTTACGGATATGGTTGAAAAACCCGATGCGAATAAGGCGCCGTCTAATCTTGCCATTATCGGGCGCTACATCATCGAACCGTCAATATTTGAATGTCTGGAAAAAACAAAGCCCGGCGCCGGCGGTGAAATACAATTGACGGATGCTTTTAAACTGTTGTTGCAAAAAGATGAGGTTTACGCATATAAATTCAACGGCAGAAGGTACAACGTTGGCAACATTGCCGGTTTCATCTGCGCTAATATCCAGTTCGGCTTAAATCACCCGGGATGCGCTTCCTTAATCGAAAAAGAGGTCAAAAACATTTGGGACAGCTGGTTGAAAGTCGGTTGACTATCCCGTTTTGCCGGGTACACCACAAACAAAGGCCCCCTGCCAACAACAGGGTGCCTTGTTTATAAAGTATTAATAAGATTAAGCGAGCGCGCAACGATCTACCTTGGACTGGCATGAACAGCTTCATACCCAATCATGATCTTTCGACCATGGTCAGGCATCTCACCGCCCATACCAATCGGCCGTTCGACCATCCAGGATACCTGGACAACCCTGCGCAATCTCACGACTGCACAGGATCATCAGGTGCCTTCGCCGGCACTCGGCACCCTGGACGATCTTAGCTCGACCCTGTATAACCGGTTGGGCTCGCGCCGCAATCAAAGAGAAACAAATCAATTCGACTGCGGCACGAACTTTCCCGGCCATACAGGATCTGCCCTCCGGCTGCCTGCAAGCCGTCCACTGCGCTTTTACGGTCGTAAAAGGAAGTTGCGTCGCTAATAGACGCCATGTTCAAACGAACACTGTTAAGACCTGCAGGCAACCTTCGGCCGGCCCATGCGAACCCTGCGTTCAGAGCCCGCATGAGCCTGGGCTCAACCGTTACGCACCCGCATCTATAACTTAACCCGAACAGAAAAAACTTATTCATGTTTTATTCTTTTAATTTCATTCATCATTTCATTCATCTTCAGTTGTTCCCTTGATTAATTCATTTCTTGTAATTCGTGCAGCTCCTCATCGCTCAGGATGTTTCTGAAACTCAGCAGCACCAGCAGGCGGTCACCCGCTTTTCCGATGCCCTTGACACAATCGCGGTCCATTTTGATCGCCGGCGGTGGTTCAATCTGGTTCTCTGGAAGCCGCAGGACTTCCGTCACATCGTCCACAATTACACCCACACGGCTGGCATCGATCTCCGAAACAATCACTTTCCGCTCAGCTTCTTCGCTGGTTGTTGTAAGCTTGAACCTTTTGGCCAGATTGACCACCGGCACCACGTTCCCCCGCAAATTAATGACGCCTTCAAGATAAGCGGGAGCGTTGGGCAGTTCTTTAACCTCACCACAGCGGACAATCTCCCGAACTTCAAATATGGGCACTGCATATTCTTCAGCCCCTACCTTGAACACCACAAACTGTTTTTCCGGCATCCTGTAAACCTCCTGCATTAATCCTGCGCCGTTTACGGGATCACAGGACTGGATTTGCATTCCAATTATACCATGAAGTTGGCAACCAAAAACAGCCCTTATTCCGCAATGGAAGCCCATTTGAAATCCGTCTCCGGACCGGCAGGGGGAAGGCAGAGCCCTTTGACCTTCGGCTTGACGGCATACGCCCTGGTAAAATCATAAAGCGGTAACACCGGTAAGCCGTCCATTAAAATGCGTTCCGCGCAATGCAAATAAACCAGGCGTTCTTCCCCCTCGCTTTTGGCCGCCAGTTCCATCTGCGCGTCGAATTCCCGGCTGGTCCAACCGGTTTCGTTATTTCCGCCCCGAAAAATGTATTTCTGCAAGAAAGCCGCCGCATCGTCATAATCGGCGGGCCAGCCGGTAAGCATCAGGTCGTAGTTTCTAGCCCAGGCCCTGACGGTTCTTTCTCTCCAGTTAAGCGGCACGATTCTGACCTCAATTCCCAGTTGTTTTTTCCATTCCGATTTGAGATAAGTTGCCAGATAAAGATGGCCGCCTTCGTCCTCAACCAGCAATTCCAGCTCAGGGAAACCATTGCCACCGGCGTAACCAGCTTCGGCGAGAAGCCTCTGGGCCTTTTCGGGGTCGTTATCGGGGACCAGATCCCCTCCCTCCTCCCGGAAATCGCTTCCCGGACGCCCTGTCGTCATCCCGGCTGGAACAAGGCCGCGGGCCGGCCGTTGACCTCCCTGCAACAGCTTGTCCACCATTTCCGACCGGTTAAGGGCCCAGGACAAGGCCCGGCGGACTCTGATGTCCCTGAGCGGTCCCCGGCTGGTGTTGAGCTGGCAATAAACGCTGGCAAAAACAGGGCTTGTGAACACATAGCCCTCTTTTATTCCGCTGGCAATCATATCCTGGGGCACAGCGAGCGTTACGTCGTAATGCCCATCCCGGAAACCCTGCCAGCGTTCCGCTATGCCGTCAGCCCCCGTAAACCAGGTCATGCTCTCCAGGCTGACCTTTTCCTGGTCCCAATATTTTTCATTTTTTACTAGATCGATCCTGTTGCCTGTCTCATAGCTGCTGATGAGAAAAGGCCCGTTTCCGACAACCTTTTTATCCTTAAACAATTCTCCTTCATGGTTGTACAGGCTGTTGGGGATCGGGAAAAAAACCGGATGAACCAGCTTTTTGTAAAAGACGGGGTTGGGCTGGACCAATTCCACTTCCAGCGTACGGTCATCAAGCGCCCTGACCCCCACTTCATCAGCACTCTTTTTTGTTCCCCTGTAATCACTCTCTCCGGAGCGGTTGTATCCTTCCGCATTTTTGATTTCGTAAAGCAAATAAGCGTACGGGCTTTTGTTGTCGGGGTTCAAAGCGCGCTTCCAGGCCTCAACGAAATCGCTGGCCTTTACTGTTTCCCCGTTCGACCATTGGGCCTGCCTGATCTTAAAAACGTACCGGTTCCCATCTTTCTGCGTCCAGCTTTCAGCCATGGCCCCCTCATATATTCCGTCAGGCCTGAGGCGAACAAGCCCCTCCAAGCACGCGTTGACCAGCTGCCTGCCGGCGCTGTCGGAAACCAGCGCCGGGTCAAGACTGGCCGGCTCCGAAAAAAGCCCGTACTTAAGGTGCTGGCGCGGCGTTGCTTGCCAGGCCTGGCAACCCGGCAAAGCCAACGCCGCCAACATAGTAAAGGCCAAATAAACCATCAGCGCTTTCCTACCGAACATTCTTTCTGCCCCCACCTTGCAGGTTGTTCAACCTGTTCGTTGTTTTTATCATAGCTACAGCCTTCCCTGTCTGTAAACAGCCACATAATCCCAGAACTGCCAGCCGAAATATTGTTTTAATTATTTTTATTAAGGGATTTTTTATTTTTGAAAGAAGTCTGTTGATATTAAATACGGTATAATTATTATATCAACAATCAAACTATACCATGTTTTGCGAGGAGAGAACGGTAAATGTTCAGCGCCGCCAGGTTAAAAAGACTGCAACCCGGGATTTTTTCCAAAATCAGCATGCTGAAGGAACAAGCAAAAGCCGCAGGCCAGGACATCATCGACCTTAGCGTAGGAAGCCCCGACATGCCGCCACCGCCCCATGTCAAAGAAGTATTGCTGAAAGCGGTAAACGACGACAACAATTACGGCTACACCCTCACCGAAGGAATCCCCCCGCTGAAAGAAGCCATTACCGGTTGGTATAAAAGGAACTACAGCGTATCACTCGACCCGGACCGGGAGGTGCTTTCGCTGATGGGTTCCCAGGACGGGCTGTCCCACATCTTCTGGGCCACAGTTGACCCCGGGGACATCGTGCTGGTCCCTGACCCCGGCTATCCCATTTACAGCAGCGGGCCCCTGCTCGCCGGCGCAGAGCTTTATCCAATGCCTCTGTCGGAAAAAAACGGCTACCTGCCTGATTTTTCCCGCATCCCGGCATCCGTGCTCCACAGGGCCAAGGCCATGGTCATCAATTACCCCAGCAACCCACTGGCAGCTACTGCCACCAGGGAGTTTTTCCGGGAAGCGGTATCCTTCGCCCAAAAGAACGACATCATCGTCTGCCATGACTTTGCTTATTCCGAACTCTCTTATGACGGCTTCAAAAATGTGAGCTTCATGGAAATCGAGGGCGCCAAAGAGGTAGGAGTGGAGTTCCACTCCATTTCCAAAACGTTCAATCTGGCCGGTTGCCGACTTGGTTTCGTTGTCGGCAACGAAGAGGTGATTGACGCCTTGCGGCTGGTAAAAAGCAACATCGACTACGGTGTCTTTCGACCGGTGCAATTGGCCGCGGCAGCCGCCCTCAACGGTTCAAACGAATGCGTCAGGCAAAACGCGCTGGCCTACCAGCAGCGAAGAGACGTCCTTCTGGGCGAACTGGCCAAATACGGGTGGATTGTTGACAAACCCAAGGCTTCCATGTTTGTTTGGGCTAAGCTCCCCCGGCCTTTCGCCTCCTCCGAGGACTTTTCCAGCCGCCTGCTGGCCGAAAAAGGCGTAGCTGTCGTGCCCGGCATGGCGTTTGGCGAATGCGGCGAGGGCTATGTACGGATCGGTCTGGTCCAGGATCAGGCCAAGTTGAAACTGGCCGGGCAGCGCATGGGAGAATTCATAACCACGCTGTAGCTTGTCATCCATGAGCAAGATCTGTTAAGCTTGTCTTTTTATGGACGGTGTTATACAATAAAGCTGGCCCATTCAGACGCTTAGGGAGGATGACGATGATTAAAGACCCGGAACTGGCTTTAGGTCACGATGCTTCTTTGCGAAACAAGGTCTTTAAATACATAAAAACCCAGATCATCACCGGGCAGTACAGCCCGGGGGAAAGCCTGGTTGAATCGAAACTGGCTGAAGAGCTCGGAGTCAGCAGAACTCCCATCCGGGAGGCGATCCGGCTGCTGGAACTGGAAGGCCTGGTGGAAATAACCCCCAACAAGGGAGCAGTAGTCCTTGGAATAACCGAAAAAGACGTAGAGGACATCTACGCCATCCGCCAGCTGATTGAAGGGCTGGCTGCCCGCTGGGGGGCAAAGCTTATTACCGCTCACGACAAAAAAGAAATGGAAAAAATCATCGACCTGATGGAGTTTTACGCCCAGCGTGGCGACGTGGACGAAGTGGCTGAACTCGACAACAAGTTCCATGAAATAATTTATGAAGCTTCAGGCAGCAAAATACTCAGGCTTACGCTGTGCAACCTTCACCAGTATGTGCAGCTCGCCAGGCTGGAATCCCTGAAAAGGCCCAGCCGGATTACGCAAACCCTGGCTGAACACCGGGCCATCCTGGCCGCCTTTAACGAAGGAGACCCGGATAAGGCCGAAGCGGCAGTGGCCCGCCATGTGAGCATGGCTTATGAAAACATCAGGCGCCACTGATCGTTCGTCAAACGTTGCAGCGATAATTGCGGCGCGCAACAATTAGGGCTGTCCATCACATCCAGATGGATCAGCCCTTTAAATTTACTTTATTTCTGGTAACTTATTACCTCCAGCAAGGCAGCCTCCGCGCTTTCGATGTGATGGCGGGCCGCCTTCTGGGCCAGCGCGACATTACGGCTGGCAATCGCCTCCACAATCTGCCGGTGCTCGTCCAGGGCGAATTTCATACGCCCGGGTACTGCCAGAGTGGTCGTCCTGAACCGCTGCACCTGCTCGCGCAGTTCCTTCACCATGCCCTGCAGACGGCTGTTCTTGGAGGCCTTAAATATAAGCTCGTGAAACTTGGTGTCCACCTCAATCGTCTTTAACAGGTCGCTGGCTTCGTAATGGCTTGCTTCCAGCGCCAGACTGAGCTCCATTTCCTCTATCTCCTCGTCCGTGGCACGCTGGGCAGCCAGCCCGGCTGCCAGGGCCTCCAGCGCTCCCCGGATCTCAAAGACCTCGTTAATGTCTTTGATGGAAAGGCCGGCAACGTAAGCGCCTTTCCGCGGGACCATGACCACGTAGCCTTCCAGCTCGAGCTTGCGAATAGCTTCCCTGACCGGAGTGCGGCTTACGCCCATTTCTTCTGCCAGTTCCGTTTCCATCAGCCTTTCGCCAGGCTTGAGCACCTGGTTGACAATCGCATCCCTCAAAGACTCATAGACGATTTCACCCAAGGGCCGAAACGAGTCAAGTTTAATCCTTAACAGCGACCTATCCGGCATCACATATCCCCCTCCGGCTTCCAAATCTCAAGACGGATCACCTGGCACAAAAGCCGCCAATAAACCCCGTCATATAAACCGCTTAGCTAAAGTATAATACATCACCCGTCGTTGTCAACGCCTGGCATCTTCCCCATCACCTTACCTGCATTTTTAATCAACCCCGCGCAATACTCGATGATTTCCCTGCGTCTTACAATGCCGATGAACACCCCCTCGTCATCCACCACCGGCACGAAATTCTGCGTGATGGCAAGGCTGAGCAGGTCTTCCATCCTGGCGTCGATGTTCACCGGCCTGTTCTGCATATGCCGGGGGACTTCCGTCAACAATATCCGGTGCGTGTTCTCCAAAAGCAGCCCCGGCGTATTTTTTATTTTCCACAGGAGGTCTCCTTCTGTGATGGTCCCTACATACTTCCCTTCGTCGTCGATCAACGGAACGGCGGAATAGCGGTGGTACTCCATCTTTTCCATGGCCTGGCGCATCGATGCGCGGTGCGAAAGATAAACCACGTCCTGTTTGGGAATCAAAAAGAAAGAGATATTCATCTCCTGCCGCCATCCTTTCTTTAAAAATAATTGTAAAAATTACTTATACTTTTTGATAATTGTGTTCAGGCTTTGCTTCCAGCAACAATAATGTTAAATTAAATTAGAGCATCTTACAAGGTGGTGTATACGCCATGAAAAAAATACTATCCAGTTTGCTTATCGTCTCATCAGTCCTGTTTTTCCTGGCCGGCTGCAGCCGTTCAGGAAAAGCACCGGGTTCTAATCAGGGCATTATTAAACTTGGGCTGCTTAGGGTGGAGGATAACCTTCCCTTTTTTGTCGCTGAACAGGATAAACTATTTGAACAACGCGGCCTGCGGGTTGAACTGATCATTTTCAACAGCGCCCGCGAACGGGACATCGCTTTGGAAGCGGGTGAAATAGACGGTGGAGTGGCTGACCTGCTGGCGGTAGCCCTCCTCAATAAAGGCGGGACCAGGGTAAAAGCAACGTCTTTAGGCCTGGGGGCCGTCCCGGAGGAAGGAAGATTCGTCATCCTCTCCGCGCCGCAAAGCGGCATCGTGTCCCCGCAGCAACTGCGCGGGGTTCCTGTAGCCGTTTCGTACAACACCATCATTCACTACCTGGCTGAAGAAATGCTGAAGGCGACGGGCCTCCAACAAGATGAAATATCCCTGCAAAACATTCCAGACTTGAACATTCGCCTCGAATCCCTGCTGGCCGGCAAAGATGTCCGGGCCGCCCTATTGCCCGACCCCCTGGCCACCCTCGCCGAAAAATCAGGGGCCCGTGCGGTCGTGGATGATACCAGGCTGGGCTTGAATTTATCCCAAACAGTGATCATTTTCCGGGAGGACACTTTGATTTCCAAACCCTCAGCAATAAAAGGGGTTTTGAGCGCATATCAAGAAGCGGGTGCAAACCTTAACGCGCATCCCCAGAAGTACCGGGAACTGGTTCTCGACAGGGCCCGTATCCCCCAACCGCTCGAAGACAGCTATGTCGCTCCCCATTTCTCCCCTCTCCGGCTGCCAACCGCTGAAATGGTGGAAAAGGTTATGTCCTGGATGACAGGAAAAGGCCTGCTGGCAAAGCCATACACCTACGAAGAACTTGTGGCGCCAGGTTTTATCCCGGAAAACGGAGCAAAGAACTGACATGTACCGCTTGATCAACGTCTCTCTGTCTTATCAGTCAAACAACCGGTCTTCCATCGAAGCGCTGTGCGGCATCAATCTCCACCTCAATCCCGGCGAACGGTGGTCACTCATCGGGCCTTCGGGAAGCGGCAAAAGTTCGCTGCTCTTGATAATGGCGGGACTGCTTGCGCCTACCGGCGGCCAGGTGCTTTTCCGGGGAAACCCGCTTGCCGGCCCACCGCCGGAGGTGGCCCTGATCCTGCAGGATTACGGCCTTTTCCCCTGGAAGACCGTCTGCGATAATGTCCTGCTGGGCTTGGCCGCAAAAAACCTGCCCAAACCGGCCGCCCGTGAACAGGCGTTCCGGTTTTTATCCATGCTGGGCATCGAAGAACACTGGCATAAATACCCCGGCCAACTGTCGGGCGGGCAGCGGCAACGGGTAGCCATCGCCAGGGCATTGGCCCAAGAACCGGCCTGTCTCCTGATGGATGAGCCGTTTTCTGCGCTGGACGCCCTAACCCGCGAACAGCTGCAGGCAACCCTCCTCGGGCTGTGGAAAGATTTAAAATTCACGATGTTCCTGGTCACGCACAGCATCGAAGAGGCTGTTTTCCTGGGAAATAAAATTGCGGTGCTCTCGCCGGCCCCGGGAAGGCTGATCCATGTGCTCAGCGCCGGCGAACAGGAAGAGACATCTCGCAATTCCTCCAGGTTTTACCGGCAGTGTTCCGCGGTCCGTTCCCTGCTGGAGGGAGGCAATCATGCACACTAAAACAAAAGCCCAAGGTTCTCTGTTGGCCTTAATCCTAGTTATTCTTTCCTGGCACCTGCTATCGCTCATTGTGGACCGATCGTTTTTCCCGCCGCCTCTCCCGGTAATTAAGGAACTTATTTCCCGCACGCTTCACGATAGCCTCCACACCCATTTCCTGGTCAGCGTGTACCGGGTGACGGCCAGCCTGCTCATCTCTTTTGTCCTGGCGGTTCCGCTGGGGCTGGTGGTAGGAAGGACCCCCGCCTTGGACAGGGTCGTTTCTCCCGTCATCTACCTGCTTTACCCCCTGCCCAAAACAGTCTTTTTACCGCTGATCGTCGTGCTGCTCGGGCTGGGTGACTCCCCGAAAATATTGCTCATTTCCCTGATCATCTTTTTTCAGATCTTGGTGGCTGCCCGCGACGCTGCCAGAGACATCGCCCCCCAGTGGGTCCTGTCCATGAAGTCGCTGCATGCCACAACGTGGCAGTTGTACCGCCACCTGGTTTGGCCTGCCTGTCTTCCCAGCATCTTTACGTCCGTAAGGGTCAGCCTGGGCACGGCCATTGCGGTGCTTTTCCTGGCGGAAACCTTCGCCTCCACGGACGGGCTTGGCTATTTCATACTTGATACGATGGAAAAAAGAGAATTCGCCGCGATGTATGCCGGAATCTTGGCCATGGGCCTGTTGGGCATTGCCGGCTACCTGCTTGTCGATCTTCTGGAGGACCGCTTTTGCCGCTGGAACAAATTATAGTAACAAATGAAATGACCAAATATTTTATGGACATATGCCCACAATGTATGATATACTTTAAATGGGCATATGCTTATTAAACAGGAGGATGAACATAATGAAACTGGCCGTAAGCGCAAAAGGTGAACGCCTTGACAGCCAACTCGACGAAAGGTTTGGCCGGGCTCCTTTCTTTATCGTCTACGACCTGGAAGAAGGCTCTTTTCGCTGCATCGACAACAAGCAAAACTACAACTCCCCTCAAGGCGCAGGAATACAGTCAGCCCAAAACGTTGTCAATGCGGGTGCCAGCGTGGTGGTGACCGGGAACGTAGGCCCCAAGGCTTTCCAGGTCCTTAAGGCCGCCGGCGTGAAAGTCTACCTGGCGGAGGGGGTCACCGTCCAAGAAGCCATTGACAGGTACAAAAGCGGGCAATTGACCGCAGCAGAGACCAGCAGTGTTGAAAGCCACTGGGTGTGAAGTACACGGATTTTAAGAGTTTAACAGATAAGGAGGTGTAATTTATGCCGAGAGGAGACGGTACCGGACCACAGGGGCTCGGGCCACGCACCGGCAGAGGACTGGGGCCCTGTGGGGGCGGAATGGCAGGGCAAAACGGGCTTAGAGCAGCTTGCCGTCTGGCTGCCGGCGCTCTCAGGCGTGGCCTGAGGCGAGGGCAAGGTGGCCAAGGCCGTGTGGATAACCCCGGCCGTGGAAACGGCAGCCGCTGACCGACAGAAATCCAACCGGAGGACAAATTTATGAACATCGCCATCGCCAGCGGCAAGGGCGGTACAGGCAAAACTACTGTAGCCACCAACCTTGCCTTTTATCTTAGACACTACGCCCACATGGAGGTAACTCTTTTAGACTGTGATGTGGAAGAACCTAACTGCCATCTTTTTCTGAAACCGGCCAGCCGGGAAACCACCATTGTAAGCCTTCCCGTCCCTTCGCTCGATCCCGATAAATGCACCGGCTGCGGGCAGTGCTCGGAAATATGCCAGTTTGCGGCCATTGTCTGTCTCCAGGGGAAGGTCCTGACCTTTCCTGATCTCTGTCACGGCTGCGGCGGCTGCATCCTGGCCTGCCCCACCGGCGCGCTTTCGGAAGTAGAGCGTGAGATTGGAACGGTTGAAACCGGAACCAGCGAAGGAATAAACACAGTTTACGGCCGGCTGCGGATAGGCGAAGCCATGTCCCCACCGCTGATCAAGGCTGTAAAAAGCCGTGCATCACAAGAACAAATCAACATCATCGATTCCCCACCGGGGACTTCTTGTCCGGTCATCCAGGCGGTCAAAGGCTCCGATTTCGTCCTGCTGGTTACCGAACCCACCCCGTTTGGCTTTAACGACTTGGTGCTGGCTGTTGAGATGGTGCGCGCACTCGGGCTCCCTTTTGCCGTGGGGATAAACCGTTCCACCATCGGAGACGATAAGGTGCGTGAATACTGCCGGAACGAAAAAATCCCAATCATGTTGGAAATACCGGAAGACAGGGAAATCGCCCGTGCTTACTCCAAAGGGCAGATGGTACTGGAATCTCTGCCCCGCTATAGGGCAATGTTCGCGGACCTCTGCCTGCGCCTGATGGGGGTGAACCCATGCTGAAGGAACTGGTCGTAATCAGCGGGAAGGGCGGGACCGGCAAAACGAGCATAGTGGCGGCGCTGGCCAGTCTGTTGAAAGATAAGGTCCTGGCGGACTGCGACGTGGATGCCGCCGACCTTCATCTCGTGCTTCAGCCGGAAATCCTGGAAAAAAACGAGTTCTGGAGCGGAAAAACCGCCGCCATCAACCGTGAAAAATGCGTTCAATGCGGCAAGTGCTCGGAGCTGTGCCGCTTTGCCGCTGTCAATGACGATTTTACCATCGACAGTATTGCCTGCGAGGGCTGTGGAGTATGCGCCTACTTTTGCCCGGCAAGGGCCATCGACCTCAAAGAAAACCTGTGCGGGCACTTGTTTATATCACAGACGCCCCACGGTCCGATGGTTCATGCCAGGCTGGGCATTGCCGAAGAAAACTCCGGGAAACTAGTAAGCCAGGTGAGAGCCCGGGCTCGAGCGCTGGCAAATGAAAAAAGGCTCGGCATCATAATCGTAGACGGACCGCCGGGTACCGGCTGCCCGGTCATCGCCTCCATTACCGGGGCCAGCATGGTCCTGGTGGTGACTGAACCGACGCTGTCGGGAATGCACGACCTGGAAAGGGTCCTGGAGCTTACCGGACATTTCCGCATCCCGGCCGTGGCCTGCATCAATAAATGGGACATTAACCCCGGTCTCTCGGCGTCAATCGCCAGAATGTGCGAACAAACCGGAGTAAAACTGCTGGGGCAGATACCTTATGACATCGTCGTTACCAGGGCCCAGGTGCAGGGAATGAGCGCGCCGGAATACGACCCCGCTTCCCCGGCGTCATTGGAACTGCAAAAGTTGGCCCAGGCTGTTGAATCGCTGTTAAACCAATATCAATAAATAAAACTGTAAAACTGCGAAAAGAAGGGGTTAAAATGATCATTGCCATGCCGGTTGTAAACAACCAACTCTGTATGCATTTTGGGCACTGCGAAGTCTTTGCCTTCTATGAAGTGGACGAAAAAGAGAAAAGGATCATCAACAAAACATTGCTCACCCCGCCTCCCCACCAGCCCGGAGTGCTTCCCCGCTGGATCAAAAGCCAGGGCGCTGGGCTTGTCATCACGGGTGGAATGGGCCGCCGAGCTCAAGACCTTTTTGCAGAAGAGGGCGTTAAAGTAATCATCGGGGCTCCCGCAGCAAGCCCCGATGAAATAGTCCAGAGTTATCTCGATCATACGCTGCGAACCGGTCAGAACGTCTGTGACCATTGAGTTCATTTTCGCCCTGTTTCTTCCCCGCAGCGCGGGCACCTTGCCCCTTCATGACCGTGCCCGCGCCTGCCGAAAGGGCGGTCCGAACCGGTGGCCGCAGGCCTCGCATGTCAGCCACTGGTCAGCAAGACGGTAGTTACCGCCCTCGATGCGAATGGCCTTGCCGTTTATAACGGCATCGGCCAGCTTGGCCCTGGCCGCAGTCAGGATCCTTTGAAACGTCGGCCTGGAGACGTTCATTCGTTCAGCGCCTTCTTCCTGCTCCAGCCCTTCCAAATCTTTAAGCCTTATGGCCTCTATTTCTTCCACCCCCAGTACCAGCTCTTCCAACTGCCACTTGGGGACACCGGCCGGTTTAAAATAGGTGACCTGCGGTTCATACTCCACGCGCCGCCATTTGGGAGGCCTTGGCATTCACAACCGCCCCTCTCTCCAGTTTATACGATTCTTACATTATCGTCGCCACGCAGGGATTTAATAATATAATCCAGGATGGCCCTTTGCAATGCTCCTGCCCCCAGGTTGGAACAGTGCTCTTTAATCTCCGGAAGACCGCCCAGGTAACTGAGGATGTCCTCGTCGGTTATCTCGCAGGCTTCATCAATGGTTTTGCCGTGCGCCAGTTCGGTCATAGCGCTGCCACAGGCGATGGCAGCCGGGCAGCCCGAGATCTTGAATTTTATGTCCACAATCCGGTCTTCTTTAATTTTCAAAAACACCTTGATATAGTCGCCGCAGGAAGGGTCCCCCAGGGTTCCTACCCCGTCCGGGTCGTCCATCTCACCAAGGTTCCGCGGGTGCAGGAAGTGGTCCAGTATCTTCTCGTTGTACACAACCTACCCTCCTCCATCTCTACATATATCTTATCATTTTGCCGCGTCTTGTTAAAGCACCAGCCAAGCGCATAATAGTAGTAAAAGCCGCCTGTTGGACGGCGGCTTTGTTGTTTATTTGCCGTTTGTGTTCGCCCGGTCCGTCAGGACGTCGATTTTCAACAAATCCGCTGCCGGAGACTCCTCGATTTTGCCTTCATCCCCCAGGCTGCTTAGCGACGGGTCCAGGGGGAGCGTTCCCACCAGCGGGATGTCGAATTCCTGGCTGATCAGGCCGGCCTTCCCTTCGCCGAACGGGAACAACCTGTGCCGGCAGTCGGGGCACTCCATGAAGCTCATGTTTTCCACCATCCCCAGCAAGGGCACTTTCATCTTTTGGGCCATTTTTACCGCCTTGCGGACCACCATCCGCGCCAGGTCCTGCGGAGAAGTGACAACCACCACCCCCTGCAAAGGGAGCGTCTGCATAACCGTCAGCGGGGCGTCTCCCGTGCCCGGCGGCAAATCTACAAACAGGTAGTCCAAATCTCCCCAGACGACTTCCTCCCAGAACTGCTTGATCGCCCCGGAGATTATAGGCCCGCGCCAGATTACGGGTTCGTCCTCGCTGGGCAATAACAGGTTCATGGATATGATCTCTATCCCTTGTTTGCTCCTGGGGGGCAGTATGCCGAATTCAGTAACCGGCGGAGCGGAATTCATGCCAAATAGCTTTGGTATGCTTGGACCGGTAATATCGGCATCAAGTATTCCAACCTTGTATCCCTGTTTATTGTAGGCCACAGCTAACAGGGCCGTTACTGTCGACTTGCCTACTCCACCCTTTCCGCTCATCACCGCAATAACGCGTTTAACGTGATTAAGCATGGACGCCTTGCCCTGCTGTTCGCCGCTGCAGCGACCCTGCTCCTTTTCTTCACAGCTGCTGCAGCTGCCTGTGCATTCCGACATGTCTAATCCTCCTTGTCTCTTTCTTCAAGCAGTTAACACCGGAAATATCATACACCTGTTATGGGCATATGTCAATAATCATTACCGCTGGTTATTATTGCTGGGAAGAAAACCTGAGCACGACCTCCACAATCTCCGGCCGGTTGCCGGTGCGGATCGGCGGCCCCCAGGTGCCGAACCCGGAAGAAACAATCAGTTGCAGGTTTCCCTTGCGCAGGTATCCCCAATCGGTTTCATACAGCCTTCTGGTAATAAAGCCGTTGGGGAAAAGCTGACCGCAGTGGGTATGGCCCGAAAGCTGCAGGTCTACTCCCTGCGCGGCCGCCTCATCAAGCTGGCGCGGCTGGTGGCTGAGCAGGATCACAGGAAGGCTGCGGTCCACCCCGGCCATTATTTCCGCCAGTTCTTTTGGTTTGGGGCTGGGCCCGGAATGGGCTCGCGAGATCTCGTCACGGCCTACGATATATAAGCTGTCGGCGACCTTTACCGCCTCATCGCGCAGCACTGTAATCCCGGCCTGCCGCAGGTTGTCAACAGCAGCTTCAATATGCCCGCCGATGTATTCATGGTTGCCCGGGACGGCAAAAATCCCGTATTTGGACTCCAGCTTGCGAAAGGTGGCCGACATGTCCTGCCGGATGAAGGGACCCACATCCTCGTCGATGATGTCTCCCGGCAACAGGATAATATCCGGCTGTAGGCGGTTGACCGTCTCCACCATTTCGCTGAGCCGGCTGTTGTGAATGATCTCCCCCAGGTGGATGTCGGATACCATTACAGCACGCAGCTCTTCCAGGTCCCCGGCCTGTTTGGTAATATCGATCTCATAGCGCTGCAGGCGGGGATGGCGAGCGTTCCATGTGCCGTAAACCAGGATGGCCAGGGTCAACGCCAGCACGAAAACACCCACTGCCGGCGCGAACCGCGGGTTTTCACGCCAGGCGGCCGGGACAAAAGGTAGCCATCTGTTAAGAACCCTCAATAAATCAAGAACAAAGATTAACTGCAACAAATAAAACATGGCGGCCAGCCAGTACGCTCCCGCCAAGGTCAGCAGGTAACGGACGGCATGGGGGAGAATGCCGCTGCCCAGGCGGGCAATGAGGTAAGAGAGAGCAAGCAGCCAAAACAATATCCAATACGTCGCCTGCCCCAGGCCGGGTATAAACCTGGCCAGATGCTGCCAGCCTCGCAGCCCGATATAAAAATTAATTGCGGCGTAGACCAGAAAAAAAACGGCAATCATCAAATATATGGTCGTTCTCATGGCATGGGCCACCCTACATTTCTTCCTTGATGGTGGAAAGGGCGACAATGGTGTTGGTCTTGGCCACCCCGGCCGTTTTTTTCAGGATCTGTGAAATGTATATCTCCAGTTTTTCTGTGCTCTCGGCGACCACCTTTAACAGGTAATCATATTCACCCGCAATGTGGTGGCATTCCAGGATCCAGTCGCTTTTGGCCACAACCTCCCTGAAGCTGCTGGCGTATTCGGACTTGTCGAGTGAAACCAGGACAAAAGCCAACAGGTTTAGGTCCAGCTTTTTCCTGTTAAGCTGGACAGTGAACTGCCTGATTATTTTTTCTTCTTCCAGCTTGCGGATCCTCTCCGCTACCGCCGGGATTGAGAGCAGGACCTTTTTGCTGATCTCTGAACAGGTCATCCTGCCGTTGGCCTTTAAAAGCTGGATTATCTTCAGGTCGATCTTGTCCATCTTGCTATCTCCCCGACTTCTTTATTTATTAATGTCATTTTAGACGATGCCTTTAATATTGTAAATATGTTTGCTTTGATAAAAACATTATTTATCCAAAACAAAACATTTTCTTTAAAATATTAATGCTATCAATCCGGCCCAATTTTACGGCCGGCAACTTCAATCTTACCTGGAAATACAAACGCATCCCAACGAAACAGGCGCTTGTATTTTCAAGCGCCTTACATCTAACAGTTTTTCACTGGACTATATTATTTAACTAACTCATTGCTATCTGATTATCTTCTTTTCCCTCAATTCGGCAATTCTCTCGCTAGAATAATTCAACAGGCTCTTTAATACCTGGTCCGTGTGCTCGCCGAGGAGCGGTGCTGGAGACCTTACAGTGCCGGGGGTTTCCGACAGGCGAAAAGGTGTTCCCACTATTTTCATTTTTCCCACCCTGGGCTGGTCGATTTCAACTATCATGTTCCGGTAGTTTATCACCGGGTCGTGCACCACATCCTTGATAGTATTGATTGGAGAGTATGGCAAGGAGTGCTCTTCAAATACCCTTATCCATTCTGCTGTCGTTTTCGTTTTGATAACTTCCGCCAGGATGGGGATCAGCTTATGCCTATTTTTCGTCCGCAGGGGATTTGTTTTAAAATCAGGATCTTGAAGTAAGTCTTCCCGCTTAAGCGCCTTGCAAAAGCTTTCCCACAGCTTGTCGTTGCCAATCGGCGTAATGATCCATCCGTCGCTGGTTTCAAAACCTTGAAAAGGCGTAATCGTGGGATGCGCGCTTCCCAGGGGCGCCGGAATCTCACCCTGGATGGTGTAACGGGCTATGGCGTTCTCCAGGATGTAAACCAGACCATCGACCATTGAGGAATCCACATGCTGGCCCCTCCCTGTTTTCTGCCGGTGCCACAGCGCGCTTAAGATGCCGATGGCCGCCTGGTGCCCGGCCACGATATCACCGACCGAAGTCCCCACCCGGCACGGCGGCCCTCCCTCCGGTCCGGTGATGCTCATCAGCCCGCTGTAAGCCTGGGCGACCATATCGTAAGCCGGCTTGGAAGCGAATCCAGGCGGCGTGTCATGCCCGAAGCCGCAGATGGAGCAGTATATCGCCGCCGGGTTGATCCTGCTGATCTCCTCAAAGGAAAACCCCAACTTTTTCATGGTGTCAGGCCTGAAGTTCTCCACTACCACATCCGAGACCTTAATTAACTCTTCCAGTATTTTTTTCCCTTCCGGCTGTTTAAGGTCGACGCAAATGCTCTTTTTATTCCTGTTGATGCTGATAAAATACCCGCTTTGCACCCCGTCGCCTTCCTTTTCTTTAACGAACGGGCCGAATTCCCTGGAATCGTCGCCGATAAAAGGTTCCACCTTGATCACCTCGGCGCCGAGGTCGGCCAAGATCATTGTGGTAAACGGCGCCGCCAGAACATGACTCAAGTCTGTTACCCTGATTCCTTCCAAAGGTCCTGCCACTTAACATTCACCTCTTTTCCCCAATCATTATGATTATATATTATTCTGGTTTATTATTCTGGGAGAGGAAGCCGATTTCCTCTCCCAGACACTCCTTTTTTTAAGCTTTTACACTCTCGCCGCCCTTTTCCAGGCCAAAAATTTCGTTTAGGTGTTCTTTGCTGGGGGCATACTTCTGGGTAAGTCTACTGATAATCACATAGGCAATGAAACTGACGATCAGCGAAGGTATGATCTCTTGAATGTCTTTCATCCCCGGCACATTGAAGCGGATGAACTCACGCCACCAGACGCAGGTTAAAAGCCCGATCAGCATGGAATAGAAAGCTCCGTGGCCTGTTCCCCACCTGAAATAAAGGCCGCCAAAAACCGCCGGAAAGTAACTTGCGCCGAATATCGCTCCTGCATACGCCGTCATTTCCACGATGCCCGCCGGCGGTTTGAGTGTGACGATGTAAACCAGAATGCAGTAAATAACCATGGATACTTTTGTCCAGAAGATGTTTTTCTGGGGAGAAAGGGGTGCGCCGATAATGTTCCTGATATCCCCGACAATGGCGGTGCCAACGATCAGGGTTACAGAAGCAAGCGAAGACATGCCGGCGGCAAACAACCCGGCCATGCAAATACCAGACACCCAGGGGTTACCATATTTATCCAGCATGAACCCGATAACCGTGTCCGTTTTCTTGACCAAAACAGCGGCTTCTTGGGGCGTGACCATGGCGTGAACAAAGGCCCCAATCCCCAAGACGGAAACCAGCGTTACGCCCAGTAGAATAGGTGCCCACAGGATAGCGGTCCTCATCGCCTTGGTGTCTTTGATGGAATAAAACCGGATCAAGCAGCGGGGTTCCGCTATTTGCTTGATACCTACCGAGGCACCGATCCCGAAAATATAGAGCGGCGCAACCAAAGCCCCATAAGTTACCAGTCCAGTGCCGATTGGCTTGCCAGCTGCGGTCACGTGCGCCGAATTTGCCACGGCACTCCAGACCCCATTAATACTGCCAACATACAAAAACGGTACCGCGGCCATTAAAATGGCTACAAAAAACATGATTAAGCCCTGGATGGCGTCGGTCCACAAAACGCTGTACATCCCTCCCCATACCGTATACAAGGTGGTAAGGAAGATAATCAGAAAAGCGCCCCACGCATAAGGGATACCCAAGAGGGAAGTCAGCAGGTGCGCACAACCCTGAGCAATACCCACCATGTACCATATGGTGGAGAAAATAATTATTATCGCGGCCAAAATACGGATGGCGCGCGAAAGCGAGCTTTTGTAGCGGTAGTCAAAATAATCGGGCAGAGTGACCGAACCGAGTTTTGCCGTCTGGTTTCTCATCCGCGGACCCAGCACATGCCACGACAGCATGCAAAAGACTGTCCAGTATACGGCGATCCAGACCCACGGCAAACCAAAGCTGAAAGATGCCCCGGCTTGCCCGATATAGGTGTTTGTGCTTATAAAGGTTGAGTAGAAAGCCAGGGCTACAACCCAGCCCGGGATTTCCCTCTTGGCCACATAATACTCGGAAACCCCCCTGACGGCTTTAGCCTTGAAATAGTAACCGATATAAAGACAGACACCCATATAGACAACCATCAAGAAAATGATCACCCAGTTTTTCGCCAGGTATTCAGCCATTGTTTTCCCCCCTATCGTTTTACACTCATTCAGTATTTTCCTGTTCAAATTTTAGCGTCTTAATGGTCAACCTTGGGCTTTTCGTCCGTAATCTCTATCTTGCGTTTGAAGGCCAAATAAGTGTTTAATACCAGCAACAGGAAGGTACCCCAATATCCAAACGCCGTCATCCCATCCATATCATTCACCCCCTATTCCCCCTATTAATCAAAATATTCTTGCTTTGTAAGTTAAGTATATATTATCAGCAGATAATACTTTGCATTTTCTGGCCAAGATAAGAAAAAAGGGCCCTCACCGGTCCCTTTATCCAGACGAAATGCCCAAATATGACAATTCAATGTCGAGATATCATGAGGTGTTTTAAATTCCCATGCTTTGCTTAAACTGTTTGAGATAACAGCGGCTAACGGGAATCCTTTCCCCGGTGCATCCTTCCAAGGATAAAACGTATGTCTTGTTGAACCAGGGTATTATTTCCCTAATCTTTTTAGTGTTAACGATAAAGCTTTTATGGGTTTGCAGGAATGCTGGTGGGGTCAGTTTTCGCGCGATTTCCCGCAAGGTAAGACTTGTTGAAAAAACCCCTTTCTCCGTGCACACGCTCACTTTGCCTTTTTTCTCAACTCTTGCATAAAACACTTCCTGGAGCTTCACCACAACCAAGCGATCGGCTGACCAGAGCGTGATAATCTCGCAGCCAACACCGCTTTCACGCCTGTCGTTCGGCCTTGCAGCGCCCTTTGATCCAAAATAGTCACGGAGTTTGCAGATTGTTTGTTCAAGGCGCGTTTTGGAAAAAGGCTTGATAAGATAATCTGCAGCGTTCAACTCGAACGCTTTTACGGCATAATCGTCAAAGCCGGTAACAAATACAACCTTGGGTGCGAACGGTAGGCCGGCCATTTCCCAGGCTGCCGAGACACCGTCTTTGGCGCTCATTTTTATGTCCATAAATACCACGTCCACCTCATTATCTTGAACAAATTCAACTGCTTCTTCTCCATCTTCGCATTCACCCACCACCTTTACGCCTCCGATTTCCTCCAGAAGGCACCTTAATTCACCCCTGGCAGGGAATTCATCGTCGACCAGAAGCGCCTTAATCAATTCTACTAAGCCTCCCTTCCGATTGTTTTTAAATCGTTTACAGAACGGTGTGTTCCTCTCGAAGCGGAATAGGGACAATGACCTTTGTCCCTTTGCCGGGTTTGCTTTCTATCTTCAAGCCATAGCTGTTTCCGTAAAAATTTTGCAAACGGCTGTGCACGTTGGAAAGACCAATGCTTTTGCGGTTCGGGTCATACTGCAGCACTTTTTCAATTAAATCCGGCGGCATGCCGATCCCATTGTCTTCCACAATAAGGTAAGCCTTATCGCCGCGTACTTTCCCGGTTATGACGACTTTACCCCCTTCCTTTTTGGGGAAAAGTCCATGTTTAATTGCATTTTCCACCAATGGTTGGAGAATTAAGGGAGGGATGAGGCAGTTGCACTTTGGATCGATGTTATAAACAACCTGCAATTTGTCACGAAACCTGGCCTGCTCGATCTTGACGTAAGAATCGACGTGTTTCATTTCGGTCTCCAAGCTGACAAGTTTATCCAGCCTGCATAAATTGTTCCGGTAGAACTCCCCGAGGTGAATCAACAAATCTCTGGCCGTTTCCTGCTCTTTCCGGCAGTAATATACGATGGTGTTGAGGGCATTGAAAAGAAAATGGGGATTGATCTGCGCCTGTAGAGCCCGTATTTCAGCCTGAGCCAGCAAATGAGCCTGGCGCATACCTCTGCTTATTTCAATCTGAGTCGAAAACAGTTGTCCCAATCCCAAGGCCAGTTCAATTTCAAACGGGGTAATGCTGTTCTCAGTCAACTTATAAAGCACCAGGGCACCGATTACTTCTTGGTTTTCTTTCAAGGGAACAACGATTTTCGATGACAGCGGGCATTCTGCCACCGGACAGCCTATCCCGCCTTTTTCTTGTACAAGTTTATAATGGCCCGTCTGTAAAACCTCGCGCGTGCTGGTTGTAATAACGTCATTGCCCACTTTATGATGGTCGCTTCCTGCTCCTATGAAAGCCAAAATCCTGTCGCGAGACGTTATGGCGACTGCTCCCAAATCCTCCACCTTTTCAAAAATAATCCCGGCCGCTTTTTTCGCCGAAGCATAGTCCAGCCCCTTTCGAAGATAAGGCAGGGTATCGTTGGCGATATTCAGGGCAAACTGGGCAGCAAGCGCCTCGACCTTCCCCTGAGCCCGATATACGCTGTCCAGAATAGCGATAAAAGCCGCCACCCCAAAAGAATTTATTACGACCATGGGTGGACCTATCACCGATACAAGGCGCACCGCCTGCTCCAGCGGTTTCGGCACCAGCAAGAGAAGTCCCATATGAAGCACTTCCAACATTAAGGCTGTAATCAGGGCAAAAAACCACCTGTCTTTTTTATACCGGAACCTTTTATGAATGAAACCGGCCAGCAACCCCTCTAGGACGGTCGATACGGCGCTGGTGCCCGCTGTAAAACCCCCCAACATATACCGGTGACCACCCGCGATCAGGCCTGCACCTAGCCCTGCCGCAGGCCCGGCTACCAGCCCCGCTACAATCGGTCCTACTGCCCTGTTGTTGGCAATGGCCCCGTGAACAGGCAAACCGTTGTATGTTCCCAATATCCCAATTATTCCAAAAAATATGGCCAATACTGCTTTTTCCGGATCTTTTATTTCCCTTCTCAACATGATTGTCTTGAATATCCTGGTCCGGCTTAAAAGAAAAACAAAAAGAAGAATTACTGTCAGGCCTGTATATAGACGCAGCGTGATGTCCTTGAGCAAACCGGCCTCACCCCTTCCTTTTGCTATCTTTATTAACAAATACATATTTAATTTAATTTTATCACATTATTCACGCGCCATTCACGCGCCCTATTAAGCCGTGCTTGAAGAGCTCTACCAGCTGCCTGGCTGCCTCCTCCAATGTGAGCTGGTTGTCCAGGATAAACTCAGGGTTTAGGACGGCCTGGATCGAAGCCAATACGGCAGCCGTAGCCAGCCGCTGATCTATCCCGCCCGCCAACCTGTTTTGCCCTTCCGGATCCTCGCTAAACAGCGCGCCAATCAATGAACGCGCTCTTTCCATCCGGTACTTGTCGATCTTTTTCCAGTACTGCGGATAGTGCCGGGCTAAATCCTGCATAACCAGCGGATTGATGAAATTGCGGCCTACATAATAAAAAAGGTTAAGGATGTCTTCAAACTTTTTGCCCGGTTCCTGGTCCGAGTCGATTATTCTTTCCAACATGCTGCCAGTTGAAGAAAGGAATTGATCGATAACCGCCTCGATGATCTCCTCCTTGCTGTTGAAGTAGCGGTAAACCGTCCGTTTGCTCACTCCCGCCTGGGCGGCGATCTCGTCGACCGTGATCCGGTAAAACCCTTTTTGGCGGGACAACTCCGCAAACGCGGTAATGATCCTCTCTTTTATGTCCACTCCTCCTCTCCGCAAACTCTCTGCAAACCTTGTCCGCAGCGGTTCGAGCACTGTGTGTCCCTCTCGGCGCGCGCATCAGCCCACTTTCTTCTTGAACTTAAGGGTGCTGATAGTCAGCAGGACCACTGAAAAAACCAGCAGGCAGGATACCTGCCCGACCAGGTAGCCGAACCCGATCCCTTTCAGCACAATGCCCCTTATAATATCAAGGTAATACGTCAGCGGGATCATGGCCCCGATATAATAGATCAGCCTGGGCATGGAATCGCGCGGGAACATGAAGCCAGAAAGCATTATACTGGGAAGCATGAAGAAAAAGGCCAACTGCATGGCCTGCATTTGGGTCCTGGCGATATTGGAAACCAGGATGCCCAACCCCAATGAGGCCGTGATGAAAAAGAGGGTCAGCAGGTAAAGCTCCAGCAAGCTGCCTTTGATCGGCACCTGGAACACAATCTTGCCAATCAAGAGGGCCAGGGTTATCTGGATATAGCCCAGCACGATGTAGGGCAGTATCTTGCCGAGCATCAACTCATACGACTTGATCGGCGTAACCATCAACTGCTCCAGTGTGCCGCGCTCCCTTTCCCTGACTATTCCCATGGCGGTAAGCATGACCATGGAAAGAGTCACCAGGATGCCGAGGATGGCCGGGACCATATAATAGGCGGTAATGCCGTCGGGGTTGTACCAGGGACGGATCCTGATGTCGTAAGGGGGGCCTGTGATATTAACCCTGCGGGCCAGTATTTCCTGGGACTTGAGCAGGCCGATGGAATTGGCCACTGCCACGGCCTGGTTGGAAACCATGCTGTCGCTGGCGTCCACTATTACCTGGATGGAGGCCTGTTCGCCCCTTCTAAGGTTGCGTGCATAATCCGGGGGAAAAATTATACCGGCCTTGGCCTTCCCGCTATCAATCATTTCGTTTACTTCATCGTAGCTGCTGGCGGTATATTTAACGTCAAAATACCCTGAAGCGCTGAAGGCATCAAGAATTTCCCGGCTTTCAGCGGTAAGCGACTGGTCAAAAACCACCGTGGAGATGTGTTTGACTTCGGTCTGGATGGCAAAGCCAAACAGCAACAACTGAACCAGAGGAAGCATAAACGTTAAGGCCAGGGTCATCCTGTCCCGGCGGATCTGTAAAAACTCCTTGTATAACACAGCCAGTATTCTATGCATTCCCGCTCCCTCCCCTGCTTCGTTTGGACAAGGCCACAAAAACGTCCTCCAAAGACGGGACAATGGGTTTCGGCCTTATGCCGATATCCTTATATACATCGCCTTCATTCCGGACATCTTCCAGCAGCACATGGAGCATTGCCCCGTGAACGGTGCAGTCCTTCACATAAGGAAGAGCCGCTATTTCTTCCATCCTGTCCATGGCCCCGGGCAAAGCCAGTTCCACCAGGTGACCGCGGAGAACGCTTTTTTTCAGGTTGCCCGGCGCGTCCACCGCCAGTAAACGTCCTTCCGAGATGAAGGCGATCTTGTGACAGCGTTCGGCTTCATCCATAAAATGGGTGGTCACCATGACCGTCGTCCCGGATGCAGCCATTTCCCTGATGAGGTTGAAAAACGCGCGGCGGCTGGTAGGGCTCACCCCGCTGGTCGGTTCGTCAAGAAAGACCAGCGCGGGACGGGCGATGATTGCACAGCCCAGGGCCAGGCGCTGCTTCCATCCCCCGCTCAAATTGGCGACCAGCTCCTTTTCCCTTCCCGCCAGGCGAGCCATGGCAATCATTTCCTGGATGCGCTCCGTCCTTTCCCGGCGAGGTACGTTGTAAATACCGGCATAAAAGCTCAAATTCTCTTCCACGGTCAAATCTTCATACAGGCTGAACTTTTGGGACATGTAGCCAATCCTGGCTTTAATCTTTTCCGTTTCTGTTATCAGGTCATAACCCAGGACCGTCGCCGAACCCGATGTCGGCTCAAGAATGCCGCACAACATGCGGATGGCCGTGGTTTTCCCGGCCCCGTTGGGGCCCAAAAACCCGTATATCTCTCCCCGGCCGATCCTGATGTTTAACCTGTCCACGGCGATAAAGTCGCCGAAGGCTTTGGTCAGGTTTTCCGTAACGATGACATCTTCCATCAACTCACCTCTTTTCCGGCCAGGGCCACGAAGATATCTTCCATGGATGGCGCCGTTTCCTCCAGCGAAATCACCTCGATGTTGATTTCCTGCAGCCCCTTTTTAATAACGTCCTTGCTGCTCTTATCTTTTTCCGTCACCAGGTGAAATTTGTCGCCGTAGAAATAGGCGTCCACCACCCCCGGAAGCGAAGCGATCTTCTCCACCTCATCCCGGACCGCAGCCTTCAGTTCCAGCAGGCAATAGGGGAAATCTTCCTTCAGCTGCCCCGGCGACCCAACAGACGTGATCCGGCCCCGGTCAATAAAGGCCACCCTTACACACAGCTCCGCCTCGTCCATATATGGTGTGGACACGAGGATGGTTTTCCCTTCCCGGTTCAGGCGGTAAAGTATCTTCCAGAACTCCTTCCGCGACTCCGGGTCCACGCCGTATGTCGGTTCATCAAGCACCAGGAGGTCCGGCCTGGTAACCAGCGCGCAGGTCAAGGCCAGCTTTTGCTTCATCCCGCCGGACAGGTTGTCGGCCAGGCGGTCTTTGTATGGAAGGAGATTGGTCAATTCCAGTATCTCATCGGCCCGTTGGCGGATCAGACCTTTGTCCAGCCCGTACATCGCCGCGAAAAAGTTGATATTCTCCATTACCGTAAGGTCCCCGTACAGGCTGAACCGTTGCGGCATATACCCCATCTTATCCCTGACTCCTTCCAGCCGGTCAGGCCTGCAACCTAGCACCAGGACCTCGCCTCGGTCCGGGGTCAGAAGACCGCAGGCCACCCTCATCAGGGTCGTCTTCCCGGCGCCGTCTGGACCAACCAGACCCACGATCTCGCCCTCTTTCACCTCCAGGCTTACGTCCTTTAAGGCTTCGATCCTTCCAAACGACTTGCTCAAACCCTTGATCCGGATCATGTAAATTCACTGTCCCCACTCAAAGCTTACATCCGCAGGCATTCCCGGCTTCAGAACGCCCCCGGCGCTGTCAATCCTAATTTTAACGGCGAAAACAACATTGGCCCTTTCCTTTTTGGTCTGGATCATTTTGGGCGTAAACTCGCCGCGGGAGGCTATCTCCTCCACCACTCCCCCAAAAATTTCATTTGTACCGCTTACGCTGAAGGTGACCTTTTGCCCCAGTTTAACCCCAGGCAGCTCGTCGGTGGGGATGTAAACCCTGATCCACAGGTCGTTCAAATTGGCGATGGTGACTATTGAAGAACCCATCTGGACAAACTCGCCTTCTTCATAATTTTTGGACAGTACAACCCCGTCCACGGGAGAGTATAATTTCAAATCTTCAAGTAAGGCTTCGCTCGCTTTCAACACCGCCCTGCACCTTTCCACCTCGGCACGGGCCGCCTCCACCTGTTCAGGCCGGCTTCCCTCTTCCAGCAGGCTCAACCTGGCCTCCGCCGCTTCCAGCTTGCTCTTACTTATCTCGCAGGCCGTGCGGGCCTGTTCCAGATCCACTTCCGGTACAGCTCCTTCTTTATATAAGGCCTCCATTCTCGCCAGGTCGTCGACCGCTTTTCGGTACTCGGCCCTGGCTATGTTCGCATTGGCGGCCGCTTCGTTCTTTTCCTGGAGGCGTGAACCTGACAGCAGGTCATTCAAGGCAGCTTCCGCCTTGACAACAGCCAGCTCGTCTCTTTCCTTTTGGGCCACAAGGTCCTTGCGGGAAAGCATCGCCACCAGCTGGCCCCGATTCACATTGTCCCCGGTCTTAACTGTTATTTTTTCCACCGCCCCCGCTGCCCTGGCGTTAAGTTGGACGATTGTGGCTTCAATAGTGCCGGTGGCCTGGATAACGTCCCCCTCCTTGCTGAAAAGCCCTCGATAAATCAGGTAACTGCCGGCCAAAAGAAACATCAGGACCGCTCCCGCCACCGCTCGCTTCTTTTTGTTCACAGCCATCTCCCCCTCTCCCCTCGCTTGTTGCTTCACGCGGGCAAGTATACTATTGTCATTATATCGGTTTACTTGGTTTCATGATAGCACTTTTCGCGAGCAAATCCAAGCAATTCCCTGATAAAAAACGAAAAGGTCGGCTGCCGTTATAATTAAAATTATAAACGGCCATCCACCTTTTTCACAAAAAGGGATATGAGCAATAATCCTATTTGGCGGCAACTGGAATTTGAACCTTTGTTGATATTTTTGTAAGTATAGGAGTATATAAATCAATATTTTGTGCCGGTGTTTGAAGAGATATTATTAAGGAATACCTTATCTTATGATCCCATCTGTTTAGCCAAGGCCTTTCACGCCACCAGCCTATTGCAGGATAAACACCCACAATATTGCTAGTGGCCAATTGAATGGCAGTTCCTTCCCAAATATCAGAATGTATTGAACCATGATGCCTATTATTGTATCCCAAAACCCACTTTATCCCACCCCCATCACCTTTGAATAAGTCTTCTTCAGCTTCAACAGCGGCATTAATCCTTTGCAAAAAAGCTTCTTTTGTATCGGCCCCGTTAACATCAAACCTCAGTGCACAAGAAGCATATCTATATCTGTCTTTCCAACCTATTTCACCAGGTCCGGGCTCAATAAAATATGACAAAGTTACTTTCATCCTTACCGGCATATCAAACATATCCTCAAGAACTTCTTTGGGCCAAGGCAATTCGTGGATATGCATATCCTTTGTAACATATCGATTGTCTTTCGTCCTTTCATACGGCTGTAATTCTGATTGAATTATCATATTGACACTGTTTTTAACACACCATAGTGCTTTTTCCAGAGACGGCACGCCGTAACCACAGATTCTTAGCAAGCTTTTATAATCCTTTTTAGATTTTCCATTTAGAAACTGGCTTTTCATTTGCGGTGTCCACTCTGCGGAATGAATCAACAATCCCCTGATAGTTTCCGGCCATGCTTCCGGATAAGCAGCCTGTATCTGTGCTGCCATCCATGCGGCTTGTGCCGTCGCCGCACTTGTAGCATATATGGTATCAAACTGTTTTAATGTTGGTTTATAATACGTAGTGAGTAGAGACAAATCATCACAAGCCGCACACCCTTGGGCATCTTTAATTACGTTTCCGCCCTCAAGTAAAATATCTGGTTTAATCGGCCATTTATCATCCCATAAAAACGAAGTTGTGCTAAACGGCGATAACTCTCCACACGAAGCAAGCGGAACAGCATTCCCATATTTCTTTTTATCAATCATATCCATATTTGTATAAGCCCCCACTGTTACTGCATTCCATGCTTGACCTGGATTATGGACAGTGCAGTTTATATTACTTAAAGGATAATTTTTCCACATATTAACATCATTTATGTTTCCAGCGGAAACGAAGAACAACTTCTTCTGTTGATCAATATATCCTGATGTAAGTGCATCTATAGCTGCCGACCAGGAGGAAGGCCGGCCATCACCTGTTTCATACTTTGGCGCTGTAATTGCCATACAAATAATTCTTTTTCTTTCAGGGTTATCAACAATCATTCTACTGACTGATTGAGAAGTAATTGCTCCATACAACTGTGGTTCGTTTTGTCCCCGAGGCGGAAGTATTTTTACAGATTCCAATATATGATTCATCTCTAATATATTCCTGCTTTCCAGTAATTTCTGTAAATTATTATAAAGAGCAACCCCGGACATTCTGGTTCCATGTCCATTATGGTCATTACCGCCCCATGAAGGATTATAAGCCTGACAATCCTTATCAGATAGAAAGGGACTGATTAAAGCGTGCCCATTATTTATTCCTGTATCCAAAATACAAATACATACATTTGTCATTTTATTTATCTTTATTCTTTCTAATAATTCACTGGTCCAGTTCGATTGCTCTTTATTTTCCAAATCAACAAAAAAAGCTGCTGTTTCGGATGCTCTTCTAAGTTCTGCTAAATTATCGCTTCTCAAAACAAGTTCCATTAAATCTCTTTTATTCGCTTTTGCTAGAATAACCCTCCGTTCAGGAAATATAAGAGTTTCGTTTTGTAATGATATTCCCATTTCTTGGCATATTTTCCTTGTTTCTATCTCCGCTGCACCAGAATCATTGTTTAACCAAATTTCACACCACTGCCGTTCGTTTTCCGGCATCCATTCTTTTCTACCCTGCCAGAATGCATCAACAAAAGCCAGTTTCACCTCATTCATTGATGCAATAAGATTTTCATTTTTAGGTTTTTGACTGCGTTTATTGTTTTTTTCTATATAATCTTGAATCTTTTTTAAATAAAAACTTTCCTTGCCTCTAGGTACAAATACCGTCGCCTTATGAATTTTTTCTCCGTTTATATCCTCTGTTCGGATATTTAAAAGGCGTATTCCGCTGGATGGCCTTTCCAAACTCTTTGTCACAAGTTCAAAATCAGGAGCGCTTTCAAATTCAAGATAGATTCCGTCTTTTACCGCCAACGAAACAGCTCTTCGTCTCGCATTAATACTCTTGGCCTCTTCCCAGGCCTTCCGAAACTGTTTCAGTAACTTTTGCCCATGTTCTAATCTATTAACCACAGGTATTTTATGCCGGTTACCACCTTTATTTCTTGAGATATACTTTTGCGTTTCTCCAAACCCAGGCAAAAATAAATTTCCATATTTCTCATCAGCCATTATAATTTTTCACCTCGATGGTAAGCAGATAGTCTTTCATCTATCATTGAAAACAGCAAATGATCATCAACCCTATGTTTGTCAGACAAAACAGCTTCCTTGATGGCATCATCGCAAGCTTTAGCGATCTCTGCATGACTAAGTAATGAGCATCTTTCAATAATTTTGTCCATCTGTAAACTTTCATTTTTAAAAAAAGCAAGCCTATTATTTATGAGTTTTTGTATTTCGACCTTTCCAGGTAAATCATAATACAAAACATCATCAAATCTTCTGAATAAAGCCTGATCTAGCAACTTCAAATTATTTGTTGCCGCAACAATAAGACTGTTCGATTCATCCTTTTCAATAAACTGCAAAAACGAATTAAGTACACGCCTTATTTCTCCAACATCATTATCCATACTACGTTCAGTGCCAATAGCATCAAATTCATCAAATAGATAAACAGCTTGATTATCTGCAATAGTTTCAAATATTTGCCTGAGCTTTGCGCTTGTCTCTCCCATAAATTTGGTCACAAGCTTATCCATTAGTATTGTGCATAACGGTAGATGTAGTTCTCCCGCTAAAACTGCAGCTGTCATTGTTTTACCTGTTCCCGGCGGACCACTAAGCAATATTTTCCTTCTATTATTCATTCCATACTTTTTAAGCTTATCTTGCTGCCGGTATTCTCTTAGAATGCGTTCAATTCTTAGCTTCAAATCATCTTTTACAACTAATTCCGGAAGCCTTTTTTCTGAAACGCTGCTGATAATTGTTTCCCCAAGGTCCTTGTTAAAAGGAATTACTTTTTTATCTTTCAGTTTTGCTTTGTCAAGCAAAGCGCGAATTTCTCGAGCTAAAGCATTGTGCCCCTGTCTTGCTTCGTAAGCAGCAATCTGTAACACAACTGTATGAAAACGTTCCTCATTTTTATCTAAATGGGACTGAATCAGCATTTTTAACTGTTCCGCCGTTGCCAAACGAAAAACACCCCTTTTCCATATGCATTATATCATACTCAAAAAGTGTTTTCATTAGCGGCAGAACGTTTGTTCTTTACCCGCCCAACTTAAATACCTCTAGCTGGTCAGGGCAGTCTTATAATTGTCCCACTGTTCCCTGGCCAACCTGTTCAGGGCCGGCTCCAGTCCTTTTTCCGAAAAAAGCAGGTTGAACCATTTCCTGGCCTCCAGGTAACGGCCTAACCGGCCATTAAGTTCGCCTAGCAAATATATCAGCCGGTGTTTGCCTATCGGCACTTTATCCGGGTCGTCATAAACATAGACCTCTTCAAACAAAGCGGCGGACCGAAGAAGGTATTTCTCTTCCTCTTTCTTGTCGCCCAGGTACCGGTAAAGCCAGGCAATCCTGAGCAGAATCCCGGCTATGACTGACCGTGGCTGGCGAAGAAAATTCGCGCACAAGAGACACAGTTTATAGCACCTGAGCGCGTCCTCAATGCTCCTTGGACCGCATAGGTCAACCGGATGTACTTTCGATATGAATTCCTTGCGCAGCACCTCTTTGCTGTCCTGGGACGGCGAAATGAAGTTTTCCGTAAACGCGCAGCCGCAACGAGGACAAACCCCGACCTCATAAAAATAGGGGGGATCTCCCTCATAATATGTGCAAAAATCAGCATCCTGCCTGGCCATGATCAATTTGCTGGTCTTGACCCTTTTTGTTTTAAACTGTGCCTCGCAGTTCAGGCAAACCAGAGTTTTGTCGTATAAATACTCCGCAATATCCATATCCACGCATCATCTTTCCTCCGGTATAGTCAAATAAATTTTACCATATACTCCTATTCTTTTCTAGGGCTTTGGTCCTGATTTTTTTGTTATTTCTTGCGCCGATTCCATTGCTTTACGCAGCACCGCCTTGTCCCTGGCCATTCTCCTGAGCAAAACATCCCGCCAGCCTGGGACGTCCTGTTCGGGCTTATCTCCTTGGCCCGTTTTCTCTGCAACATACCGGAAAATTACTCCCAGTAAAAAAATGTTGAACACCGTAAAGAGTATTCCCACGGCCAACCGGCTGGAAGGGCTTGATCCTGTTCGGCCCGGGCCTGCCAGAGCAGGAATAAGGGCCACGGCGACCGCTTCCAGGACAATAACATAACAAAAGGCTTTCAGCCCTGCCAGCAAGGCCTTTTTTTCACGCCTGACGTCTGGGGGGCTGTCGTTGGCCTCATTGCTCCGGTCCGGATCAAGGCGAAACGGTTTTTGATCAGACCCCGATTTTTGTCCCCGTCGGCCGATATATGAATAGCGGCAGTTTTTTAATGTCCGGGCCATTTCCTCAAGGCTTGCCGTTTTTATCTCACAGAGTTCCAAGATGGTCCTGTGCAGGCGCAAATTCTCTCCGCTTCTTTCCGGCTGCCAGTATGCTTGCAACTGCCGCAAAAACTGACGGAAATTTCGTTCAGCGTCCCCTCCCAGCGGCAGCGGGAGATAGATCAGAAAAACCGCCAGGCTGCGCGGGTGAATAAACACATTGTTGATATCCAGCAACAAGCACCGGTCGTGTAAAAAATAGTTTTTACACCCGGTCAGGAAGCTGATGATAGAGTCAAGAACATCCAGCAGCCCTTCCCTCGTTATGTTTCCCATGCCCAGCCAATCGGCCAGGGGAAGCGTTTCCCCCACGTCATACCATAATTCGATCCGGTCGTTGACCTGCCGTTTATGCACTGGCAGAACCCGCAACCCGTGGTTATGCCTGATCATCTCCACCTGATACTGCAATATTCTTTCTCGGGCATCAAGGTCCAAAACCAGCCAGTTGCCGGAGGAATCCTTCACCCGGCGGGCCTTGGCCCTATTTTCCAAGAAGGTAAAGACATCTTCTGCTTCTTGCCTTTCGTTTCCCAATTTCACTTGCCCCTTGCTGTCTTGATTTATTCATTAATATTCGCATATTCGCGTCAGTGGGGCGGGCGGCAAACCTTGCACGGTTCGTACCTCGCCTTGGCTTCTTTCAAAGTCATAGGGATCCTGCTTTTGCGCAGGTAGCGACACCCGCCGGAATGGTACTTTTGGCCCGTGCGGGTAACATACACAATTGCCGTTTCTTCACCCGCCTCATGATCGAACAGGCCTTGTTCCCTGTGACTCGTGACAACTCCGTTGGACCCGATAAGCCAGGCCCTTTCGATTGCTGTCTGCCTTACGGTCAGGGCGGCCTGTGTAAACCATGGAAGTGGTATTTCCAGTAAATAGTCCGCTTGCACGACAATGTCATCCGGGCCGAAGTCTTCGCCCGGGACCAGGCCGCATTCCATGTACAAAGTACTGCCGACCTTTTCCTTGAAAGCGCGCTTGCTCTTGGGCAGTTCCACCAACCTCAGGGTGAGCCGGGCAGGGTCAAGACCCCTCAAATCCGCATTCTTTTGCAGTATCTTCTCAGCCGCATACCGTCCGGCGCTGTCCATTCCCGCGGCAAACGCTCCCGGCAGTTCGTCGTTGGCGACCTCTGCAACCTCCCTGATGAATGCATCCAGCATGTCCAGGCCGCTCTCGTTTGCCTCACCATTGAGCAGCTTCCCGATCATCTGCCCGGTCCAGGCCGGCAGGATGTTTTCCTCTTGCCCCGCCGGGCTTTGTTCATGCTCCTCTTCCCATTCGTTATACAACGAGAGGGGATAAGAGACAGACGCTATTTCCCTGGCGGTCTCCCTGACGGCGCAGTCCAGCGCCATTTGCACGCACGCCGCCTTGACAACCGACAGATAGAGGATCAACGCAAACAAGAAAAATGGCAGGGCTAGCGCGGCCTCAACCGTTAAGGAACCCCTATCGCCCATCAACCAGCCGCTTTTTCCCCTCACCCGCACCTCTCCTCAATACCCGGCAAAGGCTTCGCACCTCAAGTTATACTTGCCGTTCCGGAATCTTTCCAGAGGTAATGCCGGCAAGAACCAGAGATTAATTTCCACTTCAGCCGCCACCCGGCAAGCGGCCCGGTATGAGGCCAGCATAAATCCTTCTTCCCGGCGCATCTTAATCATATTAACCTCCATCAGCCGCTTGATCCGTTCCAGCCGGCTGTTTTCGCTTTCCAGCAGCAAAAACAGGCGCAAGTAGTCAGAGTATTTCATTTTCAACCCTGACCATATCGGCAAAAAGGGGACCTCTTCGCCCCGGTACAGCCTTATTACATCCCTGCAGGCTGGCGAGACCCCACCGGCCAGGGCTGAAGCCAGCCGCAATGAAAGTTCCGGCAGCTTGCTCTCCATAAAACACTGCAGCACGTTGACTGCATAGCGCAAAAAGAAAATTTTCTGGAACACCGCAACCAGGTTGGCCGTTTCGGAATCATCCCCGCCGATGATGTATTCAACCTCCCCTTTCTGAAAATAATGGTCGCGTACGGTGGCCGAGGTCAGGTACGTGAACTTGTCCATGACGTACCAGGTCAAAAACAAATTATCGCGGCCCTGCTGGGCCAGCATGGCCGTTTCCCGCCCCAGCCAGCTCAAATATCCGAAAACCCTTTCGCTCTCGGCGGCAGCCAGGTCATCATCTATCACCCGTATAGCTGGTTGTTTGTCATCAGTCAGCAAACCGCTCCGCATGTCTACGCCGGCCGTCCCGCCGGCAAACTCTCGCCCCTGGTTGCCCGCTCCTCCTGTTTCAGGCAGTCTTTTCAGCGGCAGCCTCTTTTTAATATAATCCAACACTCTGCCCACCTCAGCGCCGCTTTCCTGAAGCCGCGGCCTGACTTCCAGGCCGGCCAGCGACAGGTCCTCCATTTCCTCCCAGGCGATCAGACATTCGTTTAACGCGCTGGCAGTCCGGCTGTTCTCTCCGCAAAAGGCCGCCTGCCCGCCGCCAACCCCTTCCAGCACCGCCGCGGTATTGGATATTTGCCTGCGGAGAGCACCGGCTTTTTGACGCAGCAGAGCCGTTTCCCGCTTGGCCTGCTCCTGGGGTCCGCCGCCCTGCTGGCCATAGGCCGTGAACCTGCCCTCATACTCCTCAATCAGCGGCATCAAACGCGAACCGATCATCTCCCCCATCTCAGCCAGGGCAAGCGACGCTTGGGGCGTCAAGCCGCCCGGCTTTTCTTTTAGGCTTGTACCAAGCAGGCCGGCAATCTCTTCTTTCTTCTTGTTTATTGCCGCGCATTCCGTCTTTAGCCGGGCCCTTGCTGCAACGGCCTGCCTTCCAACTTCCGCAAACCCTGTTTTCTCCTCCAGCCCGCAGCCAGCCAGGTTTTCCAGCAGGGCCGCCGTTGCTGAAAGAGGCGCTCGGTATTTCGCATACTGCAGGATCTGTTCCTGGAGCGTTTTGTTGTTTTCCAGCCCATCGCCTGCGCCGGCCGCGGTTTGAACGGAAACTACCTTGTACCTGACCAGGTTGAGACCACCGGCTTGTTCTTTTAGGTTCCTCTTCAGATATTCTTCAATGTCTTCAGCCTTGACCAGGCTACCGTAAACCCCATACTCGGAGGCCAGCCCTTCATGACATCCCGCCAGCGCAGAACGGGCTGCAGAAGCCAAGGCTGACCCGACCCGCTCTTCAGCCATCCTGATCCTTGCGGCATCGACCAGTACGCCGGTGAGTACAAGCATGGCTATAAAAATGATGAGCAAAAACAAGGTCACGGCGCCATGGCAATTTTTCATCACATCCGCCACCCTGACCGTCCCGGCCGCTTTGCAGCCCATGACCGGCTAACCCCTCGCTCCGGGTCCGGGCAGCTTACCAAGTCTACTGCTAATTTCATTTCTTCTCCTTAATACTCTCGGCATACTCGAGCAGCAAGTCTATGTTTCGTATATACTGGGCCGGCCTGGCAATGCTCGCCGTACCCTTCCCCGACAGCAGCAACGTTTTCCGGCCTCCGAAAAAACAGAGGATTTGCCCGCCAGGAACATTTATTTCCTGAACAACTACGACCTGGACGTTCCCGGTCAGCAAACCTCGTTTAATCCTGACTGAAGCATCGGTTCGGACCGGTTTTACCACGCTGCCTGCCAACCTGGCGCGGGCAGCAGCCTGAACGCACTGTTCAAGAAAAGACTGCCCTGGCTTTTCATTTTCCCCGCCGTTCAGATCTAACCCGATTTCCTCTGTACCGGTGAATAATTCCCCGTACAAGCCTTGTCCGGCAGACCGCAAAGCAGCGATTTCCCTGGCAGCGGCTGCCGCCGTCCCGTTCAGGAGGGCCTGCTGGTACAAAATGAGGAACGCGGACATAAGAAAGGCGCAAGCAAGCACCAGAACCGTGAAAACTAGCGCCGCTTCTACAGTGAAACTGCCTTGCTCGTTCAGCGGACAAGAGCAGCCCCTTGGATCTTGCCTCATTTTTGCAGCGGCTGCTTCATGATGCTATCCATTTCCGTCCCAAATATGTTTTTCATAATCGCCTCCACGAAATCAAAGACGTAATGCCTGAACACCAGGGCAATACCGACTAAAACAGCCAGAACCATCACCAGCTCGACCGTCCCGAGCCCTTCCTCCCCGCCGATAATTTTTGTGTTCCTCATCTTCATTAGCTCAATCTTCATTAGCTCACCCTTCCTTTCATGCCGCAATCTTTGCTAAAAGCCTCTCAGCGCCAGCACCGCCGGCGCGGAAACGATGATCAGGATAGCCGCAAGCATCAAGGCCAGCGGGAACAGCATTTTGGTTGAAGCCTCCTCGCCCATCCGCCTCGCGGCGTGCTTTCTCATTTCCCAGCAATCGTTTCCCTGGGCGCTGAGAACCAGTACCAGCTCGGTATTTCCCTTTCTGATGTTCCGGATGACCGCGGATACAAACCTGTTGATCTCCGGTATCCTGCACCGCTGCGCAAAGTCTTCATAGGCCCTCAGGTGCGGTTTGCCTGCCTCCGTTTCTGTCACGCTTCTCCTCAGTTCCCTGTAAAGAGGAGTATTTTTTCGCGTCTCTCTGGCAATTTTTTCCCACGCCCCGGTGACGGTCATTCCTGCGCCCAATAAAAGCGTAAGCCGGTTCAAAAAACCCGGAAAATCCTTCTGAAGCGAGAGCCGCCTTTGCTTGACCATTTTTTGCAATTCATAATCGGGGAGCAGATAGAAGCCGCCGGTCAATACCAGACAGAAAAGGAGCAAAGCGGCATCCCGCCCGCCGGCCGCCAGCCCCAACAACAACGCCGACAGCGCCGCTCCAGCCGCCAGATGGACCACTTTGGAGGCCCGGTGAAGCCTAAGCCGGTAGGCGGCGTTCTCCGCTCCGTACAGCTCAGCCAATTGCCAGACCGTCCTGCGGTTCTTCAGCCCTGTCCCGTCCCGTTCAAACAGACCGGCAACCAACAAACCAAACGGCATCAACCATTTCAGGGGATAATCATCCAGTCCTTCTGCGGCCGCAACTCTGTCGTCGTCCTGCCAAAATTTTTTTGCTTTCATTATTTATACCTCGATGTCCGTGATCTTCTTGGATATATAGTACGCCGCCGCCAGCAGCAAGACCGCCGCCGTCATGGCCATCCTCCCGAAGGCCGTATGAAAAACCGGGGCCATATAATCGCCGGCGCTCCAGGAAAGGAGGAGGAGCAGCGACACCGGCATCGCGTTCAGCACCTTCTGCTCAATCTTCCGCTGAGCCAGCTGGGTGTTTATTTCCTCCATGATCCGCAGCTTGTCGCCGATCACGGCGGAGGTTGTCCTCATGATCTCCACCATGTTCCCACCGCTTTTTTTGCCGATGGCAAAAACTTCGGCGAAGTTTGCGACATCTTCCAGGCCGGAACGCCTAGCAAACCCGACCAGGGCGTCTTCGACTTGCTCGTTTAACTCAATCATGCCGGCGATTGCCGTCAATTCCTTAATAATGCAGGCCTCCGTGCCGGGATATAATAGCGCCAGGTCTCTGACCGCTTCCTTGAAGGCATTTTCCACCGACCTGCCGGCCGAAAGCGAAGCAGCCAAAGACTCCAAAGCGTCCTTAAACTGCAGGTTCAGCTCGTACCTGCGGGCGGCCGCCAGATGTCTGCTTTTAGCTTGCGGATAAAATACGGCCAGGGGAACCGGCAGGGCAGCAATTAACACATCCTGGTAAAAGACATAAGCAAGGGCGAACAGAAACCCGCCTGCGAGCAGAGTATGACAAACCTTTTCCGCGCCGCTCATGACATACGTACCATAGTCCGGCAGTTCATCTTTTCTTTCCTGCGTAACCGGCCGCGGCCATTCGTTCTTGAGTTGCCGGACAGCAAAATACAGGGTCAGCGATAAAACCGCCGAACATAGCACTACGCCAATCATCATCGCCTCCGCGCTTCAGCTTTCTCCGTCCAGGCCGGCCATTTCCAGCTTGTGTCTGTTTATGAGCGTGTTGTCCGTCCTCTGCAGGGTGCCGCCGGCAGGCCAGCCGGCGGCACCCTGCCGGAAAACGAACAGGGGATTGAGCGCAATCTCCCCCTGTTCATAGCCGGCAACCTCCGTTATTTCCAGAACACGGCGCGAGCTGTCACGCAGGCGCGAGAGGTGGACGATGATGTCGAGGGCCGAAGCGATCTGCTGCCTGACCGCCTCCAACGGCAGGGACATGCCCATCAGCACCATGGTCTCCAGCCTCCTCAGCATATCGGCCGGAGTGTTGGCGTGGCCGGTTGACAGCGACCCTTCATGGCCGGTGTTCATGGCCTGCAGCATGTCCAGGGCTTCCGGCCCCCGCACTTCCCCGACTATGATCCTGTCCGGTCTTAGACGCAGCGACATCCGGATCAGGTCGCGCAGCGTTATTAGCCCCCTGCCCTCGGTATTGGCGTTTCTTGCTTCCATTCTTACCACGTTCTTAAGGGATTTGAACTGCAGCTCCGCCGAATCCTCAATGGTGACTATCCGTTCGGATGGCGGAATAAAACCGGCCAGGGTGTTCAGAAAGGTGGTCTTACCCGATCCGGTGCCACCGCAAATGAAAATGTTGTACCTTGCCCGGACCAGCCTGCCGAGAAAGCCTGCCGCTTCACCGGTCAGCGTCCCGCCTGCGACCAGTTCTTCCATAGTCAGCGGCCTTTCCGGGAACTTCCTGATGTTCATCACCGGCCCGTCCAGGGCCACCGGCGGGAGAATCACGCTCACCCGCGAACCGTCTTTCAGCCGGGCATCGACAAGAGGAGACGCTTCATTGACCGCCCTGTTGACTCTGGAGACAATGGACTGGATCATGTTCTCCAGCTTTTCCCTGCTCTCGATGGTTATATCAGTTTCGAATACGCTGCCCCCCCTCTCGATGAAAACATGATCCGGCCCGTTGACCATGATTTCCGAAACGCCTGCATCCTCCATCAGCGGCTGGAGTTCCCCAAGCCGCCGCATCGCGTTGAACACCCGCCTGATGACTTCCTGCCTTTCCGCAAGGTCCATATAATACTCGCGGGCTTTTTCGAAAACGACACTGGTTATCAGCCCTTCAACCGCCTCGTCCGAAGGCTCCTCACTGAAATCAATGCGCCTGCTTACCTCATCCCTGATATTGCGGATCAGTTGTTCCTTCCCGTCCAGTCCCCTCACCGCCCTGTTATCCGGCACCATTAGCGCCAGTATTCTACAACCCGGCGTTCAATTGATAAACGGCCTCTCCGAAGCCTGAATCAAGATCGAGCCCGTATTTATCGTGATGCGGTATCACCAGCGAGCCGACCCTGGGGATCTCACAATAAACCCCAAGGCCGTCAAACCCTGGAAGGCTGATCCCGCCATTCTTTCCTGCCTCGCACATATTGACCACGACTTTGATTTTCCTGAGCAGCTCGATGCCTTTGCTGTTCTCAATGGACCGCAGCTCTTTTAGCAAGTCGCCGGTTTTTTTTACCGCCACGGCATCCCCGGTGGTCACCGTCATTATCTCGTCGCAGGTTTCCAGCACAGCCAGACTGTTGTCGTCCAGGCAGGCCGACATGTCGATGAAAATGCGGTCGTAGCGCCCGGTCAGGACCAGGGTGTTTACCAAAAGCCGCAGTTCCCCAGCCAGGCCTTCCTTCAAATCCAGGGCACTGGTCTGCGGTTTGAAAAAATAAAGGCCGTGGTGGAAACAGTCTTGGCACCTGGCGCCGTCCACCTTTTGGGCGAGGTTTTTGCCGCCGTTTTTAAGGGAAAAAAGGACGTGAGAAAGGCTTCCACCTTCTTCCGCCCTGAAAAAAAGATCCGTGGAAGGCGTCGTTTCCAGGTTCAAATAAAAAACGCTTTTCCCCGCCCAGACCGAATGAAGGGAAGACCCGACAGCCAGCGCCGTTTTGCCCGTCCCTCCGGCCGCCGAATAAAAGGCAACAACCCGCGCCCGCTTGCTGCCTGCCGGCTGGAAAGAAAACCGGCTGTTCTTGCGCGCATAGACGTTCATTATCTGATTGATCAGCCTTTCGCCGTGCTGGTACTTAAAGACCGCATGATTTTCTGTATCTTCTTTTTCTGTTCCCTTTTCCTTTCCGGGTCCCGCCGGTTCTTCCCCGGCCAAAAAAACTGTGACGCAACCGGCATCCATCCCCCGCGCAGCCTCTGCCATGCCTGGGTCAATGAGCAGCAGGTCGATAGTTGCCTTGTTATTTGCCAGATATTCACGCAAGCGGTAATCATCATTACAGCATATCACTTCAAACCTGCCGGAATAGCGTATAAGTAGAAAATCCACCAGGCCCCTGGCGTAGTCTTTATCCTTATCGGCAACAACAACATTGATCCTCGCCAATGCAAATTCCTTCTTTAATGTTATTTTTTTCCGTTTATTCTTGTATATACTACAAATTATTATCTTTTCCTGCACTGTTATTTATTAAATTTTTGTTATTTTAAATACATTTCAATTGCATCCTGACGGCCGTTCAGCAGATGAACAAAAAAATTCAAGGCCCGCGTTATAGCCAGACCTTGATACTATTGCATCTTATTCATCATTTGTTTCATTTTTGCCCATATTTTTCGTCTGCCCAGCGCTTTAGCCTGCGGCACTCGTCGAGCGGCAACAGCCTGGTTTCGCCAATGTTCTCAGCCAGGTAAGCGATCCTGGCTCCTTCTTCCACCACAACCGCATTGGAATAAGCCGTCTCTAGATCGGGCCCCACTGCAATCAATCCATGGTTGGCCAGCAATATGGCATACCCTTTTCCCAGGCAGCCGGCGGCAACCTCGCCCAGCTCCGCCGTCCCCAGCGGGCGATAGGGTGCAGTTTTTACCGTCTCTTCCCCCACCAGCGCCGCCAGCTCGGCGACCAGAACAGGCAAGGCGCTCTTGCAACAAGCCCAGGCAGTGGCATACGGCGAATGGGTATGACAAATACCAAACACATCGGGCCGTTTACGGTAAACAGCCAGATGCATGGGCATTTCCACAGAAGGCTTCCTGGACCCTTGAACAATATTCCCTTCCAGGTCAACCACTACAATGTCGTCTGGCACCAGACCCCTGTATTCCAACCCCGACGGTGTTACACAAACGCACCCCGTTTCCTTGTCCCGCAAACTGAAATTGCCGAAAGTCAAGGCCACAAGCCCGGATTCCCAGGCTTGCCGGGCAATGGAGATCACTTTTTCACGCTGCTGTCCCAAGATCAGCCTGGTCACAGCCGAGCCCTACCGGTCAAAGTAAATGCTCTTGCCAGAAGCCGAGACCGGTACCCCCACCACCAGCTCGCCTTCGATCAAGCCAAGTCTCCTGGCCGCCACCCCGATCCGGTACATGATCCGGTTATCCAAGTTGAAGATGCTGGCCGTTTTAACAGCAGAACCGAGGGCGATACCGAGGTCTATGACCCGCCAGGCGCAGAGCGGCCCCTTGAATTCGGGGCCTTCAACCGCCTGCAGGGCGGCGCATTTCTCCTGGCCGCAAGCCCCGCAGTTCAAGCCCACTGGTTGCGGCGCCGCCAGGGAAAGCAGTAGCACCGCAGCGGAGTTTTTCACGTTGTCTCCGTCGCGGTCAAAATTCTTCTTGTTGCGTTCTATCCCGTGCTTTGCCATCTCTTGGGCCAGCCTCTCCAAATCATCGCCGCTCAGGATTTTTATTTTTATAAAATCCTTCCCGGCGGCTTTGGGGGCTGTCCTGGCCGCAATCGCCATGAACTCCACCGCCTTCAAAATGGCCTCCTGCAAGTTTATTTCCATGTGCAGCTCTCCTTTCATTCAAAATAATTCCCGGTTTCTGGAATTGTTCCCGTATTCCTTGTTAATTATTATAAAAGAAAAACCACCGCTAGGGTAGTTCAAACAGAACCTGTTTCGTCCGTATTTTCGCACTTCTATTCTCCCAGTATAACCTTCAAGTCATTTTCCGCATCAGAGATAGGCAGCAATTCAAATTTCTCCACCAGAGTGTTCAAGACATTTGGAGAAATGAAGGCCGGAAGGGAAGGCCCCAGCCGGATCCTCCTGACTCCGAGATACAGCAGTGAAAGCAAAATGGCCACAGCCTTCTGTTCATACCAAGACAAAACGAGCGAAAGCGGGAGATCGTTTATCCCGCACCGGAAAGCTACGGCTAGGGCTTCGACAATTTTGATTGCTGAATACGCGTCATTGCACTGGCCAATATCAAGCAACCTGGGCAGATCTTCAATCATCCCGAACTCTCTTTTGTTGAACCGGTACTTTCCGCAGGCCAGAGTTAGAATTACTGTATCAGCGGGTGCCTTTTCGGCCATTTCTGTATAATAGTTCCTAGCCGGCTTGGCTCCATCGCAGCCACCGATCAGCAAAAATCGCCTTATTTTCCCCTCTTTTACTGCAGCTACGATTTTATCAGCCCGACTTAATACGGCCTGGCGTCCAAAACCGACCAGGATGCGCCTTTGTTCCTCGTCTGATTCCCAACCTCCCAGGGCAAGGCATTTATCAATGACCGGTGAAAAATCCTTGCTGCCGTTTGCCTCATATATATGCGGCACGCCCGGCCAACCCACGACTCCTGTCGTAAAAATTCGGTCTCGATAGCTGTCCTTCGGTTTTTGCAAGCAATTGGTGGTCATGACGATGCAGCCAGGTATGCCGTCAAACTCTTTCTGCTGTTCATACCAGGCACCGCCGTAATTCCCCGCTAAATGGCCATGTTTCTTCAGTCCTGGATAAGAGTGGGCCGGAAGCATTTCCCCGTGGGTATAAACGTTTATCCCTTTGCCCGCTGTTTGCTCCAGGATCATGGCAAGGTCCTTCAAGTCGTGTCCCGACACAATGATGAACGGGCCCTTTTTCCTATGGGTGGGAACCCAGGTCGGTTCCGGGTGCCCATATGCCCCTGTTGCTGCCTCGTCCAACAATTGCATGCAGCGCAGGTTCATCTTTCCCAGTTCCAGGTTGAGGTGCAGCAAATCTTGCATTGTCAACTCCTTGTCCAAAGTAGCGGCCAACGCCCGGTAAAAAAACGCGTTCACCTCTTCATCGCTTTTGCCCAATAGCCAGGCATGGTGAGCATAGGCGGCGACGCCTTTTAGACCGATGACCAGCATCTCTCGCAACGAACGAATATCTTCGTCCAATGCAGGGCCGGACATAACGCCCACCTTTCTTGCCTCGCCTAGCCTTTCTTCTATTGTTGCCGGAGGTTGGTGACCTGCGGCCGGCGGGAATTCCTGTCCGTCATCAGCCTTTTCTTTTAGGACGTTTTTAACTGCGCCTGCCCGGTCGATCATAGACATAAACCGTCCGGGGTCAAAATTTACATTGGTCAAAGTGTAAAACAAGGCGTCAACAATAAAACGGTGTATTTCATCATCAATTCTTTCCCCGTTCCGCAATGATTTCCAGCCCCAAAAACCTATGCCTTTCAACTGGTAAAGCAATAAATCCTGGAGTGCCGCCACTTCAGGCTCTTTTCCACACACCCCGAGCCGGGTACATCCTTTCCCTCCCGCCGTCTGTTCGCACTGGAAACAAAACATCTGCCCACTCATAACAGAATCCCCCTTTTTTAAGCATGTTTTATATAAATTTACTAGGGCTGGGATTAAATAATCCTGCCGTCAATAGTGACCACAACTTCGCTATAAGGGACAATAGTTTTCGATTCCAGCATCGCCTCCTTCACCACCGCCGCCAGACCGCCGCAGCATGGGACTTCCATCCGGACCACAGAAACGCTGCTAACATTGTTCCTGCGAAGCATCTCCTTGAGTTTTTCCTTATAATACAGAAGATTGTCAAGTTTCGGGCAGCCGATTAAAGTGACGCGTCCCATCATAAACTCCTCATGAAAGCCAACACGGGCATATGCCGTGCAGTCAGCCGCCACAAGTAGATCAGCCCCGTTCAAAAAACCAGCATCCGAGTTCACAAGTTTGATCTGGATCGGCCATTGGCCCAGCACCGAACAACTTCCTGAGCTAACCTTTCGTTCCGCACTTCCCGCGCAACCGCAGGACAATATCTTCCCAGCCGTCACAAAACCGGCCCTGTTTCTCTTGCGGCCTTGTTCTTGTATAGCTTTCTCACTAAACGGTTCGGCCTCTCTTTCGATAATTTCAATAGCGCCAACAGGGCAAACCGGAAGACAGTCGCCTAAACCATCGCAGTACTTATCGGCGACCAGCCTAGCTTTGCCCCCTACCATTTCAATCGCTCCCTCGTGGCAAGCCATAACACATTCCCCGCACCCGTTGCACCTTGGTTCATTGATTTCAATGATTTTCCGCTTCATCCCTGTTCCCCTCCCGTCCTCGTTCCTTCTTGCCTTTAATTGTATAGGGGATTACAATGAGTGTATGTAACAAATGTTACGGGATGATAAATCCCATCAAGGAGTAGATGCCTTCTTGAGCAATCTCCCGGATGTCGTCAAAAACACAGCGCTGTTTTACCGCGTCGCAGACAGCGACTTGGCGCGGATACTTACGACCACCATATACGCAATTTGCGAGTACCCCAAAGGCGGGCTGATCGCCTCCGAAGGAGAATACTGCCAGTCGCTGGGCATCGTGCTGGAAGGCGCAATTGAACTCCAACGGATATTTACTTCCGGGAAAACCTTATCCATGGCCCGCCTTAGCCCCGGCAACGTTTTTGGAGAAGCGACTGTCTTTTCATCAACCCACACCTACCCAGCCACCGTCGCGGCCCTGGAAAACACAAAAATAATGTACATCCAGCGTCGAGAAATCATCAGCCTTTGCAGCCGCTATCCTGAGGTCTTACAGGCATTTTTAGAGCTCTTGTCCAACCGTATCTTGCTGCTAAACAAAAAAATCCGCGCCCTTTCGTTAGGTACTATTCGTCAAAAAATTGCTAGCTTTCTCCTGGACGAATACAAACGGCAACATAGTACGACCCTGCTGCTGCCAGTATCCAGACAAAGCCTGGCCGGGCACATGGGCATACAGCGCCCGTCTTTATCGCGCGAACTGATAAAAATGCAGGATAAGGGCCTTATCCGGTTTTCCGGAAACACCGTCGTTATCCTGGATTTGCCCGCTATTGAAGAACTGGCGTATTAAACAGCGCCGCGAGTCGGCGCTGTTTTTCTTGACACCAGGGAGAATGATGTATTAGTTTAATGTATATAATGAATGCCGGCGGAATCCGAAGGAGCGAATTTTAAATGACCAACACCAGCGTCTATGATACCTTGCAGGAAAGGGGCTACATCGAGCAGGCCACTCACGAACAGGAAATTAGGGAACTGCTTGCCAGCGGCCCTGTAACCTTTTACATCGGTTTCGACCCGACCGCTGATAGCTTGCATGTCGGCCATTTCATCCAAATCATGGTCATGATGCGCATGCAGCAAGCCGGTCATAAGCCCATCGCCCTCCTGGGAGGCGGAACCGCAATGGTGGGCGACCCTTCCGGCCGAACCGATATGCGCAAAATGCTAACCCTCGAACAGATAAACCGCAACGCGGAATCGTTCAAGCAGCAATTTTCGCGTTTCATCGATTTCGGCGAAGGAAAGGCAATCATGGTCAACAACGCCGACTGGCTGCTGAAACTGAACTATGTGGAATTTCTGCGGGATATAGGCAAACATTTTTCCGTTAACAAAATGCTGGCGGCAGAGTGTTTTAAAAACAGGCTGGAAAAAGGCCTCTCATTTTTGGAATTCAACTACATGCTGATGCAGTCTTACGATTTTCTCGAGCTGTACCGAAAATACAACTGCCGGCTGCAAATGGGCGGCAGCGACCAGTGGTCCAACATCATTTTCGGCGTTGACCTGATCCGCAGGGAGGAAAACGCTTCGGCATACGGCCTCACCTTCCGGCTGCTCACCACCAGCGAGGGCAAAAAAATGGGCAAAACAGAAGCCGGCGCGGTTTGGCTGGATCCGAAAAAAACGAAGCCTTATGACTTCTATCAATACTGGCGCAACGTAGACGACCCGGATGTCAAAAACTGCCTGGCCCTGCTCACCTTGCTACCCATGGAAGAGGTGAACCGCCTGGGCAACCTGCCGGGCGAAAAAATAAACATGGCCAAAGAGGTCCTGGCTTACGAGGTAACCAAACTCGTCCACGGCGAAGAGGAAGCTCGAAATGCGCAGAAAGGCGCCAGAACCCTGTTCGCTGGCGAAAGCGACGGCATCGGTTCCGTACCGTCCACAGGGATTGCCAAAGACCGCCTGGAAAAAGGGTTGGACGTGCTGACCCTGCTCCTGGAAACCGGCCTGGTCTCCTCCAAGAGTGAAGGACGGCGGCTGGTCGAACAGGGGGGTATTTATATCGGGCAAGAACGTATTGATGATTTCAATCGCCCGGTTACTCTGGCTGATTTTACCGAAAACAGCCTATTACTGCGTAAAGGGAAAAAAATATACCGCCTGGTCAAGCTGGTTTGAACCGTTCCGAGGTCGGCATCCTTCAATACATGATTGTCTTTATATCCCTTCCAGCTTTCAAAACTGCTGGATATTCCGACTTGCCGGGGTGCATCCTTTGAGTGGACTTTAGCGGCGTTCCGTTCCGGACTACACCTCCATCTCTGCTAAGCGTATATACTGCTGGCCGCTATGCATGTCGTTCTCATATCGGTAACCAGAGGGTACAGGTCTGGGATATGAGAATTTGATAACCAGGAGATTGTCCACATTAAACTTCTTTATGAGAGCCGGGTTTGTGTTGTACAACTCGGCAACTTTTTCCTTTGTGATATTAGGAGACTCCTTGATTTTCTCATAATTTTCTTTATTATCGCAGAAAATTTCAATGGTTACCCAGAATGGGCCTGCATTTTTTGAGCGGACATATTTCGAAAGTTCCTTAACTTTAGCCATATGGTATATTCCTCACTTTATATCATTATATTTGAATCTTACTAATTCAAACGGCCCCTCAGTTTTCACGATATGATACAGTTTGAATTCATAAGTTGCGCCTCTCGGTATATGCGCAGGCGAGAAAGGGAACGCAAAACTGGGCAGTTGCACGTTGGGATCAGCCGGGAAATGCAGTAGGTATGGATTAAACACCTTTGAAATCTGATTGGCCAAATCCTGCGTTTTTGCCGTTACGGTCAGCAACACGCCGATTTCTCTTGGAGCTGGAGTTCCTGCGGGAACGGGGCCGTCAATTACTGCATTATACCCATAAGCTTTGAAATTAAAAGAATAATCCTCTGGCGAAATACCTAATTTTCGAATATATGTATCGACATATTCACTGATGTTCTTAATCCATGATTCGGGTTCAGCCATAACCGCGCGGTCGGCAATGCCTACCAAGCTGATAGTCTGATAGCCTACTAGGCAGGCGCCTTCAAGCTTCATGGTATATTGTTTCGCCTGTTCAAATTTGGACCCAGTCACATATACAGAGCGTTCATCAACCTGAGTGTAGACGGCTTCATTTGTAGTCACAATACCTGATGGCTCGGTCAAGCGGTAAGGATCGACATTTTCATACAGCATATGTGCAGAAACACTGTATGGAGTGCAGCGCGCCCATGGTAGCAAAGTAGTGACCAGAAAACCTTTCTCATCTACCGTCAGAAATACACCTTTGGCCTCGGTATCCTCGGTACACTGCGCACCACATTCCACAACCTTGGCGCCATGCCATGCAGCTCCGACGTGGCACCCCAGCTTTATGGGCATAGCTGCGATTATAGCGGTATCGGTGGTTCTGCCGCCGAGCACAACTTCAGCTCCTTCTTCATAAGCCTTGATATAGGGTTCGGCCCCCATCAGCGCTACAATGTTGGTGCATTCATCAAAAGTTTCTTTGGTTATTACTGGCGCGCCTTCCAATTCGTAAATTTTGCCTTCATCAAACTTTTTTTTCAGAACATTGGGATCTTGCTGCGAGTATATCCTAGCAATTCGGCCGGTGAACCCTCTTTCTCGATAAATCTCCTCGACAATTTCAGCAAATAGGTCAACCATATTGTCGGTGCCGCAGGTGCCACAGGAGCCGACGAACACAGGAATGCCCAGCTTTTTGCCTCCTGCTATGCAAATCTCCAGGTCGTGCTTTAACATCGCCCTAGAATACTTGCATGTGCCAGTGGCCAGATAAGCAGGACCGGAATCGGTGGAACCGGCATCAACTGCGATAACATCAGGTTTCATCGTTAGCCCGTTTTCAAATGCTTCGGGGTTTATACCGGCACCCAGGCTTCCGATTGGCATTAGAATCCTACAAGTTTTCATGGTAGCCTCCCAATTTGGTATATTTACAATTCATTACTAGTAAGTATATACTTGGTATGCAAGATAAAATAAAACATATATATTTTGCATAAATGATAATTATATTTCTATAATAAGAATAAAATTAATTAAAGAGGAGGAGTATTTTTGAACGAACGCCAACTGAAATATATTTTGACAATCGCCCGAGAGGGGAATTTAACAACGGCTGCGCAAAAACTGTATATCAGTCAACCGTCTTTAAGCAGCATGCTGTCACATGTCGAGGAAGAACTTGGCATAAAATTGTTCGATCGAAGCATTTCTCCCTTGAAACCGACATATGCCGGAGAACAATAACATCAACGCCGCCGAGCAAATTCTCAGCATAATAAATGACCTGAAACACAACCTGGAGCAGATTTCCAATTCGTCGGCCGGCCGCTTGAATATCGGCTGCAGCCCTCACTTTTCTTCAACGCTGCTTCCTTACATCGTCCCTGCGTTTATGAAGCGCTACAGTAATGTACAGCTTAATCTGGCCGAGGGAGAACGCATAGAGCTTGAGCAAAAATTAGTGTCCGGGAATCTGGATTTGATTTTTACTACATATGGAGCTTCCGCCAATAAAAATATTGAATACATTCCTCTGTATCAAGAAGAGTTCATGCTCATTTCTCCTTTAAATTACATCCCTCAACAGTATCTGCCTTCTGACAAGCAGGAGAATGGCTTTATCGACTTAAAGGAGTTAGAAAACGAATATTTTGTCCTCATAAAACCCGGGCATCAAATGCGGTTTACAATTGATAGGATTTTTGAGGACAGCGGTTTTGTACCAAAGGTACTATTGGAAACAGACGATTGGAGAACATGTCTCCGTCTGGTGGAGGAAGCGATGGCATTCACCATTCTTCCATACTCCAGGCTGGATATACCCATCAATCGGATAAAATTTTTCCGGATCAATCATACCTATTATCGAAAAATGTTTTTATGCTATCGTAAAAAAGCTTATCGCACTAAAATCATGGATGAATTCATTAATTTTACCCTTTCGCTTCTGGCAGAAAAAGAAACAAAACTACAACAGTAGGGGATAATCCTCCAAACCTTAGCGTGACGCAAAATTTAGTTGTATTTGATAGCCCTTACAGTTCATCAATATAGCGGCAGGCAGTTAGGGCAGATACCGCGCCGTCGGAAACAGCAGTGGTGAGTTGGCGAATGCTCTTTGCCCGGCAATCACCGGCTACAAATACGCCGGGAGTTCTGGTGAGGCAATTTTCTCCAGAAGCGAAATAACCTTCACTGTCCAGATCGGCCACCTCGGTGAAAACCTCGTTTTCCGGGGCCATCCCAACAGCTATGAACACACCATCGCAGTTGAGCTCGCTCGTTACGCCCGTAGCTGTTTCCGTAAGTTGAAGACCTCGCAGCTTGCCGCTCTCGGTAATGAAGCCCTTTACCACCGTACTAAATATAGCCCGTATATTGGGCTTGGTCATCAAGGCCTCTCGCAACTTCATCTCACCGGTAAAATCTGCTAGGTTCTGCACCACCGTGACTTGGCGGCAAATATCCGCCAGCAGGATAGCTTCCTGGAGGGCACTATTGCCGCCGCCGATGACCGCTACCGACTGTCCCTTAAAGTAAGCGCCATCGCATACCGCGCAGAAGTATATTCCATTGCCCAGTAATTCCTCCTCACCCGGGAGTCCCAACAACCTGTGTTTTGTACCAGTGGCGATGATTACTGCCCGGCATTTATACGCGCCACCTTCCTGGGTAAAGACCACCCTGTTGACCCCTGCGGTGCGGACGCTAACAACAGTTCCCATCTCTATATCGGCGTTTAAGGTCATTATCTGCTCCGCAAGGCGTTCAGCAAATTCATTGCCGGTCATCTCCTTGATGCCGGGGTAATTTTCTACCCTGGGCGAATGGGTGATCTGTCCGCCTAGACTGTTTTTTTCAAGAAGGCAAACGCTCTTATTGGCTCTTAACGCGTATATTGCGGCGGTCATTCCTGCCGGACCGCCACCAACAATTAGTATATCGTACACTTTTCCGTCAAACATCACAATTTAACCTCCATATATACCTGCCATTCCAGACTTGCAACTGAGACAAAGCAAAAATTAAGCTTTGAGATTAATTTACAAACAAAGAAAATAATATGTCTCCTCCTAAGGCCTCTAATACATAACAGGATTTTTCTGGCGCAACTATGTTTCCTCGCGCAGGCGTTGCCGCCAGTCATCGGGCAGTTTTATCTTTTTGGTTGTCGGAGCGCCGATATAGCCATTTTGAACGAATCCTTTGCTCTGGTTTCTGTTAGGATCCCCGCTCACCACGATCTGGATTGATTCGGGTTTGGGAAATACCTTAACCTGCCGCTGTAAATCAGTACACTCGCAGTATTCCGGTGGCAATAGACCCTTATACACCATGTCGCAAAGATCGAGGTATTTGCCGTTAAAATCCAGGGCCACTTTCTGAATTTCAAAGGCGGTTGTTCTCACATTCTGGAAGAAATATTCTCGGATGTGATCCTTTGTCCAACCATCCCTGGCCATTATCCGCGCCACAGCCGGGCTGAGTAACAACAACGGCTCAAACCTCAAAGTATGCACGGCAAAAATCGCCCAAAGTTTCCATGTCCTTCGCCCAATTACTTCCGCAATGGTCTCCATATGTTCCAGCGCCGTGCTGCCTGCACTATAACAAGGGGCACTAACTGCAAGCGAGCTCATTACTGTTACGGTATTATCGTCGGGACCGAATCCGCGATCAACGCTATACGTTGGCCACCCTATCTCCTTAACAATATCTTCATTCTCAGCCAGCACTACATTCATGCTTTGTCCGATGCTCGCCTTATCACCCGCGCCAGGAGGAATCCGGAACCCGCCAATGTTTATTAGGAATAGTTTTAGGAAACGGCCAATACTGGTATTTGCTTGACGCCCAAAGCGCATTACACCCTGTTCATAGTTGAAATCCAAATCTTTGATAATTGGGCCATTAATAATTATCAACGGTTCCCACCCGGGTGTTGTGCCTACGTCCTGTACGCGGAAGCCGCCATTCAATATATCATTGGAGTTTCCTGTATCCGATATTGCTTCCACCACCGCAATCAGGATGGGCATATATTCAGGCCGGCACCCAGCCATCACACCGTTGACCGCAACGTTCCAGATAGTTGCTTCGCGGTTTTCATGCGGTAATATAGCTATCACTTCTTCTGGCGACCGGTCGGTGAAACTTAAGAATTTTTCGATTTCCTGTATGGTTGGTGGAACTATAGGGAGACCGTCAGTCCAAAGTTGCTTATGGAAATACTCGTTAACCTGCCTTAAATTACCCTTGTATATAATATCCCTGGGCTTAGGTTCAACCGTCTCTTCCTCCCCTTCATTATCCGGCTTATTTGTTAACCCGGTTATAATGTTGTCAACAAGAACTGTATCAACCTTTCCCACCAACTCTTGTATGGAGTCCGTCATCATCGTCCCCGGATATTCAGAAATGCTCATATTTTTTAAACCCAAACTTTTAGCAACAAGCTTGGCTTGCGCTATAAAACCGCTGCCAATAATCGATGTGGTGGGTATCCCGCATTTTTCAATAGCTGCCGATACCCGCAAAACTGCGGGTGTACAAGCCCCTCACCCTCCAACTCCGGTTATGACTGCATCACAATTATGTTTTAGCAGCAAATCTCTAAGCCCTGGAAACTTTTCCAGCTCCACGCCATACCTCCTTGGATCCCGGAAATTTCCAAAAGTATCGTATTCTACAAATTTAATATCCTTGTACCGCTTGCGAAGGCTTTCCCGCAGGGCGGGGAATATATCATCCCCCCGATAGGAATAGTGCGATAACTCACAGAGCGTTCTGCCTTCTAAGTCTGCAAGGCGAGGCGCGAGGGAAGTCCTCTTTACCCCCCACCTGCCGCTGGGCCAGACCACATCATATTGAATCTCATGTTGGCCTTGTTGTTCTGCCATAAAACTGTCTCCTTTCTGTCCGTTTGTTTACAATTAACGCTATGCGCGTCATATCAATCCCTTAGCCCTGGCCGCAATTGGGAAAATTATGCTGATATATACGAGCATTAATGCCCCGCCGATGCGGGTCGAAATAGTAGCAAAAGGCAAGAGGGCAAGTCGGTTGGTAAGAATCAACATCTGCAGGTCGCCGGAGGCGCCAATATTGCAGGCACACATTGCAGCTGTGAGCGTGCCTTCATACCTGAATAAGCCAAACATCTTGCTGGCCAGCATAGCTCCCATAATCGCGCCGATGAAGCTCACGACGATGATTGCCACGGTAGCAGCACTGAACACCGACGAAAGGGAAACCGAACTCGTGGAGCTTAAGCCAAGCGATGTAGCAAGAATTACGATCAGGTTTTTGATCGCGAACTGACCCCAATAATTCGCTGCACGGCAGACCTGGTCGGGGAGCACGCCTGTTACTTTTACGATAATGGCGATAATAACTCCCCAGGCCACATATACGATTTGCGGTATAAATTTGGCGAGAATTACGCCGGTAGCCATAATCGCCACCGAAACAAACAGTCCGCCTCCTACATCGTTGTAGTCAAGGGAGGAATCTTCATAAGGCTCCCAGTTCTTGCGCGCCTCCTGCAAGGCCGCGCTTTCCTTTTGCAGAAGTTGTCCTTGTCCGTTGCCCATCAATTTGGGATATCTGTCTGCTAGGATTTTCATTACTACAACAAAAATTATTGCTATATATTCGCCGATCATAGCCACCGCCAGCATTGGTCCCCCTAAATGGCTGACGTCTGTGCCCAAAACCGATGAGTAAAGGGCTGGCAGGGTTGCTATGGCGCCGCTGCTGCCGCCCGTCATGCAGGGAGCAGCAATAAAGAACAGCGCCTCGTAAATATCGGTTCCAGTAATAATAGCAGCAAGGAAAGCAAATATGATAGCAAATAGCTGGGAAATTACCAACACAGGTATATAACGCATCACGCTGGAAAGAACGATTTTACGGTCCATGGCCAAAAGGGAACCTACTAAAACAGCAGAAACGAAAAGTATCTGAAATCCATTCTTCATCAGCAGTTCTGCGCTTTTGACACAGATTTCAGGAATTATGCTGGCTTTGTATAGAAGAACGCTGCCGAATAATGGCATGAATAAAAAACCTCCCAGCTCGCGGACTACAGGTGTAACCATGCCTATCCAGGACAGTGTTCCCCCCACTGCCATCAAAATGGCCAAAGCTCCGACAAATCCTTCGGGCACCAACCCAAATTCCATCGCTATCCAGACAATAAGCGCAAGAGGGAAGAAATACTTGATATGAAGGCCAAATACCTTATCAATTTTTTTAAAGGCATACCATTTGGTGTCAGTTTCCGACACTACATTTACCCCCATTTCCTTAAATAATTTCTCATTCTTGATTTAAAACACTGCTCAGTGAAACGGACACATACTATTCGCTTTATCAACTTTATGGTATACCGGCCAATAACATATGTGAAATACTATTTTGTTTATGATATATATAATTATTTTTCTATGGCGAGGTGGCCCGTGATATAACGTGACCGAGCGGTTTGTTAAAAATCCTCGTCGCGCATTTTTTACTTTAACCCCTTGTTTTTTTTCTTGATTCATGTTAACATTAGAACATGAATTGCTGTATCGGTGGGGGATTGTTGGAATGTATACAATAATACAGCAAGATAAAAAGAGCGAATATGAAATAATGGAAGAGATCATCTCGGATACCGAACGGGCTTTGACCAGCGAGTATTGATCACCCGCGCGAATAATATGCCTACCAGGATATATTGATTGCAATATTTATTAATCAAAGCCTCCAGGCCTTAGGCCTGGAGGCTTGTTGTGTTCCCTAATATTCTTTATATTTCCTCCTTAATGTACTGCATTATCTCTTCCTGAGACGGTATCTTGCCATTGGTCTTAATGTTGCCGTTAATGGTCAGGCATGGCGTCGTCACAAGGCCGGCCTTTCTAATTTCATCGGGATCGTTTACCACATCCACATACGCAACAACGTCCAGGGCAGCCAGCGCCCTGATAACGTCCCGTTCGATGCATTTGCAGGTTTCTTCCTCCTTGGCGTAAATCCTAATGTCCACAATATACCCTCCAGTTATAATTCTATAGATTGTTTATTTATCCGGTTATTCCCCTGTTTCCCACTCATTCGATTATGGTAATCACTTCTTCCAGGGGTTTGCGGCCGCGGCTGGCGGGTATTATTTCCGCCCTTCCGATCGGGACCAGGGCTGCCAGCGAACGCGGACCAGTGATTCCCAAATACGCCTCCAGCTCCGGCCTGGCCACGCATGGCCCAGTCATCCAGCAACAGCCGTAACCTTTTTCCCAGGCGGCCAGGATCAGGGTCTGGACGGCCGCCCCGATGCTCTGCAGATCTGGCCGCGATCGCAGCTCATCTATCTCTCGGTCGCTGAAACCGCTTTCTTTCAGCATCTGATCAACTTTAGAGCGGTAAGGTCTTGTCGTTACGGCAATAACCACCGGGGCCTGCACAAAAAAGGTCGATGTCTTGACCACCGGCTTAACCTGCTCAGCCGTCAAGCCGACGGAAGCCGCCAGCCTCTCTATACGGTTCTTTACGATTTCGGCCATCTTCTCCTTCGTTTTCTCATTGGTAATGACCATAAAATGCCACATCTGCTCGTTGCCAGCGTTTGGCGCCTCAACAGCCGCGGCAATGATCTCCTTGATCTCTTCCAGGCTGACCGGATCGGGCTTAAACCTGCGGATGCTGCGCCTCTGGCTCACCAGATCCCTGAATTCCATAAACGGTACTCCCTTCATTCTTCCCGAATTATTTGACCTTAATTGACCCTCCCGATTTCACGGACCCAGCCGTATGGGTCTTCAACCTGGCCGTACTGGATGTCGACCAGCCGCTTGTATAGGGTGGCCGTCACCTCACCGACCCGCTTGCCGTTGATCACATACTCCCGGCCTTTGTAATACAGCAGACCGACCGGCGATATCACGGCGGCCGTGCCGGTGCCGAACATTTCGGTCAGCCTGCCGGAAGCTATCCCTTCCAGAACCTCGTCAATGCTGATCTGTCTCTCCTCCACCCGGTAACCGAGGTCCGGCGACATCCTGATCACGGAGTCCCTGGTTATCCCGGGCAGGATAGACCCCGTCAACGGCGGGGTGATCAGCACGCCGTCGATCACAAAAAACACATTGGAAGAACCGACCTCTTCAACATACCGGTTCTCCCTGGCATCTAGGTACAGCACCTGGGCAAACCCTTTTTCCTGGGCCTTCATCCCTGCAAACAGGCTCGCCCCGTAGTTGCCGCCCGTCTTCACGTCGCCCACCCCGCCGACCGAAGCCCGGACAAGCTTGTCTTCGACGTAGATGCCGATCGGGTTATACCCCTCCTTGTAATAGGGTCCTACTGGAGACAGGATGATGTAGAAAAGGTACTCCTTCGCGGGCCTGACGCCCAGGAAGGCTTCCACTCCAAGCATGGTGGGCCTGATGTACAGCGATGTGCCCGGATCTCCCGGTATCCAGTGTTTTTCTTTTAAAACCAGTTCCGTAATCGCTCTCAGGAACTCTTCCTCCGGTATCTCCGGCATACACAGGCGCCGGGCCGAACGGTTCATCCGTCTCGCGTTTTCTTCCGGCCGGAACAACAAAATGCGCCCGTCTTTGGCGAGATAGGCTTTCAACCCCTCAAATATTTCCTGAGAATAATGCAATACACAGGCAGCCGGGCTTAGCGACAGCGGGGCATACTCCTTGATCTCCCGGTCATGCCACCCTTTCCCTTCGCTGTATTTCATAGCAAACATGTAGTCGGTGTAATACTTGCCAAATCCAAGCTTTGAGGTATCGTCGTAAGGCGGTCTCAATGTCGATACTCCCCCTTAATTTTAATTAAAATTAATTGAAAGTTTCTTAATACAACAATATGAAACATCGCATTCGATATCCTGCCGCTATTTTATCTTAACTCCGCGGCCGAACTATTGTAAATACCTTTTCAGGTTTTCAATCTCGATTCCAAACTGCTCCAGCGCCCGTCCTACTGTCTGGTGGATGACCTCGTCCAGGTCTTTGGGCTGGATGTAAAAAGCCGGAACCGGCGGCATGATCACCACCCCCAGGCGAGCCAGTTTAAGCATGTTCTCCAGGTGAACCGCACTTAGCGGCGTTTCCCGCACCAGCAGGACGAGCTTTCTCCGTTCTTTGATCATCACGTCCGCCGCCCTGACCGTCAAGTCGTCCGCAAATCCGCTGGCTATTCCCGCCAGGGTTTTCATGCTGCAGGGAGCCACAATCATGCCGTCGCACCTGAAAGACCCGCTGGAAATCCTTGCCGCCAAATTCTTTTCCTCATAATTGTAATCCGCCAATTCCATTACCTGCTGGACTGTATACCCGGTTTCCTCTTCGATGATCCGCCGGCCCCATTCGGTTATCACCAGGTGTGTCTCCACGCCCTTTTTCTTCAACTGTTCCAGTACCCGTATGCCGTAAATGGCTCCCGACGCGCCGGTTATGGCCACCACCAGTTTCATCAACCGCTTCGCTCCTTTCAAAACGCCTGTTCCCCTCGTTTTATCCCGCCACCCGCCGCAACGCCGCGATAAGCTTGCGGCCGAGCCGGTCCGCATTGTCGCCGAATCTGGTTATCTCCTGGCTCGTGGCTT
>Ga0067045_1002731_pt1 | contig 61746 bp, 56 predicted proteins | sample TerdegcTABiofilm_FD_59184 | JGI IMG/M metagenome (GOLD analysis project Ga0067045, IMG submission 59184) | Combined Assembly of (Gp0054472, Gp0054536) Wastewater bioreactor microbial communities from Singapore -Terephthalate degrading...
GATGAAATAATTCATCTGGGAGACTTCTGGGACGAAGGCAAAATGCGCTCAACCAAACAGGAAGTGCTGCAGTGCAACGCCCGCGTCGGCCGTTTTTTCAAAATAGCTTACAGCCAGCTGGCCGAGGCCAGGGTAATCAAAGACGAGCTGGACAGCTACCTGGAAGAAGCCACCAACCGCGCACGGGTGAATGAGATCGCAGGGAAAATAATCAAAAGCTTATTGAAAGAAGCCCCGGTGCAGTACGAAAAAGAGCCGAAAACCAGACACCTCTTTGCCACCGCATTCACCCCCGGCGGGCATTGCCATCACCTGGAAACCATCCTGCAAAACGTCAGGAAGCTCTACCTGGTAACCGGCGACGCGACCAGCATTGCCTCCCATGTCGTCGGCGCCGCCGCAGAAGCAGCCCGCAAGAACGGCCTGGACACCAGTGTGTTCCACTGCCCCCTCGTGCCTGACAATGTGGACCTGGTTGTAATACCGCAACTGAGATATGCGGTCATGAAGGACATCCCGGGCATTGATTTTAAACCTCAAGATGTCCCATCCATAAAAAAGATCAAGCTCTACAACCTGAACCAGCACCTGGACGACTCCATCCTTACGGTATATGACAACGAGATCAAGAGTGCCCGGGAGCGCCTCTCTGCCGCCATCGGCAGGGCAATAAGCTACCTTGCCAGGGCCAAGGCGGAGCACGACCTCCTGGAGGCTTACTACGTCCCGGCCATGAATTTTGAAGCCGTCAACGCCAAACGCGAAGAAATCCTGGCCCGCGTGCTGAAATACGCTGAAACGTCTGGTGAATGATCACCAGACGCCAGGTGTTGAACTCGCCTTCTCTGGCCGCTTTTTGGTTAAAACAGCTCATGTAACTGTAAAATAACTGCGGGTGATAACCAGCAATAACCAGGCTAAAATATCTTAGCGATATGAAGGGCTTATGCAAAAAGTTAAGGCCTGTAAAATTCTTGGCAAGAGTTTTGAGTATTTTTCGCAAATCAGAGTATCCGGCTTCTCCCATCTGAAAGGGGAATCGACAGTGAGCGAACAATTGCTTAAAGAAATCCTTGGTGAACTGAAGACCGTGAAAAACGAAATTCAAGAAGTAAAAACAGGACAACAAAAACTTGAAACCCGCATGGAAAATAAAGCCTTTTGCAAACTCGATGCTTTGTTTGACGGATACAGCTTAAGCCAAATTGAGAAACTGCAAAAACATCTTGATCAACGGCTTGACAGTATTGAAATAGACACAAGGTATCTTGTTTCCAGAGTTGCTGAGCTAGAAAAGATGATCAAATAAACCAGTTGTATCACATGGGATTATTTAAATGTGCAAGGGATGTGATTGAATACCTGAAGCAGCAAATGCGGTGGAAAATAATCGGTGACGCGCTGGCTGAAATATGCTAAAAGCTTTTTACATCTATGCCCGGATCAAAGATAAACGGGGGCACCGCCCCCAAATCAACATTTCCTTCAACCGCTATAAGTTCTGATCCCCAACTTTCTCATTGCCGCCGTCAACTGACCTGGAACCACTTTGTCAGGGTCATAGACAACGCTAACACGGTCCACCCCTCTAACCTGGACATCTTTTACACCATCCATGGCAAGAAGCGTTTCCTTCAGAGCAGCCGATTTATCCACATCATGCAAGCCTTCTACCGTAAAATTCATTTGATGATAATAATACATTAGACTTTCCTTTTAATACCCTCCCCGGTTTTCTAGCAATCCATCATCTTACACTGCAGCGGGGACAACCCGGGGAGCCTGCCGGTAAAACAGCACTGCAAAATCTCTCCCCGGAGTAGCGCTCCGCCGGTTGCCTGATTATGATACAGTTTATGCTTTTTCTGGCTGAAAAGTGTCTGCTCAAGTATATAGCTGATACCGTCAGAAAATATCACCGTCATCCCTTACCGGCCGGCCGTCTTCCAATATTTGATACAACCCGGCCGCCATTTTAGCCGGAACGTTTTCCTGGGTTGAAACTACTTCCAGCTTGAGACTCCGGTTTCCAAAACCAATCACTATGATATCGCCCGGTTTTACTTCTGTGCCGGCTTTGGCTATCCGGCCGTTTACCGATACCTGACCCCGGTCACACGCTTCTTTAGCCAGGGTGCGCCTTTTGATCACGCGGGAAACCTTGAGGAACTTATCAAGGCGCAAATCACCCATCACCTCGCATTTGCTTATGGGCTTTTGCAAAAAAAAATCAGACTTTTCAGTCCGATTAAAAGTTAAAAACAAAATTACTTATCCACAGCTTCCCGCAGTGCTTTCCCCGCCTTGAAAACAGGTATCTTTGCAGCACTGATATTGATCTCTTCGCCTGTCTGTGGATTTCTCCCCTTGCGGGCAGCTCTTTCTCTAATTTCAAATGTGCCGAAACCAACCAACTGGACCTTATCGCCTCTTGACAGTGCCTCGCCAATAGTGTCAAACACCGCCATCACAGCCTTCTCCGAATCCTTTTTGGTTAAATCCGTTTTCTCGGCAACATTGGAAATCAACTCAGCCTTGTTCATGAAACCCCTCCTAAAAAATTAGAGATAATAATTACTCTTTATTCGCTAAAGTTCTCTTAGTTCCTTCCACTAAGAAAATGTTTCCTGTTACTTTCCCAATATTTCTTTTTCCTTTGCCTTCTCCCACCAGGTATCCAGGTCGGCAAGAGAACATTGTGAAAGTTCTTTACCATTAAGCCGCGCCATTTTTTCAACATAGGCAAACCTGCCGGTAAACTTCTCACAAGTTGCGGCCAGGGCAACCTCAGGCTCTACGTTGAGCAATCTGGCAAGGTTGACAACAGAAAAGATCAGGTCACCTAACTCCTCTTCGACTTTTGCCGCATCCCCCCCCGAAATGGCTGTTTCCAGTTCGCCGAGTTCCTCGCCGATCTTTTCCCTGGCTCCCCGGTAATCAGGCCAGTCAAATCCGGCTTCCGCAGCCTTTTGCTGAATCTTTGCCGCACGTATTAATGCCGGTAAAGACATCGGCACACCGTCCAACAAACTTGCAGGCTTACTGTCTCCTCTTTCCTCTGCCTTAATTTTTTTCCAGTTGAGTGCTACCTCATCACTATCTCTAACCGTTACCGAACCAAAAACATGAGGATGTCGTCTGGTTATTTTTTCCGTGATACCTTTTATAACATCATTTATGTCAAAATGCCGGCTTTCTGCTGCTATCTGCGCGTGAAAAACTATTTGTAATAATAAGTCTCCCAGTTCTTCACATAATTTATACATATCTTCTTTATTCAGAGCTTCCAGAACCTCGTACGTCTCTTCAAGGAGATAAGGCCTCAAAGAAAGGTGATCCTGCTCCCGGTCCCACGGACAGCCCCCTTCTCCACGCAGCTTCGCCAGCAGCTCTACCAGCGGGTCTAAAGGAAAACAAGATCCGGTAGCCGGCAGCTGCCGGCCTGGTTGCCTGTCACCAGCGCCGGATCTGTTTTTTTGCCGGCGCCTGATGCCCGGCGCCCGGCGATATGTTTCACCTTCCTGATTTCCGGCACCCGGCAACCGGATGCCGGACTCTGGTATATAAAGGCTGGTCAGGTGATCCACCCATTCCAGCCTGTCCAGTTCAAACAGGGGGATAACCTCTATCCTCTCCTCGCCAGGTATGCCGGCACCTCTTACCACCGTAACCCGGTGCCCGGGCGGGTAAAGTTCAAGAAGCGACACCTTGACATCCGCAGCTACCAGCCGGCTATAAACCTGCATGATGATCGCAGGCTTTGCCGTTTCCAGTTTAGCTGTGTCTAGCCGCAGCCCGTCTATGACCTGAAGGCCCATGCCTGGATCCAGCCGGAGCGCGGAAAACACAGCGTCAAGAAAACTTACTGCCGGAAGCAGGTCCACACTAATGCCTTCCCGCTTCGCCGCCTCAATAATCAGGCGCACCGATTCCTCGGCCACCAGCGGGTGTCCCGGGACGGCGTATAACACTGGACCCGGGCATGCCGCCGCCATCACTGCTTCAGCGATTTGTGCATAGACCTCCTCAAAACTGGATGACTGCTCATAAAAGCAGTCAAAAGTGGAAAATTTAATCCCTTCTTTGACGAGCCGGCTTACTGCGGGGTGTTTTCCGGTCCGCAGGAAAGTACATGGTGAGGATCGCAAGGCCTCCCAGACAGTCAGGGTAATATCGCCCGGCGCCCCGGGACCCAGTCCGGCAATAGTTATAGCGGCTTGAAGAGCCATATTTTACCGATTCTCCTTTCAGATCTCCACGGAGCTTGAAGCCATCCCGCTCAAATGCTCAGCATTGAGCAAGCCCGCGCTCGCTTTTGGCGATGTCAGGCCGTCCTCAAACTTATACTACTCCGGCCCGGAGGGTGCCTGCCCCGGTTTCTGCCTGAGGATAAACAACAAAAAAAGCGGCCCTTGAGAGGCCACATTGTCGTCTACTGTTCCATTTGTTTGGCCAGAAAACCGGCAGCGGTCTCGGCCAGTTTAAGCTCCATCTCGCCCATTTTTACATTAGGATCTTTTGTAGCCAGTATTAACGGCTCCAATAGGATCACCCTCTGCGATGATCGGAGCGATAACTTCTGAAGAATATTTGCACTCACCATTTTCAATGGTTATGCAATCCTTACAAAAGGGATCTTCTCCTGGATTATTGATGATCACAGCCTTGCGATCATCCATTACTCTCTCAATGGCGGCCCCAATTGGCTTATTTAAAAATTCTTTTTTAGGAGCGCCTGAAACGGCGATAATGTTATCCCGATCGGCAATACATGCGATATGACCCAAAGCTTCATACAAAGAATCTGCATACTCTTTGGCAAAATCCCCTAATTCGCCTATCGGTGAATACTTTTTTAGAATTACCTCACCTTCTCTGTCAACAAAAATCTCCAGAGGATCACCTTCACGGATTTTAAGTGTCCTCCTTATTTCTTTGGGAATTACAACCCTCCCCAAGTCATCAATACGGCGGACTATGCCCGTAGCCTTCATTAATTCCCCTTCCCTCCTTTGCCGGCAAATGTTCGAGAAATAACTTTCTATGTTAGTATATATCGGAGGGAGAGCATTTATTCATTTTTTTTCCAACCAAAAAGCGTTATTTTTTAATTTTCACTTTGATTTCCTGCCTGCCCGGCGTGAAGCCTGTTTACAATCGTCGCCCTGCTCTTGATTTCCTGCAAATAATCATTGAACCTGCTTTCCCTGGCCTGTTCGGTCAGCTGATAGGTCAGCTGTTGCTTCACCTCATCAAATGAATACTGTCTGGCGGCTATTTTTTTCTCCATCTTAATAACATGGTAGCCGTACTCCGTTTTAACCGGGCTCGTGGTAAACTCGCCCGGCTTGAGGGCATACGCCGCATCGGAAAATTCTTTCACTGCCTCACCCTCGCTGAAGGTGTACAACCCTCCGTCGGCTTTTGTGCCGCTATCTTCGGATTTTTCCCTGGCCAGTTCGGCAAAATCCTTACCCTGTTTCAGCTGAGCGATTACCTCTTCGGCCATTTGCCTGGCTTCAGCATCCGTATGCTTCACCGGGTAGCCTTTCTCACCGTCATCCACAAAGAACAAAATATGGCGCACCTGCAGTTGCCCGGGCTGTTCAAATTGTTCTCTGTTTTCATCATAGTATTTCTTTGCATCAGCTTCAGACACCGGCGGAATATCCCTGGTTACCTGCTCCTGCAAGTTTAAAATATACGCAACGTCCTCTTCGCTCATCTTCATCTGTTCCAGAAACTTATCATACTCTTCCCCGGAAGGAAACTGCTCCTTGAAAAGCTTGACCTTTTCCTGGACCTGCTCCGGAGTCAACTCGCCCGCTTTTCGTGCTTCCTGAAGAATCAGCTTGAGGTTAATCATTTCATCCAGCGTCTTTTTCTGGAGCGACTCCATATATATTTTACCCTGGTCGCCGTTGAAATCAATCCCTTGCTGCTCCATAACGGATTTGATTTCGTTAACCCGCTGGGACAGTTCCTCACAGGTAATTTTTTCGCCGTTTACTGTCGCAACCACATCATCACCGCAGCCGGAGACGGCAAGCACTGCCAGCACCGTCAGCGCCAGCAGTAAAAATTTTATACTTCTATACACTTCCTTTGTCCCCTTTCCATAATGCCTTTACATATTAATCCGGGTCTTTGTGATAAACTCCGGCACTCCTCCAGTAAAGCCTGCCGTCTCACCCTGCCGCAGGGCATCTAAAACTCTCAAAAAATCTTCCAGCCGGGCAAGCAAGGAGCGGCTGCCGCCGTAAACGCCACCGATCAGCTTAAGCTTAATTTCAAATTCTTCCCCCGCGTTGTTGAACTTTATCTCATTCTGGTACCGCTGGCCCAACGCCACCAGAACATCGCCGGTCAACGGGTGATCCTGGCTGAACACCAGGCGGAACTGACCGGGTAAAAGGCTGATTTTCTTTACTTTCAGCTGCCCGGCCAGCACCCTGACTTTTGCCACCGCCAGCAGGTTTTGTACTGTTTCGGGCAGGTCTCCGAAGCGGTCCACCAGCTCATCCTCCAAATCAGACAGGTCGGGCAGGGCAGCAAGGCCGGCAATACGCTTATAAATTTCCACTTTCTGGTTAATATCCGGAATATACGAATCCGGAATATATGCCTCCACAGGCAGCTCAATAGTGGTTTCCAGCGGCTGGGGCACCACCTCACCCCTGGCCTCCCGGACCGCTTCTTCCAGCAACCGGCAGTATAGATCAAAACCTACCGCAGCGATATGGCCGTGCTGCTCTGCTCCCAAAATATTACCGGCACCCCGGATTTCCAAATCACGCATTGCTATTTTAAACCCCGATCCCAGTTCAGTGAACTCCCGGATGGCCGCCAGGCGCTTTTCGGCGGCCTCGCCCAAAACCTTATCTTTCCGGAAAGTAAAGTAAGCATACGCCAGGCGGTTGGAACGCCCGACCCGCCCCTTAAGCTGGTAAAGCTGGGCCAGCCCCATCATATCGGCTTCTTTGACCAGAAGCGTGTTAACATTTGGGATATCCAACCCGTTTTCTATAATGGTAGTACAAACCAGCACATCGAATTTGCCGTCCAGGAAGTCCAGCATAACCTGCTCCAGATCGTCCTCTTTCATCTGGCCGTGAGCTATAGCAATCCTGGCCTCGGGTACCAGTTCCTGCAGCCACTGTGCCACACGCTCCATGTCCACTACCCGGTTGTAAACGAAAAACACCTGCCCGCCCCGGCTCATCTCCCTACGGATGGCCTCCCTGAACAATACCGGGTCCTCTTCCAACACGTAGGTCTGAACCGGGTAGCGATCTTTCGGCGGGGTTTCCAGAATACTGGTATCCCTTAACCCTACCAGTGACATATGCAGGGTACGCGGAATGGGCGTAGCAGATAACGTAAGCACATCCACGTTTTTACGCAGAAACTTCAACCGTTCCTTGTGAGCTACCCCGAAACGCTGTTCTTCATCTATCACCAAAAGGCCCAGGTCTTTGAAGCGTATATCTTCCTGAACCAGCCGGTGGGTACCGATCACGATATCAACATTACCCCGCTCCAGCCCCTGGATAATCTGCCGCTGTTCACGGGCACTCCGGAAGCGGCTGAGCACTTCCACATTCACGGGGTAGCGGGCAAACCTTTCCCGGAAGGTGTTAAAATGCTGCTGCGCCAGAATGGTGGTGGGAACCAGCACAGCCACTTGCTTCCCTTCCATAACAGCCTTAAAAGCCGCCCTCAGTGCCACCTCCGTTTTACCGTAGCCCACGTCGCCGCAGAGCAGCCGGTCCATCGGGCGGCCGCGCTCCATATCTGCTTTAACCTCTTCCACGGCGCGGATCTGGTCAGGTGTCTCCTCATACGGAAACGCTTCTTCAAACTCCCGCTGCCATACCGTATCCGGCCCAAAAGCATAGCCCTGCACAGTTTCCCTGGCAGCGTAAAGGGCCAGGAGCTCCCTGGCCATCTCTCTGACCGCCTCCCTGACCCTGTTCTTGACCCGGGTCCACTCGCCGCCGCCCAGGCGGGACAGGCGCGGTGCCTCGCCTTCGCCACCCAGGTATTTCTGGATCAACCCGGCCTGGTCCACAGGGACGTACAGCTTATCCTCACCGGCGTATTTGATGAGCAGGTACTCTTTCTGGATACCGGCAATAGTCAGGGGCACCACGCCCAGATAACGGCCAATCCCATAATTTACATGGACAACGTGATCGCCTACTTTCAAATCAACAAAGGGAGCCAGGCGCTCAGCCTGCTTCCGCTCTCTACGCGGCTTTTTGCGCTGGCCATAAATGCCGAACTCAGTGATCACCACCAGCCGGCAGGAAGGAAGCTCGAAGCCCTCCTCCAGGCTACCGGCGGCAATTACCACATTGCCCGGCCGCACATGACCTTCCAGCGAGCCGGTATAAAAAGCATCGACTTTATATTCCAGTAGAGAAGAAATAAGCTGCTGCGCCTGCTGGTACCCTGATACCAGTATCACCACTGCATAACCCGATTTACTCCACTGTTTGATTTCTCCGGCCAGCATTTCCATATTACCCAAAAAACTGGGCAAAGACTTGCCGGAAAAGTTAATCATATTCTGGTATCTGACAAGCTGAGACTGGCGCGGCAGCAGTGAGCTGTAAATCACCTGCCGTGCCGAGAGAGAATGCTGAATGTGGTCCCAACCGGCATAGCTTGAAAACTGTAAAGGAAGCAGCCGCCCCTTTGCCAGTAATTCTCTATTGATTTCGTCACGCTCTTTCTGAACAACCCGCGCCACATCTTCAACCCGCACCGGATCGTCAACAAAAACCAGGGTACCGGCAGGCAGGTAATCTAATAGAGTAATCGTCTCGCTGTAAAAAAAAGGAAGATAATGCTCTATCCCGTTAAAATAACTGCCCATGCCCTCCAGCGCCTTCCCAACCTGCTCTTCCAGCTGCCTGGCTGCCCCGGTATCACCGGAGCGGTTTAGTTTACGCAACTGTACACTGTATTCATGATACAGTGCCTGACGGGCATTCTGCCATGTCGTCTCCCCGGCAATAACCAGTTCTCTGGCCGGGTATATTACCAGTTCCTCTACTTTTTCTTCAGACCTTTGCGTCAGGGTATTAAAGCGGCGAATAGAATCCACTTCATCGTCAAAAAATTCCAGGCGGGCCGGCCTGTGCGCAGTCATTGGAAAAATATCCAGGATACCGCCGCGCATAGCAAACTGACCCCGCTCTTCAACCAGTCCTACCCGCTCATATCCCAGCTTCATCAGCCCCGGCAAAAGTTCTTCCACACTTACCTGCTGACCCGTCGCCAGGCGTAAAACCGGCGCCGTGAATTCGCTGGGCGGAATCAGCCGCCTGAGCAAGGCCTCCACCGGGGCAATAACCAGCACACGTTCACCCCTGGATAAATCCTCCAGCACCTGAAGGCGCTGTGCCACTACTTCTTTACTTTGAGCAAACACATGATGTGGTAAAAGATGCCAGACAGGGAATTGCCTGACAGGAACTCCCGGCAAAAAACCTGCAATTTCATCCGCCAGGGCTCCGGCTTCACCCTCCCCAGGCGTTATTACCAGCAAAGGCAGCGGGGCGAATTCCTCGGCCAGGCCGGCCAGCAGGTAGCTGCGCTGAGGGCCGGAAAGACCGTAGACTAGCTGCTGCTTCATCTTCTCTCTAGCCCCCTGAACCAGGTTGCCAAATTCAACAGATTGCTGTAAGGGTTTTAAAATGCCGCGCATAAATATCCTCCCAAAAACCCATCACAAAAAGAGCTTTAGCATTCCACAGCTAAAGCCCTGAATCTTATCATTTACCGGTTATTACTCAGGTATTCAGAATCACGACTCCCTGACCTCTGTCAATTAACAACAGGCCAATAAAAAGAGCTTTTTCCGGCTGCTGTATAATTCACAACACCTTTTACAAAGGTTAATTGTAGTTTTTATTATATCCCGTTGCTTTATACCCGTCAAGCCGGCGGGTATCTTCCTCAGATTAGTTGTTCTTGACATCCGTATTGACTCTTGTTAGAATGCTCCGTGGAAGCAATTCCTTACGGCGATGGAGCTCGCCATACAAGCGCTTTTTGCTAATGGCTCCTACAGGGTTTTCCTGTAGGAGTTTTTATGTTTATGAACAGCATAGCTGTGGCAAAGGAGGCAGGAACAATGAACAAGAACAAAATGTTATTGTTTGACGGATAACAGTCATAAGTTTAAGAGTTTGAGTTATTCAAAACAGATTTAATGAAAGGTGAACAGTAATATGGAACAAATTTTTACGTTAGCTTCTCTATGGCTTGGATTGGCCGTTTTATCTGCTGTCATAGCTTATCACCTACGCATCTCCATTGCATTGGTAGAAATATGTATCGGAGTGATTACAGCTGCTGTGGTAACTTCTCTTGGCAAGACAGATGCTTTGGGCATCAACCAGGAATGGCTGCGCTTCCTGGCTTCATCCGGAGCTGTTTTACTGACTTTTCTGGCCGGTGCTGAACTCGAAAAAAATGTAATTCAAAAAAAATTAAAAGAGGTAACAGTTGTTGGGCTGGTCGGTTTTTTTGCACCATTCCTAGGCTGCTCAGCGATAGCTTACTATGTGCTAGGCTGGACATTTCAGGCTAGTTTGTTGGGTGGTGTGGCACTCTCCACAACCTCAATGGCAGTTGTTTATGCGGTTATGCTGGAAACCGGCTTCAATAAGACCGAATTCGGCAAGGGAATTCTAGGAGCTTGTTTTATTAATGATCTTGGGACAGTTATTGCCCTCGGACTCTTATTTTCTCCGTTTACCTATAAGACTGTTATTTTTATTATTGTAACTGCTGTTGTCTTATGCCTGCTTCCGCTCCTTACCCGCTGGCTGACCCGTGTCTATGCACATAGAACTGCCGCTATTAGAGCAAAATGGGTCATATTTATTCTTTTTGGCCTGGGCGCTCTGGCTTATTGGTCGGGAAGCGAGGCGGTACTTCCTGCGTATATTATTGGCATGATCCTGGCCGAATTCTGTAATGAGGATACCTTTTGGCTTCGAAGGCTGAGGACTTTGACCGTCGGATTTCTAACTCCTTTTTATTTCATTCGGGCTGGAGCACTTGTTTCTTTATCTGCCTTGATTGCAGCTCCTCTGGTCTTCCTGGCGTTGCTGGCGAGCAAAGTAGTATGGAAGATTTTTGGTCTGTATCCAATTATCAGGCTGTTCCGGCGTGAACGCAATGAGCGGTGGTATTACACCCTGATGATGTCCACCGGATTGACATTTGGAACGATTTCAGCACTATATGGTTACTCCCATGAGATTGTAACGCAGGAGCAGTATTCTTTTCTGGTGGCGGCGGTTATCGCCAGCGCAGTGGTGCCAACACTCATTGCGGGGCTTGCTTTTCTTCCCCGGCACCTTTTGACAGAAGCGCCAGAATACATTAAGCCCACTTACGAAGAAGGCTTGAGCGAGGAGGGCTAAAAGCCTGTTTACAGTTTTTTTCGGTAAAACTTAAGGAGACACCTATGCCGCTGATAGCGGCATAGGTGTCTCCTTCGCTTTCCAGACTCATCGGAGGTTTCTTTCTGAAATTTATTGCTAATTGCCCATACTTATTTTACAACTGCTGGTGCTTGACTGTCCAGCGATTTTCAACAGATCCTCCCTGGAGGATATCAGCGCTTCCACCTGCTCTGCCAGTTTCTTATAAGCTTCAGCAGCCTCCTTTTCACTGCGCTCTCTTTTCTCAATAGCTCGTGTTAAAACAAGGCGCGTTCCTTCTATAGCAGAATTAAATTTTTCGTCGAAGAGGCTTTTAAAGCCTTTGACACTTTTGGTTATCCGCTCGTTATAATCAGTCCTGAGCCGGCCACAGTTGCGGTCCAACTCCCGCTCCACTTTTTTTCTCATCTCTCGCATGATCATCGGACCGGTTATGAACTTCGGCAGGAAAAGCGCGTACAATTTTACTGCATCTGGAACAAACATATTTGACTGCTCGCCAAAAACATAGTAAAGCTTTGTATCTTCGGTAAACGCTTCTACTTCTGCAAAGCCCTCAACCTTAAGATCAAAGATTTCTGCCGATTGCTTCAAAAGTTCGCCGATTACCCTGTTTGTCTGGCTGATGAACCGGGCGATCACCCGGTCGAAAGCCTTTCTTACTTTTTCCTCTACCCTGGGTTGCCACTCGTCGAAGGCTGACCGGATCCTGTTCTCGATATAATCTTCCAGATAGCGTATCAGTTTCCTGCCTGAAAGTCCCTTTTTTGTCTGGTATTCTTGCTCGACTTCTTTGATAATCAGCGTGTTCTGATTTTCCTGAAATATAGTTATTTCACGCTCAAGTTCCTGGTATACTTTATCCTTCTCTCCCTGAAAGATATAGCCGTTATCCTCTTGTTCCTGCCGCAGTTTTTTGACCATTTCGTCAAAAACAGCTACTTTAGCTTTCAATTCTTGCACAGGAATACCAAGCGCCTTCATCTCTATTTCCAGCCCAAGCTGCAACTCCCCAGCAGCATTGTTAATTTTATTGCAGGCTGCATTGATAACAGCACGGCCTTTTTCATCAAGAAGGAAGTTTTCCAGGACAGCAGTAAATGCCGGGAGATTACTAGCTTTTAACTTTTCAGCACTTCCGGAAAGTTTCCCCTCCAGCGCTAGTTTAGCAGAAAGCGGGTAAATATTTATTTTTTCAAAGCCAATATTTTCAGCCAGAACCTTTTTAGCAAATTCGAGTGCTTTTTCTCTATCCTGTTTAGATAAATAATCAATTTTATTTAAAATAAAGAAGGTCTTTGCTGAGTATTGCTCAATATCCTTTAGAAAATCCAGTTCGGACCGGCTGATCGGCTGGTCGGACGATAAGAGGAAGATGGCTGCGTCTACCTTGGGAAGGTAGTTATAAGTTTCATCTGTATTGTTCTGGTAAATTGACCCGACTCCAGGCGTGTCAATTAAAACAACACCGTCTTTTAAATAAGGTGACGGGTACTCAAGTTGAACCAGCTTAACTTTTTTCTCATTGCCCGGGTTGCCCTCTTCAGTAACATATGCGAACAGTTCACCAAGCGTAGTTTCTTTGGAACCGCCGTCGAGGAAAGTGACTTTTGCGCTAATTCTCTCGCCGTACTGGATCAATGTGACGATAGAAGTTAGCGGCACGACGGCGGTTGGCAAAAGGTCTGCACCTAAAAGAGCGTTTAAAAAAGTTGTCTTTCCCCTTTTAAATTCTCCAAGGACAACCAAATTAAAGCGATCCTGCAAAAGCTTTTGCTTTATTTCCCCCAGATATTCAACAAGGTGGGCAATATCTCTCTTGGCGGCGATGTTTTCGATTAATTCAAGGTTTTTCAGGACTTCGGTTTTTAGTTTACCATAAGTCTTATCCATTGTTACTTGTTATCCTCCCATTGAGCAAAATAAAAAGCTCCTACCAATAGAAGAAATATTGGTAGGAGCTATTAGCCTTAGAAGGCATATGGGTGAGCTCCATCACCTTAAAATACCAGCTAAATAATATTATATTTAAGAAAAAAAGTTAGTCAATATAATTCAGGAATTTGTTTCGTGTCAAAATCCGCTAGGTATATCCACAGAAGAATAAATATTTCTTCTTAATCTATGAGACCTTTCTGCTTAAAACATCAGCACTTTCCCCTCCGGCTTGCCAAAACTTCCACGGTATAATTCCATGCTGTGTGCGTCAGATACCCGGCAACAAGAGCAGGCAGCATTGCCTCATACAGCGCGTATGCTACGGCAGTAATGAAGCCAAAAAACGTGTGGCTCAACAGTGCCGCCAGCCCTGCGTAAAGGCTGTTACGGCGTTGATATAACAACTCCATGACCGCCTCCACGGCACCAAAAAGCACATGGGTAAAAAATAAGGACGCTCCAAAGAACAAAGCCAGGAATGTTTTTACAAACTCTTCTTGCAGCGGGGCCAGGTAAACCCGGTAACCGCCAGGCAGATGCGCCAGCGCCCGGTTCAACTGCCAGGCCAGTGCCGCTGCTGACAGCGCGGCTGCCAGGGATAACACTACCAGACCGGCTTCTCCCTTAAAATCCGGCGATATCATCACCTTCTGTTATAAAGATTCATTGCCCGTTCAATCCCGTCGCGCACTGCACAAACTACGGCCTCCTGCGCCAGGTCAAGCGCCTCCTCCATGACTTGAGCTTCATCATTGCCAAAACGGCTCAAAACATAACCGACAGTCTCAAAATCAGGCCCCGGCGGCCTGCCGATACCTATCCTCACTCTGGTAAAGTATTCCGTGCCGATTACCTGAATTATCGACTGCACTCCTTTATGCCCGCCTGAGCCGCCGCCGGCCCGCAGGCGCAGCTTCCCGGGAGGCAGGTCCAGATCGTCGTAGATGACCAGCAGGTCAGAAGCAGCCAGCTTAAACCAGCTCAGCAACATCCCCACGGCTTCCCCGCTTAAATTCATAAACGTCTGGGGCTTTGCCAAAATAACCTTTTCTCCGTTAACCTGCCCCTGGCCGACCAGTGCTTTGAGCATTTTTTTTTCTATCTTTATGCCTAAGTTTATTGCCAGGCGGTCAATTACCATAAAGCCGATATTATGTCTCGTTGCGGCATATTCCCTGCCCGGATTGCCCAGGCCGACTACTAATTTCATCAACTTGCTCCCTCCGCAGCCATTTTCCACCTTATTGTAACCCGGCGGTCTCATGGAAGGAAAGGGCTTTAGCTACTGTCAGTCAATATTCCTATTATTCCCTTATTTTGTCATAAATATTCTGTAATACGAATATGAATTAGGCAAGAAAATTCCTGGAGAAATGAGGTGGAGCAAAGATGAAGAAAAGCAGGCGGCTCATCTCCTTATCGGTAATCAGCCTGGAGGAGGGACGGCAAATAGGCACCGTAAAAGGACTGGTGGTGGATCCCGCCGGCAAAAAAGTAGCTGCATTGATTATCGAACAAAAAGGCTGGTTTAAGGAGCAACGTTTCATCCCTTACCATAAAATCCACAGCGTAGGCAGCGATGCCATTACCATTGAAAAAAGTTCTTATGTTGAGAAAGCAAGCAACCTATCTGAAATCGTAAAACTTTTAAAAGACAGAGTAGAAATAACCGGCTCCAAAATTGTAGCAGAAAACGGGTCGGTTCTGGGATTTGTGGACGAATATTATATAGACCTGGCCACAGGTGCCATTGTCGGGCTGGAGTTTTCTGGAAACCTGATCGACAGCGTGATCAAAGGGCGGGCTTTTCTGGACATCTCTCATGTCCGCACTCTTGGGAAAGAAATTATCATCGTAACCAATGAGGGTTCCGAAAATGTTTTTAAACTGGAAGGCGGATTACAGGAGGCAGTTAAAAATATTAAGGAATCAACCAGCCAGTTATGGGACAGCACACTGCAAAAAACAAAGGAGTTAAGCACCAGCATTAACAAAAAAGTTAAAAAAAATAAAAAAACCGGGCCTCATGCCGGCATGGACAACATCCATGAAGCTGAAAAAATAATAAACGATCAACAGCCTGAAAGCGACCTCCCGGCAAAGGCCCCGGCAGAAAAAACAGAGGTTGAAATCGCTGCGCCGGAAGGAGAACCCATAGAAAGAACCGCCGTTCCCCCGGCAAAAAGTAGCATTGCGGACGGTAAAAACGCACCACCACCTGTATAAAACATATAGGCCAAAAAATAATGCTTGTGCTGCTGGGAAGCCGGAAACCAGAATATCCAGATGTTTACCGTCCCGGAATATTCTGACCTCTGACTGCTGAATTCCTTATTATGTTAATTGTATAAATCAATTAAAAGCCCTGTTATCTCATCGATTTCGCGCGCAAGAGCAATATTTTTTTTCTGCTGCTCCAACAGGGCATTCGTCAGTTTTTCAACTTTTTTATTTATAACTTCCACTCGCACCAGCAACCGGCCCAGCCCGTAATCCTGTCTTACCCGGTAGTAGTTTTCTAAAAGAAAGGACAGGTATTCCTGTATATATTTTTTGTATTCGACAGCATCGGCCCTGCTTTTTGTCCTTTTCAGCTTATCTCCCGCAGTTTTAATTTTTTTGAGCATTTCTGCGAGCTTCTTCTGTCCCCTTTTCGCCAGATCCAGAGCGCTGGAAAAATCCTTGTTCCCTCTGGTCCTTGCTACGGGTGACTGGTACTTTCTGCCTGCACCACCGTCAACTGAATTTATTTTCATTACTTTTTAACCTTAAAACTACAGCCTTTTTAACGTGATCTCGTTGTCAGCACCCACGTCCAGGAGTACCCGGTCGCCCCGCTGGAAAGTCCCTTTCAGGATTTCTTCAGAAAGCCGGTCCTCCACCAGACGCAGGATGGCCCGGCGCAGAGGTCTGGCCCCGTAGTTTTCATCAAAGCCTTCTTTAGCCAACAGGTCTTTAACCTGCTCAGTCACCTCGATCTCGATTTCGTTTTCCTTCATCCTGTCCGCAACTTCCTTGAGCATCAGGTTGACAATTTCTCTGATGTGTTCGGCAGTCAAAGCATGGAACACGATAATCTCATCAATCCGGTTGAGAAACTCGGGGCGGAAAGTACGCCTCAGCTCTTCAGTTACCTTGCTCTTCATATTCTCATAGCTGGCTTCCCGCTGGTCACCGGTACGGAAACCGAGAACGGATTCTCGCTTAATCATCTGGACGCCTACGTTTGACGTCATAATGATTACCGTGTTGCGGAAATCCACCGTACGCCCTTTGGCATCGGTCAAACGGCCGTCTTCCAGGACTTGCAGCAAAATATTGAATACATCCGGGTGGGCTTTTTCAATCTCATCCAGGAGAACCACCGAATAAGGCCGGCGCCGCACCGCCTCGGTCAGTTGGCCGCCCTCTTCGTAACCAACGTAACCGGGCGGGGCGCCTACCAGTCGGGATACCGCGAATTTCTCCATGTACTCGGACATGTCGATACGGACCGTCGCGTCTTCATTGCCGAACAAGGCCTCCGCCAGCGCCTTGGCCAGCTCAGTCTTACCCACTCCGGTGGGGCCGAGGAAGATAAAGGAGCCAATCGGGCGCTTCGGGTCTTTTAAACCTGCCCTGGCACGCCGCACTGCACGGGAAACAGCCCGGATGGCCTCGTCCTGCCCAATCACCCGCTGGTGCAACACTTCCTCCATTTTCAGCAGCCTTTCCGATTCCTCTTCTGCTAATTTTTTTACAGGAATGCCGGTCCAGCTGGCAGCAATCTGGGCGACGGCCTCTTCGTCCACCACCAACTCCGCTCCGCCTTTCTGCTGCTTCCAGGACTCCCTGAGACTGTCCAGTTCAGCCCGGATTCTCTTTTCCTGGTCTCTTATTTCAGCTGCTTTTTCAAACTCCTGTCCGTTTACCGCCGCTTCTTTTTCCTTTTGCAACTCATCCAGTTTCTTTTCAAGCTCTTTCAAATTCGGAGGGGCAGTAAACGCCTGCAGCCTCACTCTTGAAGCAGCTTCATCCACCAGGTCGATTGCCTTGTCCGGCAAAAACCTGTCGGTAATATACCGGCTGGAGAGCTTGGCGGCAGCCTCCAGGGCGGCATCAGTAATTCTGACCCGGTGATGGGCCTCGTATTTATCCCTGAGCCCGCGCAGAATCTGGATGGTTTCCTCAACAGTGGGCTCAGTGACGATAATCGGCTGAAAACGGCGCTCCAGGGCAGCATCTTTTTCAATGTACTTACGGTACTCATCCAGAGTGGTGGCACCGATGCACTGCAGCTCGCCTCTGGCCAGAGCAGGTTTTAAAATGTTGGCTGCATCAATGGCCCCCTCAGCGGCTCCCGCTCCCACCATAGTGTGCAGTTCGTCGATAAATAATATAATGTTGCCGGCCTGGCGAATTTCTTCGATTATTTTTCTCAACCGTTCCTCAAACTCTCCACGGTACTTCGTGCCGGCTACCAGCGAGCCCATATCCAGGGTTACCACCCGTTTCCTTTCCAGGATCTCAGGTACATTGCCCTCGTTAATCCGCTGGGCAAGCCCTTCGGCGACAGCAGTCTTACCCACCCCCGGCTCACCGATCAAAACAGGGTTGTTTTTGGTCCGGCGGCTCAAAATCTGAATTACTCTTTCAATTTCCTTTTCCCGGCCCACTACAGGGTCGAGCTTACCCTCTGCGGCCAGCACGGTCAAGTCACGTCCATACTGGTCGAGGGTCTGTGTTCCGCCAGTTTTCGCCTGCCCGACGATTTGCCCGCCGGCACCGGCGGGGCCGCCCAGCAATTCAGCAACCATAGAGCGGATTTTGCGGCCGTCAGCCCCGTAAGCATTCAAAATATGGGCCGCCACACCTTCACCTTCCCGGACCAAACCCAGGAGCAAATGTTCGGTCCCGATATAATTATGTCCCATCCGCCTGGCTTCATCCACTGAAAGCTCCAGCACACGTTTTGTCCGCGGCGTCAGCGCCGGCTCACCATGAACCTGTCCCTTGCTGGCCTCTACGATTTGTGCCACCGCAGACCGCACCTTGTCGGCATCCAGGCCGACCGCCGCCAGCACCCTGGCCGCCACACCCTCACCTTCCCGAATAAGGCCGAGGAGCAGATGTTCCGTTCCAACATACGGGTAGCCCGCATTCTTTGCTTCCTCTCTGGCAAAATACAAAGCCTTTTGGGCCCTCTCGGTGAATCTCCCGAACATAATCAGCACCTCCAAATATAGATTATTTCTTCAATGTAAACAATAATTAAAAAATCATTATAAGTTTTTGAATTCTTCCCTGATCATTCCTGCCCTGAAAATGTCCCGCTGGTGGGCTGACATTTCACGCCCCGCGAGCTTCATTAAAAAAGCAGGCCGGATCCTTACCATCAGTTCATTGAGAAGCCTGGCAGGTATTCCTATAACAAGGCCCATCTCCATCCCCAGCCTCAGGTCGGAAAACAAACGCATGGCCTCTTCATAAGACAGGATATGAGCGTATTTAAGGATGCCGTATGCACGGTAAACCCGGTCCTCAATAAATTCCCGGCTGTCTTTATACAAGGCCCGGCGGGCGGCCTGCTCCTGGGAAACAATTTGATTGACGACGGCGATTAGATTATTGATTATTTCCTCTTCTGATTGTCCCAAAGTGATCTGGTTGGATATTTGAAACAGGTCACCCAGCGCTTCAGTGCCCTCCCCGAAGAGACCACGCACTGTCAGGCCCACCTTGCTGATGGCGTTCAGTACACCGCCCAGTTGTTTGACCAACTTCAGGGCGGGTAAGTGCAACATGACTGAAGCACGCATCCCGGTTCCCACGTTTGTAGGACAGGCTGTGAGATAGCCTAGCTTCTCAGAAAAAGCATAATCCAGCGTCTTTTCCAGCCCATCGTCAACCTGATCAACCAGATCCCATGCCTCTTTAAGCTGCAGTCCCGGAAGCAGACACTGGATGCGCAGGTGATCTTCTTCATTAACCATGATGCTGATTACCTCATCGTCTCTCAACACAACCGCCTTGCGCTCAAAGCTGTTCAGCAAATCCGGGCTGATTAAATGCTTATCTACTAGTATTTGCCTTTCCACCGGGGATAATTCACTTAAAAGGCTTAATTCAAGGACCCCAACCTTCTTTACCATCTCTTTATCCTCTATGGCCAGCCGCACCGCATGAATAACGTCTCTGGATTTCACATCATCCAGCAGGTGGGGAAAAGGTATGCCGGCCAGGTTTCTGGCTATCCGCACCCGGCTGCTTATAACAATTTCCCCTAACGGGCCGTCAGCATCCATCCAGTGACTGTGAGAGCTGTTAACCGTTTTTTTGAGCACTACCTCTCACCTTCCTCGTTCATGCGCTTCTCCAGCAGGCGAATTTGGTCCCGGAGCTGGGCCGCCTGCTCAAAATCTTCCCGTCCCACCGCCTCTTTGAGACGGTTTTTTAAATTATTTATTTCTTTAACCAGGCGGGCGCGCCCACCGGTTCGCGCCGGCACTTTCCCGGTATGCCGCGTGCTGCCGTGAATCCGGCGCAGCAACGGCAACAGCCGCTCGTCAAAGAAGGGGTAGCAATCTCCACAGCCTAAAAGCCCCTGCTTAATGATTTGACCCTCGAACACTCCGCACTTTTCACATTTTTTGCCGGTTGCTTCTGCCTTGCCGTACTTACCGCCCATTTCGTGATTTAAAAGACCCGCAAGGAAATTATGCAGGTGCAGCTGCGGGACAAACCCGAAGCCCTGAGGCTGGATCTCTCTTGCACACACTTCACAGAGGTGAGTATCGCTTTTATGGCCGTTACTTATTTCCGTCATATGCACTGTCGCAGGACGCAGACCGCAGCGTTCGCATAACATTGCCAATGCCTCCTTTTCAAAAACCTGATCTGCCCTAAAAAAGAATTTACTCGGGAAGGATGTTATCCCTGTTCACTCCGGTGCTGCGCAAGTCGTTCACCCGGGATAACCACCCTTCCCCCAGTTATTTTCATCCTTCTGCTGGTGCCGCACAAGCGGCATGGAGGTCTGCCCTGTAAATCAGTTTCTCAGTATTTCCGTTACCATTGCTTTTAATAACAGTGCCCTGAGCTTGTCGCGAACAGGTAAATTATTAAGCCTCAACACATTATCGCTTATTGCAGAATTCATTAAGCGCGCCTCTCTTGAGGTGATCAGTTTTTCCTCCGACAGGCGCCGGATTAAACCTGACGCTTTAGTATAAGATATTGAATCACCAATCAAATCACAGATTTTCAGGATCAAATTTACTTCCTTATTCAGGTTAAGCTTTTCAATCCTGATGTATCCTCCCCCTCCCCTTTTACTTTCCACAATATATCCATGTCCTGTGGAGAAACGGGTGGCCAGCACATAATTAATCTGGGAGGGAACACAATTAAAATGACTCGCCAGCTTGCTGCGCTGAATCTCGATATAGTCGTGCAGACTGTCTGCCAGGAGTTTTTTCAAATATTGCTCAATCAAGTCAGAGATATTAGTCATCTGTTGCCCACACCCTTTGCTGCCGTAACATTTGACCTTAATTGACCTTTAGCCTATTATATACATTTTTATTTTATTTTTCAATACTCTTATACTATTTTAGCCCCCAACAGCCAGGCTGAAACATAAAAATCTCCGATAAAATAAAGAACCGCTCCATACGGTTCTTTTTGCGTCCCGCACCACAATGTCGGACTTGGTTAGCAGGCCGACGTCTGGCCGTTCCTCCGCGAATACCTCCAGGGAGTTCCTGGTAAGGCCGAATTCGGCCTTCGCGGACTGGTAGGCGTCTGTGACGGTGCCGAAGACAACCCTGCCCAAAGGCGCTCTTTTCCGCCGCAACTCTCGCCTCAGGACTTCCAGGAAGTTGACTTTGGCAGCTACGAACTCGCCTCACTTCCCAGCATGACCGGAGAAATGGAGTACCATGTCCGCATAGCAGTAAAGGCACCCGTGGGAGCAGCCGGCGTAAGGGTTCAGGCAGTAGCGGTAGCCCGGAATACCCGGTTTTATTGAGGGCTGTTTTACAGCAGGTCAGTTTTGGCACTGCCTTGGGCATTTCGACGTAACCTCGTTCTCTTTAATCCGGCACCGGCAGCTTTACCACCTCATAGCTTACTTGCTCCCCTTTTACGCGGCAACGCAGGTAGTGATAATAGCCGCCAGATTCCGGGGAAGCATACAAACTTGCGCCGGCCCCAGCAGTAATGAAGTACGGCACTCCCTGCATGTCGAGCCGGTTGTACATGTGGATGTGACCGGAGAAAACGGCGTCCACGTGGTAATTAGCAGCCACCCGCATAAACTCAACAGCAGCTCCCGGATCTTCCCAACTGGTTCCGTATCCATTGGACAAATTAGACACGGTATCTGGACCCCCGGAACGGAAAGGGGATACCGGTGGCTTGTGGCCAAAAATAAAGATGTGCCGGCTTCGCAGGCGGGCATCGGCCAGATCCTGGCGAAGCCATTCCCACTGTTGGCTACCTGGTTTCAGTTCAGCCTCCTTCGGCCCGTCCCCATCCTGCCACGCCGTATCCAAAACGATAAAATGTGAATTTTTATAGTTAAAGGAATAATAACTCCGCCCCTGCACCGGCAGTTTGTCAGCAAAGACCTGAAGAAAGTTGCCTTCCCCGTTTCCCACCCGGCCACTGGGTTCCGCCCCTTTAATTAATTCATGGTTACCGATCACCGGATACCATGGTGACCGCAATTTAGCAAGGCATTCTCTAAATGCCAACAAGTTTTCGGCCGGTCCGCCTTGATCGACGCCGTCCCCCAAATAAATTACCAGGGCAGGGTTATCCTGATTAATCTTTTCCACGGCTTCCGCCAACACTTTATTGCCCCGCCAATTCTCCTTTCCTGGCAGTATCTTTGAATCGCCAAGCACATCGAAAACAAAAGAATCTTTGTTGTTGACAGTTTCTAACGTTGATTCTGTTTTTATGGTTGCCGGTGCTTCAGGCAACTGCCCCGGCGGCCCGATCAAGACGGCCTGCCGGCCACCGTCCCAGCCCACCTCATATCCGAATGCTTCGGCCACAAACCGGGCCGGCAGGTAGGTGCGGCCATCCTTTACTAAGGGGGCCACGTCCATCTCCCTGGGCTGGCCGTCGACGTAGAGGGTCCTGCTGCCGACGGTCATCTGAACCAGCTTGCTGCCCAGCTGCAGACTGACCGTACCGGTTTCGCCGACCCACACGATGTCTTCCTCCGCCACACCTAAAGCGTAGGCCAGGTACCTTACCGGCACGAATGTGCGGCCGTTTTCGACGAAGGGCACGGCATCCATTTCCCTGGGCTGACCGTCCACGGTATAGCTCCCCTCCCCGACCACGAACACGGCCTTGTGGGCCGGCGCGGCCAGAACGAGGAAAGTGAAAGCCAGAATTAACATCAGAAGGGCCAACAGAGTGGTTATTTTGCGCATTCCGAAACGCCTCTGCACCGCAGGTATTTACCTGATTCTTTTCTACTTTCCGGCGCAGGTTCCTGCCCTGAAACAGAAAAAGTTATCTTCCCTCGGCCAATCCCGCCGTTTTAGGGCCGAGCTTCGCCCGGTTGTAATACACAATCAGCCTGTCCACCTTCCGGCTGACCACGAGGGAAAAAAGCGGGGAATTGCCCATGCAGAAACAATTTGTGCCTGAGAGTATTATAGAAAGATTTCTCACCGGAAACGGGTGGGAAAAAATTTGGGTTCACTCCCCCGAGAAAATTATAAGTCCTTACCTTGGCGAATGCTGGTATGGTTCTCAGACTTGGCAGAAATAACTGTTACCCCCTTTCCCCCAACAAATTAGACACACGAAAAGATTTTCAAAAAATAAAAGCCGGGTACCCCTGAAAAGGATATAATTGCCATTCTTGTCGGTGTAGGTAAACTACTTCTTCAACTCCACACTTCTGGCTTGCGCCGCGAGAGGGTCCGTGCATCCGCCCACTAAAGCAGGTGGGATTACAGATCCCTCGCGCCCCCCTTTATTCTAAAAAAATACGAGCTGCTTGCCGAACTAAGGTACCAGTGTTTGATAAGTAAACCACCCATCATGGTTCTTGTAACTAAGAACACTTTTAATTTCCCAGCTTGTATAGCAATTTGAGGCGATCTCGCGTGCCTTTGAAGCTGCTACTAAATCAATTATACTACTCCCATAACCTGCCCGACTTAAGAAGTTACTTAATTCATCTAGAGTCATTGTATCCTCAAAATCAAGATAACCACCGTTTAATCCTGGACTTGCGTCCATATACCATTTGCACAGTCCCAGTACCGATAAGTATAATCCTTCCTGTTTCAGACATAACAAGTATTATATGGAACTCCGGACGGGATTTGTGATTTATCTCTTACAGGAGAACCATAATAACCAGGGACAATATATGGAATATTTGGTACATAAGCCGAATAACCATTAGGAAAATGGCTGACATATCCTATCTGAGTCCACTTGAATGCAGGCACAGATTGTTTACTTAAATAGCCCCAACGAGGGTCGTCTGGCCCAGGATTCCAAACAGGAACTTCTTTGAAGCACGGTACTAATCCCCACATATTTCCTGCATAATGAGCATACTGAAGGTTATTTGAAATCGATAACCCTTGAAATCCATGAGCAATCCATGTCGTTCCAGTCCCGTCATCGGCAGGTGGGTTATTGACATAACTATTCCAACAACAAATATTAACAGCAAAACGAAAATGAAACCGCTTTTCGCAATGACATTTTCCCCTTTCCTTGCAATTTTCCCATAAAAAAGGAAAGCACCGGGGTTCCCGGTGCTTTCCTGGTCTATATAGAATTGTTAGCGAGTAGCTAAGGTTACAATGGTGCCGATAAACCCGGCGATTACCGTGATTAACATTCCGATAACCCAAAAACGGAGGTTATCTATGCGTTCGCTTAGCTTTTCCTCCACGTGATCGATCCGGCCAGTCAACTTGCTTTCCACCCGGTCAATCCGCTCCGTAAATTTCTCGTCCAGTCGGTCGATCCGCTGAAGCAGGAAAAAGAATTCCTGCGAAACCAGATGGCGCGGCGGTTCATTGCCGGGCGGCTGTTCGCTGGTGGCCGCCGTCTCCTTGATCGCTTCTTCCGGCATGGCCATCACCTGCCTTTATCACCCCCATTTTACAATATTGCTAAGCAAGATACAACACTTTAATGTGAGACCCTATGATTGATTTCGGTATAAGCCGCCTGCCTTTGCATTCAGATGCCCTCCACCTTCTCCAAAAAAAAAAGCCCGGCGGGGCCGGGCAGGTTAAATTCCTCCTTTAAGATAGGAAACAACGCTTGCCAACTCACCGGTCAACCACTCCCGCAACTTGTCCAGTTCGGCCAGTAGCGCCTGACCCGGGTTGGCACGGTAATTGTTGATCGTCAACCGCACCTGGGAGTACACCGTGGTGTGAACAGTTACCCAATTTACTAGACAAATTCGGACAACTGTCGTTCTAGCTGCCCTTTTCCGATACGGCCGGCCCCGGTTCCTCCCAGGCTGGGACCGGCTACCGGAAAAGGTAATGGTGGACAGACAGCCTGGGCTGGGACCTTGCCCCGCCCGCCTCAGCTATAGCCCCACCACTTTCCATGTATGCTCGTCTGCATACGGGCATATGCACTCCTTCATCCGGGTGTCCGTCCAAAGCGCTTTTCCAACCCGGCTTCGGTCAGCCTCTTCTCCTGCCACGGGCTGAATTTGACCGGGTAGTTCACCCACTCCCAGCTCTGGCCGTTATAGACGAGGATGGAGACGAAGCTGTCTTGCCGGTCGTACTTCTCCATCTCCTGCTTGATGGTACCTTTGTATAGCGTGGGGTGGTTGTTTGATCCGGGCAGGCCCGGCTTGCCTTTCTTTTGGCTGGCCTCCTCCCAGTTCCTGTAGTTGGACAGGTGCGACCGGGCCTTGCCTATGGCGTCCAGCACAGCTGCCTGTCACGCCCCGGCTAAAATCTACCAGCTTTTAGTCTTCAGCATTGACCTTTGCCATTGCCACTACGTAGTCCCCCTGACTGAGGCGCATCAGGGTCACTCCCTGGGTGGAGCGGCCCATAGTCGATATGTCCCCCGCCTTCAGGCGGATAATAATCCCTTCGGCGCTGATTATCATTACTTCTTCTTCCTCTTTCACCACCTGGACTGCCACCACAGGGCCATTTTTCTCAGTCTTCTTGATATTAATAATACCTTTACCACCGCGGGACTGCAGGCGATATTCAGAAAGCAGGGTGCGCTTGCCGAATCCGTTGGCTGTTACAGAAAGCAAAAACGCGTCAGGGCGGACAGTTTCCATTCCGATCACTTCATCGTTTTCCATTAACGAAATCCCCTTCACCCCGCGGGAAACACGGCCTGTGTGGCGCACTTCCTCTTCTGAAAAACGGATGGCAAGGCCATTTTTTGTGGCCAAAATAATCTCCTCTGCACCACTGGTGAGCTTGACATCAATCAACTCATCCTGCTCGTCCAGATTGATGGCAATAATACCATCCCGGCGGGAGGTATCATACTCATTTAAGGCGGTTTTCTTTACCACCCCATGCCTGGTAACCATGAATAAATATTGATCTGCATTAAACTCCCGGATAGGAATAACAGCTGTTACTTTTTCGTTGTTTTCAATATATAAAAGGTTTACCAGCGCAGTGCCTTTAGCCTGGCGGCCCGCTTCCGGTATCTCATGCACTTTTAGCCGGTACACTTTTCCTTTATTAGTAAAAAAAAGGAAAAAGTGGTGTGTTGTCGTGCTGAACAGGTGCCGGACAAAATCTTCTTCTTTTGTGCCCATGGCGGTAACACCACGGCCTCCCCGGCGCTGGCTGTGATAAGTATCCAGGGGTATCCTTTTAATGTAGCCCTGGTTGGTAACTGTGATTACCACATCCTCTTCCGGGATGAGATCCTCTTCCTCAAAATCTGCTTCCTCATGCGATATGACTGTGCGTCTCGGGTCGGCATATTTTTTTCTTATGGCAGCAAGCTCATCTTTAATAATACCCAGAACTTTTTGCTCGTCAGCAAGCACAGAGCGGAGATAGTTAATTTTTTCCACAAGCTCCTTGTACTCTTGCTCCAGCTTTTCACGCTCCAGCCCGGTGAGCTGCCTTAAGCGCATCTCTACAATGGCCTCTGCCTGCTTATCGGAAAGATTAAACCTCTCCATCAAAGATCTTCTAGCAATATCTGCCGTGCGGGAGGCCCGAATTATTTTAATCACTTCATCAAGGTGGGCCAGAGCAACAAGCAGCCCCTCCACTATATGCGCCCGGGCCTCTGCTTTGTTCAGATCAAAACGCGTGCGCCTTACAATGACATCTTTCTGGTGCTCCAGGTAGTAGAACAAAACCTGTTTTAAATTCAAAACCCGGGGCTGCCCGTCCACCAGCGCGAGCATGATCACCCCAAAGCTTTCCTGCATCTGGGTGTGTTTGTAAAGCTGGTTTAAGACTATCCGTGGGTTGGCGTCCCTCCGCAGCTCAATCACTATACGCATGCCGCGGCGGTCAGACTCATCGCGCAGATCACTGATGCCATCCAGCTTTTTATCTTTCACAAGCTCTGCTATTCTCTCAATCAATCTGGCTTTATTAACCTGGTACGGTATCTCCCGGACAACTATGTTATTCTTGCTGCCGTTCCTTTCAATCGTAGCCTGGGCACGTACTTTTATACTGCCCCTCCCTGTGCGGTAGGCATTCCAAATGCCCTCCGTGCCCATAATCTTACCGCCGGTGGGAAAATCAGGTCCCTTGATCACACCTGTCAGTTCTTTAATGCTGATGTCCGGGTTATCTATGAGCAGGGTGATTCCGTCAATAACTTCCCCTAGGTTATGAGGTGGGATATTGGTAGCCATCCCCACTGCAATGCCGGCGGAACCATTGATCAGCAGATTGGGAATCCTGGCGGGCAGGACAGTGGGCTCTTCAGTCTTGTCGTCATAGTTTGGTATAAAGCTTACCGTATCTTTTTCAATGTCGGAAAGCATTTCCGTAGCGATTTTAGACAACCGCGCCTCCGTATAACGCATGGCTGCTGCTGAATCACCGTCAACAGACCCAAAGTTGCCGTGACCATCCACCAGCGGATACCGGGCAGCAAAGTCCTGGGCCATGCGCACGAGAGCATCATATACGGCAACGTCCCCGTGAGGGTGGTATTTCGCCAGCACTTCCCCGACAATATAAGCCGATTTGCGGTGCGGCTTTTCCGGTGAAAGCCCGAGGCTGTGCATGGCATAAAGGATACGACGGTGCACTGGTTTCAAGCCGTCGCGCACATCGGGAAGCGCTCTTCCGACAATAACGCTCATGGCGTAATCAAGATAAGAGTGCTTCATTTCTTCGTTTATGTCTATCGGAATCACTTTACCAGTTAATGACGGCAAAACTTGCTCACCTCTACCCCTTTTCTCCTTAGGCATTATAACAAAATAATCTTGTTATTGCAATTTTGGGGGATCAACTCGCTCCCAAGGGTTAAAAGAGCAGGTTCTCATGTCAATAACCTGCTCAAGGCATTCGCTTAAAGCAAAAATATTCAATTGTTGTAAGGTTAAGCTGACTTACAGCCAGGCCATTTCAGGGTTACCGACCCACGGATTTTATAACAAGCTGTTGCTCCGTAAGATGCACCTGCTCGCCGTAATCAGCTATGAAATTCAATTTACACTCTGCCTCCCTTTTTATAAGTTTATTGTCTGATACTTTTCACACAATCAAATTGCACCACCTCAAATCTTTTTATTATTGTCCTTTACTCTGAATAGTAACAGCTTGTGACCGGCCCTTTTGCATAAAAGACGTAACAACTGCCAGTATTTTTGCACCAACTCCAGAGGCCACCGCCGCGAAATCAAGATAATTTTAGTTTCACCCACCTGTCCACCACCTCACTGAAATTTTTTTTCAGGGTCCCCTGATCAAGTAACTCAGGCGGTGTTCAAAAATTGTGAGGGTTATTACCGAGCCCCATTTAAGGCAACCAACCGCAGTACTTACTTTAAAATAAAACTGCTCATGAAAGAATTCTTTTATCTTATCCAGCACTACCGGTGCAGCCGCCATCATATCTTGAAGAAAACCCTCCGACTTTTCTACGACCGCTCCTGAAAGGAACGCCACCGCCAGTAGTAAACAGGTAAAAAATATCGTTTTTAATTTATTAAATCCCACTGGCTTGTAACTTGATGCTGTTCTCATAGAACCACCCTCCGCTTTTTTTTGTTTCTTATACTACCATATCTTGGCAAACTTAAATATTTAGCAAATAAGTTAATAATTACCATTTAGTAATATTAATCTCTGTTTTTCTCTTGTTTTCACAAATTATTAATGCCAGATTAACTCTATCAGTTAAAAAAGATACAGCTCCTGCCGGTTTAGCGGCGGGAGCTGCCAGACTTTAGATAAACCTATTTATTGTAAAATTCATGCTATGAACTACACATCTAAATTCCTCACAGACCGGGCATTTTCCTGGATAAAATCACGGCGAGGCTCAACGCGATCACCCATCAGCATAGAGAAAACAGCGTCGGCTTCTATAGCGTCCTCCAGGTTTACCTGTAATATAGTCCTTGTCTCGGGATCCATAGTAGTTTCCCACAATTGCGCGGCATCCATTTCTCCTAGGCCCTTATATCTTTGAATGGTAACCCCATCTCTGCCAATCTTTTCTAAAAGATTCTCCAGTTCAGCATCGTTGTATATGTAAATATCGCTCTTTCCTTTTTTTACTCTGTAAAGGGGCGGCTGGGCGATAAAGACATACCCGGCCTCAATCAGCGGCCTCATGTAACGGTAGAAAAAGGTAAGCAGCAGCGTCCTGATGTGCGCCCCGTCAACATCCGCATCGGACATCAGAATCAACTTGTGATACCTGGCTTTGCTGATATCAAAATCCTCCCCAATACCGGTACCGAGGGCCGTGATCATGGCCCTGATCTCTTCGTTGGCCAGGATCTTGTCCAAACGCGCTTTTTCAACATTTAATATTTTTCCGCGCAAAGGCAGGACCGCCTGAAAGCGCCTGTCCCGCCCCTGCTTGGCCGAGCCGCCGGCCGAGTCTCCCTCTACCAGGTACAGCTCTGCCACGGACGGGTCTCTGTCTGAGCAGTCCGCCAGCTTACCGGGAAGAGTTGAGTTTTCCAGGGCACTCTTCCGTCTGGTCAACTCTCTCGCCTTCCGGGCAGCCTCTCTTGCCCTGGAGGAATTTATCGCCTTCTCCAGGATGCGCTTTGCAATCTGCGGATTTTCTTCAAGAAAGGCGCTTAATCCTTCTCCCACCACAGCTTCTACAGCGCTCCTGACCTCACTGTTGCCCAGTTTAGTTTTAGTCTGACCCTCAAACTGTGGCTCAGGCACTTTTACACTGATAACCGCCGTTAATCCTTCTCTTATATCTTCCCCTAAAAGGTTGCTGCTGCCATTTTTAAGCATATTATACTTGCGCCCGTAATCATTGACTACTCTTGTCAGGGCAGCTTTAAATCCGGCCTCGTGAGTTCCTCCGTCAACAGTATTAATATTATTGGCATAAGAAAGTATATTCTCAGTATAAGAGTCTGTGTACTGCAGCGATATTTCTACAAGTATATCATCCTTCTCTTTTTGAAAATAAATCGGCTTATTATGTAAAGGCGTTTTATTTTTATTCAGGTACTTGACAAAATCTATGATGCCGCCATTATGCTGGAAAACCGCTTCCTGCCCGGTGCGGCGGTCTTTCAGAATTATCTTGATCCCCATGTTTAAAAATGAAAGCTCTCTCAGACGCTGGGCAAGAGTATCAAAACAGAAATTAAGCTCCTCAAATATTTCCGGGTCAGGCTTAAAGGTAACTTTGGTACCCGTGCTCTTACACCGTCCGATAACTTTCAACTCAGTAACAGGCACACCGCGCTCGTATCTCTGGTGGTAAACTCTTTCCGACCTTCTTACCTCTACCTCCAGCCACTCAGAAAGCGCATTGACAACAGAAACACCTACCCCGTGCAGGCCGCCGGAAACCTTGTAACTTCCCCCGCCAAACTTGCCGCCGGCGTGGAGCATGGTCAGAGCGACCTCTACAGCCGGGCGTCCCACTTTGGGGTGCACATCTACAGGTATTCCCCGCCCGTTATCAATAACTGTAACAGATTCATTTTCATTAACGACAACTTCAATCCGGTCGCAGAACCCGGCCATCGCTTCATCAATACTGTTGTCCACCACTTCGTATACCAGGTGGTGCAGGCCCTTGACGCTGGTGCTGCCGATATACATGCCGGGCCGGCGCCTCACAGCTTCCAAGCCTTCAAGAACCTGGATTTCCTCTGCGCCATACCCGTTGCTGTTGTTATTCTCGTTCAATGCCAGAACAGCTGCCTTTCCAAAATGTACTTTAATATGCAAACAGTGTTTAAAAATCTAAGATACTGTCAGATCTTTTTTTTAAGGTAGTACATGAAATAGGGGAGAAGTAAATTTTATTGGTAGATACCAGATAAGATTTTTCTTTATCTTTATCAGAGATATATTCAATAAAACCTTCATCACCAGCTATTTCAAGAAATTCTTTTGTAATCGGAGATTGTTTTGTATTTATCTCTAAAATTGCAATAATATCCTTTTTTTGAACTACAACATCAGCACCAATGTGCAAAAACATGAAAAAGAACCCCCCTTTACTTAGAAAATATGCTTCCTTCCTTTACGGTATAAAACTTTTTGTCAAAACTTCCATCAATATTTATGTTTTCCGGCCTGGTGGATGTAATGAAAGTCTGGGTAATACCCGCTACTTTATCAAGTAAGGCGTTCTGCCGGGAATTATCTAGTTCAAACAACACATCATCAAGGAGCAAAATAGGATATTCACCTATTTCATTATTCCACATTTGAACCTGAGCTATTTTCAAAGCTAAAACAATGGTACGCTGTTGCCCCTGAGAACCGTAGACCCTGGCGTCATTGCCATCAATTAAAAAAGCGAGATCGTCGCGGTGTGGTCCAATCAACGATTGGGCACGTTCAATTTCCAGGTTCTTGATACGAGATAGGCCATCATTAAACTGAATATAAATTTCCTGCTCGTTAGAGAAATTATCTGCTTTCAAGGAAGACAAGTAGCGCATATTAATTCTCTCTATGCCGCCGGTTAATTCATAATAAAGGCTCTGGATAACAGGATTCAGTTTTTTTAACAGTACCATTCTCATAAAAATGATTTTAGAGCCGTACTGGATAAGCTGTTCGTCCCAGGCCCGCAAAGATTCGCCTCTTATTCTTTTATCTCTGATCTCGCGCAGCAGGTTGTTCCGTTGAGAAAGTACCCGCTGGAAGCGATTAAAATAATAACTATATTGCGAACAAAAAGGGCCTATTTCCGAATCTAAAAAATGTCTCCTTTCCTGCGGTGATCCCCTTACAATTACTATATCACCGGGCGTAAAAAGCACTACACCAGGCCACCCTGCAGGATATCCGCGGGCTAATGCTCCATTAACTTTAATTTTCTTTTGACCAGGCGCCAGCAGTACCCTCACATCCAATTCGCGACCACCGGTTTCAAAAAGGCAGCTTATCAAAGAGAACTTGCTGTTCCGGTTAATCATTTCCTTTTCTCTTAAAGTGCGGAAGGATTTGCCTGTGCAGCCCAAATAAATCGATTCCAGGATATTTGTCTTTCCCTGAGCATTTTTTCCAGTTATTATATTAAATAAAGGCCCCGGCTCCATTGTTTGCTGGAGATAGTTACGAAAATTCGTCAACTCCAGGCGCTTGAGGTGCAAACATTTAACACTCCCTCATCCAGTCATAAACTTAAATATTTACGTCCAACTGCTGAGCATGATGCAGACTCGTTTTTAAAAATTGCGTTGTCACTTCAAAGTGTACCAAAAAAACACAGGCCTTACTCCTCGCGAATACGCACAGGCAAGAGCAAGTAAAGGTAGTCTCTATCCCCTGCTGGCCTGATTACTCCAGGACTGAGCGGCCCGGAAAATTCAAAATCAATCTCATCGCACCCCATCACTTTCAAGACATCAATCAAATAGCGTGCATTAAAGGCAACCTGAATTGGTCCGCCTTCCTGATAAACCGGTATCTCCTCATATACCCGGCCAGCTACAGTATTTACTGAAATAACCAAAGTGTTATCCTCTAAAAGCAGCCTGATAACAGGTGTGCTTTCTGTTACCAAAAGAGCAGCTCTTTCTGCAGATTCCGCCAGTTCCCGGGTCTTGAGGCGAGCCTGGCACACCGGCTCCTGCGGTATTACATGGTGAAAAGCTGGATACTTGCCATTTATCAGGCGGGATATCAAACACACATTGCCCATATCAAAAAAGATCTGATTATCATTCAATGCGACTTTGATAAATTTATCAGGCTGGCCAATAATTCTACCTAACTCATTTAAAGTTTTTCCAGGAATAATAGCATTTATATTAATATTGCCACAATCTTTTAAATTTAGCTTACGCCAGGCAAGCCGGTGGGTATCAGTTGCTGCCACCTGCATTTCCCCTTCTCTAATCTCCAGCAAAACCCCGGTAAAAACAGGCCTGTTTTCATCTGTGCCGGCGGCAAAGACAACCTGTCTTACAACCTCTTTTAATATATCCTCTTTTATATTGAAGGCAACATCACCAACTGGAACCTGTAGATCAGGAAACTCCTCTGCAGGGAAACCGTTTATAACTGTCTCAGAGTGGCCGTACTTAACAGTAACACTGCCTGTCAGAGAATCGGAGCTTACAAAAATAGGGGCATCTGGCAGTCTCCTGATTAACTCAGTAATATACCTGGCAGGCAGCACAGCCGACCCGTTATCCAAAATTTCCGCATTNAAAGAACATTGAATACCAATTTCTAAATCTGTAGCAGAAACATAAAGCACATCGCCTTCTGTTTTAAATTTAATCCCGGAAAGGATTGGCAGAGGATTTTTAGGAGATACTGCGCGTTGCACTGTTTGAACAGCAAACAAAAGGTCTTCCCTATTGCTGATAAAATTCATTTTCTCTTCTCCTGCACAACAATAATATTAATGTTATTAAAAACTTATTTTATTATAGAAGTAATAGTAGGGGCTGTACATATGTGGACAAGAAACATACAGGTACTCATGTAGCGGTAAATAATTGTTTATCAAAACGTTAACAACAGGGTATGCTTTTCCGGGCAATGGTTTATTAGAGCGGCAGTATATAAATTATCCACAGGCCAGGTAATAATAAAATCAACAATTATGTTAATTGTTTGTAATGCATTCGATCATTTGCTTGACGGCGCTTTGCAGGGCACTATCCTTTTGCAGCATGGCGCTTATTTTTTCACAGGCATGCATAACAGTTGTGTGGTCACGACCGCCGAAGGCATCACCGATCTTAGGAAGAGAAAGATCAAGCAGTTCTCTGGTCAAATACATGGCTACCTGGCGAGGAAAAGCTACAGATACTGGTCTTTTTTTAGATTTCAANTCTTCGCACCGTATATTATAGAAATTAGAGACAACCTGCTGAATAAGTTCAACTGTTACTTCAGTGGGCTTATTATCAGGGAGTATGTCTTTAAGGACATTAACTGCCATTTCCAGGGTTATCTCCTCATTATTCAGGGAGGCGTAAGCAACAACCCTGGTCAAAGCTCCTTCCAGCACACGGATGTTTGAATGGATTTTGTGGGCGATGTATGAGATTACATCATCAGGAACATGCAAGTTTTCGAGCTGTCCTTTTTTTCTTAATATGGCTATGCGTGTTTCCAAGTCAGGCGGCTGGATATCAGTTATTAACCCCCATTCAAAACGGGAGCGGAGCCGGTCTTCCAAAGTTGGTATTTCTTTAGGAGGCCGATCGCTGGATATAATTATTTGCCTGTTTGACTCGTATAACGTGTTGAAGGTATGGAAAAACTCTTCCTGGGTGCTTTCCTTACCGGCAAGAAACTGGATGTCATCCACCAAAAGAATATCCATGCTGCGATATTTATTTCTGAAATCGTCTGTTCTATAATCCCTGATAGAGTTTATTAATTCATTTGTAAATTTTTCTGATGTGACATAAGAAACCTTCATTCTGCTATGGTGTTCGAGAATATATTTACCAATAGCCTGCATCAGGTGGGTCTTTCCCAAACCTGCGCCTCCGTAAATGAATAGTGGGTTATATGTCTTGGCTGGTGATTCAGCAACAGCAAGACATGCAGCGTGAGCAAAGCGATTGCTGTTGCCTATTACAAAGTTTTCAAAACTGTATTTTGGATTAAAAACAGTTGAAGGTGGTTCTGAAAAACTCTTCTCTGGCAATTTTTCTTGAGAGGTATGTAATTGGAAATCGATGACTTCATTGGAGGTAAGGAACTTAACATTGATGTCCTTTTTGAGTATATTGTGAAAAACTTCTTTAATTAGAGGTGAGTAACGGTCACTTATCCACTCACGGGAAAAATGGCTTGGCGCTTCAATGAAAAAAGTGTTATTGTGGTATCCCACAGGTTTGAGCGTTTTAAGCCAAGTATCAAAGGAGTATTTATTCATTTTTTTTTGCAGGACCTGAAGAGACTGTTCCCAGAGTTCCATAACTTCACTTGTTAACATAGTTACCCCCAAGAAATCTACATTTTATGACAAAGAAAATTAAACCTCAAAACACCTCCAACAAAGCTAGCTGGAGGGATTTTGCAGGTTTAACTCAGTTAACAAGTTAATCAACAATCAATTTTAATATTGTGGATAAGTAAAAAAGTATTCAAAGAAGCTTTTTTATTATACTATATTTTGTTTTTTTTATCAATGTATTTTTAACTTAGCAATAATTGAGATACTCCTTGACGTTAAAAATTGTTCAATATATAATAAGTGGTGTATGTCTGGTGGAGGAATTTTTTTCGCATTTTATTCAAAATAAAAGGAGATGGAGTTGTTGAAGCGAACCTACCAGCCCAAAAGACGCAAGCATAAGAAATTACATGGTTTTTTAAAGCGGATGGCTACCCGATCCGGGAGAAATGTCCTGAAAAGAAGGAGATTGAAAGGGAGAAAAAGATTATCTGCATGAGGCCGCTGTTGAAGAGAGTGGCCTTTATAACTATATGAGGTTTATATGTATTATTGACCAGAGTATCTGGTTATATTCAGTTTCAGGGGCTTAAATGGGTGTTCTTAATATTCTGAAAAAAAACAAGGACTATAGAAAAATTTACAGCAGGGGAAAGTCGGTGGCTAACCGTTTCCTTGTGTTATATTTTTTAGCAAATGATACTGGGTTGTGCCGATTTGGTTTTACTGTTAGTAAAAAAGTAGGAAATGCCGTTGTAAGGAACAGGATCAGAAGGCTTTTTAAAGAGGCCTGTCGTTTAAATATAATGGAATTTCCAAGAGGTTTTGATTATATTTTGCTGGCCCGGAATAGTGCAGCAAGCTGTAAATACCAGCAGATTGAGGATAGCTTGTTAAGATTACTAAAATGTATAAATGTTAATAAGGAATGAGCTTTTTGAAGTTTTGTTTGATTTTTTTAATAAGACTGTATCAGTTAGTAATATCACCTATGACTGGGCCGACATGTCGTTTTTATCCGACGTGTTCGCAGTATGCTGTGCTAGCTATTGAAAAATATGGTATTATGAAAGGATCATGGATGGCAGTCAAAAGAATAGCGAGATGCCACCCATACCACCCCGGTGGGTACGATCCAGTATAATTTTTTAATATTTTCCAGATATGCCCGTATACAGTATTAGTAAATTTATATAAATATTGAAGAATTTTTGTTAAAAAAAGACACCGGCGGGGAGGCAGGTAGTTTGGAAATATTTAATTCGCTTGTCGAGGGTATGACTTTATTGCTCAACTGGCTTTACCAGTTGACTGTTAGTGCCGGTATACCTAGCTATGGGATAGCCATTATAATATTGACAATTATTATAAAAATGGCACTTTATCCTTTATCATTTAAGCAAATGCGGTCTATGGTAGCTATGCAAAGGCTCCAACCGAAGATTAAAGAAATACAGGACAAGTGGAAAAATAAAGATCCTAAAAAGATGCAGCAAATGATTATGGATCTGTATAAGGAACATAATGTAAATCCCATGGCTGGATGCCTGCCTTTACTGATACAGATGCCTATATTGATTGCTCTGTACAGGTCACTTTTCGGGTTCCCTTATATTAATGCTGACCACGCAAGCTTTATATGGGTACAGAATTTAAGCGACAAAGATCCTTATTTCGTCCTGCCTGCTCTGGCCGGCATTACAACGTATCTTCAATCGAAAATGACCACTTCGATGAGCGATCCCACCCAGCGGACGATGCTGTACATGATGCCCGTATTCATAGCCTGGATATCGAGTACGGTTCCTGCAGGCCTTGTTCTGTATTGGGTTATTTTTAATGTGGTAGGGATAATTCAGCAGTATTTTATCAATAAACAGACTGCAATGATAGAGGAGGGAGCTAGCGAAAAGTGAAGTTTGTCGAAATATCCGGTAGAACCGTGGATGAAGCTGTTGGTCTGGCTCTCCAAAGCATGGGGGCTTCCATAGATGAAGTAGAAGTGGAAGTACTTGAAAAACCGTCGAAAGGTCTTTTAGGTTTATTCGGGGTAAAGCCGGCAAGAGTAAAGGTCACTCTCAAAGAGGAGTTATCAAAGAAAGCTGTAAATCTATTGAAGAGTATTTTTAAAAGTATGGATCTGCAAGTTGATATAGATGCACAGGAAAAGGATGAGATTATTTATATTAACCTTAAGGGGCCTGAATTGGGCATTTTAATTGGAAGACGCGGCGAGACGCTGGATGCCTTGCAATTTTTAGTAAACCTTTCTGTGAATAAAAAGCAGGAGGTCCGAAGGAAAATTATTATAGATGTTGAGGGTTACCGCAGTAGAAGGGAAGAGACGCTGCAAAAACTGGCTATCAAGCTGGCCAATAAAGCCAAACAGCGGGGAAAAAGCATTGTTTTGGAACCGATGAGCTCGCAAGAAAGGCGGATCATACATACCGCTTTACAGGGAAGGAACGATATATATACTTTTAGCGAAGGTGATGAGCCCTACCGTAAAATCATCATATCCCCCAAAAAATAATCTCAAGCCCAGCGAGCTGATGCGAGCTGGGTTTTAAAAAAGGTGGAAGTATTGCGAGAAGATACGATTGCGGCCATATCAACACCTTTGGGCGAAGGTGGAATAGGTATTATTAGAGTGAGCGGCCCTGAAGCTTTGCAGATAACCAGCAGGATTTTCAAAGCCAAACGTGGCATTAAAAGCTTTGAAAGTCACAAAATGGTTTACGGGTATATTTTTGACCAGTATGGGCAAATGGTAGATGAAGTGCTTTTTTGCTATATGAAAGCCCCGCATACCTACACCAGAGAGGAAGTTGTTGAAATTAACTGCCACGGTGGTATGGTGCCGCTGCGCAGGATCCTTGAGCTAGTCCTGGCGGAAGGAGCGCGCCTGGCCGAACCAGGCGAATTCAGCAAGAGGGCGTTTCTAAACGGCAGGCTGGACCTGGCTCAAGCAGAGTCTGTTATTGATATTATACGGTCAAAAACCGAGACTGGATTAAGGCTGGCAGTTTCTCAGTTGAGGGGTAGTTTATCATTAAAAGTTAAATCTTTACAGGACAAGCTGCTGGGGGTTTTAGCCGGGGTGGAGGCAAGTATTGATTTTCCTGATGAAGATATAGAAAATGTTGCAGACGTTGTTCCCTCCTGTGAAGAGTTGATTGATGAGCTGAACAAGCTAATTGCAGGATCAGAAGCTGGTATTATCTACAGGGAAGGTATTCGTGCTACTATTACAGGTAAGCCAAATGTTGGAAAATCGTCATTATTAAATGCTTTGCTGAGGGAAAATAGGGCCATAGTTACCAGTGTGCCGGGAACAACAAGAGATGTTATTGAAGAAGTGATTAACATTAAAGGAATTCCCTTGCGTATCATTGACACGGCCGGCCTGCGGAAAACAGAAGACCTGGTGGAGAGAATAGGTGTTGAGAGATCGAAAGAGGCAATTGAAAAGGCAGATTTAATCTTGCTTGTTTTGGATGATTCAGCAGGTGTAACAGGTGAAGATATTGAGATAATTGAATTATTAAGAAAAAAAAGAACAATTGTTCTAATTAATAAAGTGGATGTTGGTAAAAAATTAATAAGTCAAGAAGTAATTGGTAATCTTATAGGGAGTTGGCCAGTGCTCTGGATATCGGCTGAAAATGGAACAGGTTTGGTTGAGTTAGAAGAAACCATTGCTGATATGGTGCTGGGGGGAAAGATTGTCAGCCAGGACAATCTTTTGATAACTAATATCAGGCATAAACGGGCATTGGAGAAGGCCGTGTTTCATTTAAGGGAGGCTGTTGCTGGAGTAAAGAACATGATTCCTCTGGATATCGTGGCAATAGACATCCGGGCTGCCTGGGAGAATCTCGGAGAAATCACCGGCTTAACTGTCGATGAGGACTTGATAGACAGGATTTTCAGCGAATTTTGTATAGGAAAATGAGGCTTTGCGATGGAATATTTTGCTGGAAATTATGATGTAATAGTAGTCGGTGCCGGGCACGCGGGTTGTGAGGCAGGTCTTGCTACTGCGAGGATGGGCTGCCGGACGCTGGTTGTAACTCTTAATATGGATAATGTTGCGCTTATGCCGTGCAACCCGTCTGTAGGCGGTCCTGCTAAGGGTCACTTAGTGCGGGAAGTAGATGCTCTAGGCGGCGAGATTGGTTTAAACACCGACCGGGCTTCAATACAAATGCGGATGTTAAATACGGGTAAGGGTCCTGCTGTGCAGGCCTTGCGAGCTCAAACGGATAAAAAATATTATCAGCTCAGTATGAAGCGGTCGCTTGAGCGGCAAATAAACCTAGATCTCAAGCAGGCTCTGGTGGAGAGGCTGCTTGTAGAAAATGGAAAAATATGTGGGGTATTGACCAGCACCGGTGCAGTTTTCAGGGCGAAAGCCGTTATCTTAACTACTGGTACCTATTTGAAGGGGAAAATAATAATGGGAGATCTTTCCTTTCCTGGGGGACCGAACGGGCAGTTTCCCTCTGTTGGGTTATCTGATAGTCTGAGAGATCTGGGCTTCAGGCTGGGGCGTTTCAAAACAGGTACACCTCCCAGGGTTGATCAAAAAAGTATTGATTTTAGTCGGATGTCCGTCCAGCCCGGAGATGAAAAACAGCGCCGATTTTCGTTTATATCAAATTTTGATAAAAAAGAGCAAATTCCTTGCTGGTTAACTTATACCACAGAAGAAACACATCGGATAATACGTGAAAACCTGTACCGCGCACCTCTTTATACTGGAGCTATTCAGGGCAGGGGCCCACGTTACTGTCCATCTATTGAAACTAAAGTGGTTCGTTTTCCAGATAAAGCTGCTCACCAGGTTTTTATAGAACCGGAGGGCAAGGACACTACAGAGATGTACGTGCAGGGCATGTCAACAAGTTTGCCTGAGGACGTCCAGCTGGCACTGCTGCGAACACTGCCTGGTTTAGAAAAAGTGGAAATGACGAGACCTGGCTACGCTATTGAATATGATTATATTGTGCCGGATCAATTAAAGCTTTCTCTAGAGACAAAATTGGTAGAAGGTCTTTTTACTGCTGGTCAGGTTAACGGTACGTCAGGGTACGAGGAAGCGGCAGCGCAGGGTATAATAGCCGGCATAAACGCGGCGCTTTATATAAAAGGTAATGAGCCGCTTATATTAAGCCGGTCGCAGGCTTATATCGGTGTGTTGATCGATGATCTGGTTACTAAAGAAATTGATGAACCTTACAGGATGTTGACATCCCGTGCTGAGTACCGCCTCCTGCTGCGACAGGATAATGCGGATTTGAGGCTTACCGATATCGGTCATAAAATTGGGCTGGTATCGCCGGAGCGCTACAGGACTTATGAGAAAAAAAAGAAGCTCATTGAGGAGGAGAAGGGAAGGCTGGAGCGCACAGTCGTGCCGGTGACTTTAGAAACAGAAAAAGTCCTGAAAGAAGTAAATAGTGCAGGATTGCCCCAACAGGGCATAACTCTGGCCGGTCTGCTGCGACGGCCGGAAATCAGTTACAGAGAGTTGCTTAAGTTACCGGTAAATCATAGAGAAGTGCCTGATGACGTTCGAGAGCAGGTAGAGATTCAAATAAAGTATGAGGGATATATAAAGAAACAAATGGCACAGGCTGAGCGCCTCAAACGCCTTGAGGAGAAGAAGCTCCCCATTGAAATTGATTACCGTGAAATAAGAGGGCTTTCTTTGGAGGCAATAGAAAAGCTGGAGAAAGTACGGCCTGTATCTATTGGTCAGGCTGCCAGGATAGCCGGAGTAACACCAGCTGATATATCTGTTTTGTTGATATACCTTGAAAAGTTAAGGCGGCAGGAAAAATCACAACTCTAAGTATGCATCTCCGGTCAAAGAAAATAGGATCGGAATATTTTTTATCGAAAATAAAGATCATGATGAAGAGATTTATTTGGTAAATGAAGGTGATTTAAGATTAGTACACTGGCTGAGGTAATGAAAAAAGGATTTTATGAAATAGGCATTGATTTGTCAGAAGAGCAAATCAAGATCTTTCAAATATATTATAAATTATTGGTGGAGACAAATAAAAGGTTTAATCTTACGTCTATTTTGGAAGAAGAAGAAATTGCAGTTAAACATTTTATAGATTCTGTTTTGTGTATTAAAGTAGTTCCTTTTTATGAAAGTAAGAGTTTGATTGATGTAGGTACGGGTGCAGGTTTCCCAGGCGTACCTATAAAAATTTGCTTGCCTGGCATGGAAGTTACCCTGGTCGAATCTCAAGAAAAGAAGGTAGAGTTTTTAATTAAATTAATTGCAGAAACAGGTTTGACAAATATTGAGGTGGTTCATGCGAGGGCTGAAGATATAGGGAGAAATCAAATACACAGAGAAAAATATGATATAGCAACTGCCAGGGCTGTTGCAAAGTTAAGAGTGCTGGCAGAATACTGTCTGCCATTGGTAAGAGTGGGGGGCTTTTTTTTGGCTATGAAAGGACCAAAAATAAACGAGGAAATGGACGAGGCGAATAAGGCCATCAGTATTCTTGGTGGCCAAACCATTGATATAAAAAAGTTTAGACTTCCAATAACAGGGGATAAAAGAAATATTATTTTAATTAAGAAAGAAGATTCAACCCCGGAGCGGTACCCAAGGCGTCCCGGGATGCCTGAAAAAAGACCGATTTAAAAAAACGGTGCAAGCTCTGAAAAATGAAATGTGGCTTTATATGCTATCTTTACGACACCCGCCATGGCGGGTGTCATAAATTTTTATTATACGGGATTCGTTTTTTAAAAAGCAGGAACTAAAATAAAAATGTTGAATACATAAAACCTTGTTGGTAGAAAAATGTTGGTGGTGGAGAAAATGGGAAGAATTATTGCAATTGCTAATCAAAAAGGTGGTGTGGCTAAGACAACAACTGCTGTTAATTTGAGTGCCTGGCTTTCCTTGATGGGCCAGAAGGTTCTGCTGGTGGATATTGACCCGCAGGGCAATGCCACAACGGGTGTGGGTGTTGATAAAGAGAGCTTGAATAATTGCATATATGATGTTTTAATCAACGGTAAAGATATAAATGAAGTAATTGTCCCATGTGCCGTAGAAGGGTTGGATCTAGTTCCGGCAACTATTGAACTTGCTGGGGCAGAAGTAGAACTGGTTAATATGGTTGAAAGAGAAAAAATTTTAAAAAAATCATTCAAAGCAATAAAAAAGAATTACGACTTCATTTTCATTGATTGCCCTCCTTCCCTTGGTTTACTGACTCTGAATGCGTTAACTGCAGCCAATTCGCTAATTATTCCCATACAGTGTGAATATTATGCTCTAGAAGGTCTTGGACAACTTTTAAACACGTTCCATATGGTTCAGCAGCATTTAAATAAAGAGCTTGTTTTGGAGGGGGTGCTTTTAACCATGTTTGACGGGAGGACCAACTTGTCTATTCAAGTTGTTGACGAGGTGAAAAAGCATTTCAAGGATAAAGTTTACCGCGCCATAATACCGAGAAATATTAGATTAAGTGAAGCGCCTAGCCATGGGAAACCAGTAATGGTATATGACAGGCGATCAAGAGGTGCAGAAGTTTACCATGACTTGGCCAGGGAAGTGATGGGTGTTGAGTAAACGCAGAGGACTGGGCAAGGGTCTTGAAGCCCTTATACCTGTTATAGATGAAAGTTCTGAGAGTAAAAATATTTTACAGGAGAATTATAAGGAAATAAATATAGATGATATTAAGCCGGCCAACGGACAGTCAAGGCAGTTATTCGAACAGGACAAGCTTACTGAACTGGCTGCATCTATTAAGGAACATGGTGTGATCCAGCCAGTGGTGGTACGGCCTTCGGTATACGGAGGCTATGAGTTGATTGCTGGTGAAAGAAGATGGCGAGCGTGCCAAATGATCGGTCTTAAAACCATACCTGCAGTGATAAAAAGATATATGGACATAGATGCCGCTGCTGTTTCACTTATTGAAAATGTCCAGCGTGTGGATTTAAATCCAATAGAAGAAGCTACAGCTTACAGGCAATTGATTGAAGAATTTGGTCTTACTCAAGAAGAAGTATCTGAAAGAGTTGGTAAGAGCAGGCCTTTTGTAGCAAACATGATCAGGTTGTTGAGTTTGCCAGATGAAATAATAGAAATGGTAAAAAGCGGGCAGTTAAATGCCGGCCACGCGCGGGCAATTTTATCAATTCAGGACACAAAAAAGCAGTTAAAAGCTGCTGAAAAAATCATAAATCAGCAGTTAAATGTTCGGCAGGCTGAAAAGTTAGCCAGGGATATTAATGAAAAAGATAATAACAGAAGAAGCGAGAAAGTTGAAAAAGAACAATTTATTAAAGAAATAGAAGAAGTTTTAAATAAATACTTAGGAACAAGGGTAAAACTAAAAAAAATACGTGGAGGGGGGGGAAAACTGGAAATTAATTATCGTAATGGAGAAGAATTAAAAAGAATTATTGATATAGTGCTTGGAGAACAAAGACAGGATGTTTCACGTGAAACATTAATGTTATGATTCTGGTAAAAACAATTAATGATAATTTTTTTATCCACCTGTGTTGCTTAGAGATCCAGGAGAAGGATGCAATGACTGCTTTTCATATTCCTGGATGGTCATTTTAAGCCCACTGGCGATAACATCAGCAAGCCTCATTACCAGATTAAGACGAGTATTCTGGAGAACCAGATACTCCATGAAGCCCCCGATATTAACTATACCAGTAATATGGATTTGCCCGACCGGTGGTAGATTTTTATTGACACCGGCGCCGGGCTGCAGGGAACCATCTCCCAGGTTGACACATCCTACATTTTCTATTCTTCCCAAACAAGCATCTATAGCAATGATAAATGGGTCCCTATATCTCTGATAAATTTCTTCAAGTTTTTCCTGGAGGTTGCTGGCATGTACCGGCTGCTCCAGGGTACCATATACAATAAAAAAGTTCTGATTTTCTGAGTTGATTTTGCTGCCCACCAGCGGTCCCAGGCAGTCGCCTGTTGACCTGTCAGTGCCAATACACAGCAATATCTTTGGCCCTTTCGGATCTACCCCTAATCTTTGGAGACGTGAGGTCAGATCCCAGGCAAATTTGCGAACAGCCATTGTATCCTCAACATGTATGGTTGTTTTTCCAATATTATTATTGACAGCAGTTTTTAATTTATTCACAGCGGTCATTTTTTGCCCCCCCGGAATTGCAAACTAATATAGTTATTGCCGGGAGGGCATTTATTTATTCCAGTTGTAAAAAATTTTTAGTTTATTTAAAAAAATTTTTCACTATTTATTGGCTTAATCTTTTTATTGTAAAAAATAAAAATCTTTTGTTCAGAAAAAACCTAACCAAGCATAGTAATGCAAAGAAGGTGTATTTAGTCCACCATTTTTGAAGGTTGTTTTGTGCCAGACAAACAGGTGGCCAGCGTGAAGTTTATGAACAACTGTTAAAGTGATTGCCGAACTTGTCAAATCGGAGGAAAGCCGCCGGTGCAGCTCCAATGTAAAAAATTTTTGTTGTTTGTAAAGGTGGTTACAGCCTATACTGGTGTAGTAATAGGAGCTGGCTTTGCTTCAGGGCAGGAAATAATGCAGTTTTTTGTCTTACATGGCAGCAATGGCCTGTTGGGAGTTATACTGGCCACGGTTTTATTTGCTTATCTTGGCGGCCTGGTGATGTTTCTATCAATAAAAATGAAAACAACAAATTATAAAAAATTGCTGTCCTACCTCCTTGGACCGGGTGCTGGTAAAGTAATGGATCTGTTAAATCTTTTGATGCTGCTTGGCGGTCTGATTGTAATGATGGCAGGAAGTGCTGCAGTTTTCAGCGAACAATTTGGGTTGCCGGCCTGCCTTGGGGTGTGGGTGGTGGGTGTGTTCACATCAATTGTAATCCTGGGCGGGCTTGAAGGTGTTTTGACAGCTAATATTTTAATTGTTCCACTTAAATTTTTGTTGATTATTTTGATAACCAGCCTGACTATATTAAAGGCGGAGGGAGGATCTCTGCTTAACCCGCCATCTGATATACCCGGTGGTGTCGCCGGGCACTGGGCCTGGGCAGGTTTTCTTTACGTATCGTACAATATGGTTGTACCGGTAGCAGTTCTTTCTTCGCTGGGCAGCAGTATCCCCTTGAAAATAGGTGTGGCCGGCGGTGCAGCCGGTGGCCTATTATTAGGTATGGCGGTGTCACTGGTAACAGTTGCGGGATTGTTATATCTCCCGGAGGTTTCTTCTTACCAGATACCACTTCTATATCTGGCCGGTCATCTGGGGAAGGGTTTTCACTGGGTGCTGGGAATTTTAATCATGATGGCCATACTCACTACGGCAATAGCAGATGCCCACGGCATTGCAAGTAGGCTTGCACCGCAGGGAGGTATGCTCTACCGGTTATATGGTGTCGGGTCCTGCGTGCTGGCTTTGCCGCTTGCCAGATTTAGTTTTACAGGACTGGTTCGCCTGCTGTATCCACTCTTTGGCTATGTCGGCCTGGTGCTGCTGATATGTTTGATAATAGTTCCTGTCTATAAATTTCTCAGGAGTTGTAAAAAATGATTCCATATCCGGATTGATTCCGTATAATAATTATTGATGTATGATTTTGGAGTTGGTAGGCAATGAACTGGCTGGACTGGTTGATAATTGCGATCCTCGTTCTATCCGCTTTACAGGGAATGCGCTGCGGTCTGTTTGTCAGCGTTGCCAAATTGGTGGGCGTGCTGTCCGGGCTGGCCGTTGCTGTCTCTTATTACAAGCCCTTAAGTGAGTATCTGTCGACAACCTGGCATTTAGATGAGAAAATATTAATATTAACCGGACCTCTCTTGAAATATTTGCTACCTCTTAAAAGTACAGTTGCTCCAGTTGTCTCACTAGCGAAATTATTATCCCCAGGGGTTGGTCACGCTGGCATATTGAAACCGGCAGCTGTCCTTCCGGATGGACCCGGACAAACAAGTATTTTATATGATAATATTGCCGGAATTCTGGCTTATGGGATATTAGAGGTAATCACTTTTTTAGTTCTTCTCCTGGCTACCGCGTTGCTGGTAAACTTGGCCGGACACTTCTTAACCAGGATCGCAGATATAAGCTTTTTAGGTCCGCTGAATCACTTTGGTGGGCTTTTGTTCGGCTTGTTTAAAGGACTGCTGGTGGTTATGATTATTCTTGCTATTATTTCACCGTTTCAACAGCAAGACTCGATCCCGGAAATTTATCCTACTCCACCGGGCATGACTGGCATGCAGAGCAAGGCTTTTAAAGACTCCATGCTGCTTCCTTACTTTGATTTTATTTATGATAAATTTGCCGTGCCAGTGTTGAACAGCTTTCAAAATAATAAAGATCTGCCTGGATCATTAAGAAGCATTTAAAAGATCTGAACAGGCAATAATAAAAAAACAATACCAGGATATGGAGTGTTATAAATGACATCATCCAAAGAACAGCATCCCGCATCCAAGTTGGTTTACCGCAGGCGGAACGCCTGGGATTTTCTCAGTGAAGAAGACAGGCTTCTCGTAATGACCTTTAATAATGACTATAAATGTTTTCTCAATGCATCCAAGACAGAAAGAGAGGCCGTTGAGACCGCCCTTGGATGTATCAGGAATGCCGGGTTTCGTCCCCTGGAGGACTCTCCCACCCTGAAACCCGGAGATAAAATATATACTGTCAACCGCCATAAGACCCTGATCGCTGCAGTTATAGGAAAAGAACCTGTAGAAAAAGGATTAAACATCATTGGTGCACATATCGACAGCCCCCGTCTGGATTTAAAGCCACTCCCGGTTTATGAGGATGAAGGGATGGTCTTTTTTAAGACGCATTATTACGGGGGAATAAAAAAATACCAGTGGCTCTCTATACCTCTTGCTTTGCATGGAGTGGTCGTAAGAGCCGTCGGTGATTCTGCTTCAGTGGTAATCGGTGAAAAGCCAGGAGAGCCGCTATTTACCATAACCGACCTGCTTCCGCATTTGGCCAAAGACCAGATGGAGAAGAAAATGGCCGACGCCGTACCCGGGGAGAACCTGAACATCCTGGTTGGTGGGATTCCACTTGCCGGGGACGACCTGAAGGAGCGTTTTAAGCTGGCAATCCTTGAATACCTGAACCGTGAATACAGTATAACCGAAGAAGATCTGATCAGCGCGGAGCTGGAGCTGGTACCGGCATGGCCGGCCTGTGATGTCGGCCTGGACCGCAGTTTCATCGGCGGGTACGGGCAGGATGACCGTGTTTGTGCCTATGCTGCCCTGCGTGCCCTAATTGAAATCCCTGATCCTGCTCACACAGCACTGATAATTTTAGCAGATAAAGAAGAGATAGGCAGCAACGGCAATACCGGAATGGAGTCTGTCTTTTTTGCAAATACAGTAAGAGAAATAGCGTCACGCGTTTCGCCTTCCTGCAGTGAACTGTTGTTTCAACGCACCCTTGCGAATTCACGTGCTCTGTCGGCTGATGTTAACGTCGGCCTCGACCCGAATTACGGGGATGTGGTGGAGAAGATGAACACAGCATGCCTTGGCTGTGGGGTTGTCATCACCAAATATACGGGGAGCAAAGGCAAGTATGCTTCCAACGATGCGCATGCCGAGATGGTGGCCTATGTACGCCGGATTTTTAACGAAGCTGGAGTAATCTGGCAGACTGGCGAACTGGGGAAAGTTGACCAGGGGGGCGGAGGTACTATTGCTCATTTGCTGGCAGCCTACGGCATGGATGTGCTGGACTGCGGGGTGGCCCTGCTAGGAATGCACTCTCCCTTCGAAGTGGCCAGCAAGGTGGACGTATATATGGCCTATAAAGGCTACAAGGCATTTTTGGCAGAATAGTGGAAGGAGCATTGCTGCAAAAATTAGTTATTGTCTGATAATTACATAAATGTAATATGCCGGTTCCCATGCGTCAACTGTGCACCGGTAAACCATTGCTTGACAAACACTTTGCGACTTCGCTATACTATATCAGGAGCATAGTTAATGTGTGTAATTGATTATAATGATGCGTATATCATACATGCGAGGATAGGGAACTAAACTTATAATTGATATAGAGAAATTTGACATGTGAGACAAAACTATGCGCCCGTAGCTCAGGTGGATAGAGCAGCGGTTTCCTAAACCGCGTGTCGGGAGTTCGAGTCTCTCCGGGCGCACCAGTGAAAATAAAGCCCCCGTGTTTAAGCCGGGGGCCGATTTATGAGGAATAATTGAGGTAATGGATAAGGTGTTTTGCATTGGCACTCTCTGATATGAGCGGCGAAAAATTTTAGAGAAGATAAACAGCCTCCCCGAAGGGAGGCGAAGAAATATGCGTTTTATTGATTGTCATTTGATTCTTCACTGGTCCTGTTACCCGGCCCTTCTAGGCCTTTCCCACCAAAAGCATGGTTGCGAGGTCCTTTTTCTAGCCCTTCCAGCATTTTATCGGCTTGCTCCTGCGTTATTTCACCGTTTTCCAGAGCCTGAGAAATTTCAGCCTTCCTCAACTCAAGCGTCTTTTCATGAAATTGTTCCATAGTCAAACCATGTTCGGTGGCTATTTGTTCCATATTTTTTCCTGACTCCATCTCAGCTTTAAGCTCTTCTGCCGTAATGCCCAGGATATTTGCCATATCATCGAGGTTGCGGCCTCTCGCTGCAAGACCTAGTTCCCCAGGGCCTTCTTTGCCGTTCAGGAAACCAAAACCGCCGGCCAAGCCGCAAATTGGATTTGAAGAAATTTTATCAGCCTGTTCTTGAGTAATTTTGCCCTCCTGAACCGCCTCGTCAAGAATTTGCTGCCTGGTGTTGTTTATGGCGGTTTCTACAATGCTTTGATCGATACCGAGATTTGCAGCCAGCTTTGATATAAAGTTTTGGTATACGCCTTCCAGATCAATCTTTGTTTGACCGTCGCCGGCAAAGGAAATGCCGGCCATAACCCCGGTAAAGATGACCACGGCCAAGAGAATAGCCCCGATACGCCATTTTTTTGATTTCAAAATAACAACCCCCTCATTATTTTTTGCCCGGTGCACCAGATGATTTTATAATATACTTTTTTACTTAAAACAAACTGAATGTTACCTGTAGATTTGTTTAAAATTATGCTAAAATTATGTAGGTCCAATTGGATGACTGGTGAATTGCCATCCCTTCTGCAGGATAGTCCTGACGAATATTGAACTGACTAAAAATACGGGGTGAGAAAGACAAGATATGGAAAGTGGTAAAGCTCGCCTGGAAAAAGATGCTCTCGCGCGGCATCTTGGGATTAAGCTTCTTGATATGGAGCCAGGCTACGCCCGCGCGACTATGGAGGTAGGTCCGGAGTTATTAAATGGCGTCGGTCTGACCCACGGTGGTGCTATTTTTAGCCTGGTGGATGTTGTATTTGCTGCTGCCAGTAATGCTCATGGTCCCGTAGCGTTGGCCTTGAGTGTTAACATACATTTCTTGAAGGCTACCAGACAAGGTGCCGTCCTTACCGCTACTGCCAGCGAAGAAAATCTAACCAGGAAGACCGGTGTCTACCGGCTTGAAGTCAGGGACGATAATGGTGATTTGGTTGCATTAGCAGAAGGACTGGCTTATCGCCGGGGCACCGGAGGATAGTTTTTTCTTTCGTAGTTGCTGCCTCTTGCAACAAGGCAAAGGCGTAGTAAACATTATGAAAGTTTGTAAATTACCAAAAAATGATTTAGCATCATGCAGGAATTTTGTTGTAAAAGTAGAATAAAAATCATATATTACGATCTCCGAGCCAGGTAGGCCTAAACTGAAAGTATGGTTATCTGGCCGTCAGGGTGCGTTGGGAAACGAATGCGCCTCCCGCTGTGGAAAGGAGAACATAGCTTTTTAGTATAAAGCTTTGTCACCTTTACACGGGGCAAAGCTTTTATTTAACCTTTAAACTGTGCTCTCCGAGCTAAACAACCTAAAGCTTGCTGCCATGGTTATTGGCCGTCAGGGTGCGTTGGGAAACTGGCGTACCTTCCATTGCGAAAAGGGGAGTTGGATTCGGCTTTAAGCCGGGCCGGCTTGCTTTTGACTTTCGCAAAGCCGGCCCGGCATCATTCTTTTTTGGGGGGTGAAGAACTGGTTTCTTAAATTAAGTGGTGCTTAAGTTTTAATACTGTTTGTAGGGGGCTTGGCATTGAAAAACAGATTAAATTTTCTTGTGGTGATCGCTGTGCTCTTTATCTTCACCGCCGGTTTAGCTGCGGGGTGTACTGGCCAAAAGGCATCTGCACCTGCTTCCGCAGTTAATGACAACCAAATTTTAATGGCAAGCACAATTGGCCCGATTGATAGCGGCATAGTCTCTGTACTTGAGGACAGCTTTGAGAAGAAGACAGGCATCAGGGTCAGACACGTGGGTGCCGGCACTGGTGAAGCGTTGAAGCTGGGACAGACTGGAAACTTTGACCTTGTGCTGGTCCATGCCAGAGCATTGGAAGAAAAGTTTGTAGCGGAGGGATATGGGACTAAAAGAATAGACCTGATGTACAATGACTTTGTTATTGTCGGGCCTGAATCAGATCCCGCACAGATCAAGGGATGCAAGACTTCTTCAGAAGCCCTGAAGAAAATTATGGACAGCAGGTCCCTGTTTATCAGCCGCGGCGATAATTCCGGCACTCACGTAAAGGAAATGGAGCTGTGGCAGGCCGCGGGAATAAAACCTGCCGGAGAATGGTACAGGGTGTATGAAAAAGGTTCTGAAGGAAACGTGAAAACTCTAAAATATGCCGATGAGCAGAAGGCCTACACCATTATAGACAGGGCTACATATGTGACTGTAAAAGACCAGATTAGCCTGAAGGTGTTGGTTGAAAAAGATGAATCCCTTCTTAATTTCATAACGCTCATCCCGGTCAACCCGGAAAAATTTCCGCAAGTTAAGAACAAGTTGGCGATGCAGTTTGTAGATTTCTGCACCTCAAAAGAAGGGCAGACAATCATAAGGGACTTCGGAAAGGATAAATATGGTGAACCTCTGTTCTTCCCTAATTCACCAGAAGGAAAAGCACTTGCCAGATAGCAATGCACAAAAACAGCAATGAATCTGCAGTTTTACAACCGGCAATAATACTAATATAATGATGGAGGAGAGATTTACGTGAAGATTAAAAAATTTATGGTCCCGCTTGCAGTATTGCTTTTAATTGTGGTAATTGGTATCGTGCAGGGATGCGGCAGTCAGCAGGTGCAGCAACAGCAGGCCGGACAGGCGCAAACAAAAGATGTAATTTTATCCACTACCACCAGCACCCAGGACAGCGGGTTGCTGGACAAGCTGCTCCCCGTGTTCGAGCAGAAAACCGGGTATAAAGTAAAGCCAATTGCTGTCGGCACCGGTGCGGCCCTGGCCATGGGTGAAAAAGGCGAAGCTGACGTTCTCCTGGTTCACTCTCCCAAGGATGAAAAGAAACTTGTGGACAGCGGTGTGGGTATCAACTACCAGCTAGTCATGCACAACGACTTTATTATAGTCGGTCCTGCCAGCGATCCGGCGAAAATAAAAGGGAGCAATGCTGTTGAAGCTTTCAAGAAAATTGCTAATGCAAAAGCTGTCTTTGTTTCCCGTGGGGATGAGTCCGGCACCCACAAAAAAGAAAAAGAGATATGGGCTGCAGCAGGGATTAAGCCTGAAGGAAACTGGTATCAGCAGAGCGGGACAGGGATGGGGGCTACTTTAAATATTGCTAATGAAAAACAAGGCTATACCCTGACGGACAGAGGAACATACCTGGCCCAGAAGAAAAATCTCAAACTGGAAATACTGTCAGAAGGCGATAAATCACTCCTGAATATTTACCACGTAATGCAGGTAAACCCGGAGAAGTTCAGCAAGGTGAACAAAGAGGGCGGTAAAGCATTTGTTGACTTTATGGTTGACCCGGAGACCCAAAAACTCATTGGAGAATTTGGCAAGGATACCTATGGTGAGCCATTGTTCTTCCCTGACGCCGGAAAGAAAGAGGAGGAACTTGGCAAGTAGTTTTCTAGTGGACTATTCACAAAGAGGGCTGTATACTCTTTAGGTACAGCCCTCTTAATCATAACTGACAGGGTTTAAAAATTTCTGGAGGATGTGTTAAAATGCATGAGTGGGCATTAGCGGAATCGGTTATATTTGCTGTAACTGAAGAGGTAAAAAAAGAAAATCTCAAGGAAATAAATAGAGTTAAAGTCATGATCGGTGAATTACAGCAAATAGATATGGATATTTTTAAATTTGCCCTGGAAAATATCCTTCAATCATCCGGGCTGCCGGTGAATATGGAAAAAATAGAAATAGAGATTGATAAGTGTATTTTGAAATGTAAAGCTTGTGCAAATGAGTGGAGTTTCAGTGAGGCCGTAAAAGAATTAACGGAAGATGAATCCGAGTCTATTCATTTTATTCCGGAGGTTGCGCATATTTATATAAGATGTCTGGAATGCGGCAGTCCTGATTTTGAGATTGTGAAGGGACGCGGAGTTTGGATAGATTATATTGAAGGAGAGAGATGATGGACCCCAGGTTAAACATTATCAACAATAGACTGGCAAATATAAAAAGGATAATTGCCGTCTCAGGCGGCAAAGGAGGAATCGGCAAGAGTTTAACCGCCTCCACCCTGGCGCTTAGTCTGGCGGGAAAAGGTTACCGGGTAGGACTTTTCGACCTGGACTTTTGCGGTCCTTCCGACCATGTAATCCTGGGTATAGAGGGTGCTGGTCCGGAAGAAGATAAAGGGCTCATACCCCCGGAAATTTATGGCATCAGGTTTATGTCGATTATTTATTTTTCCGGCAACAGTCCGGCACCGCTGCGGGGAGGCGAGGTTTCCAACGCGATAATTGAAATGCTTGCCATTACCCTGTGGGGTTCGTTAGATTTTTTAATAATGGACCTGCCTCCGGGGATTGGTGATCCGGTACTGGATATAATCCGGTTAATCAAAAGGGTGGAGTTTCTCGTCATAACCACTCCGTCCAGGGTGGCCCTGTCAGTCGTAAAAAAAGAACTGCAGGTTTTGAAAGAGCTGGGCATGTCAATCGTTGGAATAATTGAAAATATGAAGGTAAAGGAACATTCTTCCGCTGCGGAGGAGTTTGGCGACTTCGGGGTGCCTTTCCTCGGCTCGGTTGATTTTGATGATAACCTCGAAACCTCCCTTGGCGACGCGCGCAAGCTGCTGGAAACAAATTTCGCCAGGCAGCTGAGAATTGCTGTCAGCGTGCCGCTGCAGGCATGATGAAAAAACTTGTCCGTTACCGCATTATCATCAAGGGCATTGTGCAAGGGGTAGGCTTCCGCCCTTTTGTTTATAACCGCGCGCAGGTCTGGGGGATTAAAGGCACTGTGTTGAACTCCGGCCAGGGAGTGATTATTGAGGCTGAGGGGGAGGAAAAAAATGTTAAGTGTTTTGTAGAGGAATTAAAAGAAAACCCTCCCCCACTTGCTGCGATCAGCAGCTTTCAGGAGATTGAAATGCCGCCGGCCGGCTACCTCTCCTTTGAGATTTTACGCAGTGATCCTGGTGAGGAGAAAGAGGCGCTGGTGCCCCCGGATGTGGCTGTTTGTTCAGATTGCAGAAGGGAGATTTTCGACCCGCGGGACAGGCATTATATGTATCCTTTTACCAATTGCACCAATTGCGGGCCGCGCTTTACCATCACTAAAGAGATTCCCTATGACAGGCCGAAAACTTCGATGGCTTCCTTTGACATGTGCGAGCGGTGTTTTCGGGAATACCACGACCCCGGAGACAGGAGGTTTCACGCTCAGCCGGTGGCCTGCCCGGCCTGCGGACCGCAGGTCGAGGTGGCAGACCGGCAGGGGAAAAAGGTGGCCGGCAAAGATGGTTGGCTGCAGATATGCTGGGACATTTTGCAGGAAGGTAAAATAATCGCCTTAAAAGGGCTGGGCGGCTTTCACCTGACCTGTGACGCGAAGAACAGAGAAGCTGTGGCAGCTTTGCGCCGGCGCAAAGGAAGGGACCACAAGCCTTTTGCTGTGATGTGCCGCGACCTGGAGACAGTTCAAAAGTATTGTGTGGTCGGGGAAGAAGAAGCCAAGCTTTTGACTTCCCCAGAGTCGCCTATTGTGATTTTAAGGAAAAATTATCAGCAAAAAAAACCGGGTTGGGATTTGCCGGAAGAGCTTGCGCCTGGAATAAAGACACTGGGAGTAATGTTGCCCTACACTCCTTTACATTTCCTTTTGTTCAAAGGGCCTTTTGATGCCCTGGTCATGACCAGCGGCAACTACACCGGCCTTCCCCTGGTAAAAGATAACAGCAGCGCGATAAGCGAACTTGGGGAAATTGCCGATTATTTTCTCTGGCACAACAGAGAGATTGTCAACCGCTGTGACGATTCCCTGGCACAGGTTATAGATGGAGAAACCCATATTATCCGCCGCTCGCGGGGCTATGTTCCCCACCCCGTACTGGTTTCCTACCGGGGTGATGCGCCGGTTGTTTTGGGGATTGGGGGCGAGATGAAAAATAACTTCTGCCTGTTAAAGAAAAACCAGGCCTTTTTGAGCCAGTATATTGGAGAGATCGACAGCCTGGAAGGGGAAGAAAACCTGTTGACAAGTTTGTTAAACTTTCAAAAGCTTATTGGTGTGACCCCGGATATTGTTGCTTATGACACCCATCCGGGTTACGCTTCATCCCGGCTGGCCCGCAGGCTCCCTGCCCGGGCTTATGTTGAGGTGCAGCATCATCACGCCCACCTGGCCAGTTGTATGGCAGAGAACGGCCTGGCAGACGAAAAGGTTATCGGCGTTGTTCTTGACGGCACCGGCTACGGCACCGACGGCCACCTGTGGGGTTTTGAAATTCTAACCGGCGGCTATGATGGTTTTCAGCGCTGGTTTCACCTTGCTTATGTGCCCCTGCCGGGCGGGGAAGCGGCCATCCGACGACCCTGGCGCACAGCAGTGGCTTACCTGCTGGCTTTTTTAGGCGAGGAAGGCAAAAAATATGCCCGGATAATTTTTCAAGACAAGGACCTGGATGTTTTAGAGAGGATGGTTGAAAAGGGCTTTAATTCTCCATTATCATCCGGCTGCGGCCGGCTTTTTGACGCTGTATCCGCTTTGTTGGGGATTTGCCTGGAAAATACTTATGAGGGACAGGCTGCAGTGGAGCTGGGGGAAGCTGTTGTGGAACCGTTGGGGGGAAATGAGCTCCAGCCCTACCCCTACGAGATAAAGGAAGGGGTAATTTTGCCGGGGAAGGTGATAGAAGGGGTAATTAATGATAAGCTGGCCGGAGTACCGGTTGAAATAATTTCTACTAGATTTCACGAGACTCTGGTGAGTATTATATGTGATGTGATCGGGCGGGTGTCAGCTGCTACCGGCCTGAAAAAAGTTGCATTAAGTGGCGGGACATGGCAGAACAGGTATCTTTTCCGGGCAGCAAAAAAGCTTTTAAGCAAATGTGGATATCAGGTGCTGTATCACCGGCAGGTACCGGCCAATGACGGCGGAATAGCCCTGGGACAGGTTATGATTGCGCAACGGAGGTGGTGTTAAGTTATGTGCTTGGGCATACCGGGTAAAGTGGTGACGGTTAATCAGGCGGAAAGCTGGGCGGTGGTTGAGAGTTTTGGTGTGCAGAAAAAAGTGGACATTGCCCTGGTCGATGAGGAAGTGGCACCAGGAGATTACTTGATGGTGCATGCAGGGTATGCGATTGGCAAAATCAACCTGCAGGATGCACAAAGCACTTTAGAGCTGTGGGAGGAGATCTTGCTTGCCGAATGAACTGCGCGATCCCGTGTTGGGCAGGCAGATATTATCGAAACTTATCCCCCTGGCCCACGAAGCAGCCCGGCGTTTAGGCCGGCCGGCAGTAATAATGGAAGTTTGCGGGACTCATACGATGGCCATTGCCAAAAGTGGGCTGAGGAACCTTTTGGATGGTTGTCTGGAGCTGAGAAGCGGGCCGGGCTGTCCTGTTTGTGTTACCGATCAGAATGACATTGACAAAATCATTGCTCTGGCCGGCCGGGATAACGTGGTGGTAGCCACCTTCGGGGATATGCTGCGGGTGCCGGGGACAGTTTCGTCTTTGGAGCAGGAACGGGCACGCGGCACCCGGGTTGAGATTTTTTATTCACCGCTGGAGGCGGTGGCTTACGCAGCCGGGCACCCTCAAGAAGAGGTTGTTTTCTTAGGTATCGGTTTTGAGACCACTGCGCCGGCTATAGCTTTAAGTATTGCCGCGGCAAAAAACCGGGGCCTGCCGAATTTTTCGGTGTTTTCGGTCCACAAGCTGGTTCCGCCGGTTATGGAAGCGCTGCTGAGTGATCCTGAATTAAAAATTGACGGCCTGATCCTGCCCGGGCATGTGTGCACGATAGCGGGAAGAAAAGCCTTTGATTTTGTATCTGCCAGGTATGGCATGCCTGCTGTTATTGCCGGCTTTGAGCCTGTCGATATTATGCAGGCCGTCTATCTATTATTAAAGCAGATTACCGGACGGCCAGGCCCGTACAGTCAATGGTTATCCGCGCCTGGTCCGGGAAGAGGGGAATAGAAAAGCGCAGGAAATAATGCAGGAGTATTTTGAGACTGCGGATGCCTGCTGGCGCGGGTTTGGATTGATTCCTCAGAGCGGCCTGGAGATTCGGGGAAAATATTCATTTTTTGATGCCGCCGCGCGGTTCCCGGTGGAAGTTCCTGAACTGCCGCAGGCTGGTGGGTGTGCCTGCGGTGATGTGCTGAAAGGGAAAATCACCTCCCCGGAATGCCCTCTTTTTGCCGGGGCATGCACCCCGCTGCGGCCTGTAGGGCCCTGTATGGTTTCTTCAGAAGGAGCGTGCGCCGCTTACTATCATTATGAGTGGCCCCGGGCGGGTGCCTGATGGATGCTATTCTAAGGGAAGTGAAAAAATGTTTAATCAAAAAAAGGACGACCTTGTTTTACTTGCTCACGGAGACGGGGGGCTGCTGACCCGCCAGCTTTTACAGGAATACTTTTTGCGTTATTTTAACAACGATTTGCTTGATACCTTGACTGACGCTTCGGTTTTCCAGTCCGAAAAGGAAAAAATGGCCATCAGCACAGATGCCTTTGTGGTAGATCCAATTTTTTTCCCGGGCGGCGATATCGGCAAGCTGGCTGTTTGCGGTACAATTAACGACCTGGCTGTCAGCGGGGCGCGGCCTCTTTATCTGACCGCTTCTTTTATAATAGAAGAGGGTTTTTCAATTGCCGACCTGGAGAAAATCATCGTTTCCATGTCTCAAACCTGCCGCGAGGCGGGTGTTCAGATAATTGCCGGGGATACCAAGGTTGTCGGCCGCGGGCAGGCAGACAAGGTTTACATAACGACAACAGGAGTGGGTTACTTGCTTCCCGGGGCAAACCTGGGCTATCAGCGCCTGGAACCTGGCGACAGGGTACTGGTAAACGGCTGCCTGGGAAATCACGGCCTGGCTATTATGCTGCAGCGGGAGACGCTGGGAATACAGAGCCGTGTAGCAAGCGACTGCGCGCCGCTTAACGGAATAATCGAAGAAATATTGAAGCGGTTTAAAGGTATTAAGTTTATGCGTGATTTGACCAGGGGCGGCCTGGCCACCAATGCAAAAGAAATTGCCCTGGCTTCAGGGATGGATTTCTGGCTGGATGAGTCGGCTTTGCCGGTGGAGGAAAGTGTTAAGGGGATCACTGAGCTGCTGGGCCTGGATCCCCTGTATCTGGCTAACGAGGGGAAATTTCTGGCTGTGGTGGCGGCCGAAGAGGCAGATGACCTCTTGAATTTTTTGAAAGAAGAAATGTCTGCCGGCGAAGCCTGCCTGATTGGCGAGATTCAGGCAGGCAGAGGGAATGTTTATTTGAGAACGGTGCTGGGAGGCACCAGGAATTTAAACATGATGGCCGGCGCTCCGCTGCCGCGGATTTGTTAAGGTTAGTTAATGGTATATATTCAGTGGAACCGCAACTCAAGTACGGCGTTATCACCGCTCACTCCTTGGCTTTCGCACCGACAGCACTTACGGCTCGCTTCGGGCGAAATTGGGCCGCCTTCAACTCACCGTCCTGGTTCGGTGAAGGCTGGCGCGGACGTCCATGTCCGTGCCCCCAATTTCGCATCCTCAGCTTCGCCGAGTGCTGTTGCCGGCACTACACAAGTCGTTCGCTAACGATAACGCCGTACCTCCACTGGGTTTACTGAACAGTTACAGTTAATGATTGTAAAGAGGAAGATATTTTTATGTCTGAGGAGAAAAAAAGAATAGTTGTACTTGGTGTGGGCAATTTGCTGCTTGGTGATGAAGGGGTCGGGATTCACGCAATAAATGAGCTGAAGAAGGAATCTTTTGACGGTAATGTAAAAATTATTGATGGCGGAACGGCTGGTATTGACTTGTTGTTCTGGCTGGAAGACGCGGATTATGTGATTATTGTTGACTGCGTGGAAGCTGATGCGGAACCGGGAGCAATTTTCCGCCTGCCGGCCGAAGAACTAATTCGTAATGCCCCCGGTCAAATTGCTTCCCTGCATGGGATTAACCTGCAAGAGGTGCTATTCATAGCTAATAAATTGGGGAAATTACCCCCCGCGGTTATTTATGGCGTGCAGGGGAAAGAAATTGGCTTCTGTGACCGGCTTTCCCCGCAGGTTAACAAAGTCCTGCCCCGCCTGGTAGAATTAATAAGGCAGGAAATTGAAAGGCAGTAAATTATTTTTACTGGCTGTAAAATTTTTATGAAGGAAAAAGATTTTTTTTGGCGAATTAATAATAATTCAAGCAAATATTCTCCGAGCCGGGCAACCTTAGCCCAGGGTATGGTTATCCGGCCGGCAGGGTATACCGGGAAACCGGTGTGCCTCCTATTGTGGAAAGGGGAACATAGTTTTATTATTACACTATAAGTAAGCAACATGTTTTTATTCCGGGAAAATGCCGGTATTTGCTTGCCTATAGTTAGAGTAAAACTTTGCCCTTGATACAAAAGGGCAAATTTTTTTAGCACAGGGGAGGTGTTATATGTATTTTAATGTTCTTTTCATATTTTAGCAACATTATAAAACATAAAGCTAAAAGCTATACTGTACTGAGAAACCTGAGGGGGGAATGGGATTGGGTTTAACGCGGCGTGAATTTATCAAACTTTGCATGAGTTCAGCAGTCGGGGCAAGTCTTTTAACGATGATCGGCCCTGACCTGGAAGACACTCTGGCCTTTGCGGCTGACGGCAAGCCTCCGGTAATCTGGCTGCAGGGTGCCAGCTGCACGGGGTGCTCTATTTCATTGCTGAACAGTGTGGAACCAGCAATTGAAAAAGTGCTTCTGGATGTAATCAGCTTAAGATATCACCCGAATATCATGGCGGGGTCCGGGCATCTATGCGCGGAAGTATTGGAAGAAGCGGCATCGAAGCTGCAAGATCAGTTTATTTTGGTTGTTGAAGGCGGCATTCCCACCAGGGACAAGGGTATTTACTGCACCATAGCTGAGAAAAACGGTAAAGAGCTGACCATGCTGCAGGCGGTTACTACCCTGGGCAAGGCTGCTAAAGCAGTGATTGCTGCCGGCAACTGCGCCTCTTACGGCGGTATTCCCGGCGCAAGGCCCAACCCTACCGGGGTGGTAGGTGTGGATCAGGTGGTCAAGCAAAAGCCGGTCATTAACATTTCCAATTGCCCGATGCACCCGGATCATTTTTTAGGCACTGTTGTATATGTCTTAAAGTATAATCAGATTCCCGAACTGGACCGGTACGGGCGGCCCAAGATGTTTTATCCGGAACCGATCCACAATAATTGCTTCCGGCGGCAGTATTTTGATGCTGGCAAATTTGCCAACTATATAGGTGATGAAGGCTGCCTGGCTTTTTTGGGCTGCAAGGGTTTTGTGGCGAAGTCCGACTGTAATAAACGGGGTTGGAATAATAATGTGAACTGGTGTATCAAAGCAGGTGCCCCCTGTCAGGCCTGTTCAGAGCCTACATTCCCCGACGAAAGCGAGCCTTTCTACGGGGTATATCCCCTGACCAATAAAAAAGGGGTAACCTATCCGGCAATTGAACCAAACCTGAAAACAGAGTTTGTTGAGCATGCCAAAAAATAAAACCAGTTGATTTGCCATTAATTAGTGTGATAGGGGTGAAAAAATAAAAATGGCTCAAAAAATTGTTATAGATCCGATAACGCGGATTGAAGGGCACCTGAAAATTGAAGTGGAGGTAGACAACGGAAAAGTAGTTGATGCCAAGTCGAGCGGAACATTGTTCAGGGGAATCGAGTTAATCCTGAAAGGCCGCGATCCCCGCGACGCCTGCCATATTGTGCAGCGGATTTGTGGAGTTTGTCCGATTGCCCACGGTACGGCCTCGATGTTTTGCCTCGATGACGCTTTTGGCGTGAAGCCGCCGGCGAATGGCAGGATTGTCCGCAATTTAATTCAAGGGGCAAATTATTTGCAATCCCATGTGCTGCATTTTTACCATCTGGCAGCTTTGGATTATGTAAAAGGTCCCGAGACGTCTCCGTTTATTCCTCGCTATGAAGGCGATTACCGCCTGCCTAAAGATATTAACGACAAGGCGGTGGAGCATTATATCCAGGCTTTGACTATCCGTAAAAAAGCCCAGGAAATGCTGGCCATTTTTGGAGCAAAAATGCCGCATGTAACAGTGTTTACCGCAGGCGGGGTGACTGAAGAGGTAACGAGTGAAAAAATAGCCCAGTTCAGGCAGTATTTACAGGAAATAACCTCTTTTATTGACAATGTATATATACCAGATGTACTTGCTGTGGCAAAAGTATATGGTGATGACGGGTTCAGCATTGGGACAGGCTGTAAGAATATGCTGTCTTACGGCGCCTTCAAGTTGACCGATGAGGATGATCCGGACGGTCAAAAGCAATTGTTTAAGCGGGGGCGCTATGCCAACGGCCAGTTTGCCTCAGTAGATAAAAATAAGATAACTGAAGAGGTAAAATATTCCTGGTTTGAAGACAGCACTACCGGCAGGTACCCTGGGGAAGGGGCAACTGTTCCTGCTCCTGAGAAGTCCGGTGCGTATTCCTGGTTGAAAGCTCCGCGCTATGACGGGCTGCCTTATGAAGTAGGACCGCTGGCCCGCCAGTGGGTGGGGAAACAGAAAGATGTAATTGGTTTGGGCGAAAAGGCATTTTCAGTTTTGGGCCGGCATTTTGCCCGTGCTCTGGAAGCATCTCAGGTTGCCCACGCAATGTTTGAATGGCTGGACCAGCTGGAACCCGGGAAGCCGACATTTGCTCCTTTTAATGTTCCCAAGGAAGGATCGGGAGTGGGGCTGCATGAAGCTTCCCGCGGCGCGCTCGGTCACTGGATTACCATCAAGGATTACCGCATTGACAACTACCAGGCAGTGGTGCCGACCACCTGGAACGGCGGGCCGCGCGATGACAAGGGGCAGAGGGGACCGATTGAAGAGGCTTTGGTAGGGGCGCCTGTAAAAGATCCCAATAACCCCTTCGAGTTGGTGCGCATTGTCCGTTCCTTTGACCCCTGCATTGCCTGTGCAGTTCATGTTCTAGAAATTAAAAGTATTTACAAAAATGCGAAAAGTTTTATAATATAACTATACATTTAATTAGGTACTTAATTTGTGCAGGGTTGAGGTACTTGCGGTGGATCTGGAAAGATTAAAGATACTGAGGTCTTTCAGTAAAGAAGAGCTGATTGCGCTGGTGGTAGACATGACCAAGCGCTGGCTGGCACATGATGGAGTCTGGTTTCAATGTATCGAGTTCAGCAGCGGTATGGATGAAGCCGTAAAA
>Ga0067045_1002636_pt1 | contig 61597 bp, 64 predicted proteins | sample TerdegcTABiofilm_FD_59184 | JGI IMG/M metagenome (GOLD analysis project Ga0067045, IMG submission 59184) | Combined Assembly of (Gp0054472, Gp0054536) Wastewater bioreactor microbial communities from Singapore -Terephthalate degrading...
TGACCGGCGCGATTACCGCGGTCAACGGCGAAGCCACCGTGTACTTCAAGCCGAACGCGAACTTCAACGGCACGGCGAACTTCACCTACACCGCGACCGACGGCGGCAACGCTGACGGCAGCAATGTACTGACCTCGCCAGCAGCCAACGGCAGNATCACCGTGACTCCGGTCAACGATGCGCCNGTNGCTGCGGCAACCACCGCGNCCGGTGCTGAAGACCCAAGCGTAGGCATCGCGGTCAANCTGAGCGCGACCGACGTCGATGGCCTGACCAACGTCAAGTCGTTCACCGTCGGCACGCCAACCAATGGCACGTTCTATACCGACGCGGCGATGACCAAAGCGGTGACCGGTGCGATTACCGCGGTCAACGGCGAAGCCACCGTGTACTTCAAACCGAACGCGAACTTCAACGGCACGGCGAACTTCACCTACACCGCCACCGACAGCGGCAACGCTGACGGCAGCAATGTACTGACCTCGCCAGCAGCCAACGGCAGCATCACCGTGACTCCGGTCAACGATGCGCCGGTTGCAGCGGCAACCACCGCGACCGGTGCTGAAGATCCAAGCGTAGGTATCGCGGTCAAGCTGAGTGCGACCGACGTAGACGGCCTGGCGAACGTGAAATCGTTCAGCGTCGGCACGCCAACCAATGGCACCTTCTACACCGACGCAGCGATGACCAAACCCGTGACCGGCGCGATTACCGCGGTCAACGGCGAAGCCACCGTGTACTTCAAACCGAACGCGAACTTCAACGGCACGGCGAACTTCACCTACACCGCCACCGACAGCGGCAACGCTAACGGCAGCAATCCGCTGACCTCGGCCCCGGCCAACGGCACTATCACCGTGACCTCGGTCAACGACGCACCGACCCTGGACCTGAGCACCACAGACGGTTCCGTCCTCACCAGCTACAGCACGGCCTACTCCGAGCGCAGTACGGGTGGGATAGCGATCACCGGCAACGTAGCCATCGGTGACGTCGACAGCAGCCAGATGCAAAGCGCGACCATCACCTTGAAAAACGCCAGCGCGGGCGACCAGCTCAGCTCGAGCCTGGTGACCGTGGGCGGTACTTACAACGGCGTCACCCTGACCAGCGTCGGCACCGACGTCAGTGGCAAAATCGTCCTGACCCTGTCGGGCGCGGCTGACACGGCCACCTACAAGTCGTTGCTCGAGTCGTTCCAGTACTCCAGCACCAGCAAGTATCCGACCACGGGTGATCGCACCGTCGAGATCTCTGTGAAGGACAACGCAGGTGCTGACAGCCTGAGTTCGTCGGTGGCCACCAGCACCATTACCGTTGCGCCACAGGCTTATGTGGTGACTGAAGGCGGCGGCGCTGCCGATGTCATCGACCTGAGCAGCTCCTCGGCCAACAACATGGTGGTCGGTGACAAAGGCGGTATCGTCAATGCGGGCAGCAACTACAACATTGCCTTTATCGTCGATACCTCGGGCAGTATCGGCAGCAGTGCGATGAAGTCGATCAAGGCGCAGCTTGCGAGCGTGTTCGATACCTTGATCAGCAATGCCGGTAAAAGCGACTCGGGTGTTGTGAAGGTACTGCTGGTCGACTTCGATACGCGGGTCGAAGCGCAGGTCTCGGTCAACCTCGCCGACAAGGACGCCGCTAAAGCGGCCTTGCAGGCTGTGTTGACTCAGATGACGTCAAAATCGAGCGACATGACCAACTATCAGGATGCGTTCAACGCCGCCACCAACTGGTTCAAAGGCGACGAAGCCACGAGCAATGTGGGTGCAAAAAACCTGACGTACTTCATTACCGACGGTGAGCCGAACATGTACACCGCCATTCAGGGTAACCCTGTCCTGGGCTATACCGGCGGCTGGAACGGCTCGAATGTTTACTTTGATAGCATCGTCAATAGCGGCAATTACGTCTTGGGTCAGACCAACTCGGTCACAACGACAATCAACGGCAGGACGCAGGTGATTGTCGATGGTGACGGCAAGGTCTATTCCTACGATGGTTGGGGTAATAAAAACCTCGAAGGCACCGTGGTGGCCAACAGCAGCGGCGGCTTTGACGTGGCGTCGGTCTACAACGACTCCAGCACCGCCATGAGCAACGCCCAGTCGGCCTACTCCGATCTGGTCAACGCGGTTCCAGGCAAGGTTGTCGTCGAGGCCATCGGTCTGGGCTCGAACATTGATACCACTGTGCTCAAGCAGTTTGATACCGATCATACCGTCGCCACGATCGACACCGCGAAGTTGGCGGACGCCATCACCGGCCACGCGGCTGATACCGGCGCCGACACCCTCACCGGTGGTTCGGGCAACGACATTCTGTTCGGCGACCTGATCAGCTACAACAACCTTGAAGGCAGTGCTGCACTCAAGGCGTTCGCGGCCGACAAACTGGCCACGACCGTCGATCACATCGATGACCGTACCTTGCACCAGTTCATCACCGAGCACGTCGCTGACGTGGGTGCATTGGCCAGCGCGTCGAACATCTACGGCACCAACGACGGCGCTGACAAGCTGATCGGCAACGCCGGCGACGACATTCTGTTCGGCCAAGGCGGTAACGACGTGCTCAACGGCGGGGCGGGTAACGACATCCTGGTGGGCGGCAAGGGCAATGACACCCTCACCGGCGGCGCGGGGGCGGATACCTTCGTGTGGCTCAAAGGGGATACCAACACCGGGACTGGCGTCGATACCATCACCGACTTCAAGCACAGCGAAGGCGATAAGTTGGACCTGTCCGATTTGCTGCAAGGCAGTAACGACACCAACCTGACCAGCTACCTGAAGTTGAGCACCGACTCGGCGGGCAACTCGACGCTGAGTGTCAGCAGCAGCGGTTCGTTCACGGCGCAGGGTGGCGGTACGGCCGATGTTACGATCAAGGTCGATGGCGCCAGCTGGGGCAGTGGCAGTGCCGCGATCAACAGCCTGATCGCCGGTGGTGATCTGACCGTCAAGCATCACGACTGATCACCCTGGAGCGCCAATCTTTCGGGATTGGTGCTCCGTGGGCACCAGCTTCGGGAAAATGTGTGTAATCTCTGTAGGAGCCAGGTGCGGCGCCTGCAGAGATTTTTTATTGGGAGAACGCTGATGTTCTACGTGCAACGCGATCAATACAACGCTTTGGTTCGCGTCGAGACGCAGGCCTTCGCCGAATCCACCGGGACTCTACCGGCGGATCATCAGGACATTCAGGCGTGGTTTGCCACGGATGTGATCGACAACAGCCTCAAGCAGCTCCAACAGAGCGACTCCGAGATGATTCGGGTGCTCGATGACTTGATCCAGGTGCTGACCGCCAAGGGCGTGATCCGCATCACTGACCTGCCGCCCGCCGCGCAGGTCAAGGTGATGGAGCGTACCCAGGCACGGACGGCGCTGGGCGGTTTGAGTGAGCTGATCAATGACGATGAAAGCGGTTTGATCTGAGGCGCACGCACCTCTTTCACGGCATGAGCGTCAAGCCGGCCTGATTACTCGGCGCTCCACGTCCACGGCGCAGGTTCACCGACCAGTTGGCCTTGCACCCCTTCGATGCCCATCTCGCGAATCACGCGCAACTCACCTTCGGTTTCCACGCGTTCTGCAATCAACGGCAAATCGATGCTGTGGGCGGCACGCTGGATCGCCTCGATAAAAAAGCGCTTGTGGCTTTCCTGATCAATGGTCCGGATGTAGCTGCCGTCGATTTTGAGGTACGCCAGGCCCAGGTTCGCCAGGTTGCCGATCATGCTGAAACGCCCGCCGAAACGTTGCAGGCCGAGGCTGTATCCGAGGCTGCGCAGGCGCCGGGTGAGACGCTCCAGCTGGGCTTGCTCGGGCACTTGCTCTTCGCCGATCTCCAGCGTCAGGCGCGTACCGAGTGTCGGGTGTTGCGCCAATCGCTCGAACATCCGCTCCAGGGCTTGTGGGTCATTCAAGGTTGCCGCCGAGAGGTTCAACGCCACCGATTGGTTGTGTTGTGCCAGGTGTTTGATCACCAGGTCGAGCATCAATTGGTCAAGGCGTGCGGTCCAGCCGAAGCGCTCCAGCCAGGGCAGGAAGTGCCCCGCCGCAATGGTCTGGTCCTGGTTGTCGAGCAGGCGCGACAGTACCTTGTAGTGCAGCACCTGACGGGTATCGCTGCTACTGACCACCGGCTGGAAAAACAAGCGGAAGCGCCCCTGATTCAGGGCCTCGTCGAGCAGGGTGTGCCAGCTATGCGGATCGTCGCTGACGGTGCCCCGGGTCTGGCGCTCCAGGCATACCCAGGTTTGGCCGCTACTGGCTTCAGCCTGGGCCAGGGCCTGATCGGCCAGCTTCAACAGGTCGGCCGAGGCATCGCCGGGGTTGTAGGGCGCGAGGCCGATGTAGGCCACGCTCTGCATGTCTGTGGCGCCCGTTTCGTACAGGCTCTGCAGGGTGGTTTCCAGCGCCTGGGCCAATTGCACCGCTTCGTGACGCACCAGGCCTGGGGCAAGCACCGCGAACTCGCCGCCGCGGCTGCGGGTGATCAGGTTGTGGGTTTCCGGGTACTTGGCGCAGGTCCGCACCAGTTGCTGGCTGACGGCTTGCAGCAGTTGGTCGGTGCGTTGCCCGCCCAGGCGCTGGTTGAGACCGGCGAGGTCATTGACCCGCAAGATCAGCAGGTAGCCTGAACTGGCTTCTTCCAGGTTGCTGACCCGCGAGTTGAGCTGCATCTCGAAATAGCGCCGGTTGGCCAGCCCGGTCAGGCTGTCCTGGTAGGACTCCACGCGCAGCTTCTCGCTGCGCTCGGTCTGTTCATTGAACAACGCCTTGAGCTTCTCGACCATCTGGTTCATGGCCTGCACCACGCGCCGCAGTTCGGGGGTGCGGGGCAGGTCGGGCAAACTGATGAATTCGCGCCGCGCGATGGCGTGGGACTGCTCGACCATATAGTCCAGCGGCTTCAACTGACGGCGCAGCAACAACGCGCCGAGCACCGCACTCGCGGCGCCGCAGAGCAGCAACCAGCCCAGGCTGCCCAATGCGCTCTGCCACAGTTTGGCCAGGGCGAACATCGGGTGGCTGATCACCTCGACCCGTGCCGCCTGCTGCCAGCCTCGGCTGACGATGGCATCGCCGCCGGCCGGCGCGAGGCCGATCATTTTCACGAACCAGGCCGGCACGCCGCTGGCATCAGGCTCGGCGGCACGCTCCACCAGCACCTGATTATTGCTCAGGTCCACCACGCGGATGCTCGCGTAGTAGCCACTGTCAAAAATCGAACTGACCATCAGCTCGGTCATCGCCGGGTCATCGATGTTCGGCGTCAGCGACAGCGCCAGTGCGGTGGCCGCATCCTGGGCGTGGGAACGCAACTGGTTGACGTACTGCGCACGCGAGCTTTCCAGGCTGACGATGAAGCTACCGCTGAAGGCAACCACTAGAAACACACAGATAGCGATCAGCAATTGTTTGAACAGTGACATCGTAGCTCCTGTTAATTATCCGAACTGGCCGGAAACCCTTCGGCGGTCATTTTTTTCAAGACATCCTGCCAGCGTGACAGGCGCTTGCTATCACCGACTTTTTTGTTGCCCGCCGCGCCGGTCAGCCACAACCCTTCGCCGTTGAAAGCATAGACGGGCAGCAGGTCCGGACGTTGGCTGGCCGGCAGAATGGGGTCCATCAGGCTGTCCAGTACCAACGGCATGGCTTCCGGGCTTGCATAGTAGGTCAGCACCATATGCGCGCGATTCTGGCGCAAGGCCTTGACGTAGGTTATGCGCAGCTTCTCGGCCGGGACGCCCAAGTGACGCAGGCTGAAGTATTTGGCGATGGCATAGTCTTCACAATCACCGGCACCTTTCCACAGGGATTGAATGGGCGTCGCCCAATAATCGATCTCGTGCCACAGGTCGATATCTTCTTCGTAGTGCAACTGGCGGTTAAAGAACAAGTTGACCACGTTGAGTTGTTCGGTCTCGCTGACCTGCTTTTGCGCCGTGAGCAGGTGTTGCCAGGCATCGATACGCTGGCGCCCGGCGCCCAGGGGCCCGTACAGCGCCTCGGCGCGGCGGCTGATCTGGCTGAAATCCCAATCGGCGAGCAGATTGCCCAGCAGGCCGCCACCCAGCAACAGCGTGATGGCCAGACCGTACAGGAACCGAGGGAAGTTAAAGCGTATCGCCACTGCGAATACCCGAGCTTGCAGCATTGAAGGTGCGGCAATGGTGCGGTGATACCGGGTAAAAAACAATGGCACGATGAAATCACTTTGTAGCAATTTATCCTGAATAAGTGCCGGTAAATTGGCTATTTTCCGCTCGTCTGAAAGGGTGTCGGCAATTCCATCAAAATAATGACACCTCATAACGCCTGTCACAGAATGTCGCAACCAAAGCGCCGACAAAAAGACTTGCGGTCAGCCTTATCTTGCCGACCTTTCACGTCTTTAATGGCACTGTGAAGGAGTTATGGCCATGAGCCGTACCGATGATCTGTTTGCCCCGTCCGGCAAGAGCCTGACCCGGGAGCCCAAGGCACGGAACGCTCGGCTGCACTTTTTCGGCACCCTTCCATTCGATGATGGCACCCGCGCTAACCAGAAAGACGGCTCGCGCTTTTGCGCCAATGCGCCAGCGGCCTATGAACAACCTCATCATTATGACTTGAGCACACCGCGCCCAACCGTGGTGGCGCTGGTCTCGGTCAACGGCGGCGTCGGCCGCAGCACCCTGGCCACGGCGTTGAGCAGCGGCTTGCAGCGCTTGGGGGAGTCGGTGGTGGCGCTGGATCTGGACCCTCAAAACGCATTGCGCCAGCATTTCGGCGTGGCCCCGGAGCTCCTGGGCGTCGGCCGCGCCAGCCTGCTCAATACGCGCTGGGAGACGCTCCTGCAAACAGGGTTTGCCGGCTGCCGCGTGATCCCCTTCGGGCACACCGATATCAAGCAGAAGGACAACCTGCAACGTTGGCTCACACGTGAACCGGAGTGGTTGGCGCAGCACCTGTCGACCCTGGGGTTGAGCGAGCGCCCGATCATGCTCATCGACACCCCCGCTGGTAATAACGTCTATCTGCATCAAGCGTTGAGCGTGGCCGATAGCGTATTGGTCGTCGTCCAGCCGAATGCCGCGTGCCTCGGCACGCTTGACCAGTTGGACGCGGTGCTGGCGCCTTATCTTGAGCGTGAACGCCCGCCACATTGCCACTATGTGATCAATCAACTGGAAGAAAACTCGGCGTTCAGCCGGGACATGGTCAATGCCTTCAAACTGCGCCTGGGCGACAATCCGTTGGACGTGGTGCATCGCGATCCCTCGATCAGCGAAGCCCTGGCCTTTGCCACGGACCCGCTGGATAACTTGGCGGCGAGCGCCGCCTGCGACGATCTCAAGAGGCTGTGCCGGTTGTTGATCGCACGGAAAAAAGCCCGCTAAATCACGCTTTATGCGCTGAACGCGAAATGCTTATGCACAATCGGCAGGTCGCCGATGGCGTCGAATGGGGTTTGGGCGGAACCATTCTCAACACGGCGCAACCGCCTGTTTTGCGTGCGTTTTATTCGTTGCACAAAAAATGATCAGTATGGCATTTGGCCTGTAGCGCAGATGGCTACAACTTCTGTAAGGATTTCATCAACAGAGTTATCCACAGGGCGCGCGTAGGAAAAATGCGCTTTAATCGCGCTCAGCCAGCACCATAAGGTTGCGTGGGGTCAGGGTGGTTTCGCAGAAGCTGCCTACCGTCACGGTGTAGCCCTGTTCCCGCAGAAACAGAGCCCGATCCAGCACCAGCCACAGCTCCAGCGGGCGGCGGAACAACCCTCGCAGCAGTTCCAGGTTTCTGACCTCGGCCAAGCGCCGCCAGCCGTGTGCCTCCAGCGCTGTCCAATCCTGCTCGCCTGTGGATAAACCTTTGAGGCCGGCCAACTCGCGGCAATAGTCGGCGAAGGGTTTATCCAGCCAACTGGCGGGCAGGGACGGTGTGGGCAGGTACGTGTCGCAATGGCGCAATTGGCGCTGCAAGTGATCGAAACCCAGGCGCCTGGCCATGGACGTATCCCGTTGCCGGCGCACCCGCTTGCCGGCGGTGACGGTTTCACTGAGGGGCAGCCCCAGGTCATCCACCGATAAGCGCAACGCCGAAGCGCGGCCGACGCTCGACAGTGGCTGATAGCGATCGGTGCGGATGCGGTTGTAGCAGCAGGGTGCCAGCGCCAGTTGCTTGCAGCCGGCAGTGCTGGCCAGTTGCAGCAGACGCACGTGCAGGTCGCCGCAGGCGTGCAGGGCGACGGGTGTGTGTTCGGCGCTGACCGTCACGTCGGCCAGTACGTCTTGCAGGTGATGGGTGACGGGCAGTTGGTGGTGGTCGCTCAAGGCCTGCCCGGCGGCGATCAGGGCCGGATCGTATTCCAGGCAGGTCAGTTGCTGCCCGCTGTGCAGCAGGCGGCGGCCGAGGTGGCCTTTGCCGGCGCACCAGTCCAGCCAGTGCCGCGGTGGTTGCGCGAACCCCAGGGCAGCACCGAATGCTTCGATCTGTTGCCACTTGCGGCCGGGCACATCGACGTTCAGGCGCTGGCGGGCGGGTGCCAGGGGCTGCGTCGGTAACTTATCCACAGCACTGAGGCGCAGCGCCTGCGCGGCCAACTGTGGAAAAGGCGCCGGGGCGGGCAGCTCATGGGGCCGGTTGTGGCTGCTTTCCGCGTCGGCCAGCGAGCGCCGGCGCAGCCACTGGGCGAGCGCGGGATGTTGGGATTCCCAGGGTAACTGGCGATGCGTGAAGGGCCGTGGTCGCCACAGCCCCTGGTGTTCGCTGAGGAACGCATCCAGCGCCTGGAAGTGCGCTTCAACGTCCCTGGCAGGCATCGACTCGCAGCCAGCGTTCCAGCAGTTTGAAACCGCGCACCAGCACATAGGCCATCAGCAGGTAGAACAGGCCGGCGGCGAAGAAGATCTCCACTGGCAGGTATGTGCGCGCAATGATGGTGCGCGCCATGCCGGTCAGTTCGAGCAGCGTCACGGTGCTGGCCAGGGCGCTGGCCTTGAGCATCAGGATCACTTCGTTGCTGTACGCCGGCAGGCCGATGCGCGAGGCGCGCGGCAGGATGATATAGAACAGCGTCTTCGGCTTGGACATGCCCAGGGCCCGCGCCGCTTCGATTTCACCCGGCGGGATGGCCTGGATCGCACCGCGCAGGATTTCGGCGATATAGGCGGCGGTGTGCAGGGTCATGGTGGCGGTGGCGCACCAGAACGGATCGCGCAGGTACGGCCACATGAAGCTGTTACGCACCGCGTCGAACTGCGCCAGGCCGTAGTAGACCAGGAACAGTTGCACCAGCAACGGCGTGCCGCGAAAGAAGAAAATGTAGCAATAGGGCAGGGTCCGCACGTACCAGCGGCGCGAAGAGCGGGCGATGCCCAGCGGGATCGCCAGCAGCAGGCCGGCAATCACCGCAATGGCCACCAGCTCGAGGGTGAGGGTCGCGCCCTGGGCCAGTTTGGGCAGCCACTTGATGATCACGGCCCAGTTCAGGCCCAGGTCGAAATGGGACAGCCAGCTGTAGTCGCCGTTCATTGGGTGCTCCTTGCAAAGCCGCGACTGGCGCGTTCTTCCAGGAAGTGCATGCCAGTCATGGCCAGCACGGTGAGGCCCAGGTACATGAACGCCGCCACCATGAAGAAGGTGAACGGCTGCTTGGTCACGGTCACGCCGATCTGCGCATGGCGCATGATTTCTTCGAGGCCGATCACCGATACCAGCGCGGTGTCTTTCATCAGGATCATGAACAGGTTGCCCAGGCCCGGCAGGGCGATGCGCCACATCTGCGGCATGATCAAGCGGGTGAAGATGCGAAACTTCGACAGGCCCAATGCCACACCGGCTTCACGGTGGCCCTTGGGAATAGCGAGGATCGCACCACGGAACACTTCCGTGGCGTAGGCGCCAAAGCACAGGCCCAGGGCGATGACCCCGGCGGCGAAGGCGCTGAGGGAAAGGTCGGGGTTACCGAAAAACTCCCCGAGGGCACGCATCAGGTTGACCGTGCCGAAATAAATCAGCAACACCCACAACAGTTCGGGAATACCGCGAACGAGGGTCGAGTAAGCCCCGCCCAGCCACTGCAGCGGCTTGTATGGGGACGTCTTGGCCAAAGCGCCGGCCAGGCCGAGTACCAGCCCCAGGCACAGGGCCGTGAGCGCCAGCTTGACGGTCATCAGCGCGCCGGCGGCGAGCGCCGGGCCGAATCCGTAGAGATCGAAATTCATGGTGTTTTCATATCGCGGCAGGCAAAGCTGAAAGCCGACGCGCCCCTGGGAGCGCGTCGGGCATACCGTTCAGATCATTCGATGCTGAAAGGGAAGTACTTGTCGTTGATCTTCTTGTAGGTGCCGTCGGCCTTGATCTCTGCCAGGGCTTTGTTCAGGCGTTCGCGCAGCGGGTCGCCTTTGCGCACGGCGATACCGATCTTGTCGCTCTCGACCACCGGGTTGCCCTTGAATTCGTAGGCGGAACCGTCTTTGCTCTTGAGCCATTCGTACTGCACGTACTTGTCGGCGAGGATGCCGTCCAGGCGGCCGGACGTCAGGTCGAGGTAGGCGTTTTCCTGGGTGTCGTAGAGCTTGCTGGTGGTGTCTGGCAGCTTGTCTTCCAGGTAGGTGCCGGCCAACGTCGCGCGTTGTGCGCCGATGATCTTGCCTTTCAGGTAGGCCGCGTCGGTCTTGAAGTCTGCCGTGGCTTTAGGTGCGATGAACTGCAGCTTGTTGGAGTAGTACGGGTCGGTGAAGTCGACGGCCTGCTTGCGCTCGTCGGTGATCGACAGCGAGGACACCAGGAAGTCGAATTTCTTCGCGTTCAGCGCCGGGATGATGCCGTCCCAGTCCGATACATACACTTCGCACTTCTCGACTTTCATCTTGGCGCACAGGGCGTCGCCGATGTCTTTGTCGAAGCCGACGACGTTGCCGCTGGCATCTTTATTGTTGAACGGCGGGTAGGCCGCTTCGATCCCCATTTTCAGGGTTTCTGCCATGGCCGAGGCGCTGAACGCCATCGAAACGGCCGCGGCCAGAAGGAATTTTTTATAGTTCTGCATGCATGTTGCTCCGTTAGCGGTTGCTGGACATGAATTGTTTGCAGCGCGCCGAAAGCGGGTTTTCAAACACCTGCTGTGGCGATCCTTGCTCTTCGACCAGGCCTTGGTGCAAGAACACCACTTCACTGGACACCTGGCGGGCGAAGCCCATTTCATGGGTGACCAGCAGCATGGTGCGGCCTTCTTCGGCCAGCGCGCGGATCACATTAAGTACTTCCTGGACCATTTCCGGGTCAAGGGCCGAGGTGGGTTCGTCGAACAGGATGACTTTCGGCTGCATCGCCAGGGTACGCGCGATGGCCGCCCGCTGCTGCTGGCCGCCGGACAATTGTGCGGGGTAGGCGTGGCGCTTGTCGCCGATGCCGACCTTGGCCAGCAGGGCTTCGGCCACTTCGATGGCTTCGGCCTTGCTCTGGCCGAGCACGCGGCGTGGGGCCTCGATGATGTTGTCGAGGATGCTCATGTGCGGCCACAGGTTAAAGTTTTGAAACACAAACCCGATTTCGCTGCGCAGGCGGTTGATCTGCTTGCCGTCGGCGGCTATCAGCTCGCCGTTCTTCGCGGCCTTGAGCTTGAGCTCTTCGCCGGCCACCAGGATCTGGCCCTGGTGCGGGTTTTCCAGCAGGTTGATGCAGCGCAGGAATGTGGACTTGCCGGAACCGGAGGAACCCAGGATCGAGATCACATCGCCGTCGCGAGCGGTCAGCGAGATACCTTTGAGTACCTCCAGCTCACCATAGCGTTTATGCAAGTTGCGGATTTCAAGCGCGGGCGCGGCCAGAGCCATGTGCGGTCCTCATTGTGTTCGTTGCGTTCCTGCTGTTGGGTCGCCTTCCTGGCGAGGCGCCAACCTAGCATAGCGTCCGGATGGCAGCCAACAGCGCGGCGGATGCTTAACAGGTGGTCTGCGGCAAGGTGTCGCATCGGCACAGCGGCGTGTCGCGCCATCAACAACCGAACAGCCGTTTGAACCTGGAAAACCCGCAGGCTTCGCGTGAAAAAGGGCGCGATGGTGCCAGCTTTGGGCGGGTGTTGGAAGGGTTAACCGGGCAAACGGTGACCATCGGCCCTTTTATGGGGCGTCACGTACTTTTTGTGTGTATTTGTGGTGCGCGCGTTCGGGTAAAAGTGAGTCGCTCGGTAACGCTGTAGCGGAATGCCAGCATTCTCAATGACTTGCGAGGGCTGCTGGATCGTCCTACAGCCCGCGTCAATCGGGGTTTTGTAACATTTTGGCGCAAATATTGCGTAAAAAATAAAGAACGCCCTGTTTGTTTCTTTTCACGTGAAAGGCACGCGCCGGGCGGACCGTTTTCGCAATTCCTCGTTTAAAGGTGTGTCAATGAGTAGTACGCATAGCTCCAATGACCTCGAACAGGGGCTCAAACCGCGTCACGTCACCATGTTGTCGATTGCCGGCGTCATCGGTGCCGGTTTGTTTGTCGGCTCCGGCCACGCGATCGCCGCCGCCGGCCCTGCGGTACTGCTGGCGTATGCCGCCGCCGGTGCGCTGGTGGTCTTGGTGATGCGGATGTTGGCCGAAATGGCCGTGGCGTCGCCGGACACCGGTTCGTTCTCGACCTACGCCGATCGGGCGATCGGTCACTGGGCCGGTTTCACCATCGGCTGGCTGTACTGGTGGTTCTGGGTGCTGGTGATTCCATTGGAAGCCAACGCCGCCGCGACCATCCTCCATGCCTGGTTCCCCGGCGTGGCCATCTGGGCGTTTACCCTGATCATCACCTTGCTGCTGACGGCGACCAACCTGTTCAGCGTGAAACACTACGGTGAGTTCGAGTTCTGGTTCGCGCTGATCAAAGTCGTCGCGATCGTGGGCTTTGTGATCCTCGGCCTGCTGGCGATCTTCGGCTTCTTGCCGACCAGCCAGGTCAGCGGTGTCTCGCACCTGTTCGACACCCAGGGCTTCATGCCGAACGGCATGGGCGCTGTGCTGGCGGCCATCCTGACCACCATGTTCTCGTTCATGGGCACCGAGATTGTCACCATCGCGGCCGCCGAGTCGAAGGACCCGGGCCAGCAGATCACCAAGGCCACCAACTCGGTGATCTGGCGGATTGGTTTGTTCTACCTGCTGTCGATCTTCATCGTGGTGTCCCTGGTGCCTTGGAACGATCCGACCCTGGCTGCCGTAGGTTCCTACCAGACAGTGCTGGAAAGCATGGGCATCCCGAATGCCAAGCTGATCGTTGACCTGGTGGTCTTGGTTGCCGTGACCAGCTGCCTCAACTCGGCGCTGTACACCGCCTCGCGCATGCTGTTTTCCCTGGGTCGTCGTGGTGATGCACCCGCCGTGTCCAAGCGCACCAACAAAAGCGGCACGCCTTACTGGGCGGTGATGCTGTCCACCGGCGCAGCGTTCCTGGCGGTCTTCGCCAACTACGTGGCACCGGCGGCGGTGTTCGAATTCCTGCTCGCCAGTTCCGGCGCCATTGCGTTGCTGGTGTACCTGGTGATTGCGGTGTCGCAACTGCGCATGCGTCAGAAGCGTACTGCGGCGGGCGAGACGCTCGCTTTCAAAATGTGGTTGTTCCCAGGCCTGACCTACGCGGTGATGGTGTTCATCGTCGGTACGCTGGGGATCATGCTGTTCCAGGAAGCCCATCGGGTCGAGATCATCGCGACCGGGGTCTTGAGCTTGCTGGTGGTGGCGGCGGGGCTGCTCGTTTCGAGCCGTCGCAAGGCCCAGAGCGTAGGCGCTGCAGTACTGAATTGATGTGATGGAGTGCGGTGCTTGATTGCGCCGCAGTTCAAATGTGGGAGGGGGCAAGCCCCCTCCCACATTGCGTTTTGCGTCAGTCTTGGGAAATCACCAGCGCCTGGGATGCGGCGACGTAATCCGCCTGGAACTGCGGCGACTCGACCCACGCCAGGGCTGCCGCTTCATCCTCGGTGTCGGTAGCCCACTGCCGATATTCGATCAGTGCCGCCAGGATAAAGTCGGTGGCCTCTTCTTCGCCTTCCTGCTCCAGCACCAATGCCAACAGCGGGTGCGCCAGGAATGCCGCGCACAGCGCTTGCTGGCTGATTTCGCCGGCAGTACGCATCTCGACAAACAATTCAGTCAAATCCACCGACTCAAGATCGATGCGGCTGTCATCGCCGGCAAATGCATCCGGCTTGCTCGCGACGGCGCGTTGGGTACGGTTTTGCTTGGCCTTGGCCTTTGCCCGGTGGGCACGTTTCTGCTGCTTGTTCGGCGAGGCCATGGGCTCACGTCCTTGGTTCAGGATCTGGGTGGGTATTGAAGCGCAGGTTGAGGGAAATCCCAAGGGGTTCTAGACGCGCGCCGTTATGCGACGGCCCGGTGTGCCGGGTGTTAGCGCGCCGTGCTTCAGCCATGCCAGCGCAATCGGCCACAGCCGATCCTCATACTCGCTGCGAAAGAACGCGAAATGTCCGACCTGTGTTTCTCCGATATCGTCAGGGGCGATGCGCAGGTGAGTGCGTTCGCTGCTGGCGAAGTAGCTCAGCAAGCGCTCGATGGCCGGCACGGTGCCGAAGGGATCGTCGGTGATGCTGATCGCCAGCACCTGCGCCGTTACCCGGGCAAACGGCAGTTCACCCAAGGCGCGCCCGCTGGGCCGTGTTTCATAGCTCGGCGTCGGCGTGCTCCACTCCCGCACCACGCCGGCCGGCGTATCCTCCAGCCAGCCCAGGCGCTTGCCCGGGAAGTAGCCGAACAGCGCCGTCACCAGTGGCATCACCACATGCCACTTGCCAACCATGCGCCAGCGCCCGCTCGCTGCGTAATCGCGCCAGTAGGCGAATTGCGCGCCCACCGTCACCAGGCGCTGGATCACTGCGCCGGACGCCCCGAGCCCCGCTGCGCAGCCGCCAAAGCTGTGACCGACCACGTCGATCGGCTGCCCCGGGAACTCGCGCTGCGCCCGCTGCAATATCGCCTCGAAATCCAGGCGGCCCCAATCCGACCATGAGGCCTTGAAGCCTCGCAGCGAGCCACGGCGGGACTCGCCGATGCCGCGATAGTCGTAGGTGATGACATCGAAGCCGTTGGCGAACAGGTAGTCGGCGAAGCGTGAATAGTGGCGACAGCGCACGGAGGTGGCGGCGTTGATGATGACGACCGGGCGTGTAGGGTCGCTTCGGATATGGCGCCAGGTGAAGCCGCCAAGCGGGTAGCCGTCTGCGGCGGGTGCCCTGAAGGAAGTGTTTTGGCAGGGTTGAGTTGCAGGCGTTGGCGAAGAGGCATCATTCAAATTCATCGTTTTGGGCCTGTGCCGATTTTTTATTTTTGGTAACGGTTGGCCAGTTTGCCAGCACTTGTACTTCGTTCCGCTGACTCACTAATCTCTGGCGCTCACAACGCCTACAACGCCCGTGCACAGTGGCTTGTTCCGAAAAAACCACACATCTGAGAGAAACGACAGCCAACCATGGACAGATTAGACTGGCAGGCATCCATTACGGAGGTCTCTATGAGCATTCCACGTTCTCCCATCGTTTCGGAGTTTGAAACAGAAGAGCAAGCTGCCAGCTACGACCGTTGGTTTCGTGCCAAGGTGCAGGCTTCAATTGACGATCCTCGTCCTAGTATTCCGCACGATCAGGCGATGGCTGAAGTCGAGAAGGTGCTGGAAGAGAGGCGCAAGGCTCGTGCTTCTCGTTAAATGGCGACCTGAGGCTATTGTCGCCCTGATCGAGATCATTGATTACATCGAGCAGTACAACCCGGTTGCCGCCGTCTCGCTGCACCAAACTATTGTGGTTGCCGCCGAGGGGTTGTCCCTGATGCCATACGGATTCAAGCACGGTCGCTTGTCTGGTACTCGGGAAATGGTTGTTCATCCAAACTACCTGGTGGTCTATCGGGTGACGGAGCACGTTGAGATAGTGATGGTGTTACACACTCGCCAGGAATATCCCAGGGATGTGATCGGGCCACACCACTCGACCTCACGCCAGTAGATGCTTAGGCTTGCGCCTTTGCAATCAGCGAGAGCGTCCTGATGACCCGCGACACCCTCGAACACCACCAGATTCCCCTCTACTTCGCCACCGTCCTCCTGGCCGCCGCTTTCGGTCTGCTCGCGCCGTCATTGGCGCATGGCCTCGGCGTGCTGGTCACGCCGGCCATCGCGGTGCTGATGTATGCGATGTTCCTGCAAATCCCGTTTCTGCAGCTGCGCCAAGGCGTGGGCAACCAGCGGTTCCTGGCGGCGTTGCTGCTGGCCAATTTTGTTCTCGTGCCCGTGCTGGTGTGGCTACTGACGCGTGGCCTGGTGGAGCGTCCGGCGTTGCTGGTGGGGGCGTTGCTGGTGTTGCTGACGCCGTGTATCGACTACGTGGTGGTGTTTACCCACATCGGCAAGGGCGATTCGCGCTTGATGCTGGCCGCGACGCCGCTGCTGCTGTTGTTGCAGTTGGTGTTGTTGCCGGTGTACCTGGGGTTGATGTTGGGCGCGCAGTCCGCGGTGGTGGTGGAGGTGCGGCCGTTTGTCGAGGCGTTCCTGTTATTGATCGTGGTGCCGATGGTGCTGGCGGTGATCACCACCTCGCTGGCGCGGCGATCCTCGGTCGTCAACGCCTGGAACGATGCCTGGGCCTGGTTGCCGGTGCCGGCGATGGCAGCGGTGCTGTTTGTGGTGATCGGTTCGCAAATCACCGCGGTGGTGCGCGATATCAGCCTGTTGCTGCCGGTGATTCCGGTCTACGTTGGCTTTGTGCTGTTGGCGCCATTGATGGGGATGTTCGCCGCGCGCCTGTTCGTGCTGCCGGCGGTGACGGCGCGCGCGGTGACGTTCAGCGCGGCGACGCGTAACTCGCTGGTGGTGTTGCCCCTGGCGCTGGCGTTGCCCGAAGGCGTGCGCGGGTTGGCGGCGACGGCGGTGATCCTGCAAACCCTGGTCGAGTTGATTGGCGAGCTGATCTACGTTCGCCTGATCCCGACGCTGGTGTGGCGCGCAGATCGGCCGGGCACATGAATGTTCAGGGTTGTTCAGGCGCTATTTGGGATGTGTTGGGCACCATAAGCCGCCGCTCACTACCTGGCAGGACAACCGATGGATCACCGCAACTCTTTTCGCCTGGAGTCTCTGGGCATTTTTCTGATTGCTTTGTTGTTATTTACGTTGGGGATCTGGGACCAGCAGCCTCAGGGGTTTGACGGGCGCTGGGCGTTGTTCATGCAGGAAATGTTTCGCCATGGGGCGAGTCTTTTCCCCACCACCTACGGCCAGCCCTACGCGGATTATCCCGGTACGGCGACGTTCTTCAGTTTTGTATTCGCCCGGTTGTTCGGTGCGCCCAACCACCTGGCGAATGTCCTGCCCACCGCGCTGGCCTCTGCCGGAGTGGTGGCGCTGATCTATCGCTTGCTGGCGCCTTCCAGTCGCGCCTGGGCGCTGTTGACGGTGCTGCTGACCTTGCTCACCACCCAGTTGCTCGAAAAGTCGCGCTCGGTGTGCCTGGATCAGATGGTGGCGCTGTTGTGCGTAGGCAGCTTCTACCTGCTGCACAGTGGCGAACGCCTTGGCTCGCGGCTGCGGCAGCTGGCGGTGTTCCCGCTGTTTATCCTGGGCTTTGCGATTCGCGGGCCGTTGGGCTTGATCGAAGTCTGTGGGGTGGCCTGCGTGTATTGGGCGTTGGGTCGTCCGGGGGAGCGGGTCAGGCAAGTGCTGATCCACGGCGTTATCGGGTTGCTGCTGTTGGCGTGTTGCTGGTGGCTGCTGATGCAGTTGGCGCGGATCAGTGGGGGCCAGGCCTTTGCCGATGAAGTGTTCAAGATGCAGGTTGGCGGGCGCCTCGATGAAATCGGCGAGCCGTTCTATTTCTACTTCCAGCTGAGTCTGTACCGTTACTTCCCGGTGGTCCCCATGGCGTTGGCGAGCATGGTTGCGCTGCGTCATCGCTGGCCGGAACGCTGGGGCAATGACGACGTGCAACTGGTCGTGCGGCTCGGCGCCTGCGGCTTGATGATTCTGCTCGGGCTGTCGGTGCCGCACTTCAAGCGCGCTTATTACATCCTGCCCATGGTGCCGATGTTTGCCGCTGTCGCCGCCTATGGGCTGCTCCACGCACAGAACTGGTTCGTCGGGGTGCGTCGCTGTTACACATGGCTCGTCGCGGCGCTGCCGGCGTTGTGCGTGGTTGTAGTCTTCGTGTGTCGACATGGGTGGCAGAAGCACGGTTACTGGCCGGACGTTTCGTTGCCGTTGCTGATCGGCGTGCTGGTGATCCTGCAGGGGGCGGCATTGATCGCCTGGCGTCGCGCCGGGCGTTTGGTGTGGCTCAGCGCGATCGCACTGGCGGCGCAGTGGTTGTTGCTGGTGACCGTGGTAGAGCCGGCCAAGGACCTGCAGTTCGACACCCGGCAATTTGTCAGTCAGGTGGAAGCGCTTCGCGCACAAGAGCCTGGACCGTTGGTGTTTGTCGGCCTTGCGCGGGACACCTGGGCAGTGCGCTACATGATGAACCTGGATCACGACGAGCAACCGCTGTTCATCGGGCGTAACCAGCTCGATCAGTTGGACTCGCTGCCACGGCCGTCCTGGGTGATCGTGGCGCGCAAGGAAACCGAGCAGTTGAAGGGCACACCGGTGGAACACCTGGCGCCGATGTTCAACGGACGACTGAACGACAATCCGTTGTTGGTGTTCTTGCTCAAGTAGGCGGCGCGAGGCGGGTATTGCGTACTGGGGTGACGGTGAGCCACCCCGGTTCGGGATGGGTAAATCGAAGGCAACAAAAAACCCGCACTAGGCGGGTTTTTTGGGTGTTTCAGATGATCGTTGCACCACCTGAAACTTAATAGTGGTGCCAGAGACGGAATCGAACGATTGGCTGTACGTCATGGTTTTAAAGGGCTTTAGTTTATTTGGTATACAAATCTACTCACAAATCTACTCTCTTTTTATAGTTCTACCCCATTTTTCACGCTCTGAATCTGGTTTGCAGAGATTCTTTCAGATTCGCGCTATCAGATGAGCGGTAGGAGCCGGCTACTGGAAAAAGCTGAATTACTTGGCCAGGGGTGGCTTTAGCTTTTTTGGCCTTTCGGCACGCCTTCGCGGAGCTACAGCGTGCCTTCCGTATGCTATTCAGCAGAGTCGTCGTCTTCAGGTTCCTGAGCCGCGGCCACTTCAGGTTCAAGCAGTCCGCTTTGTGTACTGCCTAGTATATTTGCTGACTGAATAGCGCCAGCTTTGTATCGACCCAGGACTAGCAGTTCTACGGGTTGATGCTTGGCAAATGCTAGCGAGATCTCCTCGATGCATTTTGCAGCGTTTTGCCCTCTGAAAAGATCTGTTTGTATCTGTCCAGTTTTTTCGCTGAACAGCACAACGCGCCACTTATCTTCGAATCGTTTTAGCTGAACGATCTCATAGGCGCCATCTATGCGGTTAACCGCCGTAGCCTCACGCCCACGCTGATTTATTGCCTCAATTTGAGGCCTGTATAGCTCAACGTCTCCGTACGAAATTTTGTTTGCATCGTAGGCGCCTTTTACCAAGGCCAGAGAAGCTTTTCCTAAGTCAGCCTGTAGCTGAGCTAGATGTTCGTTTTGATTCAATATTTGGGCGACCATCTGCTGTTTGTTCGAGTCGGCTTGTATCGCGGCCTGCGTGTCCATCCAATGAACGCTGCCATACGTGGCACTCGCCAAGAAAGCGGCACCCAGGACAGTGATTACAAGCTGTTTCCCTGTCATGCGTTCGATTGCCTTAGCTCCTAAAGTGGTGAGGGTGCCCCAGAGCTGAGTCTCTGTATCGGTGCTACCTTCATGGACATTAAAGACCAGTTCGACTTCCTTGCGGTCTTCCTCTGTCATCGATTTAGCAGTCCTGCCGTACGCGATCGATGCGTAGGCACGGTTGATTGCCGATTGGTACTCAATTAGGGCTTTCAGGACGCCCGTTGGCAGCGAACTATGGTACCGAGGGCCTTCGATATCAATATCAAGTGAAGGCCATCCGTCGAACTTGATTAGCACACTGAGATTATCAAACACGCCGGCAAGCGCCTGCTCAAAGTATTCCCGGGCTTGCCCCTCTGATTGGATTACTAGCTCAACTACGTCAGACATCCTTTTCCCCTAGTTTTGATAATGGCTTCCGTCAGGCGTTTTGGCGCTCTGGTTACTTTATAGATGCGCTTATACCCGCTACAGAGGACATTCACCAGTCCTGCCGGGCACTACCCTAAATCAGGGTAGTGCTCATTCATTGGGTGTTTCCACATTAGGAGCATCTGACATCAGTTGAGCGCAGTTTTGCCTCATTCATGGGGTTGGTTTTCGCACCCAGCGTCGGCGATCAGTGGAGAGGGGTGTTCTTACCCAGTATTGATGGTGCCGCCACTGCCGTCAGGATTGATCGTTGTTCTTGGCAACTGCGCTGATGTCTGGGCTCCCATTCCGGTATGGCAGGTACTTGAACAATTATCGAGGCCCCGGCTGTTCCCTCTTCCGCCTACAAGCGCATTTCCCTGATTACGCGTCTTGGCTCAGCTCCCCGCGAAAGAGCGCGTCGGGCATCCTTCGTGAGCTGGTCGAGCGCCTGCTCCTCGAATGCAGCCGCCATTGCGCTGGCCTTCCTGACGATCAGCAGCGCCAGCTCGGCGGGGATCTTCACTTTCTCGGTTGGCAGGTAATCGCAATCGATCACAGACACGGCGCTGTCCTCGGGCTCGCGGAATGCTGGCGCTGGAGCGGATCGGCGCCAGCGATGATCTGCAGATGTTATCAGTGCGCAATCGAACTACCGAGAAATCCTCGGTAGTTTCCAGCCGCCTGCTCCGGCCTGCTGTCAGGAGCCAAGGCCCCCCAAAATATTAGACAGGCCAGCAGCGCGTCGGCACGCCGTCCCCGCCGGAAGCCGCGCACCACGCACACGCCCGACTCTTCACTGGTATTTTGCCGACCTGAATCCGTCTAGGGCCTGTCTAGTATTGCCTGGCGCACTAAGCATTTTTCTGGCCCGTTATTTCACCACCCCATCGCGCCAGGATATTGATCGAGCACCCACCTTTACGGCCGCCTCTCGAATTTTAGACGAGGCTGGTGCTGGTCTAGCCAAGCGAATGCCCGCAAAGCATTGTCCTGCTTGGCTTTGAGCGTTCCCGCCGCTGGTGGCGCCAGATAAATCCGTCAAGACCTGTCTAAAATTTTGTCAAGGCTGGTCAAGGATTATGGCCGCGTTTGCCCGGTTCGACGGTGTGCCACTTGTCCCGCAAGTGACTGTCGCGGCTCGCCCCGTTTCTGGACAAGGTAGCTATCCGGACGCCTACCCGATCTGCCACCAACCCTTGCAGGCTTTGGCCCATGTGCCGAGCTGGATGAACTGCGGCCTCTCCAGCCGTCCAGAGCCTGTCCAGAATCCTAACCAGCGTCACGACTGGCCCAGACTCCCGGCGACGGTCAGCTCAGCAATGCCCTGGCGAATGAATACCAGGTTCTCATCGAGCGTTTCGAGAGCGCCGCGCACGTTGTTTGCAATGTCTGCCGATCCGCGCTGTTCGACCCAGTTGGAAAGCTCCTCCACCGCGGCGCCCAGGGCGAGCTGGTTTTGATTGAGGCGGTCGAACAGGCTGGCGATCAATTTGGTGTCCGTCATGGTGGCTCTCCGTGTTTCGAGGAAGCGTAGCACCGGTGCCTGGAAAGCTGTCTGGGGTCTGTCGGGGGTATGAGACGGCAAAGCCCGATTCTTTGACGGCCCCCGCATGGAGCAAGCCTCAGACACCCACCCTGCTTGGATTCCGTCTCACGCCTGTCTTACATTCCGTCAAAGCGTGGTCAAAGTGGCTTCCATTCTGAGTGAATGAAATAGTCCTCTCCTTACAATATCCGTACCCCCCCCCCATCAAGCGTATCAAATCCATTTGTAGTGCTAATCTCCCATGGTTATTTACCTCTTTGAAAGGTCGGCGCAGGACTGAAAACACATGAATAAAGACGATGAATGGAAGCTTTTTAGATCTGTTTTTGGGTTGAATTTTGATGGTTTAGTTTGCGAGTCTGAGGCCCCTGATTTTTCAATTTCATCTGTTGAAGGTCTAACTCTAGGTGTTGAAGTTACAGAAGTATACTTGGATAGTACGGAAGCTAGATTGAAATACCATGAAGGCTATCTCGCTAGCTTGTTGGATGGGAACGGAAAGGTCTTCCGATCAGATAAGGGGAAGATGGTTGTTGATGAGATAAAGTTGCTCGATGAAAGTGGTGAGGTTCGGTCTACGCAGATTGCTGTAATGCGAGATGTTCTGAAGTTTGATGATGCAATTAAGTTGGTTTGTGACTCTATCCTAGCCAAATGTAAAAAGGTACCTGCATACCTCATTTCCTGCGATGCCGTGGATCTTATAGTTAATGACTCGTCAGGTTTGTTTTTTATAGAAAGTGACGATGATTTTCATCGTTTTTTCTTTCAAAAGTTTGATCGTAATATTGTTCCTCTAATTAAATTTAGAGAGGTGTTTTTTATATGCTCGCTATGGGGCGGGCGTCGAATATATATGCCATTGAAGCTGAATTTATTTTTGTGTGATTATTTGGCAGTTTCCGTTGTTATAGAGTCGGAGCTGGGCAGGACGTGGAGTGATTCTGAGCAAGACTTTGATGTGCTATTGTTAAGTTTGTATGAGATCGGTTATCAAGATTTTTCTTACGATATCGTGGCAGGAAACCTCTCTGTCGATCTTGGGGCCTCAATCATAGAATTTACTGATGCGGGCATCATCATAAAGGATCATACAAGCTACTTAGTACCCCATGAATTTAATAAAAGCATATCGAAGATTAGATCGTCGACATCAGGTGAAAGCCTTGAAATTGCCCGAAGAGTTTCAGCGAGAAGGTGGGAGAATATCGCGCATGTGCCAATTTACTCTCCTGTGGCTGACTGGCCGAACTAGGAGCCGCCATAAAATTTCAGTGCGGCTTACGGTTTCCAGGTAAAAGCTCTATTTCAGGTGGAAACCGCAGTGGAAACTAGCGCCTGGCAACCATAACTTTTGATAACAGGCTGGCGGCCTAGTTCGCACCAGGTTCGCGTAAGAGGGTGCGAACCTCAGTGCGAACCTCTGGGTGTGAACTTCCAGCCAGCGCGCATCTGCGGCTGCGTATCGCTGTTCTGCAGGCTCTTCTCGATCAGGCAGTGCGATGTTTGCAGGGCGATAGCTCTCTGCAATCGTCGAGCGAGAGACCGCACTGGTACTCGAGATATTCAACATCTGCTTCAACTTCGTGATCACCGATATTTCCGTGAATGGTGTGACTCTCTCGCCTCACTAACGGAGCCCCGCACTCAGGGCATACCAGGTCGCTCTCCTGGATAAGTTCAGAAAGCGTATCTAGGCGTTCTTGAACCCCTCGTAACTCCAACTCTTTCTGGGCTATCTCCTGAAGGTGTGTGCTTCCGTCTGTTTTCAAACGTGCGATTTCATCCAGCGACATTTTGATTCGATCAGACAGGGCGGTGGCTAGGGCGTCAGGAGATTGCGATTTCAGCGAACTAATCTGTTCGTCTTTTTCAATGATACGCTCCCTAAGTAATTGAATAACGCTGTCTTTTTGCTCAACGAGCATCCGATAAAGAGTGAACAGGAGAATCACAAATCCAAGGATCGATCCAACTTGGGTGTAGAAAATCACATCGTTATTCATAGGCGCTCGCATTGGGGGACCAGTTGAAAGCCTCAGCTTAGCTCCGCCATGCCTTTTAGACGATGCTCCGATTTGGACAGGTGGGTGCGTGTAGCGTGCGTGAAACCTTGGCGGGGAGGGGTTCGCACACTGGCCAGGTGCGCGACGGGCCTGCGCGAAACACTGCGCGAAACACGCCGGTCGTAATTTGGCGCCAGCCTTCCATGGGGGGCGGCAAAAAAGATTTCATGTGTCAGTGACCAGAGGGGGAACGTTATCAGTTCCGGCCACCGCGCAGGGTCACAATTACGGGCTGCGTTTCCACTCGAATCAGATGATGGTGGCGTGGAAGTCAATGTTGAGCGCGTAGCGCATCCGTAAAGACTGAGAGACTTTCATTCAGGTACGCATCCAAAAAGGCGGTCTTCTCCGAGAGCACATCGCATAATCTGCTAGGGGCATCGGAGTGGTTGAGGTTTTCACCACCACCAACAAGCCTAAGTCCTTCGCACGTTAGGTTGAATGTCCCAGCAGATACAAACTCGTAATGGGAGATTGTGTCCCGAACTGAACGGGCATTTTCGTAAGAGAGCACAAAGTTGAACCGATATTTATATTTTTCATAAACCTGAAGAAGTGGTTCATATATTTCTGTGGTAGCTTTCGGCCGATTTAAAGCTTTAGGCAAGTCCTTGAAGGAATTACATTCAGTTCTGAAATATGCAGCTAACCCTGACGCGAAGTACTCTAGTGTGCGTCGATAAGCGTAGACAAATGCATGGTATTCCACATCTAGCTTTTGAGTGTTTCCGATCGCGTGACAAGTACCTTTGGGTATTTTTGAAAAATCGTGACGCTCTAGGTAATTCTCTACTTCACACTCCACCTCTGTGATCCGATCCAAATGATATTGAACCGCCCGTCTTGCTCCTTGCGTATTTGAAAAAATCCCGTCGGCCAGCTTCAAGTACCATTTATGGGTGCGCTCGTTGGCGCGAAGCTCTGTGACCCAGTCTGGCTGAGGGTTTGTGAAGTACTCATGAAAAATCGTAAAGCCTAGCCGTTGCACTTCGGCTATCGGCGCAATTCCAGCGATTTCGTTTACGGCAATTACGGACTTTCCGAGCTTGCCGGGCAATAGAATACGCAGCATGATCGCGGCCCCCCTTGGAATCACTCGTCTTTTCATTGTGAATGTGTGCTCCGTTTTTTCGGTTTAGGGATGAGCAGTGTGCAGGCTTCTAAGCAGGAGTATCACTCAATCGTAAATACTCGTTGAGTGGCACAGGGGAGGCTCCTGGAAGTAAATTAACTGGTCGTCGTGCGAAGTCTTCGCGCCGGATTTACCTCAATCCGTGGATACCAGAGTGGATACCATCCGATTCGGTCAGCGCCAGCGACCTAACAAAACCTAACCTTTTTTCAGGTCGAGAACCTCTCAAAACCTGACATTGGATCGAGTGCGAGGCCAGGCGCGATGTTGAAAAATGTTGAGGTCAGATCGGCCTGGAGCCGATAAGTACACTCGCAGCCTGTTAGCAAATGTTAGCTCCTGGTCACCCTGTTAACAATTATCAAGGTAGGCGTGCGTGCGTTGAGAGGCGTATCTACAGAATGTCGAGAGCTGCATATGAGCGGTTTACTTCGTATTGTCAGTTTTAGGAGTCAGGTCTTCAGAGACTGGGCTTTCCATAAAAATGCTAGCTGCTCTCCTACTGATGTAATAGCCACCGTCTTGCATTCGCGCGCGCATCATATCCTCCACTCCGCCTGGATACCTGATCATAAAATTCAGTCGTCCTAGGCGATCGTAGAAGCTTTGCAAGTCATCTACCGTGAAGTGTGCTTCTACCACCGTATTCTTGTGTACGCGAATGGTCGAGATAATCGCAGGGTTAGTTTTTTGCCAGTCCCACATGCCGTGGACCAGAGCGTTTCTGTACTCGCCGAGGCGATTTATTTCGTCATATTGTTCTTTCAAAATTTCAGCATGCTCCTCTGGCGCGTTGTCGAGAACATGCGTTTTCCAAAGTTTCAATACTTCGGAAAACTGCGCGTTATTCATTTTTTTTGGTAAGGCTGCGTTCTCTTCACCTGGTGGGCAAAATTTCAGCAGTGTCTGGGTAAATACCTCATGTTCAAGCGCACCCCACAGAGCGACGATTTTGCCAACGAAGAAAGTCTCGCGGTCAGATAGCTCGACATCGAACCTGTAAAAATCGTCTCGGCTTTTATCCATGGTGAATCTCTCTATCGGTTAGCTCGTTTTGGTGGAGGTTTGACCTGATTGATTAGCGAGCATAGCCGGCCCGGGGAGGGATAGCGCGACTGCTCTAGATTTTAAGAGCGGGCGGCGCGGTGGTTACTTTTGGTGGTTACCGCCGTGGTTACCAGCGGTTCAGCGAGGCGGTCGGCGAAACAGACGATTTGGTCTGAGTGAGACCATATCGTCTGTTTCAATTCCCCGTCGAAAGATCTCAAAGGGTGCTTGGCAGAATGTCGACATCGGCCTCGCTACTGATGAAAACGCGGTAGTTTTTGTTCTGCCCTGCGCTCAAGGAGACCTCTCTCTCCCGGCGATCCGCAGCCGTGCCGCAAAGTCCGCTGCCGATCACCCCCGCCCCCAGTACTACCTCGCCGACGGGAATTTTGAACGTAACCCTTTCTTTCGTTGCTAGCTTGGCCGCCAGCTTACCGTCGACATAGATACCCATGTCGCAACCTGAACTGATAAACCCTGAGTCGCGCACCACGGTGAGCGTCCCGTATGGGGTAGCGGGTGTGGCCTGATATGAATACACCTTGTCCGCGCCCACCAGCATTGCTCTATCGGTAGGCACTGCTGAGGTCGAGCAACCCACCAACAAGGCGCTTAACAAGCACGGGGCAATTATCCTTTGCATAGAGATCTACTCCGTAAAACGAGGAATGTACCATCCCTGCCTGAGTTGGGGGCCTCCCGCTGGCGGTAGCCCCTCAGGGTTTGCCCAGGTCGCTATGCCTGATCCTCTGCATAAATTCCGGCGCTGATAATCGCCCCACCAACCCGCCGCTTGCCGTAGCAGAGCGGTACCGGGTTGCCGGATGCCGTGGTGTTCTTGGCGCTGCCGAAGGCGTAGCCGGGCGTGTTCTCTGGCGCAGCGCTGGTCTTGAGGCCGCCGGCCTGGGGGCTGAGCATTTGAATGACGCCGCCGATGGCCACCACCAATCCCATTTTCATCATGGGAATCCCTACAGCGCCACCGCCAAATGCGGTAACCACTGCGCCGACTATGACGAGCACGGCTCCGACTACCGTTTGTAAAGACCCGGCGCGCTTGCTCCCGCAAATCACCGGGATAATTTTGATCTCGCGACAGCCGGCCAGACCAAACTCATTTTCGCCAACATTCTTACCGTTTCGGAATACTGCGAACTCTAGACCTTTAGCTTTTGCGCTCGCTAGATCCTGAGCGAACCCCAGGTGATTCACGTCTATTGCCCTCACCGCTTCCCGAACATCTCCGTGATCGGAAAGTAAAAAAGTGTGCTTTCGTCCGTATTTTTTCGCGAGCGCGCCTCCAAGGGTGATGGTCGTTCTTGGGGTGTAATCAATCGCTAAAGCGGCCATGGTCTATTTCTCCTATTTGCCGTTGGTGACGTGGGTTGGTACTTCTGCTCCGATCTGCATCGCCAGCAGCATTCGGGATGCCAGAGCGTCGTCACGGATAGCCTTTTCGCGGCGCGGGTCAGGGTTCCAGGCTGAGCAGTGGGTAGATGCGTATTCCTTGGCGAATGGACTTATGGCTTTCAGCAAGTCCGCGGCAATGGCAGCCTCTTGCTCGGTGTAATACGGGCCGTCGATTCCGTCACGCCCACCTTTGACGATGTGATTGACGCCCCAAACGACATACCCGCCAATCATCTTTGGATCACTGGCGAAGTCAGTGATTTTGCACGCTTCGGTGAAACGCTCCCGGTGCGTGGGCGCCTGGCCCGTTGTGTTGCTGTTTTGGTCTGTCATGTTTTCCTCTATGCGCCGCTGGCGCTGGTCATGGGCTTGTGCCCGGTGGTGTTGCTCGGTGTCGCGCCACGTTTTCGTGATTCGCAAAACGTGGCGCGGGAAATGGTCATTTGCCGACGATGCTCAGGGCGGGCGGCAGCTTTGGGCCGAACGGCGCACCAGGGGCGAATGGGTCGGGCAACTGATCTTCTGGGCATTCCCTGATGAACCGGATCATGGCGGCGTGGCAGGCTTGATACAGCGGGCCACCGGCGCCCCATTCGTCGCTCTTGCGGTCGGCGCTGTCCTCCAGTTGGGATAGGTAGGCCACTCCGCGAAGGCTGGTGTAACCGCCTGCGCTGGCCCGATGGCGATGTACTGGGTTGACGCCCAGCAGGTCGCACATCTGGTCGAACCCCAGAGCCTGCGCCAGCCCCTCGCGGTCGAACATTAGTGATTTGCCAAACCCAGCGAGTGCGCTCCACGCTCCGCTGCGGGTAGCCTCCTGGTGTTCGTTGGCCTGCTCCTCCAGTTCCGCAATGGTCTGCCGGGTGAATGGGAGAAACGCTTTCAGCTTTCCCGCTTGCCGGCGTAGGGCTCGCCGTTCGCTGCGGATAACCTCGAGCTGTTCAGCAATGGCGCGACAGATGCGCCGGGTTGTAATGAGCTGCGTGGTGGCGCTGACGCCTGGTTTCAAAGCGATGGTGCATAAGCGGGTGATAAGGCTGGGCGTCATTGGTGCGCCTCCATAGGTGTGGCGTCGTAGCTGGCGCGCAGATTGGCGCCAGCCGTGCAATAGCGGCCGGTGGGCGCGTAGCAGCTCCGACAAACCATGATGTGGTTGAGGTAGTGGTCACGGGCTTGTCGCCATTCGGGCGTGGCAGTGGCGGCGCTTGCGTGTGGGCTTGTAATGAGTCGGGGAGCGCGCTCGACAGGGTTGGCCAGCACCAGGCGTGGGCGAGGCCGACTCCCCAAAATTGGTGAGTCGATACCTGCAATGGCTGGCGGCATGTGATCGAGCAAGCCGGAAAGGAGACTCATGGCGTCACCTCGGCCTGATCGCTGGTATTCCAGTGTTCCTGTGATTTCAAAATCACCGGCAACAGCGGCAACAATGGCAACAGCCCCATAAACCGTGGCCTCCAGGCGTTGCCGATGCTGCCAAACTGTTGCCACAGGTTTTTTACCGGCAACGGTGATAACCAAATGAAGGGAAAGTGCGGTTCTCTTATGTTGAAAATGAGGTGTGCGTTGCCAGTTGTTGCCACTTTTTTTATAGGGTGGCAACGGCTGTAGGCCACGCCACACAAGGCCGTTGCCGGTGTTGCCACTGTTGCCAGTGATTCTAGGTTCCTGTGAACTTGGGCAATCTGGATTGCTGGTCTTCGAGTGACGTTCATGCGCCACCGCCTTCACGATCCATGATGTCTGGATCGATCACATAGAGACGAGCCTGGCCACCACCAGGGAGTCGGTAGTTTTTGGTTTTTCGCTCGTTGTCCCGGCGTGCGAGGACGTTAGCGCTCTCCAGAGCCTTGATGATGCGAGACAGGCCATAGCCGTGCGCCCCCTCGATGAGCGCCGGCTTGTTGAACAGGTACAGGCGGTTGGTGCCTACCAGCTCCCAGTAACCGGCCCGGTTGAAAACCTTAGTGTCAGGCGTTTGATCGTCGACATCTGAAAAGCGGCTGCTACCGTGGCGGTCGATAAAGTCCAGGATGCCAGCCAGGATCTGTCGGTCTTCTGCGTTGCCGCTGCCCACCCTGCTGAGCCATTCGCCGTACAGCAAGCGGCAGTCAGCTAGGGCGGTACCCGGCACCCATGGCAGCAGGCCGTAGGCGATGGCCATCTCGCCGGCAAGCGCGATCACGGCGAACCGATCAGCCACCCTGCCTGCCTGGGCGTTGTCTTCCACAAAGCTGGCGCGTACCCCGGCGAAGTCTTCCAGTAGGCCGGCCCGGTCGTTGCTCTCGAGCAGCTTCTCGACAAAGGCTGGTCCAAGGTGGCCGTGGTGGGCGCCGACCGCTACGGTGAGCTGCCGGTGAAAGTCCGCTCCCTCAAGCCCGTGCAATTCGTCGAAGGCCCGGTGTGTACGGGTACCGGCGTTCACGTCGACCATGCGCAACTCGGCGCCAGCGTGGGCGGCATTGCCGGATATGGCCGCGTGTTCAGAGAGTGAGCGCTCTCCGCTCGAGAGTGTCAGCAGGCGCCAGCTCAATTTGGCGCGGCCTTCGCGCTCACGGGTCATGGTGCCTTTACCCTGACCGTTGGCGAGGGAATACGCCATTTCCTGTACGCGCTTGGGATCAGCACGCTTGATCTCATCCAGGGGGAGAATGGTGTCATTGCGGCTAGACGCTTCGATCTCCAGGCCGCCCTTGGTCATGTCCCAACTGGCGGCGAACACGCCCGGGTCGCCCCATACCGACGAGCCGATTAGTTGCGCCAGCGATTTGCCGCTTGAGCTGTCGCCCACCAGATGAACACCACCGCCCAGCACGCCCACCAAACTCAGCAACGGGCCTGCCAGCGAGCAACCGATCGCCAGCGTCAGTACCGGGTTGCCCGCGCACTTGGCGGCCACCTCCGATTGCCACAGCGCGAGCTCGCCGCGTCGGCTGAAAAGTACCTGGGCCTTGTTGCTGGCCTGGTACCGCACATTGGCACTGCCGATAGTTCGCCCAGGCAGCACGAACGCTCCCGATTCATGCCAGCCCGGCCGGCTGGTGGTGGCAAACACTTCTGCAGGATGCTGGTCGAGCAGGTACTCCATGAACGTGCCGCGTTTCTTGAGGGCGATAATGACGCCCATCCCGAACAATGCGCGCCGGGCGTCCTCGCCGCTGCCGCCGAACACTTCCATGGCGATGATCCATTCCTTGATGCCGCCCTCAGTTACTAGGCGCAGCAACCGCCCCTCGCTGCCGTCGTCGCTGTTGGTGGTTCGGGCCACCACTGTGACAGGGCTGGAGATCCACTCATCGGTGATAGGCCGGTCGCCGGTATCGCCCTCGGCGTCGTCCTGGTCAGCGGCGGCGCGCTTGAAGCTATGCCAGTAAACGCCCGGGCGCAGCTTGCGGCCCTTCTCATTGATCACCCAATGCTCATACACCGCCCAGCAAGGGCGATCTGGCGCAATGGTCGCGGCGTCCGGCCGAAGGTTGATCACGTTGGTGTCAGGCTTGGACATGGGCGAGTTTCCAGTTGGCGAGGTCGTTGAAGTCGGTGAGGTCGTCGGGTGCGCCTTCCGGCCACTCAGGGAAAGCCACTTGGCCACCCACTGCCGCTGCCGCCGCGTTTGCCGCTGCGCGTCCCGGGTTGCCATCGGTGAGCCGGTCGTCGTCGCCGGCGATGACGATTGGCTGGCTTGGGTAGCGAGCGCGAAGTGCCATCGCCGCCGGGATCAAGTTGCCCGAGTTCATGGCAGCGGCAACGACATAGCCGCCGTGCTGGTGGAGGCTGGCGGCCGTCGCCCACCCTTCGCAGATGCAAAGCACAGAACCTGCCTCGATGATGCCCAGCGGCGAATAGGTGCCCTTGATCCGGCCGCCGAACAGGAAGCGCTTCTCGCCGTCCGGCCCGATCCTTTGCAGGTTGACCAAGCGCCCATCCAGGTACAGCGGGATCAGCAGGTCAGTGCCACGCTGGCGCAGGCCGTAGGAGCGAACCGCCTTGGTGATCAGATACGGGTGGTCGGGTGAGGCGCGGCGCGCATTGCGCCACCAGTGATTAGCCTTCTCGGCGGCCTGCTGCTGGCGCCGGTGTTGCTCGGCTTCGCGCTGGCGCCGGGCTTGGTCAACTCGCTCGCGGATCTGGGCCGCTTCGCGGGCGTCCACCGGTTCGCGACTACACCAGGTGCTGGCGCCGCCGGCTTTCCAACTGCCGAACGCGCCGGATGCGATGCCGTCAGCAAACAACGTGTACCAGCCATTGAAGGAGCCGGCCTTGTCGCCAGGGACGTGGAAGCGGTGAATGATTCCGTCGTCTACGGGTAGCCAGTCGAGCGGGCCATAGACGGCCTGGAGCGCATCACGGAATAGGGTCGTCACGTCTGTCATGCGGCCCCCTTGGGCGGGGTAAACCGCTTGGCCAAGCTCTCCAGTTTCTGAGTCAGACGTTCCAGCTCATTGCATTGGCGGCCTTGGTCGCCTTCCGAGATACGCAGCTCCAGGAAGCCGACTAGGGTTTCCACCAGCAGGGCATAGCTGGTGCTGTCGATGTGAGCGCCCGTGGTGGGCGGCACGCTGCTGCCCTTGCGCTTGATTGGGGTCACGTTACCCATGGCCGACCTCCCGGTGACCCGCACGAGCAAAGGCTCGGCAGACCTGACCGTTGTTCACGCCGTGCCAGCGGGTAATGTCGTCAATTGCGTTAACCAGGCAGGCCGTCACCTGAGCGTCAGCACTACGCATAACAACGCGCCCACACTCAGCGTCGGCCTCGGTCAAGAACGGTCCCAGCAATGCCTTGGGCACCTTCGGGTGCGTGACGTAAAACAGCTCGGTGGCTTTTTTCAGGCAAGCCGATCCCGTCGACGCAGGTGCGCCGTTTTGAATTTTCATGCTTAACCTCTTAGGTCAGGGCGTCGGCGCTTCGCGTGAGTACGCGGTGGCTTTGGACAAAATGTGGGGCTGATAAAAAGGATCGAATGTGAGCGCATGTGCTGGCTCATAGGGCGACCTCGCGGTATTGCTGAGCGCCGCCCAGTTCGTCCGATCCGAATAGGGCCTGATTGACGGCTTTCCGGCTTTCCAGCATCAGATCGTGTTCATCATGCGTGCCGACGCCCGCCGCCACCCAGTCAGGCAGTTCCTTGCGGCGCCGCATCTCGTTCAAGTGCGTCCACCAGCGGGTGGCGTGTGTGCGCTCGGCAGAAATCGCCTCGGCCACCTCGTTACTGCGCTGGTCCAGCAGGTAGTGCGGCAACGGCGCTGCGTTCTGCGCCTCGGCGTTCGCATCATCCAGCTCGTTTTCCATGCACTCACACCACTGGTAAACCTTGGTGTTCCAGTCGGTTATCTCGATAGTGCCCAACTGCGCGAAGGCGTGAGGCGTGCTGTCTTCGGGGAAGGTCTCAAGCATCAGCGTGAAGATTGCGCGCACGCTCTCGAGCGCACTGGTCACTTCGTACAGATCCTGGACGCCGGTCTCGGCTATTTCCTTGTAGGAGCGGCTCATAGCTCACCCCCGGCGTTCAGGCCAGCGCACCCGGACAGAGCGGCGGAAATTGCCTCGCGGTTGCAGTCGGCGGTGTTGGCGCCGTCAGCGGCCAGGTTCCACGCGACATCTACCAGATTGCGGACGTGCTGACTCGTGCCCTTGTCTGCCAATGCGGCATAGAGAACGGCCTCAACCTTGCGCAGGGCGATCTGGGCGCTTTCGAGATCCTCAAGCGTATCGTGGGCGATTTCTTGGATGGTGCGAGCGGGAGTACTCATTGCGCACCCTCGGCAGGCTCCAGGGTACGAGCGATGGCCATGTGGGAGTTGTAACGGGCGAGACGAACGGAAAGTGATGAGTTTGCGCGGAGGGCGCTCAGGGCCATACGGCGGTGAGCAAATGCGCGAATTGCGGGCGGAATTAGGGCGTGCATAGGTGGAGCTCCCGTATCAATTTGAGAGCTGCCACGTTCGCGACCAAACGAATGGGTGGCAGCCGTGCGCAGGTTGGTCGACCGGAGATACAGAAACCCGGCACACCCGAAGGTGTCCTGCGCACAGCCGCCATAAAACGAAACTGCGGGCGTAAAAAAAGCGCCTGCAATCGTAATAGGGGCGCTGTTGCGCCTGTATCTGCTCGGGCGACCAAACCCGGTCGCTGAATTTGCAGCGACGGGCAAACCATACCGACGAGCACGACTGCTGGCAATAGAATTTATCGGCCATTTGTCTCTGATCATGAGCATAGCTGTCATGCGGCATCACTCCGAAGATGCTTGGCCGTAAGGCTTTGGACGTAGCGCAACAGGGATGCTTTGCGGGCAGCGAAGTCTTTGCCCTGGCCGATCAACAGCACGTCGCGTATCTCGATTAGGGTGACCAGCACCAGCTCATGAGCGCTGAGTTCATCGCGATTGCGGCCGGCGAATTGTCCGGTGATTACCTGGTTGATTAGCTTGGCTTCATTGATGAAGTGGTGGCGCTGGGGAGTTTTACCGCTCTCTTCGTAAGCGATTGCCAGCGCATCACACAGGCCGCGATAGCCGACGGCCGATTGCTGGCGGGCCTGTTGCCATTTGGCCTGGTCACCACGTACCAGAGCGTCGATCTGCTCGTCGCACCAGATCTCAAAGTCCACTGAGAGCCAGCGAGCGAACTTCACCGCCAGCTTGGGATGGAGCCATGTACCGCTGGTGGAGGTGTTGCCGCGGCGGGTCTTCACCAGAGTAATGTGTGATTTCCCCACATTACTTTTCTCCATTCGCTCAGACAGCCGCTGGATGTATTCCTTGGTCGAGTCGAGGCGCAACCATTGCGCAGGCTCTCTGCCAAAGCGCTCCGCTATCTCCGTTGCATGGAGCCAGCCGTCAGCATTGAAGTTGATGACCTGGCCCTCGTATGAGAGGGGGACAACACGGGCGCTCATGCCGCCACCTTCGCGCCTGGTTCCGCGATCAATGTGTAGACGGCAACACCACGGTGGATGCGGCCCCATTCGTCCGTCATCGTGATTCGGCTGGTGATGATCTTGTAGCCGGCGTTGCGCAAGTCGCAGATACGGGCACCAGGACGGCAGATGTTCAACTCGCGCATGATGGTGAACGTGTCAGCGGGGCCCTTACGAAGACGCGGAACAAGCCGTACTAGTTGGGCGTGGTTACTGGTATCGTAGAGGTGAGTTTTTTCTGGGCTGGCCTTATTGGGTTGGCCTTTTTTTTGGTCGGCCATTTATGCAGCCTCCACTCGCAGAGCGACTAACGAGTCGCACCACGCAATAATTTCTGCCTCGATCCAGACGGCGGACTTTGGCCCCAGCATTACTTGCTTGGGGAAGCGCCCAGCGGCAATACGGCGATAGATCTCGGAAGTGGAGAGGGTTGTCAGAGCTTTGACTTCGCCCAGCTTGATGAAGCGCCGGGGCTGCTTACCTGCTTGGGTGGGCTGTTCTGGTTTGCGAATAGGGTGGGCTTGAGTTGCCATCGTCTGCGCCTCCTAGGGCGTTGTTGGTAATCGACGATGGCAAATTAACGAGGAAGGCCTGCGTGACGGTAGTCCGGTCTGCTATCAGACTGTACGGTGTGCGCGCACACCGTAAAAGTGTCACGCTCTACCAATCATCGCGATCCTCTCTGTCGTGGCTGGCGATCCATTCGTATAGCGTCCGATATTTGATGCCTTTTAGATCACTCATAATTCGCACAAAGTCAGCTCTGCTCTCATAACCGCTGCCGTTTTTTACCCAGTCCTCAATTAATTCTGCTTTTTTGGCATTCATGTGTTGATGCCTTTTTTTCGCACGCTCTGCCGCTAATGCGCTGAACTCCTGAAGCTTTTCGCGCCTGCCTAGTAGTTTTTGTATCTCGAATATGTCTGTTGAAATGCGCAATACCCGGGTCAGGTTTTTTGCCCTAGTTGCCGCTATCAAGCTGTCGAGTTGATATACAGCTAGCGCTTCTAAGGTGATTTCATCCTCTTGCGCATATTCCGGGTCTAAAAAAAGCTCTCCGGAAACCGCCGCATAAAAGCGCTCTTCTTTGCGTGCGTCTCTCGCGAATTTGTGTGCGGCTTCCGCCCAATCGAGGTACATCTGCATAGGAATGAGGCTATCTTCTATGGCTTCCTGGATCGCTGCTGAATTTGTTTCGGAGCCGTCCAGGGTGATGCCGAACCGGTCAGCCACACGTTGCACTGCTTCTAGGACAGCCTCCTCGAGCGGAGCTGGCACGTACTCCATTCCTCCTGGCCACATGACTTCTTCAAACCGTATGCAGCAAATAGCTCTAGGGAAATAGCTCACACGTTCGCACTCCGGATTGAAATCACATTTGCTCCTGCGCATAGCGCGTCAATTGAGTCGGCCCAGGCTTGCATCATTTCCCGGCGCTGCTCGACATAAGCCGCGTGGTTGTAGGTGCCGCGAATTTCGTCGGTATCACCGTGGGCGAGCTGGCGCTCTATCCAATCCTTGTTGTATCCCCGCCCGTTGAGTTCGGTACTCAGCAAGTGGCGGAACCCGTGGCCGGTCTGACGTCCTTCGTAGCCCATGTGGCGAAGCGCTTTGTTAACGGTGTTTTCGCTCATGGGGCGCTGAGGGTTGGCGCCAGCAAAAACGAGCTCATACCGCCCAGTGATCTCTTGGAGCTGGCGCAGGATTGCAACAGCCTGACGGGGCAGGGGGACAACGTGAGGGCGGCGGGCTTTCATGCGTTCGGCTGGAATTGTCCAGGTTGCTCGCTCCAAGTCGAACTCTGCCCAGGGGGCTTGGCGAAGCTCGCCCGGTCGAACGGCCGTTAGCGTCAGCAGGCGGATGGCGTGCCGGGTAAGCGAATGGATATTCGCAGCTTCGCTCTTGGCCAACATTTCTGGGAGTTCAGCAAAGGTGACGTGCGGATGATGGCGGGCAGCTTTCGGTGGTGCTGCTACCACGCTCAGATCCGTAGCTGGGTTCGCGTCAACGACGCCCTTGGCCAGCCCGTAACGAAATATCTGGTGTAGCCATTGGCGGATCTTGCCGGCGGCATTGAGCGTGCCCCTGGCCTCTACCTTACGCACCAGCTCTACCAGATCGGGTCGGGTGATCGCTTTTACAGGGCGAGAACCGATACCTGGAATCAAATCATTCTCCAAGTACAGTTTGGCCTTGTAGGTTGTGCTTTCCGCCCACCGGGGGGCGTTGTAGGCAAACCACTCGCGAGCAAGTGTCTCGAAGGTCAGCCCCTCGACCCTCTGTGCTTGTTTGGCGGTTTTCTTCTGCTCGCCGGGGTCGGTGCCCTCAATCAGTAGCTGGCGTGCCCCATCGCGAAGCTGACGAGCTTTCAGTAGGGTGACCGCTGGATATACGCCGAGCGCCAGCATCTTAGCGCTGCCGTTGAAGCGGTAACGATAGCGCCACAGCTTGGAGCCGGTCGGGGTCACTTCTAGGCACAGGCCATTGGCGTCAGTCAGCCGGTACAGCTTGTCCTTCGGCTTGGCGGTACGGATGGTGGTATCTGAGAGTGGCACGCAGCCTCCTTGCAGGCCGCACCAGGCGGGCGTATTGACGTCCTGGTGTGAGTAGATTTCTAGACCGAACTGGATCTACTCACGAATCTACTCACATATGTTTGGGCTTACAAGGGAGCGGTTGGGAACCGTAGAAAGCAAAAAACCCGCACTAGGCGGGTTTCTTGGGTGTTTTCAGGTGTGCTTGGCATCACCTGAAAACTAAAGGTGGTGCCCAGAGACGGAATCGAACCGCCGACACGGGGATTTTCAATCCCCTGCTCTACCGACTGAGCTATCTGGGCAACGGGGCGCATTAAACGGGTTTTTCAGGGGGTCGTCAAGCAAGTTTTCAAAAAATATTTAATTATTACCGTCGCTTACGTGCCGACCCCGGTTTTTGATCAATTATTGAGCAGGCGGCACGTAGCCTTCGGCCTTGGCGTAATCCTCGCCGGAAAAGAACTTGTCCATCTCGCCTTGCAGGTATTTGCGGTCTTCGGCGTTCATCATGTTCAGGCGTTTTTCGTTGATCAGCAGGGTCTGGTGTTTCTGCCAGTCGGCCCAGGCCTTGGCGGAGACGTGATCGAAAATGTCCTGGCCCTTGGCACCCGGGAACGGGGCGCGCTCCAGGGCGGGCAGTTCTTCGTGGTACTTGCGGCAGATGATGGTGCGGGTCATGACGAAACTCCTGCGTTCAATACGTCGGCCGCGCGCTTCAGCAGTTTTTTCACCGGGGCGGCAAGGCCCAGGCGCGGCGGGGTGGCGAGGTTATACCAGAGCCAGTCGGCCTCGGCCACGTGATGGGCGGATTCCTCGACCTGGACCAGCCAGGGTTCGATGGCCAACTGGAAGTGGCTGAAGGTGTGGATCAGCCCCGGCAGTTCCTGTTGTTTACCCAGCTCCAGCGCGTGCTGGTGGGCGAGAGGTTCGAGGTCTTGCAGGTCGTCCAGCTCCGGCAGGCTCCACAAACCGCCCCACAGGCCCGTGGACGGGCGACGGTAAAGCAGGATCGCGCCGTCGCCATTGGCCAGCATGGGCATCAGCGTGCGCTTCTGGGGGATGCTCTTGCGCGGCTTGGGGATCGGATAGCGCGTCTCCAGGCCGAGCATGTGGGCTTCGCAGCCTTTTTCCAGCGGGCATAACAGGCAACTGGGCTTGCTGCGGGTACACAGGGTGGCGCCCATGTCCATCATCGCCTGGGTGTAGGCGTTGACGCGATCATGGGGCGTGAAGCGCTCTGCGGTGGCCCAGAGCTGTTTGGCTACTTTGGGTTCGCCGGGGTAGCCCTCCTGCGCGGTAAAGCGTGCCAGCACGCGTTTGACGTTGCCATCGAGGATCGGCGCGCGCAGGCCCATGCTCAGGCTGGCGATCGCGCCGGCGGTGGACAGACCGATGCCGGGCAGTTCGGTGAGCTTTTCCACGTCGCGGGGAAACTCGCCGCCGTACTCGGCCACGACAATCTTCGCGGTCTTCTGCAGGTTGCGCGCCCGGGTGTAATAGCCGAGGCCGGTCCACAGGTGCAGCACCTCGTCTTCCGGCGCGGCGGCCAGGGCTTCGACCGTTGGCAGGGAGGCCATGAAACGGTCGAAGTAATTGAGCACGGTGCTGACCTGGGTCTGTTGCAGCATGATCTCCGAAACCCACACCCGGTAGGGCGTGATGCCCTGTTGCCAGGGCAGGTCATGGCGACCGTGGCGGTCGTACCAGTTCAGTACCGCCTCGGAAAACTGCTCGTTTCTCATCGTTTGAACAGGCCTTTCAACGCGTCTTTCAACTGCGGGTTAACTTTGTCGAGCTTCTCTTCCAGCTTCTCGTTGAGGCGGTTGCCGGCGGCCTTGATGGCGACCTGGCCGAGGCCGTCCTTGTCCAGGCGGCACGCCTTGGCGCCCAGCTCCAGCGGGCCACGGCAGCGCAGCGGCACTTCGATGCCCTGGAAGTTGGCGCCTACCTCGCAGGCGGGGTCCGGCACTTCGCGTTGATCGCCCTCGACGATGATGCCGACGCGATAATCCATGCCCAGCACGCGCAGGTCGATGTCGCCGTTGCCGTTGACCGTAAGGCCGGGGATACGCACCTTCAGGTCGGGGTTGTTGGCCACGCCGTTGCGCAACGTCAGGTTGCCCCTGAGTTCCTGGAACGGTGTGTCCTTGGCCCGTGGCTCGCTGCTCAAGGTCTTGCGGTTGAGCAGGGCGATGCCGGTACACAGTTGCTGTTCTAGGTTGGCGTTGAGCAGCACGCCGTTGTTGATCACGAAGCTGGCGTTGCCGTTGAGGCTGTCGATCAGTGCCTTTTGGCTGTTGCCGCGGCCGCTGAGGTTGCTGTCGAGGGTGATCTGGCCCTTGACCGGCGGCGTCTGCCCCTGGGCTTGCAGGATGCGCTCGACCGGCACTTGCTTGATCTGGCTTTGCAGGGCCAGCACTGGAATGTCCTGGCGCACATCGAGGCTGCCATTGGCCTGGAAGCTGCCGTTGTAGAGGCCGCCGCTCAGGCTGTCGAGCTTGAGCTGGCCGTCGAGGCCGCTGGCCTTGAGCATGGCGTTCTGGATCGGCAGCTTGCTCAGGGTCAGTTGGCCGAAGGCCAGGTCGGCCTCCACGTCCAGCGTGCGCAGGCGGGTCAGCGGCAGCAGCTTGTCGGTGCTCCAGGCGCCTTTGGTCGGGGCGTCCGGCAGCGGTGTGGTGCCACCGGCGGCCATGGCGCCGGCTTCGCTGTTCTGCACTTCGGCCTGGCGTGCGGCGGTTGCCCCCTTGGCGGATTCGGACTTGGCCGGCAGGTAATTGTCGGCGTTGAAGGTGTCGCCCTTGAGTTGCACGCGCAGCGATTGCTTGGCGAAATCGTCCACGGCAACGCGGCCGGTGAAGGTGCTGCCGTCGAGTTTCAGGTTGAGGTCTTCCAGGGCCAGGCGGGTCGGCGTGCCTTGGAGGCGGCTGACCAGCTCGACTTTGCTCAGGCTGCCCTCGGCCATCGGTGGCAGCGGGTTGCCGACGCTGTCGAGGAACTTGGCCAGGTCGAACTGGGCGATCGACAGGGCGCCGCTGAGCTGCGGGGTCTTGTCCAGGTCGTTGACCTTCAGTTCGCCGAGGGCGCGCAACTGGTTGGCCGAGAGTTTCAGGTTGGTCCACTCGGCAATGTTGGCCGCCAGGTCCACCAGCAGTTGGCCCTGGGTGGAGAAGGTTACGGTTTTGCCTTGCAGCGGTTCGCCGGTGGCTTCGCCGCTGAACCGCATGTCTTCGAACTGATAACGCTTGAGCGCCCGCTGAATGCGCAGGTTGCCGTTGAGTTCGGTCTTGACGCGCATGACCGGCTGGTTGCTGCCGAGGAACGCGGTGAGCTTCAGCGGAATGCTCGCCCCTTCGTGGATGGCACCCGCACTCAGCTGGATGCTTTCGGCGCTGAACTGCTTGCCGGTCTGTTCATCGTTGTATTCGATGCGGGCGTTGTTGATGGTCAGGCTGTCGATGTCCAGGCGGATGGGCTGCGGCGGTTTCTCTGCCTTCACCTCGGTCACCGGTGCCGTCGCTTGCACGGGGGTTGGCGTATCGGTGGCCGCCTCGGGGGCGTTCTTGCCGATGTCTTCCCAGTTGCCGTGGCCTTGCTTGTCGCGGTTGAGGCGCAGGTTCAGGCCTTCGACGCGCACATCGCTCATCTGCACTTCGCGGCGCAGCAGCGGTAGCACGCGTACCGACAGGCCGAGCATCTGCAGGTCGGCGAACGGCTGGGTCGGGTTGGTCAGGGTCGCGACGCTGGCTTCGTGCAGTTCCAGGCCCAGCCAGGGGAACAGGCTCCAGCCGATGTCGCCATTGAGCGTCAGCTCGATGTGGGCCTTGTCGCGGGCAATCTGGCGAATCTCGTCTTTGTAGTCGTTGGGATCGAAGAGATGGGTCAGGGCAAAGCCGAGAGCCACAATGATCAGCAACAGCCCGAGAAGTACCAGACCCAGGATTTTGCCGAACGCTTTCATGGGCGAGTCCTTGTATGTCGATTTCAAAATTTAGCCGCAGAGTATAGCGCCCGATGGCCTGCGTCAGTTCACGGATCGTTACATTGTATCTAGCGCAGGGGGCGGTATTTTGGCGTCAAAAAACACAAAAATTCCGCGAAAGGTAGTGGCATTTTGGTTTTTCTGTCATCCACTGATGCTAATCTCTGCGCGTTCGTCCGCCTTCTGCGACGTAACGTCGCGCTTTAAATGGAGCTTTATTCAACAAAACGGTCACGCCCTGCGTGCAAGGCCGAAGGAGAGAGCGCCTGACGAACACATACTAATAACTGGGGGAAACACTAATGAGCACTAGCACTGCGGCGGGTATTGCTGCCGCGCAGCCTGCGTTCCTGTCCAAGGAGCGCATCATCGCCAAGCCCGGGTTCAACCGCTGGCTGGTTCCACCGGCCGCTCTGGCCATCCACCTGTGTATCGGCATGGCCTACGGCTTCTCGGTGTTCTGGTTGCCGCTGTCCAAGGCGCTGGGGATCAGCGCGCCGGTGGCCTGTGCGCCGGATATGAGCTTTATCGCTCAGGTCTTCTCGTCTCAGTGCGACTGGCCGATCTCCATGCTGGGCTGGATCTACACCCTGTTCTTCATCTTCCTGGGCTGCTCGGCAGCGATCTGGGGCGGCTGGCTGGAACATGCCGGGCCACGCAAGGCGGGCGTCGTCTCGGCGCTGTGCTGGTGTGGCGGCCTGCTGATTTCGGCGCTGGGGATTTATACCCACCAGATCTGGCTGATGTGGATCGGCTCCGGGGTCATTGGCGGTATCGGCCTGGGCCTGGGTTATATCTCGCCCGTGTCGACCCTGATCAAGTGGTTCCCGGACAAGCGCGGCATGGCCACCGGCATGGCGATCATGGGCTTCGGCGGCGGCGCGATGGTGGGGGCTCCCCTGGCGGCAGCGCTGATGGGGCACTTCGCTTCGCCGACCAGCGTCGGCGTGTGGCAGAGCTTTCTGGTGATGGCGGCGATTTACTTCGTGTTCATGATCGGTGGCGCGCTGTCCTACCGCGTTCCGCCGACCGGCTGGAAGCCTGAGGGCTGGACCGCGCCGGTGAAAAAAGCCAGCAATGCGATGATCACCCATCGTCACGTTCACGTGAACGTCGCCTGGAAAACCCCGCAATTCCGTCTGGTCTGGCTGGTGCTGTGCCTGAACGTATCGGCCGGTATCGGCATCCTCGGCATGGCTTCGCCGCTGCTGCAGGAAGTGTTCGGCGGCAAGTTGCTGGGTGTGGATGTGCCGTTCGGCCAACTGAATGCCGGGCAACTGGCCTCGATCGCGGCGATCGCGGCGGGCTTTACCGGGCTGTTGAGCCTGTTCAACATTGGTGGCCGGTTCTTCTGGGCGTCGTTCTCCGACTACCTGGGCCGTAAAAACACCTACTTCGTGTTCTTCGCCCTGGGCTTTGCCCTGTATGCGCTGATCCCGAACCTCGGGCACCTGGGCAACGTGGCGCTGTTCGTGGCGGCGTTCTGCATCATCCTGTCGATGTACGGCGGCGGTTTTGCGACGGTTCCGGCTTACCTGGCCGACCTGTTCGGCACCCAGATGGTCGGCGCGATCCATGGCCGCCTGCTGACCGCCTGGGCTGCGGCGGGCGTGCTGGGCCCGGTGTTGGTGAACTACCTGCGTGAATATCAGTTGAGCATCGGCGTCGAACGCGCCGCCGCCTACGACATCACCTTGTACATCCTCGCCGGCCTGCTGGTGCTGGGTTTCATCTGCAACCTGCTGGTGCGCCCGGTGGCCGACAAGTACTTCATGAGCGACGCTGAACTGGCCGCCGAACAGGCGCTGGGCCATGACAAGGGTGCCGATTCGAGCACCGTGCTGGAGTGGAAAGCCTCCGCCGGCAGCAAGCCGCTGGCTGTCGCGGCCTGGTTGGTGGTGGGTATTCCGTTGGCGTGGGGTGTGTGGGTGACCCTGCAAAAGACGGCGGTACTGTTCCACTAAGTTGACTGCAGGCGGGCGCACCATCCTGGAGCGCCCGCTTGTATGCACATGTCTAGCGTCGACCTTCCTCGCTTCAACTCGTCAGTCTTATCCCCTTCGATGTTTCTGTTTAGCGCCCGCGCCCCTATAATGGCTGCCTTTTTCGCCCAATGATTTTGCGGAGCTGGTGATGGCCGAACGTAAGGCGTCCGTCGAGCGCGACACTCTGGAAACCCAGATCAAAGCCTCGATCAACCTGGATGGCACCGGAAAGGCCCGATTTGATATCGGTGTACCTTTTCTTGAGCACATGCTGGACCAGATCGCCCGTCATGGGCTGATCGACCTGGATATCGTCAGCAAGGGCGACCTGCATATCGACGACCACCACACGGTGGAGGATGTCGGTATCACCCTCGGCCAGGCTTTCGCCAAGGCCATCGGCGACAAAAAAGGCATCCGTCGCTACGGCCACGCCTATGTCCCGCTGGATGAAGCACTGTCGCGTGTGGTCATCGACTTCTCCGGCCGCCCCGGCCTGCAGATGCACGTGCCCTACACCCGAGCCACCGTGGGCGGCTTCGACGTCGACCTGTTCCAGGAATTCTTCCAGGGTTTCGTCAACCACGCCCTCGTCAGCCTGCACATCGACAACCTGCGCGGCACCAACACCCACCACCAGATCGAAACCGTGTTCAAGGCATTCGGTCGCGCGCTGCGCATGGCGGTGGAGCTGGATGAGCGCATGGCCGGGCAAATGCCATCGACCAAGGGCGTCCTGTAATGCAGACGGTCGCGGTTATCGATTACGGCATGGGCAACCTGCACTCGGTGGCCAAGGCCCTCGAGCACGTAGGGGCCGGCAAGGTGCTGATCACCAGCGATGCCACGGTGATTCGCGAGGCTGACCGCGTGGTGTTCCCAGGCGTTGGCGCGATTCGCGATTGCATGGCCGAAATCCGTCGCCTGGGCTTTGACAGCCTGGTGCGCGAGGTCAGCCAGGACCGGCCGTTCCTCGGCATTTGCGTGGGCATGCAAGCCTTGCTCGAGCGCAGTGAAGAGAACGACGGCGTCGACTGCATCGGCCTGTTTCCAGGCGAAGTGAAGTTCTTCGGCAAGGACCTGCATGAAGACGGCGAACACCTGAAAGTCCCGCACATGGGCTGGAACGAAGTGCGGCGCACCGTGGATCACCCGCTGTGGCATGAGATCCCGGACATGGCGCGCTTTTACTTCGTCCACAGCTACTACATCGCCGCCGGTAACCCGCGCCAGGTGGTGGGTGGCGGGCACTACGGCGTCGACTTCGCCGCCGCGCTGGCCGAAGGTTCGCGTTTTGCGGTGCAGTTCCACCCGGAGAAGAGCCATACCCATGGCCTGCAATTGCTGCAGAACTTCGCTGCGTGGGACGGTCGCTGGTAGATGGCCAAGAAACCGAAGCTGCCGATCCTGAACCTCACGCCCGAACAGGAACGTGAGGCTACCAACAAGATCAAGCGCTTCATGGAGGACCGTTTCGAGCTCAAGCTGGGCTCGTTCGAGGTTGCCGAGATCCTTGAGTTGTTCACCATTGAAGTTGCGCCGCACTATTACAACAGGGCGATTTTCGATACGCAGACGCTCCTTAGGGAACGGTTCGAAAGCATCGAAAGCGACCTGTGGTCGCTTGAGAAACCCTGATTTCCCAAGCATTGCTGAATATCGAATAAGGTTTGCCAGATGCTGATTATCCCCGCTATCGATCTCAAGGACGGCGCTTGCGTGCGTCTGCGCCAGGGCCGCATGGAAGATTCCACGGTGTTTTCCGACGACCCGGTGAGCATGGCTGCCAAATGGGTGGACGGTGGTTGCCGTCGCCTGCATCTGGTGGACCTGAACGGCGCCTTCGAAGGCCAGCCGGTCAATGGCGAAGTGGTGACTGCGATCGCTAAGCGCTACCCGAACCTGCCGATCCAGATCGGCGGCGGTATCCGCTCCCTGGAAACCATCGAACACTACGTCAAGGCCGGCGTAAGCTACGTGATCATCGGCACCAAGGCCGTGAAAGACCCGGCCTTCGTCGCCGAAGCCTGCCGCGCGTTCCCGGGCAAGGTGATCGTCGGCCTGGACGCCAAGGACGGTTTCGTCGCCACCGACGGCTGGGCGGAAATCAGCACGGTGCAGGTGATCGACCTGGCCAAGCAGTTCGAAGCCGACGGCGTGTCCGCCATCGTTTACACCGACATCGCCAAAGACGGCATGATGCAGGGCTGCAACGTACCGTTCACCGCTGCGCTGGCGGCGGCGACCAGGATCCCGGTGATCGCGTCCGGTGGCATCCACAACCTGGGTGACATCAAGTCGCTGCTGGATGCCCGGGCCCCTGGAATCATCGGCGCGATCACCGGCCGCGCAATCTACGAAGGCACCCTGGACGTCGCCGAAGCCCAGGCTTACTGCGATGCCTACAACGGCTGAGGACTGACCATGGCGCTGGCCAAACGCATCATCCCTTGCCTGGACGTCGACAACGGTCGCGTGGTCAAGGGCGTCAAGTTCGAGAACATCCGTGACGCCGGCGACCCGGTGGAAATCGCCCGTCGCTACGATGAGCAAGGTGCCGACGAGATTACCTTTCTCGACATCACCGCCAGCGTCGACGGCCGCGACACCACGCTGCATACCGTCGAGCGCATGGCCAGCCAGGTGTTCATCCCGCTGACCGTGGGCGGTGGCGTTCGCACCGTGCAAGACATCCGCAACCTGCTCAATGCCGGCGCGGACAAGGTCTCGATCAACACCGCCGCAGTGTTCAACCCGGAGTTCGTCGGCGAAGCCGCACAGCACTTCGGCTCGCAGTGCATCGTGGTGGCCATCGACGCCAAGAAAGTCTCCGGCCCCGGCGAACCGCCGCGCTGGGAGATCTTCACCCACGGCGGGCGCAAGCCGACCGGCCTGGACGCGGTGGAGTGGGCGATGAAGATGGAAGGCCTGGGCGCCGGTGAAATCCTGCTGACCAGCATGGACCAGGATGGCATGAAAAACGGCTTCGACCTCGGCGTGACCCGTGCCATCAGCGATGCGCTGGGCATTCCGGTGATCGCGTCCGGCGGCGTCGGCAACCTGCAGCACCTGGCCGACGGCGTGATCGAAGGCCACGCCAGCGCCGTGTTGGCGGCGAGTATTTTCCACTTCGGCGAATACACCGTCCCCGAGGCCAAGGCGTACATGGCCGCGCGCGGTATCGTGGTGCGCTAAACGCTGCTGGACACCATGGCAAGTGCGCGGCACTCTCTGCGCTTGCCATGGATTCCGGTAACTTTCATGCTCAAAGACCTGTTGCTCGCGCTCGCCAGTACCTCCGTGCTCATGATCGGAGTGGCCCAAGCCGAAGAATCGTCTGACGCCTCCCTGGTGTTGCTGACGGAAAACTTCCCGCCCTACAACATGGCGAAAAACGGCAAGAACTTCGCCAAGGACGAGAATGTCGAAGGCATCGCCGTGGACATCATGCGCGAAACCTTCAAGCGTGCTGGCATTTCCTACAGCCTCACTCTGCGCTTTCCTTGGGAGCGGATCTACAAACTCGCCCTGGAAAACCCCGGCTACGGCGTGTTCGTGATGGCCCGCCTGCCGGAGCGCGAAGCACTGTTCAAATGGGTCGGCCCTATCGGCCCGGATGACTGGGTGATGCTGGCCAAGGCCGACAGCAAAATCCAGCTCGACGAGCTGGCGCAGGCGCGGCGCTACAAGATTGGCGCGTACAAGGGCGACGCGATTGCCGAGACCCTGGAGAAGCAGGGCCTCAAGCCAGTGCTGGTGCTGCGTGACCAGGACAACGCGCAAAAGCTGCTGGATGACCAGATCGACCTGTGGGCCACCGGCGACCCGGCCGGCCGCTACCTGGCGCGCCAGGTCGGTGTGACCGGGCTCAAGACCATCCTTCGCTTCAACAGTGCCCAGTTGTACCTGGCGCTGAACAAGGATGTGCCGGACGAAACGGTGGCCAAGCTGCAGGCGGCGTTGGATCAGTTGCGCGAGGAAGGCCTGCTCGACCAGATGATGGCGCGCTATTTGTAGCGATAGGTGCCGTTCTTGCCGTGCCCTGCCATCGCCTGATTGCTGCGCACGCTGATCATCAGTTTGATATCAATCCAGTCCACGCCCTGGGCCTTGAGCTTGGGCAGCTCGCGTTCGAGCACCGCCAGGGTTTGTGGATACGGATGGCCGATCATCACCGCTGAGCCCTGTTTATGGGCCAGTTTGATGGCGCTCTGCAATTGCGTGGTGATCGCGGCTTCGGTGCGTTCGTCGTCGAGGAACACATCCCGCGAGACGCTGGCCAGGCCGATCTTCTGCGCTTCGGCGGCGCCGACGGTCTGCGCGCTGGTGCGGCTGTCGACAAAGAACTTGTGGCGCCGTTGCAACTCGCCCATCAGCCAGGCCATCGCTTCGGGCTGGGCAGTCATGCGGCTGCCCATGTGGTTGTTGATGCCGGCGGTGTAGGGCACGGCCTTGAACGCAGCGTCCAGGCGCTTGCCGAGCTCTTCGATAGGCAACTCGGGGTGCCAGGCGAACGGGCCGGTGGCCGGGTCCATGGGCATGTGCAGGATCACGATCTTGCCGGCCTTGTGCGCTTCGCGGGCGAATTCGGCGGCGTGGGGCGTGTCGGGCATGATCGCCGTGGTCACCGGGCCGGGCAGGGCCAGCACACGGCGATCCCGGGGCAGGTTTTGCCCCAGGTCGTCGATGATCAGGGTCAGGTAGGCTTTGTGCGGTTCGCTGGCCGGGGTCGCGTGGGCGACCCCGGCCAGGCTGCACAGTGCAGCGATGATCAGGGCAACGCGCATATCAACGGCTGCGCGTGATGCTCAAGCCCTTGAGCAGGCTCAACGCCTGGGCCAGTTGGTAGTCATCGTCCTGCGGCATCGGCTTGGCCTTGGCACTGCTGCCGGTCGGCTGGTCGGCGCCGCCGTTGCCATTGCCGAGGTGGCCTTGCAGGTCGGCTTCCTTGTAGTACTCGCTGTCGACCTCGTTGGTGATCTTGGCCTTGCGCACTTCGATGTCCGGCACGATGCCCTGGGCCTGGATCGAGCGGCCGTTCGGCGTGTAGTACAGCGCGGTGGTGATTTTCAGGGCGCGCTCGTTGTTCAGCGGCAACACGGTTTGCACCGAGCCTTTGCCGAAACTGGTGGTGCCCATCAGCACACCGCGCTTCTGGTCTTGCAGGGCGCCGGCGACGATCTCCGAGGCCGAGGCGCTGCCGCCGTTGATCAGCACGGCCAGCGGCACGTTTTCGCTGAGGTCGTTGCCGGTGGCCGAGAAGCGCAGTTCGGAGTTGGCGATACGGCCCTTGGTGTAGACGATCAGGCCTTTGGTGATGAAGTGGTCGACCACTTCCACCGCCGACTGCAGCACGCCACCGGGGTTGTTGCGCAGGTCGAGCACGATGCCGTTGAGCTTCTTGCCGTTGTCTTTACGCAGCTTGGCCAGGGCCTTGGCCACTTCGTCGCCGGTCTTGACCTGGAACTGGGTGATGCGGATGTAGCCGTAGCCCGACTCCAGCAACTGGCTCTTCACGCTCTTGACCGTGATGGTCGCGCGGGCCAGGGTCACGTCGAACGGCGCGCCGCCGTCGCGCACCAGGGTCAGGGTGATTTTCTGGCCGATCTTGCCGCGCATCTTGTCGACGGCTTCGGTCATGGTCTGGCCACGGGTCGGCTGGCCGTTGATCTTGACGATCAGATCGCCGGCCTGGATGCCGGCCTTGGACGCCGGGGTGTCGTCGATCGGCGAGACCACTTTGATCTGGCCGTCTTCGGCGCCGACTTCAATGCCCAGGCCACCGAACTCACCGCTGGTGCTTTCCTGCAGCTCGGCGAAATCTTCCGGGCCGAGGTAGGCGGAGTGCGGGTCGAGGTTGCTGAGCATGCCCTTGATGGCATTTTCCAGCAGGGTCTTGTCGTCCACGGGTTCGACATAGGCTGCCTTGATCCGGTCCATGACCTCGGCAAAGGTGCGCAACTCGTCCAGCGGCAACGGCGCCTTGGTGGTCGCGGCCATGCCGGCGGGTGCAGCCGGTGCGGCCTGGTCGGCGAAAGCCAGAGGCGCGCCGATCACCAGGGCGATCGTCAGGGCCAGCGAAGTGAGGCGGGACAAATGCAGCATGTCGAACGAACTCCTAATGTAGATGCGACCCTATCCTTGGGTGCGGCACCATTGTGCAGGATCGCTCGGGCGGCCCTGCTGACGAATAGCGAAGTACAGCGCCGGGGTGTCCTGGCCGCCACTGTTACCGACAGTGGAGATGGATTCCCCGGCTTTTACCACATCACCTGCCGACTTGAGTAAAGTCTGATTGTGGCCATAAAGACTCAAATAGCCATTACCGTGGTCGAGAATCACCAATAAACCGGCGCCCCGCAGCCAATCGGCAAACACCACGCGACCGCCGTGGACGGCGTGGACCTGGCTGCCGGCGGCCGCGCTGATCATCACCCCGTCCCACTTGGCGCGGGTGTCATCGCCGCGGGTTTCCCCAAAGCGTGCCAGCAGTCGACCATCAACCGGCCACGGAAGTTTGCCGCGCGCGGAAGCAAAAGGCCCGCCGAAGGATTCGCCCGCGCTGGAAACCAGCGGCCCGGGCGCTGCGTGCGCCGGTTTGCGCGGTGCCGGGGCGTCGCTCGTGGCTGCCAGTTCGGCCTCACGCTGGCGCTTTTTTTCCGCTTCCTGCTGGGCGATCAGCGCTTTCTGTCGCGCTTCCTCGGCCTCGCGTGCCTGGCGAGCCAGGGTTTCTTCGATGGTTTTCAACACTTTGCCGAGGTCGGCCTGGTCCTGCTCGCGGGCTTGCAGCTTGGCGTCGCGGGCCTTTACGTCGTCATTGAGCTTGGCCAGGGCCAGTTGGCGTTCCTTGCGCACCTTGTCGAGCTGGTCGCGCTGGCTGTCGAGGCTGCTTTTCTGGTCGAGCAGTTGCGATTGCTGGTCGGCGATTTCCTGTTCGACGTTGGCCAGTTGGCGCAGGGTCTCGTTGAAGCCCTTCAATTGGGCAAGGCGTGCCTTGCTCAGGTAATCGTAGTAGGTCAGGGTGCGCGCGAATTTTTCCGGGTTCTGCTGGTTGAGCAGCAGCTTGAGGTACTCCTGGCGGCCACTCTGGTAGGCGGCGCGGGCCTGGATCGCGATCAGGCGTTGCTGTTCAACGCGGGCGCTCTGGAGTTTTTTTTTCTCAGCGTCGAGTCGCTCCAGTTCCGACTCGCTCTTCTTTAATTCTTTTTGTAGCTCCTGGACCTGCTTCTCCAGCTTGCCCATCTCGGTTTCCGTGCCGCGCAGGTCTTTCTGCACCCCGGATTTCTCTTCCTGGAGCTTGCCGAGCAGTTTTTTCAGCTCGGTGATGTCCTGACGCGTAGCGTCCAACTGTTGTTGGGTTTGCGCGCGCTCATCGGCAAATGCCGGTTGGAGCAGGCAGACGAGAGCGAGGGTAATCAAGGCGCGAAGCATAGAGGCGGGCGACACCAGGGAAAGGGACGGCCTAGTATGCCCGGCAAGCGCTGCAAAAAAAACGCCCAATTCGGGCTTCTGGGCAAGATAGGTGCCGAGCGGCAGTGGTATGGCGAAAAGACACCTACCCAACACAGAGAGCCTAGTGTGGGAGGGGGCTTGCCCCCGATTGCGGTGTGTCAGCTGAATAGGTGTTGGCTGATCCACTGCTATCGGGGGCAAGCCCCCTCCCACATTGGTTCTGCGGTGTGGTTTAGATCAGACCAGAATCGAGGTGCCGGTCATCTCTTTGGGCTTCTCCAACCCCATCAACATCAGCATGGTCGGCGCCACATCGGCCAGCACGCCGCCTTTGCGCACTTTCAGGTCACGCTTGCCGACGTAGATGAACGGCACCGGCTCGGTGGTGTGGGCGGTGTGGGCTTGCCCGGTGGACTCGTCGGACATTTGCTCGCAGTTGCCATGGTCGGCGGTGATCAGCGCTTCGCCGCCGACTTTTTCCAGGGCGTCGACGATGCGGCCTACGCACAGGTCCAGGCATTCCACGGCCTTGATCGCGGCGGCAAGGTTGCCGCTGTGGCCGACCATGTCGCCGTTGGCGTAGTTGACCACGATCACGTCATAGCGCTGGTTATCGATGGCGTCGACGATCTTGTCGGTGACTTGCGGCGCGCTCATTTCCGGTTGCAGGTCGTAGGTCGCGACTTTCGGCGACGGGATCAGGATGCGCTCTTCGCCCGGGAACGGTTCTTCGCGGCCGCCGGAGAAGAAGAAGGTCACGTGGGCGTACTTCTCGGTTTCGGCGATGCGCAGTTGGGTCTTGCCGTTTTTCGCCAGGTAGTCGCCCAGCACGTTTTCCAGGCTGCCGGGAGCAAAAGCCGACGGGGCCGGGATGTTGGCGGCGTATTGGGTGAGCATCACGAACTCGATTTTCGGCTGGCGCGCGCGTTCGAAGTCCTTGAAACCCGGGTCGACGAACACATGGCTCAGCTCGCGGGCACGGTCGGCGCGGAAGTTCATGAACACCACGGCGTCGCCGTCTTCCACTTTCACCGGCTCGCCGATGGTGGTGGCCTTGACGAACTCATCGCTCTCGCCACGCGCGTAGGCGGCTTCCAGGCCTTCCTGGGCGGTGGCGGCGTTGAATTCGGCCTGGCCGTCGACGATCAGGTTGTAGGCCTGGGACACGCGGTCCCAGCGGTTGTCGCGGTCCATCGCGAAATAGCGACCGACCAGGCTGGCGATGCGGCCCTTGCCGAGGGCGGCGAAGGTGGCGTCCAGCAGTTCGATCGACGATTGCGCGCTTTTCGGCGGCGTGTCGCGGCCGTCGAGGAAGGCGTGCAGGTAGATCTTGTCGGCGCCGCGCTTGAAGGCCAGTTCGGCCATGGCCACGAGGTGGTCCTGGTGGCTGTGTACGCCGCCATCGGACAGCAGGCCCATGAAGTGCACGGCCTTGCCGGCAGCGACGGCTTTATCGACGGCTGCGCAGATGGTCGGGTTCTCGAAGAACTCGCCGTCGCGGATCGCTTTGGTCACGCGGGTGAAGTCCTGATAGACCACTCGTCCGGCGCCGAGGTTCATGTGGCCGACTTCCGAGTTGCCCATTTGGCCGTCCGGCAGGCCCACATCCATGCCCGAACCGGAGATCAGCCCGTTGGGCAAAGTGGCGGTCAGACGGTCCAGCACCGGCTTGTTGGCCGAGTACACGGCGTTGTCGTGGTGGCTTTCACTGTGTCCGAAGCCATCGAGAATTATCAGGACCAAAGGTTTAGGCGTCGTAGTCATAGATCCTCTCGCGGCGGTAATTGATGAAGGGGATTGAAAAGGGAGTGGCAGTTTAAAGCGAAGTTCCGACCACGTCACCGCTTTACGGGGGTTGGCCCCCCCTGACGGCTGTGTATACTTACCGCCATTTTAACGCCCTGGAACCTCCTTGATGGTTGATCACCTGATTGCATTTGCCACTGCCCACTACCTGCTCGCGGGTGCCTTCGTCATCCTGCTGGCGCTGCTGATCGCTCATGAAATGAGCCGCGGTGGCCGCAGCCTGAGCACGTCGGAGCTGACCGCGCTGGTCAACAAGGATGAGGCCGTTGTCGTGGATATCCGTCCGGCCAAGGATTTTGCCGCCGGTCATATCGTTGGCGCCCTGAACATTCCCCAGGACAAGCTGATCGCGCGCCTGGCCGAGCTGGAAAAGCACAAGGCCAAGACCATCATCCTGGTCGACGCCCAAGGCCAGCACTCCGGCACCCATGCCCGCGAAATGCTCAAGACCGGCTTTACCGCCGCCAAACTGTCTGGTGGTATCAGCAGCTGGCGCGCCGACAACCTGCCGCTGGTGAAGTGATATGAGCCAGGTTGTCGTGTATTCCAGCGATTGGTGCCCTTACTGCATGCGGGCCAAGGCCTTGCTGGAGAAAAAGGGTGTTGCCTTCGAAGAGATCAAGGTCGACGGCAAACCCCAGGTGCGCGCCGAAATGGCCCAGAAGGCGGGACGCACGTCCGTGCCGCAGATCTGGATCGGCGCCAAGCACGTCGGTGGATGCGATGACCTGTTTGCCCTTGAGCGCGCCGGCAAGCTGGACGCGCTGCTTCACGTCTGACTCCTAAACCCTAAAAGACCCAAGATCAAGAAGGATCTGCGATGACTGACCAACAGAACACCGAAGCAGCAGAAGCCCAAGGCCCACAGTTTTCGCTGCAGCGCATCTATGTGCGTGACCTGTCGTTCGAAGCGCCGAAAAGCCCGGCCATCTTCCGTCAGGAGTGGACCCCAAGCGTCGGGCTGGACCTGAACACCCGTCAAAAAGCCCTGGAAGGTGACTTCCACGAAGTCGTGCTGACCCTCTCGGTCACCGTCAAGAACGGCGAAGAAGTGGCCTTCATCGCTGAAGTGCAACAGGCCGGTATCTTCCTGATCCAGGGCCTGGACGAAGCGTCCATGAGCCACACCCTGGGCGCGTTCTGCCCGAACATCCTGTTCCCGTATGCCCGCGAGACCCTGGACAGCCTGGTCACCCGTGGCTCGTTCCCGGCGCTGATGCTGGCTCCGGTGAACTTCGATGCCCTGTACGCGCAAGAGCTGCAGCGCATGCAACAGGAAGGTTCGTCGACGGTTCAATAAGTCGATGCGCTAAAAATGTGGGAGGGGGCTTGCCCCCGATTGCGGTGTGTCAGCTGAATAGGTGTTGGCTGACTCACTGCTATCGGGGGCAAGCCCCCTCCCACATTTGTTATGTGTGTTATTTGAAGCCGAGTTGGCGCCAGCCTTCGTAGACGGCGACGGCGACGGTGTTCGATAAGTTCAGGCTGCGGCAACCTTCGCGCATCGGCAAACGCAGGCGATGGCCGTCGGGCAGGGCGTCGAGCACCTCGGCCGGCAGGCCACGGCTTTCCGGGCCGAACAGGAAGGCGTCGCCGTCGGCGAAGCTGGCGTCATGGAACGGCCGCGAGCCCTTGGTGGTGAACGCGAACAACCGAGGGTGGCCGAGGCTTTCCAGGCAACTGGCGAGGTCGGCGTGGCGTTGCAGGGTGGCATACTCGTGGTAGTCCAGCCCGGCGCGGCGCAGGCGCTTGTCGTCCATGTCGAAGCCCAGCGGCTCGATCAAATGCAGGTGGCAGCCACTGTTGGCGCACAGCCTGATAACGTTGCCGGTATTCGGCGGAATTTCTGGTTGAAAAAGGATGACGTGAAACATGCACGGCTCCGAAGGCAAAGATGCGCTGCATTCTACCCTCGAAGAAGACCCCAGGCCGAAGCTATTGCCAAGGGTTTTGGGCTCTTTGGCGATTGTCGGCCTGATGGTGGGCCTGATGATCGGGCGCCTGACCGCCCCGGACCCGGTCGAATTGCTGCAGGTGACGCCGGCGGCCGACGGTGTGGTGGTGTGGTTCAACAGCGAACCCAAGCTGCATGGCGAGCATATCGACGGCACCGTGGCGCTGCTGTTCGACGCGCAAGGCAAGGCCGCCAGCGGGCAGCTCAAGGTCAATGACAAGGATGTGAACTGGCGCGTGCGCAAGACCGATGGCGGCCTGTTGCTCAACCTGGTGGCGGCGCGGCCGTTGCGTGGGGAATGGTCGGGAGAGGAAGCTGAAGGCCGCTGGCGGCTGGAGATCCATCTCCAAGAGCAATAAAAGAGGGAGTTCCCGGCCTGCCTGTACCAGGGCTCCCAAAACGGGATGAAGCCATCCGGCTTCGTGTTAAAGAGGGAATCCCCGGCCTGCCTGTACCGAGGTTCCCGAAAGCGGTGTGGAGCGCGACGCGGTTCGCATCAAGCACCCCGGGTGTAAAGAGGGGATTCTCGGCCTGCCTGTACCAAGGTCCCCGAAACTGGGTTGTATCAGGGTTATTGCAGGGCGCGTGCCACACTGGCCAAGTTGCTCGAAAAAAACGCTCCAGACAGCGAAAAGCCCCGGAATACGGGGCTTTGGCGTTTTCGGTTGTCTGATTTCAGGCGGCGGTGCGAAGGTTTGAGGTGTTGGCGCCGTGCCCGATGCCGGTTCATGGTGCATTGAAGCGGTGCATGGTCGCCAAACCTTGTGCAGATCCAAATGTGGGAGGGGGCTTGCCCCCGATTGCGGTGGATCAGTCATGTAGATGCCGACTGACATGCCGCTATCGGGGGCAAGCCCCCTCCCACATTCGATCTTCAGTGGGGCTGAGATTCAGCCCTCGTCACCGTCGTCATCATCCGCGCCATCGACCTTCATCCCCAGTTCCTTGATCTTGCGCGTCAGGGTATTGCGGCCCCAACCCAGCAGCACGGCGGCATCGCGACGGCGGCCGGCGGTGTGCTTGAGGGCGGTTTCGATCATGATCCGTTCGAAGGCCGGCACGGCGCTGTCCAGCAGGTTCGACTGGCCGCGTGCCAGGGCCTGGTCGGCCCATTGGCGCAGCGCCTGTTCCCAGTTGGTCACGGGGGCCGAATCCTGCGGCAGGCTGAGCAGCTCCGGCGGCAGGTCGCTGATATGCACTTCGCGCCCGGACGCCATGACCGTGATCCAGCGGCAGGTGTTCTCCAGTTGGCGCACGTTGCCGGGCCACGGCAGGTTCTTCAGGTATTCCTCGGTCTCGCTTTTCAGCAGCTTCGGCTCGACTGCCAGCTCCTGGGCGGCGCGGCTGAGGAAGTGGCGCGCGAGGGTCGGGATGTCTTCGCGACGGTCCGACATGCGCGGGATGTGGATGCGGATCACGTTGAGGCGGTGAAACAAGTCCTCACGGAACTTGCCCGCATGCACCAGGGTTTCCAGGTTCTGGTGAGTCGCGGCGATGATACGCACGTCAACCTTGACCGGCGTATGCCCGCCCACACGGTAGAACTCGCCGTCCGCCAGCACGCGCAGCAAGCGGGTCTGGGTATCGGCCGGCATGTCGCCGATTTCATCGAGGAACAGCGTGCCGCCGTCCGCCTGTTCAAACCGCCCGCGCCGCAGGTTGGCCGCGCCGGTGAAGGCGCCTTTCTCGTGGCCGAACAGCTCGGACTCCATCAAGTCCTTCGGAATCGCCGCCATGTTCAGCGCGATGAACGGCGACGCCGCGCGCGGGCTGTGGCGGTGCAGGGCGTGGGCCACCAGTTCTTTACCGGTGCCCGACTCGCCGTTGATCAGCACGGTGATGTTGGAGTGGCTCAAGCGCCCGATGGCGCGAAACACTTCCTGCATCGCCGGCGCTTCACCGATGATTTCCGGGGTGCGGGTCAGGGCAGGCGGGGCTTCCTGGTTCTGCTGTTCCTGGGCGTGCTGGTTGGCGCGCTTGACCAGCGCCACCGCTTCGTCCACGTCGAACGGCTTGGGCAGGTACTCAAAGGCACCACCCTGGTAGGACGCGACAGCGCTGTCCAGGTCCGAGTGCGCGGTCATGATGATCACCGGCAGGCGCGGGTGCTGCTCGCGAATCCGCGCCAGCAGGTCCAGGCCGCTGGCACCGGGCATGCGGATGTCGGAGATGATCACGTCGGGCTGCTGGCGCGCCAGGCGGCTCATCACCCCGTCAGCGCTGTCGAAGCTCTGGGTGGTCATGCCTTCCTGTTGCAGGGCTTTCTCGAGGACCCAGCGGATAGAACGGTCGTCATCGACGATCCAGACAGTTTCACTACGGCTCATGTCGATGGGGCTCCTTGTTCCAGAGGCAGAAAGATCGAGAACGTGGTGTGGCCAGGATGGCTCTCACATTCGATCAGACCCTGGTGCTGGCTGATGATGTTCTGGGTAATGGCCAGGCCCAGCCCGGTACCGTCCGGGCGGCCGCTGACCATGGGGAAGAAAATGGTTTCCTGCAGTTCTGCTGGAATGCCCGGGCCGTTGTCGGTGATTTCGACTTTGGTCACCAGACGATGGCGCACGTGGCCGATGGTGAACTGGCGCAAGGCGCGGGTGCGCAGGCTGATGCGGCCCAGGCGCAGCTCGTTCTGGCTGCTGATGGCCTGCATGGCGTTGCGCACGATGTTGAGCACCGCCTGGATCATCTGCTCGCGGTCGATCAACACGTCGGGAATGCTTGGGTCATAGTCGCGCACCAAGGTAATGCAGCCTTGGCTTTCGGCCTCGACCAACTGGCAGACACGCTCCAGCACCTCATGCACGTTGGTCATCGCCAGCGACGGCAGCTTGTTGGAGCCGAGCATGCGGTCCACCAGATTACGCAGGCGGTCGGCCTCTTCGATGATGACGTTGGTGTAGTCCTTGAGGTGCTCGTCCGGCAGCTCACGAGCCAGCAACTGCGCCGCGCCGCGAATCCCGCCCAACGGGTTCTTGATCTCGTGGGCCAGGCCGCGCACCAGCATCTTGCTGGTTTCCTGCTTGGACAACTGCGCTTCTTCCTTGGTGATGCGCAGCAGGCGGTCACGCGGGTGGACTTCGAGCAGCAGCAGGGTGCTGCCGTTGCTCAGGATCGGGGTCACGGCGTAGTCGACGGTCAGGGTCTGGCCGGTCAGGGCGGTGAGCATCGCTTCGCGCTTGGTGAACGGATGTGCCTGCTCCACTGCCTGGCGCAACGAGCTCAAGGCTTCGGCCGACTCGGTGAACAACTCGCTGATGAACTGCCCATGGCTGCGCTGCCCGCTGATGGCCAGGAGCATCTCCGCCGCCGGGTTCATGTACTCAAGGCGCAGGTCGTCATTGAGCAGGATGGTCGCGGTGGTCAGGTTGTCGAGTAACAAACGGTGCAGTGCATCGCTGATGGTCATCAGGACCTCTTTTGGAGCAAGGCGCGGGCTTGAGGCACACGCTGATACAAGGAAAATGCAAAAACCAAACCAAGGCTCCGAAAAGAAGCGTTTAAGCCCTGAAATAAGGGTTTAAGGCTCGAAACTGTGGCGTTCTGCCAGCTTCATCGGGAAGTTTCGAACCAAAATGGGCTGGGTCGGTGGGAAGGGTGCAAGCTGTCGCACCAATATAGTGCGATTTTGTGACGATTGTTCAGGAAGCGCGAATTCACACAAATCAAATGTGGGAGGGGGATTGCCTCCTCCCACATTTTTGGATCGGGTTTACCGTTTTAGTTTTTGTAGATACACAGCTCGGCGGTCGCGCGGATCATCGCCAACTGCTGCATCGGCTCATTGAGCGGCTCATGCACGGCTTCGGCCAGCCATTGCGGGCACTGTGGGTCGGTGCGCTGCGGGCTGAAGTCGGCCAATTGCTGCAGCAGGCGTTTTTGCAGTTGGTCCAGTTGCGGGCGAATCTGCTTGACCAGGTCCGGGCGCGGATCGTCGGGGGCCTTGCCCTGGAACTGCCAGTCGGAAAGATGGGCGTACTGCACCAGTTTGTTCGCTTCGATCTGTGCCGAGAAGAACTGCCCGGCGGCGGCAGGGTCCAGCTTGTAGCTCGGGGCCTGGGCGACGACGCTGGCGATCACCTCTTGCTCGCGCTTCTTGTCTTCTACGGGCTTGTGGCTGTCCCACTTGCTCAGGGCGACCTGGTCGGCGATCGCCAGGCGCTCGGCGATGCTGTTGAGTAAAGGTTCGAGGCTGGGCGGCGCAGCGCTCGCACTGGCACTGACGAATAACAGAGCGAACACAAGTCGACGTTTCAATGCTGATCTCCTTGTGGGAGGGGGCAAGCTCCCTCCCACCTTTTTGATTGGGTTTGCAGGTGCGGAGCTGTGTAATCCCCGGGCAAAAAAAGACCTCCCGAAGGAGGTCTTTTTCGATCACGCCACGTTAAGCGACGCTACCGGATCAGCAGCTGTAGTACAGCTCGTATTCCAGTGGGTGTACGAAGGTGCGGACTTTGATTTCTTCTTCGCTTTTCAGCTCGATGTAGGCATCGATGAAGTCGTCGCTGAATACGCCGCCTTTGGTCAGGAACGCACGGCCCTTGTCCAGCTCTTCCAGGGCTTCTTTCAGGCTGCCGCACACTTGTGGGATCTCTTTGGCCTCTTCAGGCGGCAGGTCGTACAAGTTTTTGTCGGCGGCGTCGCCTGGGTGGATCTTGTTCTGGATGCCGTCCAGGCCAGCCATCAGCAGTGCAGCGAAGCCCAGGTACGGGTTGGCTGCCGGGTCCGGGAAGCGGGCTTCGATACGGCGAGCGCGCGGGCTGGACACGTAAGGAATACGGATCGATGCGGAGCGGTTACGAGCCGAGTAGGCCAGCATTACCGGTGCTTCGAAACCTGGGACCAGACGCTTGTAGGAGTTGGTCGACGGGTTGGTGAAGCCGTTCAGGGCCTTACCGTGCTTGATGATACCGCCGATGAAGTACAGGGCGGTGTCGGACAGGCCGGCATAACCTTCGCCAGCGAAGGTGTTCTTGCCATCTTTAGCGATGGACAGGTGAACGTGCATACCCGAACCGTTATCGCCGTACAGAGGCTTAGGCATGAAGGTTGCGGTACGGCCGTAGGCATCAGCCACGTTGTGTACGCAGTACTTCAGGGTCTGGACTTCGTCAGCCTTGGCAACCAGGGTGTTGAACTTCACACCGATTTCGTTCTGGCCGGCAGTCGCCACTTCGTGGTGGTGTACTTCGATGACCAGGCCCATTTCTTCCATGGCGTTGCACATGGAGGTACGGATTTCGTGGTCGTGGTCGAATGGCGGAACTGGGAAGTAGCCACCTTTGATACCTGGACGGTGGCCTTTGTTGCCGCCTTCTACGTCCTGGTCGGACATCCACGAACCTTGTTCGGAGAAAATCTTGAACATGGAACCGGAGATGTCGGACTTGAACTTGACCGAATCAAAGATGAAGAATTCTGGCTCTGGGCCTACGAATACGGTGTCGCCGATACCGGTCGACTTCAGGTATTCCTCGGCACGCTTGGCGATCGCACGTGGGTCGCGGTCGTAGCCTTGCATGGTCGAAGGCTCGATCACGTCGCAGACGATGATCAGGGTTGGGTCTTCGGTGAACGGGTCCAGCACGGCGGTGCTGTCGTCCGGCATCAGGATCATGTCGGAAGCTTCGATGCCTTTCCAACCGGCAATGGAGGAACCGTCGAACATTTTGCCTTCTTCGAAGAACGCGTCATCCAGCGCGTCGCGAGCCGGCATGGTCACGTGGTGCTGAGTGCCTTTTGTGTCCGTGAAGCGCAGATCAATCCACTTAACGTCATGATCTTTGATGAGTTGAACCGACTTCGACATGGTGTCCTCCGGGGTGGCTTCGGGCTGGGTAGTGGAGTTAGCCCTTAGAATGTGGGTGATGCCGGCGCGGATAGTCCGCCATGGCAACCTGCCTCACAAGAGAGCAAATTGCATGCCAGTGCGCCAACATGGCCTTTTTGCGTCAAAATGGCCCCTATAACAGTGCAAACCGCCGAAATGGAATAAATAACGCACTGCAATGTGGCGCACATTTGCATAAATGACCTATTTTGGTGCGTTGCGCCGTTGATGCATATTAACTGGTTAAACCTTGAGCGATTTCCGCTATAATCCGCGCCCCCCTTTTTCGGCAGGCCCTGCGCGCGCTGTTTCCATGAAATTAATCGTTAAAGTCTTCCCCGAGATCACCATCAAAAGCCGACCGGTACGGATGCGTTTCATCCGTCAGTTGGCCAAGAACATCCGTGCCGTGCTCCGCGATCTGGACCCGGCTGTGGTGGTGAACGGTGTGTGGGACAATCTCGAGCTGGAAACCCGTGTCACCGACGCCAAGGCCTTGAAGGATATGACCGAGCGCCTGAGCTGCATGCCGGGCATCGCGCATTTCCTGCAGGTCGACGAGTACCCGCTGGGCGACTTCGACGACATCACCGAAAAGTGCAAACAGCACTTCGGCAGCGAGCTTGAAGGCAAGATTTTTTCGGTGCGCTGCAAGCGTGCCGGCAAGCACCCGTTCAGCTCCATGGATGTGGAAAAATACGTCGGCAGCAAGCTGCGTCGCGAGTGCGGCGCAGCCGGAATTTCCCTCAAGGCGCCGCAAATTGAAGTGCGGATGGAAATTCGCGACCAACGGTTGTTTGTGATCCACAGCCAGCACAATAGCATTGGTGGCTACCCGCTCGGCGCCCTGGAACAGACCCTGGTCTTGATGTCCGGCGGTTTCGATTCCACGGTGGCGGCCTACCAGATCATGCGCCGCGGCCTGATGAGCCACTTCTGCTTCTTCAATCTGGGCGGGCGTGCCCACGAATTGGGCGTGATGGAAGTCGCGCACTATATCTGGAAGAAGTACGGCAGCTCCCAACGCGTGCTGTTTGTCAGCGTGCCGTTCGAGGAAGTACTGGGCGAAATTCTCGGCAAAGTCGATAACAGTCATATGGGCGTAGTATTGAAGCGTATGATGTTGCGCGCAGCGTCCCGAATTGCCGATCAGCTGCAGATCGACGCGCTGGTGACCGGCGAAGCGATTTCCCAGGTATCCAGCCAGACGCTGCCGAACCTGTCGCTCATCGATTGCGTGACCGAGAAGCTGGTGCTGCGCCCGCTGATCGCCAGCCATAAGCAGGACATCATCGACCTGGCGGAACAGATCGGCACTGCCGACTTCGCCAAGCACATGCCTGAATATTGCGGGGTCATTTCGGTGAACCCCAAGACCCACGCCAAGCGCAACCGCGTGGAGTATGAAGAACAACAGTTTGATATGGCGGTTCTGGAGCGTGCGCTCGAGAACGCCAAACTGGTCCCGATCGATCGTGTCATCGACGAGTTGGGCCAGGATGTGCAGATCGAAGAAGTCAGCGAAGCCCTGGCCGGTCAGATCATCATCGACATCCGTCACCCGGATGCCGCTGAAGACGAGCCGCTGGAAATCGCTGGCATCGACGTACAAACGCTGCCGTTCTATGCATTGAACGCGCGTTTCAAGGAACTGGATAACAGCCGTCAGTACCTGCTGTATTGCGACAAAGGCGTGATGAGTCGCCTGCATGCCCACCATTTGCTCAGTGAGGGGCATGCCAATGTGCGCGTTTATCGACCGAGCTAAGAGCCCGGGGCTGTTTGC
>Ga0067045_1002732_pt1 | contig 61597 bp, 42 predicted proteins | sample TerdegcTABiofilm_FD_59184 | JGI IMG/M metagenome (GOLD analysis project Ga0067045, IMG submission 59184) | Combined Assembly of (Gp0054472, Gp0054536) Wastewater bioreactor microbial communities from Singapore -Terephthalate degrading...
GGTCGGGAGCGGCTCGACCCCAAGCCGCACCTCGGCCCAGGAGGGCTCGTGCCGGGCCCTTTCCCTCCGCACCAGAAGTCCCAACCCTCCCCCTTGTTCGGCGGCTAATTGGAACCGGCGGAAGGTACGGCCGTCGAGTTTCTCCGGCCACGCCAGCGCCGCGCCTACGGCCGGACACCGCAACGCCTGGTCCAGGGCCCAAAGGTTGTCGCTCAGACTGGCGGCCCGGACCACGATCATGCCGCCGGGATCCATCCCCAGGCGGATCGCCGCCGGGGGATAGAATTCCCCCGCCGGATCGAACACGACCAATGCCCCTCCCTCGCGGCACGCCTCCCGAGCCGTTGCCACAGCCAGGTGCTCCGCGCCGCTCCCCGGCCCAAACGCGAGCCATTCCACAAGGGTGCTACGACGAAACCCTTGGGCGGGCAGGAGCCTATCGAGGGGGCCAAATCCACTCGACACCGGCGTCTCGCAGGCCGGACGCCGAGCTTCTTCGAGCCGGGCGATCTCCTGCCGAAGCGACTCGACCAGTTCCCTCGGGCTCGGGTTTTGCAGGACGCGAATCTCGGGGGACATGAGACGCCTTTTCCGGGCACCAACACCGCCTTTTCATAGAGTTAGTGTACAAATGTATCCAATGCGAGTCAACAGGGATTCTCGGATGAACCAAGAATGTGCCTGTCCCCTTAGCCCAGGGGACAGTCCCGTGGGAACCGCTACCGGCTGACGGCGTAGGCCTTCCAGCCCAACGCGATCACGCCCCAGCGGGCCCAGCCCGGTAAATGCGCCAGGTCCACGGTGCGGACCATCTCCAAGGCTGCGGGGAGCGCCTCCTTTTCGAGCGGACGGTTCCGGCTGAACATCGCCATGGTGAAGGCGCTGGAAGGGAACACCACGCAGATGTCCCGCAGCTTGGCTCTCAGAGGGGTGGGGATTCTGGCGTCTGGGGTTCGATAGTGTTCCCACGCCTCGAACGGCCCCTTGCAGAAGCCCCGCGGCCAGCCGAGCATCTCGGTCTCCGTCGTCGTAAGCGTTTGCTTGTGGAGCAACTCAAAGAGGTCCCCGCGTCCGGCCTGCGGTGGATACTCTTCGGCCCACCGACGGCGCGTGTAGGCCTCGGCGTGCGCCAGCAAGGCGGCCCTGCGCGACGGATCCTTTTCGATCTCGTAGAGGCAGTGGACGCGGAAGATCGCCTGTTGTCCCCAGAGCGGATGAGCGTTCATCTCGAATCCCTTCGCGTCCGGCCGAAGCACCTGCCAGCGCAGCCCGTCTTTCTCTGCGGCAAACCGCCGGTAGGTCTCGATCCAGTGCGGGTCGTGCGTGACGTCGGCCGCGGCGCCGATCATCGGCAGGAGAAGTGTCACCCCCTCCGACCCGAACCGCGTCAGATCGCCGCCGCCGGCGTGCGCCGGCCGGCTGTCATCTTCCCACAAGATGCACCAGCGGTTCTTCTCCAATCGCCGGGCAACCTTGTCGAGCGAATCGCGGATGAAGGCCTTGTCGTCCTCGGTCGCCAAGGGGCTCCGATAGTATCGCCACAAGGCGATGACGTAGGTCGAGTGTTGGTCCATCGAAGAGTCGCGATAGTAGGCCTTCCGGTCGAGCGGATGAGGGCCGCGGACGATGAAGCCTGCCACGGGGCTGGCGGTGCCGATGATCTTCATGCCGGCAAACAGGAACCGGGCCCATCGCTCCAATTCGGGATCGGGGCCCACGTCGTAGGCTTCCAACATGGCGTAGAGCATCTGGCCGCCGAACAGGGACGTGTCGGACATACCCGAGTCGCCGCCTTTCGTGCCGTAGCCGTGCGGGGAAGGAACGCCGTCGACCATGCCTCGCCGAGCGTTCTCCGGGGCATACCTCCTCTCGGTCTTCAATGCCTTGACGGTCGCGACGTAGAGCAGCCCGCTGGCCGGGTCCTGATGCTGCTGGGTGTATTGGACGTATTCCCGCTTGAGGCGGCCCAGCAATTCGGCCCGATCGTCGGCCGACCCGGCCCCGACAAGAACGATGCCCGAACAACCCGCCACGAGCACCATCAGCAGCTTTGGCCGCAACATGTCTCGCCCTCCCAGGATTAGGAAACCTCACTGAGCAGAGGGGGCTCGCGACGGCGCGACGACCTCGATCTGTCCGAGGCGATAGCGGCGCCGGCCGTCGTCGCCCGGCATGGGCAGGGCGATTTGCGGCGTGCCGTCGAGGGCGCCCACCGAGACCCACAGGCTGTAGGTCCCGGGCTGCGTGGGCGTATCGAACAGCGACCAGTTGAAACGGCCCTCCTGCGGCTCCAGGAACGACCACGGGACCCGGAGGTAGATCGTCGACAGCCCCGGCCAATCGTCGAGCGTGTCGGACGGCTCCAGCTTGGACCCATAATTCTCGATCAGGTTGGAATAGAAATGGAGCGTCCAGCCCATGCCGGGGTTCACCAGGGCCTGGCCGTTGTCCTGCGGCTGAACCGTGATCGCCTTTCCCTCGGCCGCCGGAGACGGCGACTCCGGGAACAGCAGGCAGAACAACGCGATCGAAGGCCCAATCCAACGACGACGCGGCGATTTCGGTAGCATCCTGAATCATCCTCTTCCCAAAGTATCGGAACGCGAGGCGGAGGCATGAGGCCTCGCCTGGCGGAGCCGTTCGACCGGCTACCTCTTCCCCTTCTTCTCCGTGCCGGAGTTCCCGGCCTGACCGGCGACAGCCTCGGCCTTCTGCTTGGCCTCTCGGGCGCTGAGGACCAGGGCGGCATTCCTCGCCCTCTGCGCGGTCGAGAGGGCGACCGCGGCCAGACGTCCGGCCTCCTCCGATCGCCCGGCCAGGATTGCCAAGTCCGTTACGGCCAGCGCGCACTCCGCGACCTCTCGATTGCTGGTTGACGTCCTGGCCTTTTTGGCCGCATGCTCCAGGGCCTCGGTCTTCATCGCCACGGCGTCGACGCTGAAGTAGCGGGCCATCCGGTCGATCGCGTCGCAGGCGGCCTCCGGTTTGCCGGCGGCGAGGGCATAGTCGCGGGCATCGCGGAGCATCACGAAACGATGGTCGGCCGATACCTCGGCGCCGTCGGCTGCCGCCGCCAGTGTCTCCGACAACTTGAGCTTCCCGCTCAGACTCGACGCACGGCTGTAGTCGGCCTTGAACTGGGCCCGGACCGCCGCCTCCGCCTGCTCGACGGTGGCCGGGTCGGCCGGGGCCGTTGCGGCACCGCTCGCACCAGCGTCCATCTTGTCCGAGGGCGAATCAGCCGCCGCTCCGGCCGGGAGAGCGACATCCAACTCGGCCATCAAGCTGTTGACATCCTCGCCTGCGGAGAGCGCCTCCTGCCACACTTGGCGCGCGGCCCGGCGGTCACCTTGGGCGTCCATCGCCAGATAGGCGCCGAAGAGTACCTTGGTCGCACTGTTCTCGGCGAATCCACCCTTCACGAGGGCTTCGACGATCGGGCGGGGCAACTCGTTGATCTTATAGGTGAGATTCCGGCCCTCGTAGCGGAACGTGACCTGCGTCGGGCTGGCTTCCACCACGATGGCCGGGGTCTGGCGGATGGCGAACTCCTGAGTGGGCGCCAAACCCGCGACGACCCGGCCCATCGTCTTCCAGAACTCCCCGAGATGCGCCGCCAAGACGGCCAGCCGGTTGGCTTCGGCTTCCTCTTCAGGCGTTTGGATCCGCTTCGCCGCCGCCTCCACCTCGCGTTTCGCCGCGGCGATGTCACGCTTGCGCATGGCCGCGCGTGCAGCCGCCATGCCTCGCTTGAACGCCTCCTGCTTCTGGGGGTCGATTCCCGCGGGCCGGGAGTCGGACAGGCGATCGGACTCTGCTGCGGCCGCGGCAACCTCCGTGGCTTGTTGCGGACGCGCCTGGCCGAACGAGGCTGCGGCCGCCAAGACGGTCATTCCTGCGGCGATCAGGCCGAGCGTCTGAAACGCCCTCGGACGCAACGCGGGCCAGCGGGCGTCCGTGGCGGAGACTCCACATTGCCGTACGGTGGAAGCTTCTAAGACCACGAATCTAGCCTCCGAACAAGGGTTTGGGCAAACACAGGGAAACTTCGTGCCATCCCCACTCTTTTACCCGATAGACCCATCGCCACGCAAGGTTCTGTCGATCATGGGGCACAGCCGCCCTCGGCTGTGCGCACTCCCACAGCACAGCCGAGGGCGGCTGTGCGTACTCCCACAGCACAGCCGAGGGCGGCTGTGTCACAAGTCGTTTCTCAGATCGGGTCCTCGACCCCTCCTCCCCGACAGCGGCCCCCCTGCACGGAAGGGGTCGCCAAGGCCGGTCGCCGCGGATATGCTTTTTCCAGGAACTTTCTGACACGGCAGTTCGTCCAGTATGGCAGGTAGGGCAGCCATCCTGGCTGCTTGCGTGACAGGCTGGAAGCCTGTCCTACTGACGGCCTGTCGTCAGGCCGGAAAGCCTGATCCGGTGTGTCTTTTCACCGCCTCAAGGAGTGGCAATCATGCGGACGGTCAAGGTCCTTCCCGGTTTCCTTGTCTTGGGAGTCATGCTGATGAGCGTGTCGGGAGCGGGCGGAGTGGAACCTGCGTCGCAAGATACGGTGCGACAGCGGCTTCAGAACACCCTCAACGCAGGCAACTTCAAAGATGCCTACGAGGGGCTCCGTGAACTGTCGCTGAACCCGAACTGCGACCCGCTTAAGGTGGGCGACGACCTCCGAATGGCCGTCCAGGCACTGCAGCGGCTGAACCGGGTGAGCGAGATCGACGGATTCCGCGAGGCGGTTATCGCGGTCCACAAGGGCAACTGGCGGCTTCTGTGGAAGGCGGCCCAGACCTACCAGCAGGTGCCGCATCAAGGATTCATCATTGCCGGGAAGTTCGAGCGCGGCCGGCACCGGGGGGGTGGCGAAGTGGCCAACGCCGCGGAGCGCGACCGGGTGCGGACGCTGCAACTGATGGCCCAGGCCGCTCTCTTGGCACGGCAGGACGCCGACCGGGCCGAGGTGGCGAGTTTCTTCCTCGCCTTCGGGCAGATGTTCCAGTCGGGCCGGGGACGCCGCGAGACGTGGCGGCTTCAGGACTTGACCGACCTGACCGTCCTTCCCGACTACGAGCCCGGGTGGGGCTATTACTCCCAGACCCGCGGCGCGCCGGTCGATGAGAAGGGCAGTCCGGTCTTCTATCACGTCCCCCGGACCTTCGAGGACGCCAGGTCCGACGGCGAGCGATGGCGATGGTGCCTGACGCAGGCGGCGGAGTTCAACGCCCAGCTTCTCGGCGCCACTCGCATGGAGTGGGCCAACTTCCTTTTCGAACAGTTCGGCGTGCAGACGATGGCCGAGTACGGGTGGTTCTTCGGGCGTTCGGCCATTGACGACACGGCCGACGCCGAGAGCGGCACCTACGCCCTCCACACGTTGGGCGAGAACGAGACGATCGCCCGGCTCGCTTCGGGAATCCGCCGATTCCCCCTGCCCGACGAGTTCAACTTCATCAAGATCTACCAGCAGCTCGCCGAGGAAGACCCCGGACAACGCAACACCGCGCTGGAGCGGTTGGCGCAGATCTTTGAGAACCGGCGGCAGTATCCCCGCGCGGCCGAAACCTGGCGCCGCCGGATTCAGTCGGGCTGGGGATCCAAGCAGCATTACCGGGACAGGCTCCAGCAGATCGAGGGGAATTGGGGCCGGTTCGAGCCGGTCGTGACCCAGCCGGCCGGCAAGGGGGCGACCGTCGAATACCGCTTCCGCAACGGCAGGTCGGTCGAGTTCGTGGCCCACGAAATCCTCGCCGGCAAGCTGCTGGAGGACGTGAAGACCTACATCAAGTCCCGGCCGCGGCAGCTCAACTGGGAGAAGTTGAATATCGGCGATCTGGGCTATCGGCTCGTCCAGAAGGACGAGGGGCGTTACCGCGGGCCGCAGGTGGCCTCGTGGACCATGGAACTCCAACCCCGCGAGAAACACTTCGACAAGCGGGTCACGGTCGCCACGCCGCTCCAGAAGGCAGGGGCGTACCTGCTCACCGCCAGGATGGCCGACGGCAATACCTGCTCGATCGTCCTTTGGGTGGCCGACACGGCGATCGCCAAGAAGCCGCTCGACGGCCGTGTGCTCTACTTCGTGGCCGACGCTGCCGACGGCAAGCCGGTCGCCCACGCCAATGTCGAACTGTTCGGCTACCGCGTCGAGCACCGCGACGGCCGGCAATTCGACGTGCTGGTCAAGCAGTTCGCCGAGCACACCGACGCCGATGGCCAGGTGATCCTGGGGCCGCGGGAGTTGCCGCAGGAGTACCAGTGGATCGTGACCGCCCGGACCGGCGAAGGCCGTTTCGCATACCTGGGCTTCTCGGGCGTCTGGTACAACCGGCTCTACGACGCCGAGTACAACGCGGTGAAGGTCTTCACGATCACCGACCGCCCGGTCTACCGCCCCGGCCAGAAGGTCCATTTCAAGTTCTGGGTCCGCCACGCGAAGTACGATCAGGAAGACACGTCCGACTTCGCCAACCGCGAGTTTGCGGTCGAGATCCATAATCCCAAAGGGGAGAGAATCCTTCAGAAACAACTCAGAGCCGACGCCTACGGCGGCATCGAGGGCGAGTACGAACTCCCGGCCGACGCGACGCTCGGCGCCTACGGCCTTCAGATCCCCGACCAGGGCGGCGGGAGCTTCCGCGTCGAGGAATACAAGAAGCCGGAGTTCGAGGTCACGGTCGATGCCCCCAAGGGGCCCGTCATGCTCGGCGAGAAGATCGAGGCCACGATCCAGGCCAAGTATTACTTCGGCTCGCCGGTCACGAAGGCCAAGGTGAAGTACAAGGTGACGCGGACCACGCACACCGAGCGATGGTACCCGATGGGGGCCTGGGACTGGCTCTACGAGCCCGGCTACTGGTGGTTTGCCTACGACTACCCCTGGTATCCCGGCTGGCGCTCGTGGGGTTGCCTGCGCCCGTGGCCGTTCTGGTGGCCTCGGGCATCGCAGCCGCCGGAGGTCGTGGCCGACCGCGAGGTCGAGATCGGGCCTGACGGCACGGTCAAGGTGGAAATCGACACGGCCGTGGCCAAGGCCCTCCATCCCGATCAAGACCATCAGTACGCGATCACCGCCGAGGTGGTCGATCAGTCGCGGCGGACGATCGTCGGCTCGGGCAACGTGCTGGTGGCCCGAAAACCGTTCACAGTCTACGCCTGGGTCGACCGCGGCTACTACCGCGCCGGCGATACGATCCACGCCCATTTCTCGGCCCGGACGCTCGACGGCAAGCCGGTCGAAGGAACCGGCAAGCTCACGCTCCTGGCCATCTCCTACCAGGACGGCAAGCCGGTGGAGAAACCGGTCCACAGCCAGGAACTTGCGACCAACGCCGAGGGAGTCGCCCACGCCCAACTCACCGCCGCTCAGGCCGGCCAGTACCGGATCTCGTACCTCCTCTCCCCTCTCCCGTTGGATGGGAGAGGGGCCGGGGGTGAGGGCGGCGTGAAGTCCTCTCCGGCCCCCGAATCCCCTCGCCCCTCGCCCTCCGCCCGTCCAACGGGCGAGGGGAAGTCGTACGCGATCGAGGGCGGCTACGTCTTCACGGTCATCGGCACCGGCTTCGACGGTTCCGATTTCCGCTTCAGTCCCATCGAACTCATTCCCGACAAGCGCGAGTACCAACCCGGCGACACGGTCCGGCTGATGGTCAACACCGACCGCACGGGCGGGACCGTGCTGCTGTTCCTCCGCCCGGCCAACGGCGTCTACCAGCCGCCGCGCGTGGTTCGCCTCGACGGCAAGAGCACGCTCCAAGAGATCGCCGTGGTCAAGAAGGACATGCCCAACTTCTTCGTCGAAGCGCTCTCGATCGCCGACGGCAAGGTCTACACCGAGACCAAAGAAATCGTCGTGCCGCCTGAGAAGCGGGTCTTGTCGGTCGATATCGCGCCGTCGTCCGAGGCGTACCGGCCGGGGCAGAAGGCCCAGGTCAAACTGAAGCTCACCGATTTCCAGGGCCGGCCGTTCGTCGGCTCGACGGTCGTGGCCATTTACGACAAGTCGGTCGAGTACATCTCGGGCGGGTCGAACGTGCCCGAGATCAAGGCCTTCTTCTGGAAATGGCGGCGGCACCACCACCCGCAGACCGAGTGCAGCCTGGACCGCGGCTCCGGGAGCCTCGTCCCACCCAAGACCCCGGCCATGGGCAATATCGGCGTGTTCGGGGCTACCGCCGTGGACGAGATCCCGTCGAAGGGCGAGAAGGGCATGGCGGTTGGGATGGACGGCGGCTTCGGGATGGGTGGCATGGGAGGCGTCCCTGCACGCCGCGCCATGAGCATGCTTCGGCAGGATGCGGCCGCCGAGATGGCCGCGCCCGAGGCTCCGATGGCCGCCGCGGGCGTTCCCGTGGACGCCATGAAGATGAAGGATGCCAAGTCGGACAGCGGGCCGGCTGGAGCGCCGGGCGCCCCGGCCCTGGTCCAGCCGACCGTGCGCAAGGAGTTCGCCGACACCGCCCTTTGGGTCGGCGCCCTCCAGACCGCGGCCGACGGCACCGCCGAGGTGTCGCTCGCCATGCCCGAGAACCTCACGACCTGGCGGATCAAGGTCTGGGGCATGGGCCAGGGCACCAAGGTCGGCGAAGGCCAGACCGACGTGGTCACCCGCAAGGACCTCATCATCCGCCTCCAGGCCCCGCGGTTCTTCGTGCAGAAGGATGAAGTCGTCCTGTCGGCGATCGTTCACAATTACCTGAAGACGAAGAAGTCGGTTCAGGTGGCGCTGGAACTTGACGGCCAGTCCCCTCACCCCCTGCCCCTCTCCCGAAGCGGGAGAGGGGAGATGGGCGGTACGGCGGCGCCAAGCCCAGGGGTTGCAGCCCCTGGGCTTTCCAGGACGCGAGACCCCCTCGCGTCGCTCGACCCGCTCACGAAAACCGTCGAAATCGCCGCTGGCGGCGAGGCCCGGGTCGATTGGCGGGTGCGCGTGCTCGACGAAGGCGAGGCAATCGTGCGCATGAAGGCGCTGACCGACGAGGAGTCGGACGCCATGGAGCAGAAGTTCCCGTGCTACGTCCACGGGATGCTCAAGATGGAAGCCCGGTCCGGCGTGGTCCGGCCGAACCAGCCCGGCGGGAAGATGGCCTTCACCGTCCCGGCCGAGCGGCGGCCCGAGCAAACCCGGCTCGAAGTCCGCTACTCGCCCACCCTGGCCGGGGCCATGGTCGATGCCCTGCCGTACCTGGTCGATTATCCCTACGGCTGCACCGAGCAGACCCTCAGCCGGTTCCTGCCCTCGGTCATTACGCAGAAGGTGCTCGTCGACATGGGCGTGGACCTCGCGGAAGTGCAGAAGAAACGCACGAACCTGAACGCCCAGGAGATCGGCGACGATCGTGAGCGGGCCGGGCAATGGAAACGTCTCAAGGCGAACCGCCCTCACCCCAACCCTCTCCCAAAGGGCGAGGGGGCTGATGACAACCCGGTGTTCGACCGGCAGGAGGTCGAGCGCATGGTGAAGTCGGGCGTGGAGCGGCTCACCGAGATGCAGCTCTCCGACGGCGGCTGGGGCTGGTTCTCCGGCTACGGCGAGCATTCGTCGCCGCACACCACGGCCTACGTGGTCCACGGGCTGCAAATCGCCCAGCACAACGACGTGGCCCTCGTTCCTGGTATGCTGGAGCGCGGCGTCGATTGGCTCCGCCGCTACCAGGAGGGCGAGGTGCAGAAGCTCCAGAACGCCCTGAAGGACCCGAAGGTCGAGCCGTGGAAGGAGCACGCCGACAATCTCGACGCGTTCGCTTACATGGTCCTGGTCGACGCCGGCGTGAAGAACCCCGAGATGCACGAGTTCCTCTACCGCGACCGAACGAAGCTGGCCGTCTACGGCCTGGCGATCTACGGCCTGGCGGTCGAGAAACTCGGCGACCGGGAGAAACTGGCGATGGTCTTGCAGAACCTCGGCCAGTACGTGGTCCAGGACGACGAGAACCAAACCGCCTGGCTCAATCTGCCCGAGAGCAACTATTGGTGGTATTGGTACGGCAGCGAGTTCGAGGCCGAGGCCTACTACCTCAAGCTGCTGGCCAAGACCGACCCGAAGGGCGAATTGGCCCCGCGCCTGGTCAAGTATCTCCTGAACAACCGCAAGCACGCCACCTACTGGAACTCGACCCGCGACACCGCGGTCTGCATCGAGGCCATGGCCGACTTCCTCCGCGCCAGCGGCGAGCAGCGGCCCGAGATGACGATCGAAGTGTGGCTCGACGGCCGGTTGCAGAAGGCGGTCGAAGTGACCCCGGCCACGCTCTTCACGTTCGACAACAAGTTTGTCGTCGAAGGCGACGGGCTCAAGGCCGGGCCGCACACCGTGGAACTCAAACGCAAGGGCCAGGGCCCGCTCTACTTCAACGGCTACCTGACCAACTTCACCCTCGAAGACCCGATCTCCAAGGCGGGGCTCGAAGTGAAGGTCGAACGCAAGTACTACCGGCTGAAGAAGGTCGACAAGACCGCCAAGGTGGCCGGCTCCCGCGGGCAGGTGGTCGATCAGAAGGTCGAGAAGTACGAGCGAGAGGAACTGTCGAACCTCGCCATGCTCACCAGCGGCGACCTCGTGGAGATCGAGCTGGAAATCGCCAGCAAGAACGACTACGAGTATCTCGTGTTCGAGGACATGAAACCCGCCGGGTTCGAGCCGGTCGAAGTGCGAAGCGGCTACAACGGCAATGCCCTGGGCGCCTACATGGAGTTCCGCGACAACCGCGTGGCCTTCTTTGTCACCCAACTCGCCCGCGGCACGCACAGCGTGGCCTACCGCATGCGGGCGGAGACGCCGGGCAAGTTCAGCGCCCTGCCGACCAAGGCATGGGCCATGTACGCCCCCGAGCTCAAAGCCAACTCCGACGAGATCAAGCTCCAGGTAAAGGACTGAGGGAGCGGAGGTCGGCGTCTCACCCTGCTGGGCCTATCCGCCAAGGACTACGTCGGCCGACGTGCCGGCGTCCGGGAACTCTTGGAAAACCGTAAGTATTCAGCGGAATGAAGTGCGAATAGGGGAAGGGAAAAGGAAAAGCTCTGGAAAAATGGGAAAGGCAAGAAACCGTGCCCCGATCCCACAATTCTGAATGGAAATCCTCTCCTTTTCTTCCCCATTTTCCCCTGCTTTTTCCTTTTCCCTTCTCCTCTTCCTGCAACTTCATACGGCTGAAGTGTTACGAAAACCGTAAGTGTTCAGCGGAATGAAGTGCGAATAGGGGAAGGGAAAAGGAAAAGCTCTGGAAAAATGGGAAAGGCAAGAAACCGTGCCCCGATCCCCCAATTCTGAATGGAAACCCTCTCCTTTTCTTCCCCATTTTCCCCTGCTTTTTCCTTTTCCCTTCTCCTCTTCCTGCAACTTCATACGGCTGAAGTGTTACGAAAACCGTAAGTGTTCAGCGGAATGAAGTGCGAGCAGAGGAAGGGAAAAGGAAGAGCCCTGGAAGAATGGGAAAGGGAAGAAATCGTCCCCTGATCACACAATTCCGAATGGAAACCCTCTCCTCGTCTTCCCCCCTTTTCCCCCGCTTTTTCCTTTTCCCTTCTCCTCTTCCTGCAACTTCATACGGCTGAAGTGTTACGAAAAAGCCAAGATCCGATGTGCGGAAAGTACGCTGAAGTGTTGCGAAAAGGCACGGACGCGATGGCGTTCTCAGTCCGCCCCGCGGCGGACGAGGAATGCGGAGTTGTCGCCGACACCGAAGAACGGCTGGAACGGATCACGGAAGACTTCTCGGGCAGCCCGGCCGGGATACCATACCAGGTTGATCGTCACGCTCCAGGTCTCCTCGCGGAGTCCGCCGTTGGCCGCAGAAGTCTTGGGAATCACGTAGACGAAGTTGTTCTCCAACGCCCAACTGGTCCCCAGGGGCACGGTGGCCTCGCCGCCAACGATCGCCTGTCCCGCGCCGGTGGCCCCCGCCCACAGCCGCCCCTGCCCACCGCCCGAAAAATGCCGCCGGTAGAACGCCGCGAAGATGTCGTTCGGCCGGAAGGTGAGCAAGCTGGCAGGATCGCTGTGAATGACCTGGAATCGCTGCCGGTTGATCCCGTAGGCGCCCCAATATCCCAGTTCCGAGACACCGTTGGGGAGGACCAGCGCGCTCTCGCTGCGGATCTGCTGGAGGTCTGCCTTGTCGTAGTAGCTGTCGTGGACGTAGTCGAAGACCACACCGCTCTGGAATCCGTGGCCCTGGGCCCGGCGGAAAATGCCCCCGCTGAAGAAGATCTGCTGGCGGCTTTTCGACCCGGACTGCGCCGCTCCGATCGCGTTGATGTCGAACCCGGAGAAATCGCTGTGAACGGCCTGAGTCCCGAGTTGATAGCCAAACCCCCACGGGTCCCCCAGCGGCCCGCCGAGGTTCAGCCCCTCGTGGAACCCGAAGTTTCCGTTCTGGCCGATGTCCAGTGGACCGCGGAACCCGTGGATGCCGGCGAACAGCGTGAGATTGAAGAGGGGCAACCCTGCACCAGCCTGTCCCCAGCCTTCCCCAGGAATCGGCGGGACGTCGCGCCAGGCGCCGTAGCACCTGCAATCGTCGCAGGAGTCGCCGAGCGTCTCGCAAGGCCCGGGTACCTCGGAGAAACCCTCCGGAAGTCCAACCATGTGCGGGGCGACGCCCGCGTCGTCAGTCAGAGGCGGCTCACGGCCCATGGGATCGGGAGTGGGGAGAATCTCCGGCAACCCCTCCGGCGGTTGCCCCAACTCGTTCGCCGCCCTGTTCGAGGAGACCCTCTGCGCCCGAAGGTCTGATTCTCGAACCGGGGACCATCGGTGAGTGGCCGCATCGGCCGGCGCAGCCACCACGATCCACACGAGGAGAACGATGGCGAGACGAGGGAGCCGCACGGCGATCACGCCTACTCCCTTAGACAAGGAGGATAACGCCTTACCCAGAAACGCCATTGGGCGGCGTTGCGATTTCAACAGGGACGACGGGCCGGGATTGTCGCCAAAGTCGCGACTCTTCGCAAGATTTGTTTATACGTCCCAAAGCCCCCAGATCCTCATTGCTTCATGGCATCGCCGGGCGTCTTCTTGTCGGTCGCGGTCGATTCCCCGTCCTTTTTGTCGAAGGAGAAGTCGTCGTCCTTCGCCTTGCTGGCCTTTGGTTTCTCGTCTTCTTCCTTCTTTGGCGCGTCGACCTTCTCTGGCATGCCGGCGTCACTATCCGAGACGACCGCCGGGACCTCCTCGATCTTCTCGTTGAGATCTCGCCACTTCGGCTCCACCGTAGAGACTTTGCCTGCCGTGGCGGCAATGGTCACATCGTAGGGTTTGAATCCCGGCCGCGTGCAGACAATGCGGCATCTCCCCGCCAAAACGTCGACCGCAATCTCTCCCTCGGCCGGCAGCGAGACCCGTTTGCCCTCGACTTCGAGAGTGCCCTCGGCACGCTCCACTTCCGGCCACTGGACGATCAGTTTTCCCTCCTGGGAATTGGCTTCCATGAGTTTCCAAACCACCAAGCCTAGCGCAACCGCCGCGCCGACGGCGGCGACAAACGAGACGAACACGCCCGCCCATTGGCGCTGGCGTCTCGTCTGGCTACGGCGTCGGGACTCCAGGTAGGGATCGGTATCGCCAAGGACATCGCTAAGGTCCGGCACGGCCATGGGAGCCTGCGGAGCGACGCCGGCGACGGGCGGGGCCGTCACAGGGGGCGGTGGCGGCCCCGCTGGGGTGATTTGCTCCCTGAGCCACGCGTCGTATTGGACTTTCCGGTCCGGCGTCATCAGCCACGCCTTGGCCGCCGCCACTTGGCTGAGCACTTCCTGGGCGATCTGGACGTTCGGCCCGGTCTGAAAGGTCCTCAGGTAGGCCATGAGGCGGTCGGCGGCGCTTTCGATGGCGTCGGCGTTGTCCTCAAAGGGCCGGAGCCCGAGCAACCGGTAACAATGCGGGGGCTGCTCATCGGGAGGAATTCCAAGCCACTTGTAGAGGGGGTCAAACTCCTCCGGCATACTCGGGCTCCTTGGAAAGCGTCGCCTGCGCGCGGTTACTGATCGCTAGTTTAACGATGAACCGGGTCCAACTCCAAGCGCAGCCGCGAGAATTCGCACCTGGGTAACTGTTCAGCAGAATGACGTGCGAATAGGGGAAGGGAAAAGGAAAAGCTCTGGAAAAATGGGAACGGCAAGAAACCATGCCCTGATCACACAATTATGAATGGAAACCCCCTCCTCTTCTTCCCCATTTTTCCCTGCTTTTTCCTTTTCCCTTCTCCTCATTCCTGCAACTTCATACGGCTGAAGTGTTACGCACCCCGGGCTGCATCCTCCCGAGTGCGTTAACGGACCCGAAAGGTCAGAAAAAGAAGCGGGGGGCCCCGGAGAGGGGAAGAGGAGACTCGCGGCGACGCGGAGATGGACAACCGCGAGCCCCGTGTCACCGCTTCACGCGAGTCGGCCGGAGCCCTCGATGGGCCACAGGTCGACCACGCGGCCGTCTTCCCACACGTGGAACTGACGGTGCAGATTGCAGGTCGTGCAGGCGTGGCTCGGGATCAGGTGGACGGCGTCCCCGACACGCCAAGTGTCCGGGGCGTTGCGGACCGTGCAGTGCTCTTCCGAGAGCATCGAGGGGGTCTCGACCTCGGGGTGGCCCTTGATCCGGGGCGGGCCGAATTCGCATCCGGCGCCCTTGAGCCCCACGTCGAGCACCGCCACGCCCGGCCGCTTGCTGATGACCCGGGTGAGCACCGAAAGGGCGATCTCGAACTCGGGCGCCATCTCGGCGTAGCGCCAGTCCATGGTCGGGTAGGTTCCGGCCTGGATCTCGTCGACCCCCTCGACCTGTCCGGTGACCTGGTAGGTTGCCGACGAGCCCCCGCTGACGACCGCCACTTCGATGCCCCGGTCTTCGAGCAATCGGCGTGTGCGGACCGCCATGCCCATCGCATCACGGACGAGTTCCGCACGGCGCTGGGGGTCGTTGTGGTACACGGCGTGGCCTTCGTAGGCTTGGATCCCCTCGAAGCGGAGGCCGGGCAAGTGCCGCACGGCCCGGGCCAATTCGAGCGCCGGCTCTCCCGGCCCGACGCCGCATCGGCCCATGCCGATATCGACCTCCACGAGGATCCCCACGGTGACGCCCGCCGACGAGGCCGCCGCGGAGATCGAAACCGCCTGCCCGAGGGCGTCCACCGCGACCTTGACTCGGATGCGCCGAGCCAACTCCACAAGTCGGACGATCTTCCGCGTGCCGACCACCTGGTTGGCCACCAGGAGGTCGTCGAATCCGCGGTCGGCCAGGACCTCTGCCTCCCCAAGCTTGGCGCACGTCATCCCGACGCAGTTGCCGGCCTCCAACTGCCTCTTTGCGAGTTCCGGACACTTGTGATTCTTGAAGTGGGGGCGGAGGCGGCAGCGACGCCCCTCAAAAAACGCAGCCATGCGACGCAGGTTCCGTCGCAAGGCGGGCCCATCCAAAAGCAGGGCCGGGGTATCGAGTTCTTCGATCGGCAAGCCGATCAAATCGCCGTTCCATGTCGCGGCGGCGGGGTCCATCTCAGCCAACTCCCTCGGGGGAAAGACCAGCAACACAAGACTCCCGATTTATAGGGTGGATTCTGACGAAACTCAATTCCCCGTATGCGATTCGCAAGGCGAAGTGCGCATCGGGGGCATGGGCAATCCGGGAAAGGCACGGCGACATGCGTCCGGCGGAGAAGCCGGAAATTGCCATTGTATGGCGACCACACGGTCGCCATAATTCGCACGCTGGTCAAAGCTTATCATCTGGTCGAATCATCGGGTGCATGGACGGTGGTTCGTCCGGCGTTCAACGAGGCGTGGTGAGAATTCCCGGGGACAACTCGGGCCGGTACACCAGCGGCCACGAAAGGTGAAATCATGGAATTGTGCCGGTTCCCCGGAAGATGGAGGGCCGCTGCACGGATGGCGACGGAGGAGACGCAGGATTCGACGTCGGATCGCCGGGAGGGGGAGCAGGCCGGGTGCAAGCGTCCCGTCGCGGACGGACGGTTCGTCGCCAAGCTTGCCAGGGCGCGCGGGATCCTCTCCCTTCTGGTGATGATCCCGGTGGCGGTCTTGGTCGCCTTCTCTCCGTTCCATTTCCCCGCCCCAAGCTACGGCCATCTCGCCTGCCAATGCGTGGGCTGGCTCCTCTTCCTGATTGGGGCCATGCTGCGATGGTGGGCCACGCTCTACGTGGGAGGCAAGAAGTCTATCGCCCTGATCACGGACGGGGCCTATTCCGTGACCCGCAATCCGTTGTACCTCGGGACCTTCCTGCTGGCCTTGTCGGTAGGCGTGCTCGCGCAGAGCGCGACGTTCTGCGCTGGCGTCGTGGTGGTCGGCGGCTTCTACCTCAACACGGTGTCGGTCGAGGAGCACAAACTGCGTTTGCTGTACGGTGACAGCTTCCACGCCTATTGCCAGCGGGTGCCGCGTTTCCTCCCGAATTTCCGGCTCCTCCAGTGCCCGGAGATCCTGAGCGTGTGGCACCGCGGGATGCGATCCGAGCTCATTCGCATGTGCCGGTGGGCGTCGATCCCGTTCCTGTGCGAGCTGTTCAACCACCTCCGGGCGGAGGCGTGGTGGCCTATCTGGTTTGGGCTTCCGTAGGCGAGGACGCTTCGTCGGCCCGGGAATCGGCGAGCCTGGCGTTTCACTAGTTCGACCGGAAAAACCTGACTGGCCCAAAAAACCGACCGACTGGTATTGCATAGCGACCGAGTGGTCGCTATAGTTTCCAGGGAGACGAAGGGAGACACGCGATGCCAAGACTGAGCGAGGCCCGAAAAGAGTGGCTGACCACCATGATGAAGGAGACGATCTTCGAGGCGGCGACTTCGGTCTTGTGCGAGCACAATGTGAACGGGACGACGATGAATCGCGTGGCCGCCGCCGCCAAGCTCTCGAAGAGCAGTCTCTACGACTACTTTCACAGCAAGGAGGAACTGCTGAGGTTTGTCTGCAACCGGATCACGGAGCCGATCTTGCAGGCGGTCGAGGAGACTGTGGAGGCGGACACGCCGGCCCCCGAGAAGCTCGAAGCGGTCCTCCGGGCGATCTTCGAGCAGCTTGGGTCGCACCAACGAGTCCTTGGTCCTCTGTTCTGGGACAAGCAGTTCCGAGACGTGATGGAATCGTCGAAGCAGATGGCCCGCACGACCATGTTCGAGCAAGTCGCGGCTGTCTTTGAACAAGGCGTCGAGGAGGGATCCTTCTGCAGGGTCGATCCCGTGCAGGCCGCGAGGATGTTCATGGCGTGCGTGAGCGAGTTGTGTGAGGCAACGGTCGCCTCAGGAAACAGCGACGAGGCCCGCCGTCAGGCCGAAGGACTCCTGCGTTTGTTCCTTCACGGCGTCTTGGCCGATTCGGGAGGAACCGACGGCATGTGACGCCTTGCACCGCGCCGGTGCGATGCATCTTGGCTAGGGGAGACCCTATGCTCGTGCTCTTGCGTAAGGTCGGTCAGGCGATCGTCATCGACGGCCAGTTCGTCGTGACCGTGACCAAGGTCCGTCCCAACCGGGTCTCGCTGGGAATCACGGCCCCCGCGGGGGTCCCCGTTCATCGAAAGGAAATCGCCCTTCGCAATAGCGCGAAGCACGGCCCGGACGATCCGAGGAGTCCGGTCGAGGAGACCGGAGGGGGAAACGGCGATCTTCAGCCGGAGCGGCCGGAGGAGCCGGAGCCGTAGCGCGGCCGCGTTACTGGGCAGGCAGGCCGGCGGCCCGCGCCTTGCTCCGCTCGATCGACTGGAGGGCCAGGTACTTGTCGCCGAACTTGCCCATGTTGTCCAGTTCCGTATCGTACTGGTCGTAGTGGCGTTCCTCGTCGGCCACCAGGTCTTCAAAGAGCTTCTTGGAGGCGGAGTCGGCGTTGGCGCCGCACTCATTCGCCCAGCGGTTGTAGGCCAGGGCGCTTTGCTCTTCCATTTCCCTGCCCAGTTCGAGCATCTTCTTCACCTCGTGGATCTTCTGAACGCCGCCGGAGGCGACAAGCTCCACCTCGCCCTTGAGGAAGAGAATCCGATCCGCGAGCCGTTCGATATGGAGCATTTCCTCGATCGCCGTCCTCTTGAAGAGTCCCGCGAGCAGGTCATACCCCTGGTCGTCGCAATGGAAATGCAGGTACATGTACTGGTGGACGGCGGACAACTCATCTGCCACCGCCTTGTTGAGCAACTCGATGCTCTTCGCGTGCATGTCGTTCTCCTCCGAAAGAGTGCCAGGGTCTTGAGGGCCATCGCGGCCGGCCCTGCCCTTCCCCGGTGAAGGCGCGACGGTGCAGCCCCCAATCGCAACCGACGGTTCCTCGCTCCCATTGAACACCGGGAGTTATATCACATGGGCCGTAGCTGTTCAACGAGGGGGACAGGGCGGACGAATCCGTACGGTCGATTCTCTTCCTCGGGTGCGAAGTCCCAACAGGCGGCGCAGACCTGGACCACGAGGCTGTGTGCCTTGATCGTGCCGCCACGTGGGACGATGGGCGAGGAGGCTTGCTCCGCGATCAGCCGGGCGTACTTCTCACAGCTTCCCGGGGAGCCGTAGACGCCGAGAGGCGTGTCGGCCACGGATGATCCCCCGGGCCTGTCCGGTGGGCTTGTGGAGCTTGTAGGCGGGGACGTGTTCTGCGGTCTTTGGCATCGACGGCCCCTTGCGTCTGGCAAAGTGGTAGTGTTACCACTCCTTCCGACCTTTTCGGGCCGCACTTCGGGCCGTCAGAAGGTATCCTAAGTCAAGGATTCGGCAAGGTTTACTTCAAGTGGGTGCACCAAGATTCGAACTTGGGACCTCTACCTTATCAGGGTAGCGCTCTAACCAACTGAGCTATGCACCCGGCCGCGGGGCCCTGACGCCGACACCCGTCGCTGTCCGGCTCTCAAGCATAGGATTTCCATCGGCTCGGCGTCGTGGACAACCGCAACAGTCGCATTGTATTCGCTCTGGTGGCGGTGTGAAAGGGCCTGGCCAGAAGGCCTCGGCCAGGCCTGCCGGGCCACACCACCCGGTATGGGCAGCGCATCCGGAAAATCCGATACAGTCCAGTCATGCTACCGCGTCTAACAGGCCGAAACTGTAGAAGTCGCCGAGAACTCGCTGGGGACGGTCCGTGCGCAAAACTCGCGTATCAAGAGGAGGGAGAGCAATATGAAACGGGTGGTTCGCCTTGGAATGGCTTGGGGGTTCCTGATGGTGGTGGTTCTGCTTTTCGCGGCGCAGGCCTGGGCCGAGCCGGCAGGCTACTCCCAGTATCGGGGAGGAACCCAGGCGAACCCGCGGTCGAGTCCAAGTCCGCGGAGCGCTTCGACCTCATCCCATCCGGGGGGGGCCTCGCCCCAAGGCCGATTTAACTACTCGTCCACGCAGGCTCGCCCTGCGGTGGGGCCGGCCCGTCCCTCGGGGACGGCGGGTCCGGACACCGGGGCGACGGCCCGCACGGCGGTCCCTCCGAAGCCGACTGCTGAGCCGCCTGCCGCCCAGACGGGCTCGGGTTCCGAGAAGGCCTCCTCGCCCTCGGTGGCCGACGCGCTGCGACTCGTTCCGACGCAGAAGGACGTGGACTACTCGCATCCCTCACCCGAGGAGGCGGTGCAGTGCAAGATTTCGGCCCAGAAGGTGGCCGGGGCTGTGGGCTGGGTGATCGAGGATTCGCGAGGCAACCTGTTGCGCCGGTTCCTCGATACGAACGGAGACGGGAAGGTCGACCAGTGGTGCTACTACAAAGACGGTTTGGAGGTCTATCGCGACGTTGATAGCGACTTCGACAGCAAAGTGGACCAGTGCCGTTGGTGCAGCACGGGCGGGACGCGTTGGGGCGTCGACCGGGATCAGGACGGCACGATCGACGCGTGGCGGTCGATCTCTGCGGAGGAGGTGACGCGGGAGATCGTGCGGGCCCTGATTACCCGGGATCCCGACCGTTTTGCTCGCGTGTTGTTAAGCGAGGAGGAATTGCGGTCCCTGGGGTTGGGTGAGGCGAAGGCCGGCGAACTGGCCGCCAAGGTCAACGGCGCTGCGGCCAAGTTCAAAGCCATGGCCGCCCAGCAGAAACTGGTCACCGTGGAGAGCCAGTGGACCCAGTTCAGCGCCAGCCAGCCCGGGGTCGTCCCGGCAGGCACCGAGGGTTCCACGAAGGACGTGGAGGTCTACGAAGGCGTGATGGCAATCGTGCGATCGGGCTCCGATCACGGGCAGATTCCCATCGGCACCCTGGTCAAGGTCGGCAACGCTTGGAAGGCCATCGACTGTCCGCATGCTGGCGCCGAAGGGGCGCCCGAGATGGTCGCGGCCGGGTTCTTCTTCCGCAGCCCGACCGCCAGCCGGCCGCAAGTGGCCGCGGGCGCGCCGAGCGAGAAGACGCAGGCAATGCTCACCGAGTTGGAGAAGCTCGACGCCTCGGTGAACGGCGCGTCCGACGCCGAAACGCAGGCGTCTTTGAACGCCAAACGGGCCGACCTGCTCGAACGACTGGCGTCCGAGGCGGGCAAGCCGGAGGAGCGAGCGGCCTGGGTGCACCAGATGGCCGACATGGTCAGTGCGGCCGTGCAGAGCGGCGGCTATCCCGACGGCGTCCAGCGCCTGGCGACCCTGTTGGAGCGCCTCCGCAAGAACGAGGACGACGCCGAGTTGGTCGGGTACGTCCGCTTCCGTCAACTGACGGCCGAATACGGCCTGGCCATGCAAGCCAGGGGGGCCGACTTCGCCAAAATCCAGACCGACTGGCTCAAGAAGCTCGAACAGTACGTGGTCGATTATCCGAAGAGCCCCGACGCGGCGGAAGCGATGCTGCAACTGGCCCTCGCCCAGGAGTTTGCGGGACAGGAAGACGAGGCCAAGAAGTGGTACGGGCAGATCGTCAGCGACTTCCCGCAGTCGCCGGTCGCCAAGAAGGCCGCAGGGGCCAGGCACCGGTTGGAGTCCGTCGGCAAGACGATCGATGTGCAGGGCAAGGGGCCGGACGGCGAACTGGTCGAACTGGCCAAGTTCCGCGGCAAGACGGTGGTGATCCAGTATTGGGCCACCTGGTGCGAACCGTGCAAGGCCGACATGGCGGTCCTCAAAGACCTCGTCGAGAAGTATGGCAACTCCGGCTTCGCGGTCCTCGGGGTGAACCTCGACAACGACGCGCAAGCCATGGCGGCCTTCCTGACGGAGAACAAGCTCCCCTGGACACACCTTCGTGAAGAGGGCGGGCTGGATTCCCGACCCGCCGTGGAGTTGGGGATCCTCACGCTTCCCACCATGATTCTGGTCGACTCCGAGGGCAAGGTGGTCCATCGCAACATCGGGACTTCGGAGTTGGTCGGAGAACTCAAGAAGCTGATACGCTAAACTCGTGGGCCTGTGCGATGGCCGCGAGAGGCCGCCCCCACGGCCGGCTACATTCCTCAAGGCGTGCGTGTAGGATTTACAGTTCGACCGCCTGGCCCGGACGCGTTGGCAGCCGCCGGGCCGAGCGTCGAACCCATAGAACGGCAAAGGGTTACGGCACTGCAATGGGCTCGCGTGGAGGACCAAGCGGCGGTTGGTATGGAATTCGCATGGAGGTGGCGACACGCTCGACGGGGGCTTCGAGGGCGTGCATCGTGCAAGCCCATGGCGCCCCGTCGCAGCCCCCCCGAAAGGACTTGGGAGCCGCCATGCCGACCCACGGATTGGAACATCCAGCGATTCTCTTCAGTCTTGGCGTGATCCAGGTGTTGGGCCTGATCAGCGCGTTCGCCACCCGCCTGGGCCGTCGGGCGAGCGGGGTGAATCTCATTCAGCGGGTATTCTTGGTCTGCCTGGCGACGGTGGCGTTGAGCACCGTGACGATGGTAGGCGTGCGGTCGGTCTGCTGGATGACTTCCGGCGTCACCCTCTCGCTGATGGTAGTCACCGCGCTGTGGGATGTCGGCCGCGAGGCGAAAGGCGTGTGGTGGTGACCCCATCACGGTCCTCTGATTCGGTAGTTGCGTGATCGTTGGAAGAACTGGTCCTGCCGGCATGCGCGGGAACCCTGGCAAAATCGAAAAAAATCTTCCGTTCTGTGCAACCAGCAACCGAAACCTATAGGCAGGCAGCAATCATCGGACGCGGAAGTTGCGCAGGGGGGCCTGGTCGCACGGAAGTCCGTTGAATTCTGTTCGTCGCCCGACGTGGGTCCCCTCCTGCCACTCTCCGCCCGGATCGTTGCCGGGTCGGAAGAGCGAGAACCACAAGACGCCCGAGGTCCATCAATCCGTCGGCGTTTGCGCTGCAAAGCCGTCGGATCGCCGGGGCGAGGGGACGCGTTTCCCGCAACCCCCCCGCCCCAAACGACCCAACCGCGGGCTATTCCTAAACAGGAGGGAAGGCATGCGACGTTTCTTAGTAGGATTAGCGGTCGCCGCTGCTGCCGCACTGGTGTGCCCCTGGGCGATCGCAGGGAACCAAGAGGTTGCCGAGCAGATCGCCGCCACCCTCAGGGATAGCGGTCAGTTGCACGGCTACCGAATCGGCGTGAAGTATCAGGACGGTACCGTGTGGCTGAAGGGACAGGTCGCGACGCGAGACGAGATGAGCGCCGCGATGCAACTCGTGTTCGCGGTGCCCGGGGTGACGCGGGTGGTGAACCAGTTGACAGTTCCGTCGGATCAGCCGGTGGTGATCTCGCCGGTCACGCCGAAATCCGCTCCGGTGAGCGAGCCGCTCCAGCGGACAGAGGGGGCTACGTCGGCCGAGCCCACGCCCCGCGCCGCGGTCCAAGAGCAGAGTCAACCCAACGCCCGGGAGGCGGCCCCGAATCAGGCGGAACGGCTCGCGACGAAAGTCGTGTTGTCGAGCCAGCCTGAAGTGGCGATGACCGGCCTGCAAGAGCCGACGTTGGCCCCGCCCAAGCCCGGGCCCTCGGCAGCCCCCCGGACCATCCCAGCCCCGTCGACGACGCCGGCCGTGAAGGCGGCGTCGCAGGAGGCGTCCGGTGCGGTCTCCGTGGCGAAGCCGGCCCAACCGATGCCGCTGGCCTACGCGCAGTCGCCCATGCCAATCGCCCGGGCTGCCGGCCAGATGGCACCGCAAGCGCCGATGGCGATTCCGGCCGGAGTCGCGCCTGCCCGTTACGACCAGCCGAACATGCCGAATTACGCTTGGCCGTCGTACGCGGCGTACCCCAACTACGCTGCGGTGACCTATCCGAAGCAGTACTCCCCCACCGCGTGGCCCTACATCGGGCCGTTCTACCCCTATCCGCAGGTCCCGCTCGGATGGAGGAAGGTCACTCTGGAGTGGCACGACGGCTGGTGGGCGTTGGACTTCGACGATGGCACGGCGCGCGGTCCGTTCTCCGGCCTGTACCGGCCTGGCCGCCGAAAATACTAAGCCCCTGAGGGGATGCGACGCCCTCGTGCGGGACCACCCGCACGAGGGTTTTTTCGTTCTTGGCACGCCTTGGGATCGTGGTGAGTGTTCAGCGGAATGAAGTGCGGATAGGGAGGTGTCTCGGGAATAAACGCTAGAAGTAGAAAAATCCGCAAGTCCGGCACATTTTGACACCGATATGTACTAGTAGCTTCGCAAAGGGCCTCGCCATCGGCATGCGGTGCTGGCAGCGTGGACGAAAAGCCGCGTGGACCACCGGCAGGCCCGACGCCGACCAAGACGCTTCTGGCACCGTCCAGTCGAGGGGTTACACATGACGCATCGAACTGCTTGCTCAGCCACCATCGGCCTGGTACTCTGTTCGGTATTAGCGCTGACGGGTTGCAACATGACCTACGGTCCCCGGTTCGGGATCTTCGGGTATCCGATTCCGTTGAGCCCGTACTTCCAGGATCGCGAGGAAGACGCCTTCTGGATGAAAGAGCGCTACGAACGGGTGCCGATTCTGGAGCCGATCGTGCCGGGGGCGCCGTGCATCGCGTTGGATCCGCCTTCGGACGACGAAGTGATGCGGGCCCTGGAGGCTGCGAGGTCGGTCGAGGGGGGCGTCCCCTTCATGCACGAGGTGCAGCGGACGAATGTGCGGATCATCAAGGAACAGCTTGCCGATTCGATCGATCCGCCACGGGTCTTCCCGCTGGTTGGCCCCGCGCAGCTCCATCACGCCCGGTACAAGTGCACCGTGTACTTCACGGAGATCACCCGCGTGGGCTGGCCGGTGCCGTACACAACCAAGAACGAAGATTGCCGCGAAGTGGTCTACATCGACCACGACCACTTGCACATGGTCGGGAACATCGATGGCGGGACAGGCCCTTCGCCCTAGACGGTCGAATTTGGGGCATGAGGAGGCTTAGCCAGATCCGGACTCCGGCGGCAGCGGTTCACCAACCGCGGCCGCCGCAGCCGTTTCTTGAGGTCCGCGGATGAAACTCGACCTAGGTTGCCCATGTTTGCCGGGCCTCTTGCTGGGGATCGTCCTGGTCGCCTCGCCTCTCCGCGCCGACGAGGCCGACGACCAGTACGCCGTGGCGGCCGGCCACTACGCCTTGGGGCGCTGGAAACTCGCGGCCGAGGAATTTCAGACCTTTCTCACGGCATTCCCCAAGGATAGTCGCCTCACGCAAAGTCTCTTCTTCCTGGGCGAGGCGTTGACGCAGCTCGGGCGCTACGAGGAAGCCTATCGGCAATTCCAGGAGTATCTGCGTCGGGAGCCGGCCGGCCGGTATGCCCGATCCGCCCGGTTCCGCGCCGGGGAAACGTCCTACCTCGCCGGCAAGTTTGCGGAGGCCGGGCCGTCGCTTCGACAGTTCCTGGAAAAACACCCCGACGACGAATCGAACGCCTACGCCATCCCGTATCTCGGGGAAATCGCGATCGAAGAGAAGGACCTGGCCGCCGCGGAACGTTACTTCCGTCAGGGCTTGTCGCGCTTCCCGCAGGGGCCTCTTCAAGACGACTGCCGTTTCGGGCTGGCGCGGGCGTTGGAGAAGCAGGACAAGAACGGCGAGGCCGAGAGGCTCTATCTCGCACTGGCCGGCAAGCCCACCAGCCGGCTCGCGGCCGACGCGCAGCTCCGCTTGGGCGCTGTCCAGTACGCGCTCGGCAAGTTTGCGGAGGCGGCCGAGTCGTTCACCGCATTCGAGGCGAAGTGGGGACAGAATCCGCAAGCGAAGACGGCCCGACTGAACCACGGGTGGGCCCTCCTGAAACTCAACCGGCCTGCGGATGCCGCCGGGCTCTTCACGCCGATCGTCTCCGATCCAAAGCTGGGGCTCGATGCCCGTTACGGGCTGGGCCTCGCCAGGAAGGCCCAGAAGGACTGGCCCGCAGCGGCCAAGATCCTGCTGGAAGCGGCGACGGCCGATCCCAAAAATGCGTTGGCACCGGCGATCCGTTTCCATGCCGGCGACGCCCTGCTCCACGCCGGCGACTTTGCCGCGGCCCGGCGACAGTTCGAAGCGGTCCTCCAATCGCCTCCCGGCGAGGCGGAGTGGGTCGCCGACGCCCTGCTGGGAGTTGTCCAGGCCGCGCTTCGGCAGAAGGACTACGAGGCCGTCGACCGCTACGCGGCGGAGTTCTCGCGGCGGTTCCCCGCGAGTTCGTTGCGAGGCCAGATCCAGCGCCTGGTCTCGCGCGGGTTGATTGAGCGAAAGGAGTACCGGAAGGCGGCGGAAGGCATCGAGCCGCTCCTGCGCGGCGGGACGTCGGGCGAGGAGGCCCTCGAAACGCGGTTCCTTCTCGCCCTGGCCTACGAGGGGCTGAAACGCTATGACGACGCCCTCGCGTCGCTCGGCCCGGTGCTCGCGTCGGCTTCCGGTCCCCTGAAGAGCGACGCCGAGTTCACGCAGGCCTCGGTGCTCCTCGCCATGAAGCGGTTCGCGGAGGCGATCGGCCCGCTGGAGGCATTCTTGGGCAACCGTCCGTCCGCGGAAACCGCGGTGCAGGGCCGCTGCAACCTGGCCATCTGTCTCGCCCGCACCAAGCAGTTCGACAAGGCCAAGAAGCTCTTGGCCGATCTTCTCGAAAAGCACCCGGGCCATGCGTTGATCGAGCCGACGATGGAGCAACTGGCGGAAGCGGCCTACGAGGGCGGCGACACGGCCTGGTCGAAGGAGCTGTTCGGCCGGTTGGCGAAGCGAGGGTCCGCCCCCGACAAGCAACTCATGGGCCTGGCCGGCCTCGGATGGAGCCAGTTCAAGGCAGGCCAACTTGAGGAGGCGGCCGCCACGTTCGCTCAGGTGCTGGCCAGGAAGCCGGAGGCCGGCGTGGCGGCGGAGACGGCCCTGGCACGCGGGCAGGTTCTCGAGAAGCTCAAGCAGGCCGACGGGGCGCTGGCTATGTACGACCTGGTCATCAGCGGCCACCCGACGAGCAAGGAAATGCCCCAGGCCATGCTCGCCGCCGCGCGGCTCCGGCACGGCATGCACCAGGACGAACCCGCGGCCGCGTTGTTCGAGCGGCTGAGCAAGGAGTATCCCAAGCTCCCTGAAATGGACGCCGTCCTCTACGATTGGGCCTGGACGCTGACCGACCAGAACAAGGAGCCGCAATCGAGCGAGGTGTTCGAGCGTTTGCGACGCGAGTTCCCTCAGAGCCCCTACTGGCCCGACGCCACACTCCGCCTGGCCCAGCGGGCGTTCTCAGTGAAGCAGTACGGACGGGCGCGGGAATTGGCCGGCGCGGCCCTGGCCCGAAAACCGGAGCCGCCCCTCAAGGAAAGCGCGATGTTCCTTCTCGGCCAGATCGCCGCTGCCGAGGAAAAATGGCAGGAATCGCGCGACGCTTTCGAGGCCCTGGCCAAGGAGTTCCCGTCAGGGGCGCTGCACCTCTCGGCCGAATACGGGCGGGCCGAGGCGATGTTCCGGCTCGGCCAGTTCGAGGCGGCACGCGGCCGTTTTGAGCAACTCGCCCGGGAAGCCCGGGGCCGTGACAAGGCGATTCTGCCTTTGGCCCTGTTGCGCCAGGCCCAGGCCCTCGTCCAGCAGAAGAAATGGGAGGAGGCCTACCGTATCGCCTCCACGATGGAGGAGGAGTTCCCGGGCTTTGCGGAGCAGTATGAAGTCGATTATCTCCTGGGACGCTGCCTGGCCAACCGGGCGGAGTTCGACCAGGCGCGGGAGGCGTATCGGCGGGTCATCCGCTCGCAGGGCGGGGCCAAGACCCTGGCCGCTGCCAACGCCCAACTCCTGACCGCGGAGACCTACTATCACCAGAAGAACTACCAGTCGGCCCTGCGCGAGTACCTGAAGGTGGAACTGCTCTACGCATTCCCGGCCGTGCAGGCGGCCGCCCTCGTTCAGGCCGGCAAGTGCTACGAAGTCCTCCACGAATGGAAACAGGCGGCCGAGGTCTACCAGCGCGTGACGAAGAACTACAAGGATACGGCGTTCGCCACGGAGGCCGCAACGCTCCTGCAATCCGCACGGCAGCGTGCCGAGAAGGAAGACCGCCGCTAGTTTTCGGAGTGCGGCGACCTGTCGCCGCTTTGGACTGAATGACCTTGTGCAATCCTGGGAGGGCGAGGCTCCTGCCGAGCCTGCGACGGGCGAGCGTCTTCCCGGGGGGAACGACGGCTCGGCAGGAGCCTCGCCCTCCCGGGGCTGTGGAATCCCTTAACTTGGGAAGAAAAGCGAGACAGATGCGATGACGGATAACCGTGGCACCTTGCGGGGATGGCGGGTTTTGTGGCTGGCCGGCCTGGCGGGATTGGTCTGGCTGGCGGCTGCCGACCCCCTGCCCGCCCAATCGGACGGCCAGACCGGCGGCGCAGAAAGACCTGCCGCAGGCGGCAAGTCCGAGCCGCCCGCCAGGTCCGGCCCGATCCCCACAAGTAACCTGTGGAGGATCATGGACGAAGGCGGGATCCTGATGTACCCGCTGGCCCTCTGCTCGGTGATCGGGCTGGCCTTCGTGTTCGAGCGCATGGTCAGCCTGCGGCGCTCGCGGGTCGTTCCCAAGGCTTTTGTGAAGCGATTCCTTCAGCAGGTGCGTGAAGGGAGCCTGGACCGCGAGCGGGCCGTGGCGTTGTGCGCCGAGAACGGCTGCCCTATGGCCCAGGTCTTCGCGGCCGCATCCCGCAAGTGGGGACATGCCGAGATCGAGGTGGAGCAGGCGATCATGGACGCCGGGGAGCGGTCCACCCACGGCCTGCGCAAGTATCTCCGCCTGTTCACGGCGCTGACTGTGATCGGCCCGCTGTTGGGCCTGTTGGGCACCGCGTTGGGCATGATCGAGGCATTCAACGCCGTGGCCTCCACCGACGCCTTGGGCCGGCCCGAACTCCTCGCCAGGGGAATCAGCAGGGCGCTGTTGAATACGGCGTTCGGACTGGTGATCGCCATTCCGGCCCAGACTTTCTACTTCTACTTCGTCAGCCGCGTCGACCGGCTGATTATCGAAATGGACTCCCTCGGACAAGAGTTGGCCCGGCTGATCTCGGCCGAGGGGATTCAGGAGAAGGAGGAGTCCCGCGGGTCGAAGCCCCGCCGCGCCGCCAAACGTGAGTCTGAGACGTGAAGAAGAGGAACGAATAAGGAACGAAGGGAGAAGGAAATGGAAGAAGGAAAAGGAAAAGGAAAAAGGGGAAAGGGGAGAGGAAAAAGGGGAAAGGGGAGAAGTCCCGGAGGCGTCCATCCGGCTGGGTAGCCACAGACGACGGCCTGCTCCGTTCCGTGTTCCCTTGTCTCCTTCTCCCTTTTTGCTCCTCCTTTCCCTTCTCCCTTACGGATACCTCCCATGCCGCTGAAGACAACACCCGACGAGCCGCCGACGATCAACATGATTCCGATGATTGACATGATGTTCAATCTCATCATCTTCTTTCTCGTCGGCACCGAGTTCGCCACGCTGGAGCGCAACATCACGCTCCGCGTGCCGGAGGTGGTCGACAAGGGGGCGTTGACCTCGGCCCCGGAACGCCGCGTGGTCAACGTCTTTCGCGACGGCACCATCACGCTCGACGAGAAGCAAGTCACACTCGATCAACTCGTCAAGCGTCTGACCGCGGCCCGCGCCCAATACAACGACCTGGGCGTCCTGGTGCGGGGCGATGGCCAAGGGGTGTTTCAGCGCGTGGCAGAAGTGCTCAACGCCTGCAAACAGGCGGGCATTCAGGAATTGGGAATCACGGTGCGGCTGATCTCTCCAGAGAAATGACCCATGGGCGCGATCCGCCTCGACAGCCTGTTGGATTTCTTCCGCGGCACCAGCCTGATGGTCGCCGTGCTGCTGCTTGGGCTGGGATTCCTGATTTCGTCGCTGCTGGTCCTCATGTACACGCGGTGGGGGACCCTGAAGCCGCTGCGCAAGTGCCTCGTCCTTTCGCTGCTGGCCCACCTGCTCCTGGCCGGTTACTCGACGACGGTCTACGTCGCCCCGGCGATCCCCTTCCTCCGCGAACAGATCCTCCATGTGTCGCTGGCGGATAGCCTGCCGGATGCAAGCGGGAACCTGGCCGCCCCGGCCACAGACCAGCGTCCAAGGGCTTCGCGATCCGCGTCCGATTCGAAGCCGTGGGAGACATTTGCCTTGAGTTCGGGAGCGACGCTGAGCCCGATCGAGCCACCCCGCGCCGCGGTCAAGGGGCCGCCCCTCCCGGAGCGGACACCCAAGGCCGTTCCGAGCGACTTGGGCGGAGCGACCGTGCTGGCCCAGATGCCGCTAGCCCAGATCCCTGCCCCGGAGGTGAAGCCGCCGGCGCTCCAGACCCAAACCCCGAAGGCAACGCCGGAGAGGCCGGTGGAGCCGATCCAGGCGCCCGCCCCGCAGAGCCGCCAGGGAGCGCGGGCCGGACTCCCCAACCAGCCGCAACTTGCGCCGCTCACGCCCATCGACCGCCAAGCGCACTCGGCCCAGCGCACGGCCAACACCAACGTCCCTTCGTCGCTCTTGGAGCGGCCGATCGAACCGCCGAAGTTGCCGGACCTCTCCGCAAACACCGACCCGGGGAGGCGCGCGGCGGCGATGGTCGACGCTTCGGCCCCCAAGGGCTCGGCGAGGCCGGCGGAACCGGCGGCGGGCGCCAAGACGCAAGGGGAGCGGCCCCTGTCGATCCCCGAGCCGGCGCGTTCGGTCTCCGAGCCCGGCCCTTCAAGGATGGCGTCGTCCGCAAGCCATTTGAAGCCGCCCTCGATGGCGGACGATTCCTGGCAGCCGGCTGGAGGGGGCGCCGACGGGCCGGTGGCTTCCAGTCAGGACACCGCCGACCTGGGACCGCCCCGGCTGCCGCGAGGTCCCCACGCCCAGGGTGAGTACCAGGTGCCCGAGGTCTATCGGATGCGCGTGGCCCCCAATCGGTCTCAGTTGTCGCAGCGACTGGGAGCGACGCCCGAGTTGGAGACTGCCGTCAAGGCCGCCCTCCAATGGCTGGCCGACAACCAGGAGAAGGACGGCCGGTGGAACGTCAGGCGATACGGGGGCGGCCGGGAACTGTACGAAGCGGGCCGCGACCGTGAGGGAGCAGGCGCCCAGGCCGACGCGGGCGTCACCGGCCTGGCCCTCCTGGCCTTCGCGGCCTCCGGTCATACGCACCAGGACGGCTCTCAACGCGCCGCGGTGCGCCGTGGTCTCGATTATCTTCTGAGCGTTCAGGCCGAGAACGGCAGTCTGGGCGGCGAGGCCCGTATGTACGAGTTCATGTACTGCCACGGCATGGCCACCCTGGCCCTCAGTGAACTCGCGGCAATGACGGGCGACGAGCGGCTTCGGCGGCCCGTCGCCCGGGCCATCGCCTATACGCTCGCCGCTCAGGATCCGTCGGGCGGCGGATGGCGCTATCGTGCCCGCGAGGCCGGCGATACAAGCCAGCTCGGCTGGCAGTTGATGGCCCTGAAAAGCGCCGACCTGGCGGGAATCGCCGTCCCGGAGACGGCGTGGCGTGGGGCGCGTCGCTTCCTCGATAGCGTCTCGGGTGGACGCTCCCAAGGGCTGGCTGCCTACCGGCCCGGCGAAGAGTTCTCCCGCTCGATGACCGCCGAGGCGCTGGCCTGCCGCCAGTTCCTCGGACTTCCCCGCGAGAGTTCCACGGCCAAAGAGGCCGGCGACTCGCTGCTCGGTGAGTTGCCGGGCGACGGGCAGCCCAACCTCTACTATTGGTACTACGGCAGCATCGCCATGTACCAACTTCAGGGCGACTACTGGAAGCGATGGTCGGAGGCCCTGCAGAAGACGCTTCTGGCTACCCAGCGGACGAGCGGCCCCCTGGCCGGGAGTTGGGACCCGAACACACGCTGGGATGGCTACGGCGGCCGGGTCTACTCGACCGCCCTGGCCACCCTATGCCTGGAGGCCCATTATCGCTTCCTGCCTCTGAACTCCCCTTCCCAGGCAGCGTCCGAATCGGCGGCCAGGAAATGATGGCCGTGCGGTCTCAGGGCTTGAAGTACGCCTTGGCGTCGCCGGGGCGGATATCGACGAGCGTGCCGCGGTAGTGGCGCAAGGAAGTCGGTTGGTAGGGGTGCTTGGCGATGGCCTCTTCGCAGATGTCGACGCCGAGCCCCGGCCCGGTGGGCACTTGCATGAAGCCGTCGATGAGATGCACTTCCTCGGTACAGACCTCGGCCCGCCAGGGCACGTCGCTGCTCATCGTCTCCAGCAGGTAGAAGCTGGGCAGATTGGCGGCCAGGTGAAGTGTAGCGGCGTTGGCCACCGGCCCGCTGGGGTTGTGCGGACAGATCGGCACGTAGTGCGTCTCCGCCATGGCGGCGATCTTCTTGATCTCCGTGATTCCGCCGGCGTGGGAGACGTCGGGCTGGATGTAGTCGGCCGCGCGTTGCTCCAGGAGGCTGCGGAACTGCCAGCGGCTGTAGAGCCGCTCGCCCAAGGCGATCGGCACCTTCACGCGACGCTTCAATTCGGCGAACGCCTCCAGGCTCTCGGGGATGATCGGCTCCTCGAACCAGAGGATGTCCAGGTCCTCCAGGGCGTGGGCGATGCGCAGGGCCGTGGGCAGGTCGAAGCGTCCGTGGCCTTCGATGATCAGGTCGCCGCGTCCGCGGGTCGCTTCCCGGACGGCTTTCACGCATGCGATCGCGGCATGGAACGGCGCGGCCTCCATGCTCCGGTACGCGGAGCCGAAGGGGTCCCATTTCAACGCCTTGAACCCGAGGCCGAAGGCCTCCACGGCCTTCTCGGCGAACTGCTCTGGGGTCTTGGCCCCGACGAACCAGCCGTTGGCATAGCACGGGGCCTTGTCGCGGACCTGCCCGCCGAGGAGCCGATAAACGGGCACGCCCAATTCCTTGCCCAGGATGTCCCACAGGGCCATGTCGATCGCCGAGATCGCGCTCATCAGTACGGGCCCGCCGCGCCAGTAAGCATCGCGGTGGGTGTCGTGCCAGAGGGCCTCGATGTCGCGCGGGTCCCGGCCCTTAAGGTCGCGTTGGAGTTCCTTGCACGCCTCCACGACCGTCAGCTCGCGGTGTTCGAGGGTGGCCTCGCCGACGCCGTACAGCCCGGGCACGTCGGTCAGCACCTTCACGAAGACCCAGTTGGTGCGATAGACATGGCAAAGGAACGTCCGAATTTCGGTGATTTTCATGGAACGATGCTCTGGAGAATGGAGAGTCGAGCGCGTAGGGCGGACCGAACGCAGTGAGGCCCGCCGGAAGCAGGCGAAAACATGGCGACGGGCGTCGCTTCGCTCCGTCCGCCTGCAGGAATGTTGCAGTGCGATTACGCCAGGTCGTCGCGGGGAGTCTCTTCAAAGTAGTCGCGGTGAAAGGTCCACTTGAGGGCGGCGGCCACGGCCAGTCCGCCGAGGAGATACGTGGCGGCGAGTGAGGCAAAGCCGTAGGACAACCCACGGCCGTCGGAGAACATCTCCCGGCAAAGTCCCAGGAACCACGGGGCCACCGACCCGATCAGGAATGCGATCATCACGGTCATCCCCACAGCCGAGGCGCGGTAGCGGGGAGGGATGACGTCGAAGAGGGCGGCGTGCGTATTGGATTCATACAGCCCACGGAAGAGCCCCACCAAGGCCATGGCCACCCAGGTGGCGGCGACGCTTCCGGCCAATCCCATCCAGAGGATCGCCGGGACGCCGAAGAGCATGGCCGTGGTCTGGAGTTGCAGGCGGAACCGGCGGCGGCGCACCGCGACGGCGTCGGAGAGGCGGCCACCCACCAAGACGCCGATCAGCGCGGCCAGGTGATGATAGAACATGGAGTACCCGCCCGCGACCGTGACCGACAGGCCGAACTTCTCCTCGACGAAGGCCGGCGCCCACACGACAAACGCGTTGTTGACGAAGACGATCGCGGTGAAGCCGCAGGTCAGCAGGAGCGCCGTCGGGGTGCGGAAGATCACCCCGAGGGCCTCGACCGCTCCGACCCGGGCTGGTGGGGCTCCGTCCGGGGAGGCCGGCTCGCGGGGGGCGTCCTTGAGCCTCACGGCCAGGAGGAGCCCCAGCGCGATGCCCGTGCCGCCGAACAGGTAGAAGGCCGCCCGCCACCCCCAGGCTTCGGCGATGGCGCCTCCCAGGAATCCGCTCGTCATCACGCCCAGGTAGAGGGCCGACTGATGGACCGACAGGGCGAAGGCCCGGGTCTTCAGGTGAAAGCTCGCCAACAGGGGATACGCAGCCGGGGAGTAGAACGATTCCCCGCCCGCGGTGGCCACGCTGCGGAACAGGATCAGCCCGACCACTCCGCCGGCCATCCCGGTGATCATCGTAGCGCCGCTCCAGAAGATGACGCTGCCGATGATGATCCATTTCCGGTTGAACACGTCGCCCACATAGCCCGCCACCGGCATCATCAACGCAAGGGTGAGGAAGAGCGAGAAGGCGACCATGCCCAACTGCGAATCCGTGAGCCCCAGGTCGGCCCGGATCGAGGAGAGCACCACGCCGTAGATGGCGCGGTCCCCCTGGTGCAGGAAGAACGCCGCACAGAGCAGCGCGAGCAACTCCCACCGGTACCAACGGTGCGGTCTGTGGTACGTCGAAGCATGGTTTGGCGGATCGTGCATGGTCGAGCGTCTGAATGGGTTCTCAGAATTCTGGGAGGGCGAGGCTCCTGCCGAGCCTACGACGAGCGTACCTCGTCCCACTTCCACGATGGCTCGGCAGGAGCCTCGCCCTCCCTGGTGACGTCTGCCGGACGGGTGGCATGCCGTCACTCGGCGCAGCCGAGGGTCGGCATGGAAAGCGTGATACCATTCCCATGCTCACTCCACGCTTCGCGTGGTGAGAGCATGCCAATCGATCTTTCTCTGGGCCCATTTGAGCCTTTTCGGCCTTCCTGTGACAGGCTGGAAGCCTGTGCTACGGAAACTCACACATCCACATCGCAAGGCATGTGCTGGGCGGAGCAGCCGCCGTCGACCACGAGGCGGGCGCCGTGGATGTTCGACGCCTCGTCGGAGGCCAGGAACAGGACGGCCGATGCCACTTCGTCGGCCGAGGCCTCCTTGCCGAGCGGCACGTTCGTCCGGCGGCGCCGCGTGTCCTGCTCCGAAAGGACGTCCCATCGCTCGGTGTGGATGTATCCGGGGGCCACGGTGTTCACGCGGATTCCGCGCGGCCCGAGATCGACCGCCATGGCACGCGTCAGCGCGTCGATGCCGCCCTTGCTGGCGACGTAGGCGCTCCGCTTGCGGATCGCGCGGGTCGAGACGTTGGAGCCGATGTTCACAATGACCCCGCCGCCCTGGGCGATCATCATCTTCGCCGCCTCGCGCGACACGTGGAACACGCCCACCAGGTTCACCCGGATGACTTTCTCGAACAGCTCCAGCGGCGTGTCTTCCAGCGAGGGCCCGATCCCCTGGATCACGGCGTTGTTCACGAGCACGTCGAGCCGTCCGGTCTCTTGCCGGATGTGGGCAAAAAGGGCTTCGACCGCGGCCGCGTCGCCCAGGTCGGCCGGGGCCGCGATGAGCCGCTCGTGGCCCCGCGACCGGAGCTGCTCCATCGCCCGGGCAACTCCCTCGGGCGTGGAGCCGTTGACCAGCACCGTGGCCCCTTCGGCGGCAAAGCGTGCGGCGATGCCCAGGCCCGTGTTCCGGCTCGCGCCGGTGACCAGGACCACCTTGTCGGAGAAACGCATCGTGGACTCCTCCTATTGCTTCTTCCAAACCATGAGCCGGATCGACTCGGGAGCGATCGGCGCCTCGCGATCGACGACGCCCGCAACGCCCGGGGCGTACGCGGCCAAAAACGCATGACCGGCGACCGTGACCTTGGCCGGGCGAGGCTCGCCGGTCGGGTTCCACAGGACCACGCCGATCCGATCGTCCGCCTGGAACGCCTTGCCCACCACTCCCGCCCCTTCCACGGTCACCCCCTCGACGTCGATGAACCGTCCACGCAGCAGCAACTCGGCGTGCTTCTCACGCAGTGCGGCGACCTGACGCATGGACTCCGCCGACTTCTTGCACGGGACCGTTTGCAGCAGGGCCACGTCGGGCGGCGAATTGCAGTCGGAATATTCGCTCGGAGCGGGAATACGGTCCGTGGTCAGGTACCGGACGTCGGCCGGGTATCGGCTCTCGATCTCGAACCGCAGGCCGTACACGCAGGCGAAGTTCGCGTAGTTCCTCGTCAGGAACGGATTCGGGATCCGCTGCGTGGCGGTGAAGGTCGGAAACGTGTACCGGAACAACTCGGGAAACGCCGTCTCCGACGGTCCCGGCTCGGAGTATCCGAAGCCGGTCCCGCATCCGTGGAAGTAAGGAATGTCGGCCTGCTCGAAATCAATGACGCCCTCCGTCATGAGAATGAACTCCGGGTCGAGCTTGCGCATCTGCCGGGCGATCCCGCGGATCAACTCCAGGCGTCCTTCGGCGAAACTGGTCGCGGGCGTCTTGTGGCCGTGGGACTCCGTGAAGCAGTCGAAGGGCTCCATGACGCCCAACTGGTCGAACAAGATCCCGTTCGCGCCCAGGGCATGGGCCTGTTGCGCAAGCTGGAGCATGCGCTGGCGCCAGACGGGGGCCGCGGTGCAGGCGGTCACGAAGATGGGCGTCGAGGTGGCCTTGAACTTGTGGTACATCTGGGTGACCGGATTTCCCTTCCGATCGCTGACGATGCTCTCCACCCCGTGAAGCCGATAGAACTCGGTCGCCGAGTCGATCAATTGCCCGTTGGCGTAGAGGATGACGTGCTTGCCACGCGAGCGGACCTTCCGGATCGACTCCTTGAGGACCTCGGGCCCGCCCATGGCCGGGTCGGGAATGTAGTCGGGGTAGGAGCGGTCGTGGCCGCCCTGGGCCCAGCCGAAGAGGCCCAGGGTATCGAGTCCCCGCTGTTCGGCCAGGTCGGCCAGGCGGTCCAACGACCGGTAGTCCCACATTCGGTCGCCGTTCTGCTGTTTCAGGATCACCAGGAACCAGCCGGTGCTGTCCTGCGCCCACTTGGGTTTCGGTAGCGGATCGAGCCACGAATCGACCCAGCGGCGATAGCGGGTCGCGGCCACGTGCCAGGAACCGGCGAAGGGCATGGCGACCGTGGCCGGACCCACCCATCGTTCGCCGGGGACGCAGTAGGGACGGTGCTCCAGCGACACGTCGTACCCGGCCCCGCCCACGCTGCTCCGCGCTACCGCAAAGGTCTTCGTGCTGCACTTCGGATCGTGGCATCCGAAATAGAGTCCGGTCGCGCCGTGCGTGAAGGCCAGCCACTGCATCGTGCCGCGGCCGCCGGGGTAAACGAACGTCCGGCGCGGCCCGAAGGACTCCGGCGCAAGGAAGCGGCGTCCCAGCCCGTCGGGCCAGAACACGGCCGGAGCGGCCGGCGGACCGGCGTCCCGCTTCCCCGCGATCCCCAGCAAGATCGGGTACTTCCAGTCCGTGACGATCCGGTCCTTCGTCTTGTTGACGATCGTCCCGCCGAAGCGGAATTCGTCGTCGGCGACCGTGATGCTCAGGTCGAGCCGGATGTCGAAGGTCTTGTCGCCGTGGCGAATCCCGTCATAGACGATGCGCACGCCGCCCGGCGTGGGCGACACTTGCGGCGGCGCCGCCAGGCTCGTCGAGATCTTCGGGCCGGGCCGGAAGGCGTTGGTGCCCTCGGCCAGCGTGATGACCCAAAGCGGCGTGCGGAACGGGGCCGGCGCCGGACATGCCGCGTCCTTGGGTTTGATCGCTACGCGGCCCTCCCGGTCAACCAGCAGGCACGCCTGCGAGGTCTTCAGCTCGAAGGCGGCAGACGCGGCCGGCGCCAACGTCGGCGAGAGGACGGCCAGCAGGCAGGCAGTTGCGAGGCAGTACATTGGCAGGCTCCTTTTCGTAGCCCAGGCTTCCAGCCTGGCAAACAGATTATCAGGCTTCCCGCCTGGCAACTAGATTATCAGGCTTCCCGCCTGGCAGGTGGCTCGGCAGGCTGGAAGCCTGCCCTACCATGCTAGCCGATTGACACGGCGGCCGGGAATGACTTATCTTGAAATCTGGATACCATTTTTGGACACACCTTTTCCTGGCCGGGAGAGCCATGCACAAGAAGGCATCGACGCCCCGCACCGTGGCCGTCTGCATCGACACGCGCGACGGGGCGGGACGCAAGCGGCTGTACGGCGTGGCCCAGTACGCCCGCCGGCAGTCCTGGCGCATGATGCTGGTGCGTCGCGGCGGGCGCGAGGCGGCCCGGGAGGTTGTGCGGCTCCGTCCCCAGGGGATCCTCACCTACATCGCCGACCGGTGGCTGATCGAGGCGGCGCGGCGTCTGGAGGCGCCCTTGGCCGACACGGCGCTCTCGGAGGTCGAGGTCCCGTTGCGAACGACTTTGGAGAGCGACGCTGTGGGCGAGTTGGCGGCCGAGCACCTCTCGGGCCTCGGCCTGACCCAGTTCGGCTACTGCGGCGTGCGGGGCCGGGCTGCCTCGGCCCAGCGGGAGACGGCGCTGGCGGCCGCCCTGGCACGCCGGGGCCATCGCCTGCGGGCCTTCTCGCAGGGCGTTGCGGAAGGCGAGTCGCGCATGGAGCCGCTGGTCCGCTGGCTCCGCACGCTGCCCAAACCGGTCGGAATCCTCGCCTTCGACGACAAGCTCGGCGAGCGCGTGCTGACCGCGTGCCGCTGGGCCGGCCTGGAGGTGCCCGGGCAGGTCGCCGTCCTGGGAATCGGCGACGACGAGCTGATGTGCGAGGTGAGCTGGCCCAGCCTTTCGAGCATCCAGTGCCCCACGTCGCGGCTGGGGTACGAGGCCGCGGAGATGCTCGATCGCGTGATGCACGGGCAGCGGCTCGTCGAGCGTGTCCGGGAGATCGCGCCGACCGGGGTCGCGGTGCGGGGGTCCACCGAGACGCTGGCCGTGGCCGACCCCTTGGTCCAGTCGGCGGTCCGGTTCCTCCGCGAGCACGCCGGCGAGGCCATCGGCGTGAAGCACGTGGCACAGGCCGTGCGTGTGTCACGCCGCACCCTGGACCGCCGCTTCGACGACGCCCTGGGCAGGACCGTTCACGACGAACTGGCGGCCGTCCGGATGCAGAAGGCCCGGAGTCTGCTGACCGACACCTCCGAGACGATCGCGTCGATCGCGTCGGTCTGCGGCTACGAGACGGCTGCGTCGTTCAGCCGGGCCTTTCGGCAACACGCCGGCTGCTGGCCCACGGAGTACCGCAACCAGGTCCGCGTTGTCTGACGCGGCGGCCACACGGACGCCAGCGGTCTGACCTGTCACGGTGCCTGGGTGAAAGAACGGGCATGTTGGGCTGGAGACCATTTGCCCGTTTCGTTCCGATCATGGTCCATCGGGGGAACCGCGAAGCGGCTCCATGAAATAGCCCAGGGTTGCCGCGCAGCGGCTACCCTGGGTGGCGTGCCGGAACGATCCGGTCAACCCCGAAGGGGTTGAATCGGTCGCACCTTCAATCCCACACTTGCGCATTTCTTTTCTGAACGTCAATAGCCAAGGCAGCCCAAGTGGAACGGAAGCAGACTGCGCAATCTCGCCCAGCCATGCCGTCCTTTCACTATCCCACTGTCACGGCGCGCTGGCCCGCACGTCGTAGGCGTAGAGCCGGTCGCCGTGGCGGAGGTAGAGGCGTCCGCCGCAGACGACCGGGTGGGCCCAGGTCGGCCCCTCGCCGCCTTCGGGCAGGGTGAACTGGCTGACCAGGTCGTAGCCGCCCGGTGCAGGCCGGACCAGGCCGACCTTGCGGCGTTCATTCATGGTGTAGAGCATTCCGTCGGCGCAGCAGAGCGAGCCCTCGCCGATGCCTCGGTCGGCCCACGTCTTCTTCCCGGTCTTCCAGTCGAGGCAGACCCAACGGGCCTTGTTGTTGAAGTGGGAGGCGCCGTACACAAAGGAGTCCAGCAGGATCACGCCGCCGTGACGGTTGTCGAGTTCCGTGGACCGCCACACGGGCCGGACCGAGGCCTTCTGGCCCTGCACGTCGATCTTCAGCAGCGCGGAGCCCAGCCCGTAACCCCCGCTCACGAAGACGTGGCCGTCGTGGTAGACCGGGTTGACGCAGTTGGCCACGTAGCGAGGGGTGTAGTGCTCGAACCGCCAGAGGAGGTCGCCGTTGTCCGCGTTGACGCCGATCAGCGACCGGGACGCCATCGTCAGGAGGATGCGCAACCCCTGGGTCTCGGCGAGAATCGGCGAGGCGTATCCGGCGGGCTCGCCCGCGCTGGGCGACTTCCAGAGCGTGCGCCCGGTCCGCTTGTCGAGCGCGGCCATGGCAACCTCGCCGCCGGGCGAGCAGATCACGCGATCGCCGTCGATCAGGAGCGATTCACCACGCCCGAATCCGTCGCCCGCCCCCCGGAACTCCGATCGGAGATTGACCCCCCAGATCTTCGCGCCGCTCTTGGCGTCGAGGCATACGATCTCGTCGTGGGCGTTCTCGTGGTAGACCCGATCGCCGTCGAGCGTCGGCGTGCCGTGGGACCCGTGCGGGCCGGTCTTGGTCCACGCCGCGCCGTTCTTGGTCTGCCAAAGGACGCGGCCTTCGAGGTCGAGGCAGAACACGACCAGGTCGTCGTCGACGTCGCCGGAAGTGAGGATCCGGCCATCCGCTACCGTCACCCCTGAAAAGCCCTTGCCGAGCCCCTTGGCCCTCCAGAGGAGCTTGGGCCCTCCGTCGGGCCATTGTTTCAGAAGCCCGGTTTCCGTGGAGATGCTGTCGCCCTTCGGCCCGTGGAAGCGCGGCCAGGAGGGGGCTTCCGCGGCGCTGACCGGCGGGCAGACAAGCAGGATGCGTGGGACCACAACGAGCACCGCGATGAACAACCCCCAGGACTGGCAGCAAGTTCGCATGATCGTGTTTCAGTCTCAAACAAGGACGTTTGCCGGGAGGACAAGCAAGGTTCCGGACGAATCCATGGAGTGCGGCAACCCGTTGCCGCTTTCTTTTCGCCGGTGTCACCATGGACCGTTTGCCGCTGAGACCTGGCGAGTCCAAAGCGGCGACGAGTCGCCGCACTCCAAGGCGGGCGGTGTTCTACTGTTCTTGGGTTCCCGATCGGGCGTCCGAGTATCCTCGGTCATGGGCTCCGATCGAGGGTCAGGACGGCCGCCAGGGTCGCTTGCGTGGCTTTCGCGGCGTTGGGGACGTCGGTCCGCTCCGGGATGTCGCCTTCGGCGTGGTAGTTGGGGTCAGCGTAGGGCCAGGAGCCGATGTTGATGACCGCGGCCGCATAGCCGGCCTTGACGAACGAGCCGTCGTCGTCGCCCGGGCCGGGACGCTTCACCGCCCGCTGCTCCAGCCCGAGCCCGAAGCGGACGTTCACCGCGGCCATCCATTGGGCGAGCCGTTCCCCTTCGGGCTTCGTGTACGCGGTCACGTTGGTCATCTTTCCGGCCGCGGTCTGCTCCGCCGACTTGACACCGACGCCGTCGAGGTTGAAGACGGCGACGAGGTTGTCGCCGCGGGCCTTGGCATTCTGGGCCGCGGTCACGCTCGTCCACGGGATGTGTTCTTCGTTGCAGAAGAGGAACCGGATCGTGCGCTGGGCAGGATGTCGCGCCAGCACGCACGCGATCTCCAGGACGGCGGCCGTGCCGATCGCGTTGTCGTTGGCCCCCGGCGAATCGACCCAGCTCTGCGAGTCCTTGTGGGCCACCAGGAGGATGATCTCACCGGGCTTCGAGCGGCCCTTACGCTCGGCGTAGAGATTGTAGGCCGTGTACCAAGGGTCCTCGGGCATGGGCCGGGAGTATTGGGCGTGCTTCGGCTTGCGCGTGTCGCAGCGGAACGCCTGGACGCGGACCGCCTCGCGATCCACGCGATACCCAAACGACTCCAGCCGTCCGGCAAGGTAGTCGTCGGCCTCGTGGAGCGTGTTCTTCGCGTGGCCGGGCACCGTGTGGTTCAACTTTCGGAAGGGGAGCGGGTCCTTGGAAAGATAGAAGAGAGTCTTCTTCATCCGCGCCGCATCGACCGCGCCGATCAGGCTCCGGATGCCCGCCTCCACCTCCTGCGTCTTCCAGACCTCCTCCCAACCCAAGTTCTGATCCGCGGCAATCTTGCCGACGGGCGACTCGCCGGCGAGCGAGAAGCGGACCGCAAGGGCCACCAGCATGCCGAGAAAAGCGACCTGGGGAGCCTTCATGGCACACTCTTCGGATCGTGAAGGAGGGAAACGTCGGCGGGGTCTTCTCCGGGGGCACCAACAGGCTAGACCGGCTGCCGGGCCGTGTCAAGCGGCCCGACAAACGGGCCCATGCCGGACAGGACGCTTCTGTCTGCCGCGAAGATGCTGGCTTGTTGCTCGCCTGCATCGGCCAGAAGGAGTACGACCCGATTGCTGTTCAGCACGTCTTCCATTTCAATGACCCGCACCATCTCCTGCCACGGACCCTCATCCGGCACGATGTCCAGCAGCCGGTTGGGCGATTCCATGAAGAACCTCTCGTTGAGGTAATTGCGATGCTGCTGCGGGAATAGTGCCATGTAAAGGATGTTCATTTCAACGAGTTCGTTGAGGAAGTGTGTGCCGAGCGACACATCGGGGACAAGGTTCTCTCGCATGGTGACAATCTCACACAAGACCGAGACTCGGCTGATCTCCCCGAAGTGGACGGGAATCCCCAGTTCAGGGCTCGACGTGCCCCATCGCCCCGGTCCCAGCAACATGGTTCTAGCTCCAGCCCGGTGGCCATGATGGTTGATGCGACCGAGGAGGCGGGCCACTTCATAGCGGCGGGCCAACGGCAGCTCACCATAGAGCCGAGGCGTCACATAGATGAACCTGTCCAGACGCACGAGCCGGCTGGGACCTATGATCGCCCCGTGGGCCTCCACAATCCGATCGGAGTCGTCGACCGTCACCGAAGGGAGCTTCGCGATCTCCGCGCCCTGCACGTGGAGCGGGCGGCACTGGAGCAAGTTGATCTTGTAGGACTCCGTGGTCACGAAGTTCACCGTGAACTCGATGTCCACGGGACTTCGGTAGGCGTCCTCGAGAGTCCTCAAGATCACGCGCATGTCCTCGACAAACGGCGTACTGGAGAGGAGGCCCTCGAAGGTCAGAACGCGATGGCTCGACGGATTGGCCTGCCAGGTGGATTCGTCCTGGGATGCTACCATTTCGAGGGGAATGCCCGGTGTCTCCTTGATGATGTCGAGGAAGTGCCCGGACGCGAAGCGGTTGGCAGCGATGTCCAGGAAGTCCGCGCGACGCTGCGAATACTCGCAGACTTCGTCGAAGTTGCTCTCGGGTCTGCGGGTCGGGGCATTCAGAGCCACCAGCCGCGTGTAGTCATCATCGGCGCGGTCCACCGCCCGCGTGCCCATCCCAAAGACCAGCCGGATGACTCCCGCGTGCGGATCGATGTCTTTGTGCCAGACGTACGGGTTGAACGAGAAGCCGACCCCGGCGATCTGTGGAAAGAACTTGTCGCCATATCGGTCGCCCGAGACCCGCATGACGAGCAAAGCCATCTGCTCGTCCCGATCGAGGAGGCCCCTCGTCACCCGGTACTGGAGTGCTTTCTCACTCATCGCGCTGGCGTACACCTGCCGGATGGTGTCGAGCAGCGACCGGAGCCTCTCTTCCCGAGTGCCTTGGTTCACGCAGAACACGCTGTCGTATTTCCCTGCAAAGGCGTTCCCGTAGGCGTCTTCAAGCAGTGAGCTTGAGCGAACGATGTAAGGCGACTCGCCGAAATAGTCGAGCATCGCCTGGAACTGGTCCATGGTATAGTCGGGAAATCGTCCTTCGCGGATTCGCGACTGGGCGTCCTCAAGGCCCTCCAGAAAAGTGTCCGGATTGCGTTGCCGCTGCCGTATCCACCATACGCCGTTGCGGATGAGGAAGGTGTAGAAAACGTCGGAGCCTATGTAGAACGAATCGTGGGTTTCCAGCCGGTCGCGGACTTCCGGGAAATGCCGCCGGAGAATCGCTCGCGCCAACAACATCCCCAACGCCTTCCCCCCGATCAGTCCGATGCCGATCATGCGGTCGCGGATATCGAGGATGTCGGACAGACCGAGGTAGCGATTCACCAGTCGCAGCATGGCCTCATCTCGTGACAGGACCATGCGGCTCAGTCGTTGAAACACCTCTTGTCCCTTTTCGGGTGGGCAGCGGCCTGCGTGTATATCTTCGTGGGTCTGCTGGGCCTCGTTGAAGAGTCTTCGCCAGAAGCCCAACCGTGAGTCGGAGCGGAGCCCCGGCCAGCGGCTCGACGCGAGCACCTCGGAGATCAGGGCGCTGCTGGTGATCGGCCGGAATTCGTCTCCTTCCCACCGGTGGATCGTGTTCATGGAGCCTGTCGAACGGTGCTGGACCTTGATCGGACGGACGTAGATGTCTCCCTCGTATCGGAACACGTCAAGAAGAAACTGGGTGGTCTCCGTAATCGGATTCAGGGCAAAGGAAGCGTGGTGGTTGCGGTACAGCCCGAAGTAGGTGACCGTCTCCAGTTCGTAGAGGCGAGGGCACGTGAGCAAGAAGAAATTGCCGAGCATCTGGTCGGCGGCCCACAGAGAGGCCAACTCCGACAGGCAATCAAACACGTAGACCGTGTGCTTGCCCGCATCCTCGATGACCTTGTGGACCTGAGCCACGAAGGTCTCGAAGCCGAGGTCGGGATTGGGCCTGTAAGTCTCGACTCCCGAGTCTTGCGGCAACAGGGGCTCGTGAGAGGCAAACCGAAAGTAGACCAGCCGTCGTCCGGCCCTTCGCGCCGCCTCGGCGTACGGCGTGACCAACGCACGGTAGTCCGACACGGAGTCGACCTGCCAGACAATGTTGTCGCCCGGCATCACGCCCTTCAGCACTTTGTCCAGGCCCGACAGTCCCGTCGTGAACGATTCGGCCATCATGTTCCACGCTCCGTGCGGCGCTTCGCGTCGTGAGAGCATGCCACCCGATCCTGACAGCGACTCTCCGGTCGACCCTCAGCCGCCGAGCGCCTTGGCCGTCTTCTCGACGAAGGCTGCGCACTGGGCGACGTCGTCGCTCAACTGGGGGGAGTCGTGCTCGTACTCGATCCCCATGTTGCCGCGATAGCCCTGCCGCTTCAGCTCCTTGAGCACGGCAGTGTAGTCGGCCTTCCCCTTGCCCAGCGGGACGTCGCGGGCTTCCGGCTTGCCCTTCTCGGCTACGTCCTTCAAGTGGAACCCGAGGATCCGGCCTTCGAGGATCTTAAGGCACTCGACGCAGTCCAGGCCGGAGCGAACCCAGTGGCCCGTGTCGCAGCACGCCCCGATCCGTTTGCTGCGGCCCTTGCACATGGCCAGGACGTTGGCGGGATCCCAGTACTTGTAGTCCGGCTTCTTCGGGTGATTATGCACCGCCAGGTTGATCCGGTACTCGTCGCAGAGCTTCTCGATGGCGTCAAACGTCTCGGCCGGCGGCTCGGCCACGATGACGCCCACGCCCATCTCTTTGCAGAAATCGAAGATCTTTCGGGCCTCGTCCATCTTCGCGCCGAGGTTCGAGTAGAACGTCGGCATCGCCATGCCGCGGTCGGCGAGCCGCTGCTTCAGCTCCTTGCGGACCTCGGGGGTCAGGTCCTGGTTGACCTTCAGCTTCGGCCGGGCCTTGTCGAGCGAAAGGAAGAATGCGGGCTCGACGCACTGAATCCCCAGGTCGGCGATCATGCCCAGGGCCTCGAAGAGACTGAAGCGGCGAAACGTGTACTGCGACGAGCCCACGATCCAACCCAATTTGGCGGCCGACGGCGTGCTGCACCGGACCTTCTCGGACGCCCCGGCAATGTTGAACCCGCCGATCGCGGCGCCCGCCACGAGCATGGACCCACTCTTGAGGAAATCACGACGCAGAAAACTCGATTTCATGGCACGTTGGTCCTTTCTTTCTGTCTGCACCAGGCCCCCGGCGGCGGAACGCCGCCGGGCGTCCACCACTCGGACCAGATTATAAGGCCCGACTTCGACACAAGCCACCCACGGAGCCGGATTGCGGGATTCGGCAAACCACCAGAAAGAGCGTGGCAGGTGTGCCCATTGCGGTGAGGCAAGAGACTGTGGCTTGCCGCGCCTGCGGGCCGTTCGGCAGCAGACGGCATGCGGAAGTCGCGGATTCGTCCGTCCGGCCCGGCGACCACGTCGTAGAATTGTGCGGAGCATTCGTCCCCGACATCCGGTTGCGAAAGGGTCGCGTTGATGGCCAGAAGTATATCCATCTTAGGGTGGGCAATTGTGGCCGCGGTCTCCGCCACGGCTGCGGCCCAAAACCCGCCCGTCGCGGCGTGGCAGCAGGCCGAGGAGCAACTCAAGCAACTCGACTGGCTGGTCGGCGATTGGGTCAGCGAAAGCCCCGAGGCCCTCGTCGTCACGTCGTGCCGCTGGAGCGAGACCCGGCGTTACCTCTTGACCGAATTCACGGTCCAGGTGGCGGGCCGGCCGGCGATGAAGGGCTCACAGCGGATCGGCTGGGACCCTTTGCACAAGACGCTCCGTTCCTGGGTCTTCGACTCCGAGGGCGGGTTCGCCGAAGGGACCTGGACCTGCGACGCAGACCGCTGGGTGGTCAAGACCACCGGCGTGACCCGGGACGGGAAGCCCGCCTCGGCGACAAGCGTCACCACGCGGACCGCCAAGGACCGCATGACCTGGCAGTCGCGGGACCGAGTGATCGGCGGCGAACGACTGCCGGACGTCGGACCGGTCCACATTGTACGAACTCCTCCCAAGGCGAACTAACGAACCCATGCCCCGGCCTTCGTGCCGATGTCCTACCGGGAGCCTGAAGATGAAGACGAACTGGAAGATCCTACTCCTCACTGCCTCGCTGACCATCCTGGTCTGCGGCGATGCCCCCGCGGGCCGAGGAGGCGGGGGAGGCGGCGGAGGGTTTCACGGCGGCGGATTCGGCGGTGGCGGCGGATTCAGCGGCGCCGGCGGGTATCACGGGGGAGGGTTCCCAGGCGGATATCATGGCGGCGACTTCAGCGGAGGGTACCACGGCGGGGGCACGAGTTCCTTCAGTGGCTATCACGGAAGTGGTTACCACGGCGAGGGCCTGCATTCGCCGTCCCTCAATCTCTCGCGACCCGGTTTCCAGCCCGGCGCCTATTCGGGGTTGAAACCGCAACCGCAGCCGCCCAAGCCCCAACCTGGCCCGCATTTCGGGCCCGGACCGCACCCAACGCCAGGTCCGCACCCCGGGCCAGGTCCTCATCCGGGCCCCGGACCTCACCCGGGACCTGGTCCTCACCCCGACTGGTACCACGGCCATTGGCACGGCCACTGGTATCCGGGCTGGTTCGTCGGACCGGCGGCCTGGTGGGGCTTCGGGTTCGCCGACGGTTGGGCGGCGCCGGTGGAGCCCTGGGCGTGGGGATACTGGTGCTACGACAATCCGTATTGCGTCCCGGTGGCCGGCAGCGTGACCTTCGACTACTCCCAGCCGATCGTGCTGGCGTCGCCGCCCGGTGGTGGGCAATCCGTCGCCGCGGACCAGCCGTCGGCCAACGATCAAGCCGGGCAACTCCTCGACGCCGCACGCAACGCCTTTCTCCAGAACGACTACGCGACCGCGCTGGCCAAGGTCGATCAGGCGACCGCCATGTTGCCGAACGATCCGTTGCTCCACGAGTTCCGCGCGCTGGTGCTGTTCGCCACGAAGCGCTATCACGATGCGGCGGCGGCGGTCTACGCAGTCCTCTCCGTCGGGCCCGGCTGGGACTGGACCACGCTCAGCAGCCTCTACCCCGACGTGGAAGCGTACACCGCGCAACTCCGCGCCCTGGAACGCTACTGCGACGAGCACCCGAAAGAGGCCGACGCCCGCTTCCTGCTGGCCTACCACTACCTGACATGCGGCCAGACGGAAGCGGCGGCCGGGCAGTTCCGCGAGGCCGTGCGACTGAAACCGGAGGACCGATTGTCGGCCCAACTCCTCCAATCGCTCACGGCGAAGGAGCCGGCCCCGGCGGCCCAACCGGCCCCGCCCACGACTCCTGCGGAACCGGTCTCCGCCAACCGCCTCCAAGGCACCTGGAAGGCCGAACGCCCCGACGGGACCTCGGTCGTTCTCCTGCTCTCAGGCGACTCCACGTTCTCCTGGAAGGTCAACCGGAAGGACAAGCCCCAGGAGTTCCGCGGCACCTATTCCGTGGCCGACGGCCTGCTCATCCTCAAACAGGGGACCGAAGTGGCCATGACCGGGCAAGTGACGCTGCTTGGCCCCGACCGGTTCAACTTCAAGCTCCCCGGCAACAACCCGAGCGACCCCGGGCTGACGTTCACCAAGTAGCGAGGCCCGTAGCACAGCCATCCTGGCTGTGTCGGGACAGGCTGGAAGCCTGTGCTACAGGGACGTGCTAGAAGCTCAACCCTGCTTTCAGCCCCACCGTGACAAACGACGACGTGGGCTGGAGGAGGCCCCGGGCGACGTCCGACTCTCCCCAGGTCATGGCCTCGGAGAAGACCGCACAGAAGAAGTGGTCCCCGCGCAGGCCGACCTCCGCCTGCCCCGTGATGCCGCACTTGGGATAGAGCACGGCGTCGTACCACGAAACGTGCTCGTAGGTGATCGCGGTACACCCGATCCGGGCCGACGAGTAGAGTTCGGGGCCGCTTCGCAGTGCGCGTCGCGTCTCGACGCCGAAGTACGGGTAGATCGTCCACCAGGTCTCCTGGTAGCCCGTCACGTCGTATCCGGAAGGCGTCACGCCGTCGCGAAGGTCGCGGAACCAGAATCGCGTCCCCACGCCGAGAAGGAGACTCGTCCTCGGCAGCCAGTCGGGCTCGAACAGCAGCTCGTACTCGCCTCGGACCCCGAGGTAGCCCGTCTTCGACCATAGCGGCTCCGTGGTGCCGTCGTTGAACTGCGCGCCCCCGACGTAGTCCAAGGTCCCACCGAACAACTCCGCGCGGAACCGTTCCGGGCCGATCCGCTTCACGTAGCCGAGCGTCAGCATCAGCCCGTATTCGTTGACGAAATCCTCCCCGCCGAACCGCTCGTTCCAGTGGAAATACTCTTCGCGGGTATACCAGCTTGACTCGTGGAGCCGCTCTCTAATGCCTGCGAGGGTCTCCGTTCGGAGGTACGGCGAAGTGGTCACCGGACGCTGCGGGTAGTCCATCCCTCCGCCTGCGTGAGCCGCTTCGGCCAGGCTGACGCCGCTGCCGACCGAAGTCGGCGCCGGGCTGAAGCCCGTGGCCGCAGCCCCCACGCCCGAGGCCGGCGAGTACCCACCCTGAACCGTTGTGTAGGGGTTGTCTTCCTCACCTGCCCAGGCGGTGTAAGTTACCAAGATCGCCGCCACAAAGAAGACGAGCCGAGCCAATGCCGTGCTTCCTTTCCAAAACGAGGGCGTGGGGAACCCCATTCCGCGAGGACTCGATTGGGAGGGCGGAAGGGTAGCGTTGGCTGGCCTGGTCTGTCAACGGCGTTCCAGGGGGGTGGCACGGATTGTACGGTTTCTCGGAGGATTGCGATTCTGGACACCTCCGCGGGGTTTGGCTTCCCGTCCCTAGCCCAGCGACGTATCGCTGGGCTACTCTCAAGTGCCCTTCCGGGGCACGGGGCGATGCCCAAGTCAACCACCCCTGCCACTCTGAATCACTACCCCAGATGCGTCACGGTTTTCGATACGGTTTTCGATGTCCGGTCCGGTCGAGAGTGTCCTCGTGGAGCAACCACTTGCGTCGCGTTTGGCCGACCGGTATGGTTGGGGACTACGATGGTTCGCCACTTGCCTGGAGATTTCCGCGTGAAGTACCTCAGTCTCCTTCCGTTGATGTTGGCGGCGTCGTTGCCGGCGCAGGCCGGCAACTGGCCGCATTGGCGGGGCCCTTCCTTCAACGGCTCGACCGAGGAGAAGAACCTGCCCTCCGAGTGGAGCCACACGGAGAACATCGCCTGGAGTGCGGAGTTGCCCGGCGTGGCGGCGTCCACGCCCGTGGTCTGGGCGAACCGTGTCTATCTCACGGGAACCGATTCCTCCCGCGACGTGCTCCAGGCCATGGCGTTGGATCGGGCCGACGGCAAGCTGCTCTGGAAGCACGACGTGGCCCACGGAATCCACCGCGACCAGCGGAGCAACTTCGCCTCGTCGTCGCCGGTGACGGACGGCAAGGTCGCCGTCTTCTTCTTTGGAAACGGGGTTGTGGCCTGCTTCGATCCGGAAGGCCGTCCGCTTTGGTCGCGGAACCTGGAGAAGGACTACGGGCCCTTCGCCTTCCAGTGGACGTTCAGCAGCAGTCCGTTGCTCTACGAGGGAAGGCTCTACTTCCAGGTGTTGCAGCGCGACGTGGCCGTGAGAGACCGCGGCCGGCAAGACGGGGAGAATGAGTCGTACCTCCTGGCCGTCGATCCGCAGACCGGCAAGACCCTGTGGCGTCACGTGCGTCCGAGCCAGGCGGTGGCGGAATCGCGGGAGGCGTTCACCTCGCCGGTGCCGTTCGACTACGGCGGACGCAAGGAGCTCTTGCTGGCCGGCGGCGACGCCCTCTCCGGCCACGATCCCGCGACCGGCGCCGAACTGTGGCGATGGGGCAATTGGAATCCCGAGCGGATCGGGCACTGGCGTCTGGTCGTCTCGCCCGTCGGCGGAGACGGCGTGGTCCTCCTCTGCGCGCCGAAGCGCGAGCCGGTCTACGCCGTCAAGGCGGGCGGGAGCGGCACCCTCGAGGATCACGCCCTCGCCTGGGTCAGCCGCGACGCGAAGGAGGTCACGTCCGACGTTCCCACGCCCGCCTTCTACGACGGCGATTTCTTCGTGCTCAGCGACGTGCGGAAGAGCCTGTCACGCGTGGAGCCGCGATCGGGCAAGGTCAAGTGGACGATCCCCACGCCGGGCCGGGCCAAGTACGAGGCCTCGCCGCTGGTAGGCGACGGCAAGGTCTACCTCATCGACTTTGGCGGCCAGGCGGCCGTCATCGACGCGGCCGGCGGCAAGGTCCTCCGCCTGATTCCCATGGACGAGCCGACCGGCGGAGAGGTGGTGCGGTCCTCGATCGTCGCCGCGCACGGCCAGTTGTTCCTCCGGACGACGCGGCGGCTCTTCTGCATCGGGAAGGCGAAGTGAGACGGCAAGTCCGCCCCCCAATGCCTTCCCCCTCCGGTTGGTGACTTGCCAGGAGCGCTTGCAGGGAATAAAAAGAACACTTCTTGCGCGTCGTTCGGAAGAATTGCGTAGTCATTCTCGTGAAGGAGTGATGATCGGCCATGAGTCCATCAAGAATCGTGAAGCGTGACAATGTCGGCGCCATCCTCAACCGTGCCATGGATGCCGGCGAGGGGCTCCTGCGGCTTGCCCCCAATTGGGTTCCCCGAAGCTTCCTGCACCCGGGCAAGCGGATCAAGCTCGCCCCGACCGATTGGTATGCCCTTGGCACCCATCGCGGGGGCATCGACGAGCGATGGTTCGCCAGCACGACCGAGGCGGCCAACGACGGACGGGCGTGGGACGAGGGACTGAGTTACGTCATGTTCGAGGGCGAGCGGTTCCTCCTGCGCGACGCGGTCGAAGAGGCCGGGCCGCGCATCATTAGCCAGTCGATCTGGGAGAAGTACCGCCGCTGGCCGGTCTACTCGAAGTTTTTCGACAACATGGGCCCCATCCCCCACCACATGCATCAGACGCACAAGTCCGCGGCCCTGACCAACCAGCAGGGCAAGCCGGAGTGCTACTACTTCCCGCCGCAACTCAACGCCGCGGAGAACCATTTTGATTACACGTTCATGGGCCTGGAGCCGGGCACGACGAAGGGCGACGTCCGCCGCTGCCTGGAGAACTGGGACAAGGGCGACAACGGCATCCTCGACCTGTCGCGGGCCTACCGGCTGAAGCCGGGCACGGGCTGGATGATTCCCGCCGGCGTGCTCCACGCCCCCGGCTCGATGTGCACCTACGAGCCCCAGTGGGGCAGCGACGTGTTCGGCATGTACCAGTCGCTGGTCGAAGGGCGCGAAGTCCCCTGGAGCCTCTTGGTCAAGGACGTGCCCGCCGACAAGCATCAGGACCTCGACTTCATCGTCGAGCAGCTCGACTGGGAGAAGAACGTCGATCCGAACTTCAAGCAGTCGAACTACGTCGAACCGATCGTCGACGAAGCAGCCTCCGGGCCCGGCTACACGGACCGCTGGATCGACTACGGCCACTTCGACGGCGAGCAGGTCGTGTCGGCCAAGGAGCTGACCGTGATGCCCGGCGCCAAGTGCGTGCTCCGCGATCCGGGGCCGAGCGGCTGGATTTCGGTCCAGGGCTGCGGGCGCATGGGCGCCCTGGCAATCCAGACCCCCGTGATGATCCACTACGGGGAAGAGCCGTGGGACGAGGTCTTCATCACCGCCGAAGCGGCTGCCGAAGGCGTCGAGATCGAGAACACCGGCAGCGAACCGCTGGTCGGCCTCCGCTACTTCGGGCCCGCGACCCACAAGAACATGCCGGCGATCGGCGATCACCGGAAGAAGTAGAATGCCCCTGTCTCCCCTCTCCCGTTCGACGGGAGAGGGGCCGGGGGTGAGGGCGGTCGGCATCGGGAGACGGTCTTCGATGAGCGAAAAACCGCGTCCCAAGCACCCCATGTTGACCGACCGCGCCCGCTGCCTCCGCCAAAGCGCGACGCCGCCCGAGCAACTGCTCTGGTCCGTGCTTCGCGGACGCCGGCTTGCAGGCCTGAAGTTCCGTCGCCAGGAGCCGATTGGGCCGTACATTGTTGATTTCTGCTGCCGGGAGATTAACTTGATCGTCGAACTCGACGGCATGAGCCATGACGACAAACAGAGTCGTGATGCGGTGCGCGAGCGGTGGCTGACGGAGCAGGGATACCGGATGATTCACGTCACGAATTCGGATGTGAACGAGGACTTGGAGGCTGTGGCCCGGTTCATTGCGCGAGAAGCGGGCGTGAGTATCGACTAAGAGACGCGATTGGGCGATTTCTCACTTTGGGAGCAAGATTGGACGGAGGAGACTCCCCTCTCCCGTTGGACGGGAGAGGGGCCGGGGGTGAGGGGACGACGAAGATCAAACCGTCCTGATCGCCCCCCTCGCAACGCGAACGTTGTGCAACCATGGCGAAATTCCATCCACGCATCGTTGACAGATCCCGTGGTATTCCCAAAGGTCCCAACAACCCGATCTGTTCTACGCCAACCGTTACTTGAAACTGATCGAAGCGGAGATGTTCTCGTAAGACCCGTCGAGTGCAAACCGCCCTCACCCCCGGCCCCTCTCCCGTCGAACGGGAGAGGGGAGAAGAACCGCGAACCCACAACCCTTTAGTCTGAGGCTCCCATGACCAACCACACGAACAACTATCCAAAACTTCACAACGCAGCGTGGCCCGGCGTGGTCGGGAAGGGGGACGGCGGGGAGCCGCCCATCGACATCGACACGATGCTCGATCTGACCGCGGCGGCCGAGGTCGACGGCGTGAAGTTCGACGGCTTCGATCTGTTCCTCTACCTGCCGCACATCAACATCGACGGCAGCGACGACGACATCAAGCAGTTGGCCGACAAGGCCCGGTCGCGGAACCTGGAGATCGGCACCGTCGTGGCCCCGATCTGGCAGGGGACCGGCGGCGGCTCGGCCATGGGCGACGCGGCCGAACGGGCGCAGTTCCTCGGCCAGGTCCGCAAGGGGTGCCACTTCGCCAAGCGGCTCCGCGAGCTGGGCGCGCGGCCCAACGGCGTGGTCCGCATGGACTCGGCCTGCGGCGTCGAGCCCTGGCTGGCCGATCCCGAAGGGAATCAGAAGAAGATCGCCCAGACGTTCCGCGAGGCATGCGCGATCGCCGAAGACGCCGGCGAGCGGCTCGCCGCGGAGGGGGAGATCTGCTGGGGCGGCATGCACAGTTGGAAGCGGATGCTGCAACTGCTCGAAATGGTCGACCGGCCGCAGACCCTGGGCTTCCAGGCCGACATGGCCCACACGCTCCTCTACATCCTCGGCTACAACGCCCCGGAAGACGCGATCCTCCCGCAGGATTTCGACTTCAGCGACGAGGCGAAGTTCTACGCCGCCTACAAGCAACTCACCGACGCCCTGCGCCCCTGGACGATCGACCTGCACATCGCCCAGAACGACGCCACGGTCCACGGCTCCGGCTCCCACGACAAGACGGGCCGCCACTGCCTGGCCACCGACTCGAATGGTAAATTGGACATCGTCCGCTCGGCCGGCTACTGGATGCGCGGGCCCGACGGCCAGGTCGCTAAGAAATTCCGCCACATCTGCTGGGACGGCTGCATGTTCCCCAACGCCGTGATGATGAGCCCCAAGACGTGGAACGACATCCTCGGGGCCATGATCGCGGTGCGCGATGCCCACGGGTGGAAGGAATAGCGGACTCGCAATGACCAGTGACCAAGGCCCAATGACAAATGAGTTGACGCTGATCTTCGCAGCGATCTTTCGAAGAAGCAAGTCCACGGGATGACCGACGGGTAAGACTCCGAAACAAGTTCCATTAGTCATTGGGCCCTGCTCATTGGTCATTCTTCATGCGAGAGACAACGTTCCACAAGACCGTCTGGAGGTAACACACACTATGACAAAGCCACTTCGCGTCGCGGTGATCGGTTGCGGTTTCATGGGTCGGACCCATTCGAACGCCTACTGCCAGGTCAACCATTTCTTCCCGCGCGAGCACAAGCCGGTACTCAAGGTTGCGGTGGCGAGGCCGGAGGAGAAGGACAAGCTGGAGAAGTTTGCCGCGGCCTGGGGCTACGAGTCGATCGAATTCGACTGGCGCAAGGCCATCGCCCGGCCCGACGTCGATCTGGTCGACGTCTGCATGCCGAACAACATGCACCACGACGTGGTGATCGCGGCGGCCGAGGCGGGCAAGATGATCCTCTGCGAGAAGCCGCTGGCCATGAACCTGGCCGAGGCCAAGGCCATGGTGGCCGCGGTTGAGAAGGCCGGGGTGAAGAACATGGTCTCGTTCAACTACCGCCGCGTGCCGGCCATCTCGCTGGCCAAGCAGGTCATCGAGGAGGGCCGCATCGGCCGGCCGTTCCACTACTGGGCCACCTACAACCAGGACTACACGATCTCGGCCGATGTGCCGCAGGGCGGAATGGCCCTCTGGCGTCTGGATGCGAAGGTGGCGGGCTCCGGCGTGACCGGCGACCTCCTGGCCCACTCGATCGACACCGCCGAATGGCTCAACGGCCCGATCGCCCGCGTGACCGCCGCCACCGAGACGTTCGTCAAGGAGCGGAAGCACGCGGAGACGGGCAAGATGGAGCCGGTCGGCATCGACGACGCCTGCATCTTCCTGGCCCTTTTCGCCAACGGCTCGATGGGCACGTTCGTGAGCACCCGCTACGCCCGCGGCCGCAAGAATTACAACACCTTCGAGCTGAACGGCGAACTGGGCGCGGTCCACTTCAACCTCGAAAACCCGCACCTCTTGGACTACTTCCGCTACGCCGATCCGAAGACCGGCGCGAAGATCGAAGACCACCTCACCGGCTGGCAGTCGATCCACGTGACGAACTTCGAGCACCCGTACATGAAGAACTGGTGGGTGCCTGGCTGCACGATCGGCTACGAGCACACGTTCATCAACGGCCTGGCCGACTTCCTGGCCAGCCTCGAAGGCGGCCCGAAGTTCCAGCCCGACATGCGATCCGCCATGCGCACCCAAGCCGTCTGCGACGCGGTGCTCGATAGCGCGAAGAAGCTCCAGTGGGTGGAGATTCCCGCGAACGTGTGAGGACTCCCGGCCCGGTTGCCGGATGCCCCGGGAGGGCTGTTTCTCCCGTGGCAGGGTCATGGTGCGGCTCTGACCGGTGGCAGGTGCAAGAGAGGCGGAGCGTCCTCCTCCGACAGCGTTGGGTATACCGGAGATCGATTGCGCAGCCGACCACCGTTCGTCCAGCAGGGAGTCCACCGTGAGCAAGACAGCCCAGAAGCCGTATCGGTTTACCCATGTCCGCTTGGAGAACTGGCGGAACTTCACAAACGTCGATACCGACCTTGATCGTCGGGCCTTCCTTGTCGGCCCGAACGCTGCGGGCAAGTCGAACTTGTTGGATGTGTTTCGTTTCTTGCACGACCTGGTTGCCGTGGGCGGTGGTCTGCAGGAAGCCGTGCGAAAGCGAGGTGGCGTGTCCAGGTTGCGATGCCTGGCCGCCCGACGGAAATCTGCGATCACCGTTCACGTGCGTGTTGGAACGGATCAAGGGCCGGCACAGTGGGAATATGAACTCTGTTTCAACCAGGATGTCCGGAGCCGGCCGGTTATTAAGCGGGAACGCGTGGTACGAGGTGACTCGGAGATCCTGTTGCGGCCTGATGAAGCGGACGAGAAGGATCCAGAGCGGCTTACGCAGACATACCTGGAGCAGGTCTACGTCAATGAGAAGTTCCGGGAGATCGCGGAGTTCTTTCCCACGGTGCAGTATTTGCACATCGTCCCGCAACTGATTCGAGAACCCGATCGTTCTGTGGGGAGAACGAACGACCCCTTTGGCGGTGATTTCCTCGAGAGAATTGCCGGCGCTCAGGAGAAGACCCGTGGCGCATGGCTGCGTCGCATCCGCGACGCTCTGCGTGTGGCGGTCCCACAACTTAAGGAACTTGAACTGTCTCGCGACGCGCGTGGGACTCCGCACCTCCGCGGCAAGTACGAACACTGGCGTCCCCAAGGCGCTTGGCAGACGGAAGATCAGTTTTCTGACGGGACGTTGCGACTCATGGGGTTGTTGTGGATCGCCTTGGCAGGAAGTGGTCCATTGCTGCTGGAGGAACCGGAATTGTCGCTTCACCCGGAGGTCGTCCGCTACATTCCGCAGATGTTCGCCCGCGTCCAACGACGAACCGGACGGCAGGTGATGATAAGCACCCATTCTCCGGACATGCTTCGAGACCCCGGCATCGGCCTGAACGAGGTCTTGTTGCTTGAGCCGAGCAGGGAAGGGACGACGGTCCGCCTCGCAAGCCAGATCGCGGAAGTCCATCGTCTGCTTGAGGGAGGAATCACGCTCGCCGATAGTGTCATCCCGCAGACGCGTCCCATGCATGCCGAGCAGTTGACGCTCTTTGGAGACTGACGGTTTATGGACGTTCCATCCCCCGCGGTATCCGGTGTTGTCGAGGGCATTGTCGATGAGGCCGTGATACGACGCTTGCTGCAAGACATCGGTATGCCACCCGGCCCGGTACATGTCGCCGGCGGGAAGAACCAGTTGAGACAGCGGATAGGAGGGTACAATCACGCCGCAAAACATTGCCCTTGGATCGTGCTCGTCGATTTGAATCACGAAGCAGACTGCGCGCCAGCTTTGCGTGCCGCTTGGTTGTCAGCGCCGGCGAAGCACATGTGTTTCCGTGTTGCTGTGCGTGAGGTCGAGGCGTGGCTTCTGGCCGACCGGCAACAAATCGCAACGTTTCTCGGGGTGCCCCCCTCCAAGATACCCCAGACGCCGGATTCGCTCGATGACCCTAAGGGAACGATGGTGAACCTCGCCCGACGTTCATCACGCAAAGAGGTACGCGAAGATATGGTCCCACGCCCCAACAGCGGACGTTCAGAAGGGCCCGCGTACGCGTCACGCCTCATCGAATTCGTTCATCGGCTGTGGAGACCGTCGGCTGCGGAGTCGCACAGCGACAGTCTGCGTCGTTGCCGTCTGGCACTTCTGGGCATCCGAGAAGTCGACTGCGACGTATGAGTGGCATCAAGCGGCAGAGACGGACACAGTTTCCGAACGAAGATATCGCGTGCCCCACCGGAATGGCATGAACTACTTCGCTCACGCCCTTCGCTTCCTCGGGGATGACCCCTACTTCATCGCCGGGACGGGCGTGCCTGATTGGTTGAGCGTGGCGGATCGTCGGGTGCGAATCCGGCGGCGGAATTTGGCGGTGGCCATGGACTGCGCGGGTCCCGAGGATCTGCCACTCCTTAAGGGCGTGAGACAGCACCTCGACGACGACGCCTGGTTCCACGAGACCCGCGGCTTCGCGGAGTTGTCGCTGGCCCTCTCGGCGGACGCGAGGGACGTCCTGGCGGAGCCGCAGGGGCTGCGTCCGGCCTTCTTGGGGCACCTCCTCGTAGAGGTGCTTCTCGATGCCGCCTTGATCGCCGAGAATCCTTCCCGGCTGGAAGACTACTACCGGGTGTTGGAGAGAATTGATCCGGCGAAGATTGAGGAAGGGGTCAACCGGGTGGCCCTGCGGCCCACCGAGCGGCTGTGCCCGATGATCCGGCTTTTTTGCTGCGAGAGGATCTTGTGGGATTACCTCGACGATGCCAAACTGCTTAGGCGGCTCAACCAGGTGATGCGCCGGGTGGGCCTGGCCGAGTTGCCCGAAGGGTTCGTCGGCCTGCTGCCCACGGCCCGTCACCTGGTCGAGCGACGCAAAGCCGAGTTGCTCTCAACGTCTTGCCCTGCCTTTCCAAGGAGTTGACGACGATGCGCTTCGGAATGAACCTGCTCATGTGGACCGATACCCTCAGCGAAGACAAGCTCCCGTTGCTCGACGAGCTGAAGCAGATCGGCTTCGACACGGTCGAATTGCCGTGCTTCGATCTGGACAGCCTTGACAACTACGCCACGTGGGGCAAGCGGCTCGATGCTTTGGGGCTTTCGCGGACCGGCACTGCCGTGCGGGGGCCGGCCGACAACCCCATGAGCGCCGACCCGGCGGTCCGCCGAAAGGGTGTGGAGGCCAACAAGCGGAACCTCGATTGCTGCGCCGCGGCCGGCTGCGAGGTGATGGCCGGACCGTTCCACTCGGGCCTCGGGGTTTTTAGCGGCAAGGGCCCGACGGCCGACGAGTGGAAATGGGCGGTCGAGAGCATGCAGCAGGTCGCGGAGCACGCGGCCAAGGTCGGCGTGATGCTGGGCCTGGAGTACCTCAATCGGTTCGAGTGCTACCTGCTCAACACGGCCGTCGACGGGGCCCGCTTCTGCCGCGACGTGAACCACCCCAACTGCAAGATGATGTACGACACGTTCCATTCGCACATCGAGGAGAAGAACACGCCCAGCGCGATCCGGGCCCTTAAGGATTGCCTCGTTCACGTCCACATTTCCGAGAACGACCGGAGCACCCCGGGCCAAGGGAACGTCCGCTGGGCGGAGAACTTCGATACCCTCAAGGAGATCGGATACGACCGGATCATGGTCGTCGAGGCCTTTGGATTGGCCCTGGAGAAGCTCGTTCCCGCCACCAAGATCTGGCGTCGCATGTACGAGAGCGAGCAGCAACTGGCCACCGATTGCCTCCGGTTCATGAAGGCCGAGGTGGCGAAGCGCTGGAAGTGAGCCGCTGATCCGCGGCGTGTGGCATGCCGTCACTCGGCGCAGCCGAGGGTCGGCATGGAAGTCGCTGCAAGCTCGCTCTGCAAGTAAGACTTCCGAAGTCTTGGAGACTTCGGAAGTCTCCCCAGCACAGTCGGGGGCGGCTGTGCCACAGGCTCGCTCAGGACGAGGCTTCCGGGGTGGCCTTCGTCAGTTGCGCGAACATCCACGCCAGCACGCCCACCCCGACCACGAAGACGATCAGGAAGAGGGCCATCGGCCCCCAGTCGGGCACGACCTTCTGGGCGGAGACCCCGGCGGGGATGAGCCGGCGGAGTTCCACGTTCTGCACGACCTGCCGGCTGATCGCATTCACGGCCAGCGACGCCAACTGGGCCCCGGCGACGAAGGCTACCGTCGTCCGGGTGAGCTGCTTGGTCCAGGCGAGCCACACCAGGAGGACGGCGGGAAGCCAGGGGATGGCCCCGGTGAGCCAAGTCAGGAGGCTCACGGGGCCCGCGAACATCGCCTCACGGACCGCGGCGTCCCACGTGCCGAAAACGTACCACGCCCCGACGACCGTCGTCCACGCCGCCCCTGCGATCGCCGCAGTCAGCGCGAACCGGAGGGCCCAGCGACGGTAATCCTCCCCTTCGCGGCCGGCGAGCCAAAGGGCGTCGAAGGCCGTCCAGGCCGCGGTCGTTCCCAGGGCCAGGCCGAACATCAGGAGCCAGCGGGGCCAGAACGTGGGATCGGCCAGATTGAGCGCGGTGCCGGTCGCGGCGCCGTCGACGCTGTGCCGTTCCCAGATCTCGGCCCAGGCCCCCACGTTCGTCGTAAGGCTCAGCCCGTTGACAAAAAGGAACCCGATCCCCACGAAGAGCACCGCGGAGCCCCATCCGGCGGCCCGCTTCAGCGGCGTCATCGCCTCGGGCCCACCCCGCAGGCCGAAGGAATAGACGTAGACGCCGTAGTACGCGGGGATCAGCAGACCGATCACCGCGATCCAGAACCAGGCCATGAGGATCGTGGCCGGATAGAACGCTTTCGCGTAGGCCACCTGGAGGAACAACAGCGGGACGATCCCGAAGTTGATCCCCGCCGCCACGAGGATCGGCATTTGCAGCATGAGGCGGGAACCCCACCGCCGCCCCTGCTCGCACCCGAACGCCCCCAGCACCACCGCCAAGATCAGGCCGGCGTACCAGAGGTTCATCGGGATCATGTGGAGCGTGAATCCGAGCACCTTGAAGAACTCAACGAACCAGAACGGGGCGGGCAGGGCCGGCAGCGAATTGGCATCAATGGGCGGCATCGTCGATCACTCCGTGGCCCTGGACCGGCAGGACGTTCGCCGGGTTTCTTGTTGCTGGACTCTCGTTGCGACAAACCCTATCAGCGAGGACTCGGACTTCCGGTCTCCGGAATCATCCCCTGCGGGCGGGGCGGCGCGATGCTGGTCATGTAGGCGGCAAGCAACCTCGCCTCTTCGGGGGTGCCTGCCCAGGGCGGCATGAAGAAATGCGCCCGGTCCAGGTGCTCGACCGTCCAGAGGTTCATCTCCTCGGTACGGCCGCGAACCAACGGCCCGACCGCCGAATAACCCCGCTTGATCGCGTGGCAGTCGTTGCAGTGATGTTGGAACAGGACCGCCCCGAGGCGGACCTTGTCTTCGTGCGGCAGGTCCAACAACTTCTTCTCGTCGATGGTCGCGACCGTGCCCGTGTTCATGACCTGCGGGTAGTGTTTCGCCACGTAGGCCTTGGTCCACGAGCCGCCTTCCAGGTAGCCGTCGACGCGGAGCTTTGCGACCTGGTCGGGGTAGATCTGGTTGCTTAGCACCACGTTGTACAGGACATAGGGCTTGCGCACCGCTTCCCGGATGAACTCGCCGGTGCTGAAGGCCGCAATGCCGAACAGGGTCAAGGCCGCCGCGAACCCGGGGGAGAGCCAGCCGGGGTTGCGATACGGCCCCACGTAGAGCAACACGAAGACCACCGCCGTGAGCGCGAAGATGAGGACCGCGAGCACGTTGAGCACGGCGGCGGAGTCGAGGCTCGCCTTGGCCGACTCGGGCAGGAAGACGTACCAGCCGAGGCCGCCGACCGTAATCAGCACCGCGCCCAGCAGGGCCGGCCCGGCCGATCGCTTCGCGATCAGGTCGTGAAGCCGCTTGTCCTGGATCGCCAGCGATGCGTGCAGATAGACGTAAAGCGAGGTCAGCAGGAGCGCCCCGCCGGTCCTCGCCACGGTCTGCGGCAGGAACTGCGGATTGAAGAAACCGGTCCAGAAGCTCCGGGTGCCCGGATCGAGCCAGGCCCCGGGATGGAGCATGAAGGCCGTGATGCCGGTGATGAGCACCAGGCTAATCCACGCCGCCGCCGCGTAGATCCACCCGATCGCCACGTGGATCTTCTCAGGCAACCGGCCCCAGTAGTAGTAGAAGAGGAAGGCGGCGGCGATCTCGAGCACGAAGAAAACGTATTCCGTGGCCCAACCGAAGACGAACGTCCGGATCAGAACCTCCGTCGCCAGGGGGGAGGCCAGGCCGATCGTCCACCAGATCCCGACCCCGGTGATCGCCCCAAAGGCCACGGTCACCAGCATGAAGAACTTGGCGTGACCCTTCAAGTAGCCCAGGTACTCACGGTCCTGGGTCCGATAGGCCAGGGCCGTCTCCGCCGCCAGAAAGAGCCCGCCGCCGACCGCATAGTGCGATACCAAGACATGGACCACCGACACCAGCGCGATGAGCATCGGCGCCGTGAGGTCCGGGACGTACCACCAGGGGTAGTGCATGGGGCGTGGACTCCTCGGGGAGGCGCAGGGAAATGTCCCGAAAAAATACCCGTGCGTCGTCTCAGATTCCGGATCTGCCCCAGAAAACGCTCGTCGAACCGTGCCTACATCTTAGCAGTCGCAGGCTCCCGGGCAATGGTTGCCGGGACACAAGGCGCCAGGCCCGCGTGCTTCAGCACCCAGACCATGGGGCACCAGTTCGTGAAGGCCGACTGGAAGAGGTTCAGTCCTGCAAAGGCCGTCAGGGCGAGCCACCAGAGGTTCCAGGCCACCGCCAGCCCGACGCTCAAGAGCACCACCACGCCCGCAATCAGCCGCAATCCACGTTCGATGGTCACGATCCGTTTCCTTTCTTGCTGGATTCC